>Ga0137409_10000584_pt1 | contig 40159 bp, 28 predicted proteins | sample CZODoug1_16funga_FD_122059 | JGI IMG/M metagenome (GOLD analysis project Ga0137409, IMG submission 122059) | Vadose zone soil fungal communities from Angelo Coast Range Reserve, California, USA - CZODoug1_16fungal (Hybrid Assembly) | ecosystem: Environmental > Terrestrial > Soil > Vadose zone...
GTCTGACGACGGCCGCCGAGCTGCGGCTCCACACCTCGCAGCCTTCGCTGAGCCGGCAGATTCGCGACCTGGAGTACCAGGTCGGGGCCGAGCTGCTGTCTCGCAGCGTTCATGGCGTCGAGCTGACCGCCGCAGGCAAGGCCTTTCTCGACCATGCCCGGCTGGCGCTGGCGCAGGTCGATGCCGCGGTGGAAGCGGCGCGCAGGGCCGCACAGCCTGCAAAAAAGACGTTCGCCATCGGCTTCCAGACCGGTCACGAGATGAACTGGCTGCCGCGGGCCATGCATGTGCTGCGCGACGAGCTGAAGAACATCCAGGTCACGGTCTCGAGCGACTATTCGCCGGACCTCGCCGAGGCGCTCGTCCGCGGCCGGCTCGACGTGGCCTTCCTGCGCGTCGAGCCGACCTTCGACCTGGGCTACGAGGTGGTGGACCACGAGCCGCTGATCGTTCTGATGCCGAGCGACCATCGCCTCACCAGCCGTGAAGCGATTCACCCGCGGGAACTCGTCGGCGAGATATTCATCGGCGGTTCGAACAAAGCCACAGTGCTGCGCGCCGTGACCGAGGACTATCTGCGCCGCTCCGGGCTCGACATCAAACTGGATCACGGGGTGGACAACATGGCGCAGGCCATATCCCTGGTTGCGTCCACGCGCGGGTTGGCGCTTATGCCCGCCTATGCGAAGAATCTGCTGCCGTGGTCCGTGGTCAGCCGCCCGCTGGAAGGCGAGGCGCCAACGATTGATGTAGCGGTGGGCTACAGCAAGTCAAACACCTCGCCGATTCTCAAGCTGTTCCTCTCCAGGCTTGAGGAACTGCGGGCGCCCATGCGCGAAAAAGAATTGAATGCTTGACGCCGCTACTGCGGATCCGCTGGTTTGAACTGGTGCCACTCGGTGGCTCGCTCGTAAGCGTGAGCGAGCTGCAGAACGGCGGCCTCAGCTCCCGGACGGCCACTAATCTGCAGTCCGATCGGCAACCGCTCGGCCGTGAAGCCGCAGGGAACGGAGATTGTCGGCAACCCCAGCATGTTGATCGGCCGAGTGTTGTGCAGCATTCGCAGTTCCAGGGGCCGTGCGCTACCCGGATCGCTGAGCTCGGCAAGCGCGTACGGCGGCACTGGCGTTGTGGGTGTGATCAAGAGATCCACGTTGTCGAAGAGGCGCGCAACGGAGTGGCGAACCTGATCAAGCTGGCGACGGCTTTGCATGTAAGTTGAGATACTGACGTCTGCCCCGGCGCGGATTCTCTTGAGCGTAGCCTCCTGGTAGAGCTCGGGGCTCTTGGCAACGTAGTCCTTGTGATATTCGTAAGCCTCAGCATTGAGGACCGCAACGTACGGATTCATGACCGAGGCGTAGGTACCATCGGCCGCCAGTGGCGCGATGTCGCGCTGCGTGCGCGTCAGTTTCTTGAGAACCCCCAGCGCATCGTGCAGGGCCAGCTGAATGTCGGGATGAAGATTCTCATAGAAGTAGTCTGTGGGGATCCCAAGACGCAGCGAGGACGTCGAGGCCCCAATCCCGGCCAGGTAGTCCGGAACAGGCAGGTCGATGCTGCCGGGGTCCTGTGCATCGTAGCCTGCGATGACCTGCAGCAGCAGGGCTGCGTCGGTCACCGTGCGCGTCATCGGGCCGAGGTGATCGAGCGACCACGACAGGGGTATGGCGCCCGCGGTGCTTACGCGACCATAGGTCGGCTTCAGGCCCACGATGCCGCAGTAGCTGGCCGGCTCGCGGATTGAACCACCCGTATCGGACCCGATCGCGGCGTAACACAGCCGGGCCGCGACCGCTGCGGCGGATCCGCCGGACGAGCCTCCGGGGCTGTAAGCGAGGTTCCAGGGATTGCGAACCGCGCCGAAATAACTGAACGCCGAACTGGCGCCAAAGGCGAACTCGTGCATGTTGAGTTTCCCCAACAGCACCGCGCCGGCGGCCTTGAGGCGGCGAACCACCTCCGCATCCTGCTGCGGCACTCGATCCTTGAATAAGGCACTGCCGGCAGTGGTGCGAACACCGGCTGTATCCAGCAGATCCTTCACGGCGACGGGTATGCCGTGCAGCGGACCCTTCCAGGCATCCCGGTTGATCTCCGCTTCGGCGCCAGCGGCCGCCGCCAGCGCCGCTTCCGCGCTGACGGTTATGAATGCGTTGAGGCGGGGGTTAAACTTCTCAATGCGGCTTAGACAGGCCTGCGTCAACTCCACCGGGGAAATCTTTTTGTGCCTCACGAGCTGAGCCGCGTCGGCGAGGCTGAGCGAGGTGGGATTCGCATCGATGGACCGATGGAGCACGCCGCCCGCGCGAGTCGCGATTTGTGGCTTCACGCTTCCGGCGGCTCCGGCCATGGCGCTTTTTACGAACACCCTGCGAGACATGTGCTCCGCTCCCATAACGGCTCCCGGGTGAGGACGTCGCGCCAATATTGCTCTCACCCGCCCCGACCCCTGTAGCAGAGGCGGCCCGGTTGTGCAAATGGCGCCCTGTACGGGCGCGGTCTTACGCACCACGGCAGCGCGGTGATGCCGACAGCACACCCACATGTCACAGCGGGCCCCGGAAGGCATCGGACAAGGGCGGAGAGGTGTAGGATTGAATCGAATGTCAAAATCGCAACTGGCGACTGTCCCGCACGCAGCAGTTATTGAAGTGGAGTGGGTGGGAGGCCTTGAGTTCCAGGCCGGGCGACCGCAAGGCCCCAGGATTCGAATCGATGGTGATGCAACGACCGCACCCGGCCCCTTTGATGTGCTGCTCGCATCCATTGCAACCTGTGCATCCACGGACGTCGTGACGATACTGCAAAAGCAGCGCACCCCGGTTAAGGCGCTCCAAGTGATGATCGAGGCGCGGCGTGTGGAGGCCACCCCGCGACGCCTCGCTTCGGCCATCTTGCATTTCACCATCACAGCGCCCGGCACCACACAAGCGAAAGCCGCTCGAGCCGTCGAACTCGCGATCACCAAGTACTGCAGCGTCCGTTCCTCCCTCAGTGCCGACGCACCGGTCACCTGGACGGTGGAACTCAGAGGACATTCCAACGATCAACGAGCAGGTCCGCAGGTCATTTGAAAATGAAAATCAAGATTGAAGTGGTCGAACGCGCCGGCTGGTGGCGGGTGAAGGTCTGCGGCCTGCGCCATTCGAGATATCGCTCGCGGGCGGCCGCCAGGCATGGCGCGAAGCGGCTCGCGGCGCGGGTGCGGAAGCTCAGCGTGCAGGCGCGCAGCAGGGCAGGGCGCATGCAGCTCGGGCAACGCCTGCGCGTCGCACACTGCGAGTTGTACTGCATCCGCACGCTGCTGCGAGGGCGCCGCTGACCACGGCCGCCGGTTCGTTGACTACGAGATGCGTCGCACGCGCTTGCCCGTCCCGACAATCTCGAAGGTGTCCTTGTCGACCACATTGAGTGAGCCGCTGCCATCCGCAATGCGATACTGGACGGGCCCGGGGGGCGAGGTCCGCCGGTCCAATGTGCTCGTGTGGACGTCTGGCCGGACGCCGATCACCAGGTATTCCTGGGTGCCATCCACCTCTCGCACCCGAAATGTCTCGGTCACGGGCATTAGACGCCCTTTGCTGTGTCCTGTGTCCGCGCTTTGCGGGCCGGTCACATCATGGCGCGTCGTGATGGCGAGCGTCTTAAGGAACGCTTAAATCCCTTTGGAAATGGGTCACGCTTGCGTCTCCAGCGGCAGCAGCTGGATAGTCCCTACTAGCGGATTTGTTGTGGTAGAGAAGGGTCTGATCGTAACGCGACGGAATCGGGCATTCGGCCATGCTCCTGCGCGACTGGAGTCCGCAGTTGCTCGTCCAGGCGCGGCATGTAGCCACCATCCCGTCGTACGGGACCTAACTTCACATCCACCGATGTTTTCGAAAGCCTCGCTTCCTTGTATGTCTGCCATGCATCCCAGCAAAGGAGCGGGATGATCGCCGCGGTGGCCACCCAGGTAACCGGATGAGTCTTGCGCCGTTGCGCGGGCACAGATCGTCGCGTCGCAGCGCGCGAAGCCTTGGCCGGCGGCGCATCGCATTGCGAGCATATTGACGACGGCTCAGAAACCTCCTCGCCGCATTCGGGGCATGTTACGTGAGCCATTCGAGGCCGTGTAATTGTGTGTTTTCGGCTTACACAAGTACCGCATCCGACGGTTACGGGAAAATACGGCTAACTGCCACTCCCTGGGGCGAAGGCTGGCGAGTCTGCTAGGGGAATTCCTGAATCACGGGCACACGAAACGCCTGAGGGCGGCGCTCTCATGGCAAGGGCCGCCCGGTGAGCAGGCGGCTCCTTCAGGGCTTTGACTGATCAGCCGCGACGTTCGAATCGAGTTGGCGGGATACAAACCGTACGAAACGACGCGGACGCGGAAGGAGTGGTGGCGGAAGGTCGCTCAGCTCCAACGCGAAAGACCATCCGTTGGGACAACAGGCTGATTAAGTAATCACAGCGGGCGTTGGAAGGCACATCGATTAACGCGCGAGGAGCTCCACCAAAGACACCTCATACTATCGGCGCGAACGCGGTCAATGCGGCCTGTGCCGCCGCCGAACCCAGCCCCTGCATAGGCAACAGCGTGGAGAACTGACTGCTGGTTCCGAGGAGTCCCATGTAGTTGAGAATGACCACCTGCACGAGCTGGTTCACGGCGTTCGCTGCCGGACTCGAAGTCGTCACGACCGAGCCGTCGGCGCTGAAGTAGCCGATCTGTTGGCTCGCCGCGCCGTTGAGGAGCTGCGGCCGGCCCTTCGGGCTGTAGACGAGGAAGAAAGTCGATGCCGTGTCCTGGTTGTCGCCTTGCCACCCGAGCTTGCCGCGGCCGGCGGTGCTGCTGTCGATCGAGCTGGTCGCGCTCAAGGAGCCGTCGCTGAACACGTAGATCATCACCGGGGAGCCGACGCGCTGCGCATACTCGAGGACGGCGCCGATCATCTGGCCCGCCTTGAAGTTGCGGGTCTCGCCGGTGGCCCGGGTGCTGTCGTGATAGTCGTAGCCGCCGAGGGTGATGGTGCCCGCACCGGCGTAGCCGTTGAGCACCAGCTTCATGACAGTGGCCGTCTTCGCGATGTCTGAGTCCTTGAAGTCTGCCGCAGTGAAGATCGGGGAGGCGCCGCCGATGATGTTGACATCCTGCGTCGGATCCAGCGCCGTGGAACTCCCGAATGCATCCGCCGTGTTCGCCGTCTTCACGTAGGCGCAGCGGACCTGGTTCTTGAGGCTCGCATCGGCCGCCGGGTCGGTGTAGAACCGGACTCCCGTGCCGGTCAGCGCTGGGTTGGCGAGTTTCCCTGTGAATGCCGTGGTCGGATCCGTTGCGTTCGGGCTGTAGGGCGTGGTACCGCCGCTGATGCGGGTCACGGACTCGAGGACCGCCACGGCCAGGGGGTCGGCGGTGCCACTGCCGGACTTGACCAGGGCGACGGCGTCGCTCGGCTGGCTGATCTTCGTCGGCTGCAATGCCGGGTCGATCAGGGCCGTCGGCGCCGCCGAGTTGCCACCCGACACCGTCGACTGGTTGCCGATCAGAGTCAGGAGTTTGCCCTTCGCACCGGCCTTCGCGATGCCGTACATGGGATTGTGCGGATTGTTGCCGGTATCGTTCTGCGACAGAGCGCAGATCACCGCTCCGTTCGTACCCATGGCGGTCACCGGAGTGGTCGCCTTGTTGAGAATGCCTCTCAGGATGGCGCCATCCGAGTGCCAGAGCAGTCCGAGCGCGTTGCTGATGAAGCCGCTCGAAGTGGGCACCATGTTGCCGGGCAATCCGAGCTTGGCGTAGCCCGCGCCCGACAGGAAATTGCTCTGGCCTCCCTGCACGCCCACGAGCACCTCGGAGCCGACGAGATTGGCTCCGCCGGCGAGATCGAAACAGATGAAGGGAACGCCGGAGATCGCCGCGACTGCCGAGGGCACGTTGCATTGATTCGCCGCGAGCAGCGCCTGCAGGTCGGTCGAGAGGGCGTTCGCGTTACCTGACTTGAGCACCGCTGCCAACCACGCGGGAGCCATGACGAGTGCAGGGGCGCTGAGCAATCCAGCCGCAACGAAGTCGCGGCGCGTGACGGGACGCTTGTGGTTCTGGTGCAGGATCGGCTCCCCGAGTGCATGCGGCCGCGCGGGCTTTTTGCGAATGAACATGTGGGTTCTCTCCCTTATTCCCGTTACTGCAGAGTCACCGCGGCGCTGGCGAGCACGGCCGTGCAGGCCGCCTTGGTAGCCTGGGAGACGGTTGCAGTGGCGCTCAAAGTGGGTATTCGCGTGAGCAGCGCGTCGAGTTCGTTGTGCGCGGTGGTCGCCACGGTGGTGTTCACGTTCGTACCGATCGCCTTCGCAATCAGCGCGTTGATCACGATGCTGCGATTGGTGGTATTCGGCGTGGCCGTGCCGAAGAACCCCGCCGCGGTCGCGGTGATGCTGGCGTCGAGTCCGGCTCCGAAGAAAGCATCACGCAGCGACTGTGTATCGACCAGCTGTCCGCAGTAGGCCGTGGCCAGCTGCGTGATGGCCGTCTGGTGGGCCGGCAGGAACGCGTCGATCTGCGGCGCGGGCGGCAGCGATTGCTGCGCCGAGTTGTACAGCGCCGAAATCGTCGAGTTCGTGATCGGTACGCCGGTGATGGCGGACAGCGAGCGATTTACCCTCTCGAAGGTCGCGATACCGAAGTCCGCGCGCGGGGTGTTGTCGGGCGTCATCGGCGGGTTGCTGAGGGTCGCTTCGACGAAGGGGTGCACGTTGGAGCCGAGCTGGTCGAACGACAGGAAGAACATGTCGCTGTCCGCTCCCTTGTCGGAGGCAATTACCGCCCCGACGTTCGAGAGCAGCTGACCGCCCGCGAAAGTGTAGTTCGGAGAGCCGACGGTGGCGTTCACCCTTGCATACGACTGCCCGACGCGCGCAATCGTACCGTTCACACCAATGCGGATGGCGCTGAGCGCAATGTTCGCCGGCACCGCATTGGGATCCAGGCTGATGAAGCGGGGCTTTCGGAACAGGTAGCTGTAAGAGTCGTACTGGCTGCCTTCCACCATGATGAACGACTGCAGCACGCCCGTGAGTGCGCTCACGTTGAACAGCAGGTAGTAGCGCTCGCCCACGCCGGCTGCGAAATTCTGCTGGACCTGGGCAGCCGTAAGCGCTCGACCGTGAATCGCGACGAACTTGATGACACCCTGCCACGGCCTCTTGCCGGTGGTCTCGTTCCCGAGCACCAGCGCGAAGGTGCTGTCCCAATTGCCCAGCGTCCCTCCCTTGCCGGGATCGGCATCGCCCGTGTACGTGCCGTTCACGTAGATCTGCTGTCCGTTTACGGCGTCATAGGTCAACACGAGGTGCTGCAAGGTCGCCTGTGCGAACAGGCCCGTCGCGGAGGTGAGCAGCGCCGGCGCGCCGTTGTTGTCCGTGTTGCTGTTGCGCGTGCGCGCCTCGTACTGCATGGCATGCTGTGCGAGGGTCATGTTGCGGTGGGTATTGTCGCCCGAGTAGGTAACGATATAGGCGTCCGTCTGCGCAACGTTGGCCGGCGTCGCCCACACTTCGATGGAGTACTCGCCCGTCGACTGGATCATCTGCGCGAGCTTCTGGCTGGCGGACGGCGAGGCCTGTGCCGCGCCGCCGGCGCCGATGCTGATGCCCCAGCCACTGACCCAGCCGATGCCCCCCGTGAGCGTGAGGTCCGCGGCGGGCGCGACTGCGCTCGTGTCATAGGCCGTGGTGCCGGTGCCCGTCTTGAACTCGTACTTCGCAAGGATGTTGGCCTCGTAGCGGCTGGCGCCCGAGGCAGGTATCCCCTGCTTGAGGGAGAGCGCTCTGGAGAGCACGAGCGTCGGATCGACGTTCGTTACCGGAATTTGGCCTGCATAGGAGGTGATCGCGGCCAGCATGGCCGCGGCACTTCCCGGGCAGTCGGGCGCGCCGCCGGCAACCATCGCCCAGCAGTGGTGGAACTGATCACGGAGCCGCACGACGAAGCGCGACTGGCTCGGGGTACTGAGATCGATCTTCGATTGGGCCGCGAGATAGGCTTGGGTGGGATCCGAGCTCGCGTGGTACGGAGTCTGGGCTGTAGCCGCATCGGGACGGTGGCAATCGCTGCAGAAGCGCCTGAGGATGGGCGACCAGATCAGCGCCTGGAACTGACTCGAGTCAGCCGGGAAGAGCTTGGCGCCCCCGACACTCTGGTCGGGCGGAGGCGTGAGAGCAATACCCAAAGCCGCGCTCGAAGTACCGCCGATCCAGTTCTTGATCCACGTGGTCATCGTGGTGGCGCAGTCCTGCGCGCTCGCCAGGAAGCAGTTATGACCGCCGCCGACCTTGAGAACGAGCTCCGACAGGGCGGGGTTGGTGAAATTCACCAGCGGGCCGACCGCCTGGTACGCGAGGTTGACATCGTCCGGACGCGCGAACAGCGGTGCCTGGCCGCCTGCCTTGTGGCACCCGCCGCAACGATCGGTGCCCTTGATGTTGGCCCAGAGATGGGTCTGGAAGGACAGCACGTCGGCATTCGCGGCCGCGGGGCCGCTGTTGCCGGTGCTGCCGGTGCTGCCGGTGCCGCCACCTGTGCCGGTGCCCGGGCCGGTTCCCGGACCAGACCCGGAACCCGTGACGGTGCCGTCAGGGGAGGCGAGTGGCAGGCGGGTGCAGCCTACGGCCGTGATCAGAACCAGGGTCAAGGCAACGGCTGGCACGGCCTTCAGCGCGCGCAGGCCGGCAGCAATGAGCTCGAGGCCATTCATGAGATGCTCCCCGTTCATTTGCGGCTCTCCTTTTTCCTTGGCCTACTGCCCTGCGCACGCGGCGGCGGACTGCTGGAAGACCTGTTTGAGCTTGTAGCTGCCCGCCTTGAAGTTGGCCTTGATCGCGGCGACCGTCGCCTGGTCGGCCGTGCTCGTCGGAGCCCGGAAGCAGACCGTCTGGAACACCTTGGTGACCTGGCATTGAGCGAACGCGTCGCTCGCGGCCAGCTCCTGTCCGAGGGATTTGGCGCCCATGCCGCTGCCGGGAAGCATGTTGTCCCACCCGAGCGTGGCGTTCGGCCCGTCGCGCCAGCGGTTCGACCAGCTGTTGTCCGGGGTGACGAACCCGTCACTGAAGTTCTGGGAATTGATCAGGTACTTCGGCTGCACCATGTTCGCCGTATAGAGGAGCCGCGTGCCGCTCGTGTCGTAGTTGTAATAGGCGAAGGCCTGCGCCATCGGATCCATTCCGCTGTGGCAGCCCACGCAGTTGTTCAGAAAGATGCGGCTGTCGCCCCCGGGAGTACGCGCTACATCCTGCCGGATGCGGTCGGTGGGGCGCGTCGTGTCCATCACCGTCTCCATGTCGTGGCAGAGGTGATTGATCATCGTGAAGCGGAACTGGGCGCGGTTCGTGCCCATGATGAAGAAAGCCGAGGAACCGCCCCGCGTCGTCCAGATTCCCGAGGCCGCTTCGACCGGTAGGCCGTAAACAGCGGACTGCGTAGTCGCGACCAGCGTCGCCTTCAGATCGACACCGTTCGCCTCCGCCATCGCGTAGTGATCGTTGTTGGCCGCGGAAGGCGCCGGCAGGCCGCCGGCGTTGATCGTATAGAGAATGTCCGCGGAGAGTACTGTATTGAATGGCACGTCATCGCGGACCATGCCGACTACGGTAGCCGTGTAGTCATTCAATGGAGCGAACACGGTCTGGTCGCGGTTGGTCCACGGAGTGACGAAGTTCTTGAGGGTGACGCTGTAGAACGTGGATGCGTCGGTGGCGATGGCAGCCGCCCCCGCCAGATCTCCGGCCGCGGTCCTGGCGGCCATCTGATCGAGGACGGTGGCCGATGGCGGCACGCCGGCTATGCGTTCGTAGATGCGTTCGGCCTGCTCGCGGGGGCCGGCGAACGCGGGCGTCGTGATCTGAACGGCCAGCGCGATCGCCCACGTCACGCCCAACAGAGACCGCCAACGCGCTTTTTTATAAGGCGGATGACTCCAGCTCTCGAGACCTTGTGCTTTCGTGTCCATCGCACCCACCTGCTCCCAATCGCCGATGCGCGTGTCCGGACAATAACTCCCGATTCAACAGCTCTCGCATGTCTGTTAGAAAGCACGTCCCCAGGAACAGACACAATTATGGAGCATCACAGGAGGAACGCAGACGGGCGCTGGCGGTCTGGACGGCGCAAGGCTGTCGTTGCTCAATCGCTTACGGTTCTCCATCGCGAACCTCAGAACCACATCGGCTTGCGGCCTCGAAGCTCAGCCTGAAACTCAACGGTTTACCGCAAACCCTGAGTCAGTGACGCAGTGCGCAGAAGCCTGGCCATCGAGGTCGGACACTTCGGCGCGCCCTTTGGGCACTCTTTGGGGAGAAAGACGCATGCGCTCCGTTCTCGTGGCTTCGCTTCTTGTCATCCTGGCTGGCTGCGCTACATCTCACGTGATGGTCGGTAACGCCCGCCCCGCGATTTCACCTAGCCAAGTCAAGATCTATCTGCATCCGCCGGAGAAGTACGAGGAGATCGCGATCCTCGATACCTCGAGTCAGGGATCGTTTTCCTTTACACAACAGGGAAAGATGGACAGTGTCGTCGAGCGGCTGAAGGCTGAAGCCGCGAAGCTCGGCGCAAACGGAATACTCCTGGAAAGTACTGGCGACCGGTACGGCGGTTCGGTCAGCACGGGAGCGGGCACCGCTACGGCATCCGGCAATAGCGCATGGGGCGTCGGCACGGGATTCTCCGCAGCGGCGTTCCAAAAGGTAGGCTCTGGAGTTGCTATTTACGTTGCCGATCGCTGAGCTCCGAGCAGCATGATCCGGGCATCGTCCTCTTGCGTGCCCAGGCGCGCAGCCGCAGTCCCTGCGGATCGCCGAGAACGCATTTAGGAAAACCTGGCCTGCGAACAGGCCGAAGCAGTGGCTGTGGGGCGCTCGAGACCGCGGGCAAAGCGCGGGATGATCGCTACAACTCAGTGCTTTCCGGAGACTCCCGTCTCTTGTCGGGCTTAGTGATCGCGTTCGGTGGATCCATGCCGACGCACTTCGCGCTTACCAGATCACCCTCGCCAGCGTAGGGCATGGCGATTTTCAGGGCCGTCGAAATTGCATTTTCGCAAGCGCTCTCATCCTTGAACAGATAAGAGTCCACATACGTAATTTCCAGCGTCTTCGGCGCGTAGTAGTAGATATGCAGCACCGCTTTTTGACCAAGCATCCGCGGCTGCTGCTGGGCATCCTGCGACGACGGCGACACATCCGCGAATGCGGACGCGATCAACAACGGTAGCAGAGTGAGAGCGAAGTGCTTTTTCATCCGATTCTCGATCACGACACCGTACCCAAGGTGCAGGTACGATACGGCGCAGCCGCGGCGCCTCCGTTGCGCGGCGTCACACCAGACGCCCGGCAGCCGGACCTCCGTCACATCTGGATGACATCTGGATAGACGGGAGCGCGGACTCGTGAAGTGCGTCGCAGGTCCATCTGACGTAATGTCGGGACCCCATTTCGAGGGGACGTTGTGCCGGGATGCAGCGCGTTCAGGCGCTGCAAGCCGCGGATTATCGAAGCCGTTCTCTAGCGCTTCGGATTAACGCGCGTAGCGTCGGACGAGTCCGGCGCTGCTCCGCGGGCGGTCCCCTTCAGCGCGCGTTGCTGAGCGAGCTCGATGGCGCGTGAATACTCCCTGTCGCTCACCGGCACGACCCCAACCCCGGGAAACTCAGGACGAACGTACTCAGCGACCCGGAAGGCTGCTTCAGCGCTGGTGAAGAAACCGAGTCGCAGGCCTTGCTGCGGAGAACCTTCGCGTAGCATGCGTACCGTGTACAGGTGGTACTCCTCAAAGATCGCAAGCCGCGGAACGTGCGCTCCACTGAGCGGCGCCAGCGACCATTCGAGCTGCACGGCGTAGCGTTGTGGCGGCGGAACGGCCGGCGCCGGGGCCCGGCTTGGAGCGTCGAGGCTTGGCTCCTTGACCACGGCTCTCGCCGCGACCTTCGCGGCCGCGGGTGCAGGTGCCGTCGGGGCGCTGGCGGGTGTTGCGACGCGCGCGTAGGCGGCGCGCAGCAAGCGGAATTCGGTATTGACCGTGTTATCCAGCGAGCCTAGCTGTGACTCGGGAGCCGCCGAGATCCATGCGGCCGGGTAGTGCTTGCGAACGACGCTCAACGCCTCTTCGGCATGCCGTTCCGTTTCGAAATAACCAAGGTGCAGGCGAAAGCGCTCGCGGCCATGTTCGAACGAACGCGAGCGAAATACCGTAAAGCCGACCAGTTCGTGCCGGAACGGCACATCGAGCGACATCGCCAGAGTGGAGGAGTCGAGATTGATGACATACAGAGCGGTACCGCCCTGTTTGTCATCGTTCGGTGGCCGATTCATGAACTCATCCCCGTCGCTTATCGGGTCGCGCTCTCTGTTGTGGCGCCGCCAACGGCACGGTTGGGCGGCTGATCAGCGATGTCTTTAATCGCAGCGGGCGCAATGCGAGCGACTAAGGTGAAATATGTGCCGGCGCGAGTCGCGGCACAATACATCCGGGCGCTTAAATCAGCGACAGACGCGAGCTTTTTCTTGCCGCAATGAAACGCGGTAGGGTAAATACTACCGTGAGTAGAGAAACACGCCGGCCCCCGGCAGCGCACCCGTACCAGCCCCTGATTGAAAAAATGGCGCGGACGTTCCGACGTCGCGGCTTGTCAAGCTCAACTGCCGGAAAGCCGCGCGGATTCAGGGCTCATCGCGAAATCGCCAGGAAATCACCACATTGAATTGTAGAGCGTGCGCTCGTGGATCCAACACTTGACGATGTCCGCACGCCGTAGATTGCGGGGACACTTGACCCGGCGCGGCTATGCAGTACGACGTCTCAGCGGGCTGCGGTATGGCGGGCGCGCGAGACGTCGAGCGTCTTCAGGGGCCCATTCAGTTTCGAGTCGCGGCCAAAGCAAATGCGCGCGAATTCCGCTGCAGCCCGCTCAAGGCGCAAAGCCAGATCAACCGCACTGCGTACGAGCCACCTCACGTGCTCCGCTATGTGCGGCGCCTTGTGCGCCGTGACGCCGGGCCGGGGCACTGATTCGAGGAACGGCGCGATGTCGCTCAGGTATATGTGCCGTTCATGTGTTTCCTCAAGCCGCAGAAGCGCTTGGTAAGCGAGAAACACGTAGGTCTCTTCCCCGCTGAGCCCGCGAGCTCGAGCGGCATCGAGGCATTCACCGATTAAGCTGCCTTCGCGGGCCCCATCCTTTTCGATGGCCCGACGCATGACCGCGACGCTCTCTGCGTCCTGCGGCGCTTCCGGTTTTACCAGCCAGACGGTTGTAGTGCCTTCCATTGCAGCAAGCATAGCGACGCAGTACCGTGCGCCAAGACCGCAAAGACCCGTCTCAGGGTCAGCTGGCATCGGGTCTCCCCGTCAGGAATCTCCGACAGGCTACACATAACTGATTGAGTTTATTGGTCGGCGTAACAGCCTGGGCGCACTCGCCCAGGACAGTCGTCTTCAGGTGCATCGGCTGGTGCTTCAATGAGCGGGCAGGCGTACGAGGCGACGGAACGAGCGCAGGACGAGGGCGTCTAAGTGGCAAGATCTATGCGGTTCTCGAATCAAGGTGCAGGTATCGCGCTACGGGTGGTTGCGCCGGGGGCCGTGGCCGTGCTGCTGACTGCGATGGGGTGGGCCGCCGCGGATGAGACCGGGGCTGCAGCGGCCCGCGGTGAAGCCGCGGTCTGGACGCCCAAGGAGCTCACCTTCGTCTATCAGGGGTTTACTACCAAGTACTCCTGCGACGGGTTGCGGGACAAGGTGCGAAGTATCCTGCTCGAACTGGGAGCCCGCGAGGATTTGCAGGTAAACGCATCGCCGTGCTCGTCACTTGGGCGACCGGATCCGTTCCCGGGTGTCAGGATCAAGGTGAATGTGCTCCAGCCGGCCGGCGATAAGAGCGCAACCGCGGGAACGCAGTCGGTGCCAGCGCACTGGAAGGCGGTCGACCTCACACCCGAGCGCGACGCGGTCTCGGCAGCCGGGGACTGCGAGCTCGTCGAGCAGGTCAAACAGAGCATTCTGCCGCTGTTCGCGACCCGCAACGTCCAGTACAGCTCGAACTGCGTGCCCCATCAATTGCAACTTGGGGCGACGCAGCTGCGTGCTGAAGTGCTGGTTCCTGACCAGAAGAATGCGAAGCCCGCCGGATCCGGGTGAGGCGCGCACCAGCGGCTGAGCCTCACCGGCGGCCTCGCCGGCCGCCCCTGGACGCTCACTTTGCCTTGGCCGCCGCGTGCTTGCCTTTCAGTTCCACCAGAATCAGCTCGAAGGGCTTGTCGCCGACGTTCTCGGGAAGATGTTTACCACCACCGTTCCATTGCACCATTCCGGCCTTGACATCACTGGAGAGGGTCTTGCCGTCGGGCAGCGTGAACTTCACGTTTCCGTCAGTCAGGAACACGGCCACGCTCGCCGGGTGCGCGTGCATGACGGATTTCTCGTGCGGGCCGTAGGTAATACGTAGCACCCGTACCTGGGCGTTCTCAAAGTCGACTTTGTAGTGCTTCGCGTCGACCTTGACCGGGTCCTGTGCCATCGCTGGCGCGATCGCCATGACCTGAAATACAAGGCTCACAGCCGCAGGGACCGCAAGTGCTCGGGCCATCGGAAAGAAATACGTTCTCATCGTCGCCCCCTTCAACAGGTTTGATGTGCATTGCTAGAGTAGAAAGCTCCGCGCGCGCTCCTGGTTCTTGACGATGTCCCGCGCAGCGAGGAACAGGTGCGCGGTCGCCCACAGCCCGGTGGGCACCAGGCACAGCATCGCCAGCCTCAGAGACTCGGCATTCGAGACGTGATTGGGCGCGAACCAGTCGCTCAAGGACCCGATCAGCGGCGGTGCGATGACCAGATTGCCGAGATTCGCCAGAAACAGCACCATGGCGCAGAACATCGCCCGCATGCGGCACTGCGCGAGATTGTTGAGCAGCCCGAAGCCGGGACCGATATAGAAGTAGATCGCAGGGATGAAGATCCACAACATCGCCTTGGCAACCGCGAGGTCGCGGGTGTAGTACACCACCCCCGAGGCGACAGTGGCGATGCCGATACCGCCGGCGAGCAGCCACACGATGCGGCGCGCATCGCTCATGCCGCTCCGGGCCATGAGCCAGCCTGTCACGAGGGTCGCGATACCTCCACCCCACAGGTGCATATTCTGCGTCACGGCGCTCGCCTCGCCGACGCTCATATGGTAGGTGCGCTGCAGGAAGGTCGGCGTCCAGAACATGAGTCCCCAGCCCCACAGCGCGCACACCGCGGTGCCCATCATCACATGCACCGCGGAGCGCTGCTGCCACAGGAAGCGCATCGTGGCGGCGACCGATGGTGCTTCACCGTCGTCGCCGCTGTCGAGGCATCCGCGCCGCGGCTCGCGCACCGTGAGCCACACCGCGATCCCGGCCAGCACTCCCGGGACCCCGAGCGCAAAGAACACGGCGCGCCAGCCGTAGTGATCGGCGATGGCACCGGCAACGTTGTAGCCCACCCAGGCGCCGATCGGCGCGCCGAGGGCGAACACCGTGAGCGCCATGGCGCGCCGGCTCGCGGGGAAGTAGTCGGAGAGGAGCGAATTCGCACCCGGCGTGCCACCGGCTTCTCCGATGGTGACCCCGACGCGGGCGAAAAAGAACTGCCATGAGGTGCGGGCGAGCCCGCACACGGCGGTCATTATCGACCAAAGCACCAGGCAGGCCGCGACGATGTTGCGGCGGTTCTTCCGGTCGATGAGCCAGGACAGCGGGAACCCCAACACGACGTAGAACAGTCCGAATGCCGCCCCCGTGAGCAAGGCGACGCCTTTGTCGGTGAGATGCAGCTCGAGCCGGATCGGATCGAGTACGGTGGACACGACGTAGCGGTCGGCGATGCTGAGGGTGTAAACGAGACACATCATGATGAGCACGTACCAGCGCTCCACCAGGGAGGCTGACTGCAGTGGCGCAACGCCGAGCCCCGCGGTGTTGGATGCCACGGTCGACTGCAGCTCGCTCATAGGGTCTTGCCCTGCATGCGAAGGAGGTTACGCCACCGGGTGAGAGCTGTCTTCGAGAATGAGATCCGCGGCCCTTTCCGCGACCATGAGGGTCGGGGCGTTGATATTGCCCGAGCTGATGTTCGGAAAAATGGCGGCATCGACGACGCGCAGGCCACTGACTCCGCGCACCCGCAGCCGCTGATCGACCACCGAGGTGCGCGGATCTGCGCCCATGGCGCAGGTCCCGCAGGCGTGGAACACCGAGCCGGCGCGCCGGCGAAAGTCCGCCAGCACCTCGGCATCGGACTGCACCTGCGCACCCGGTTCGCGCTCCGTTTCTATCACCTCCAGGAGCGGCCGCGCGCCGGCGATCCGCCGCAGTGCCCGCGCGCCCTCGAACACATCCCGCACGTCGGCTTCAGTGGCCAGGGAATTCGGGAAGATGGCGGGACTCGCGAGCGGATCGCTCGAGCGGATGTGCACCGTGCCGCGGCTGCTCGGGCGGCAGGTATTGAACGACATCAAGAACCCCGGGTAGGGGTCGGGGTTCAGCAGGCGCCGCTTGGGCCCGATGGTAGTGGTGCTATAGCTGGCCGGGTTGAAGTAGATGTGCAGGTTCGGGCGCGTCAGCTCCGCCCGGCTGCGCAGGAATGCGCCCGCCTGATTGACGCTCATGGAGAGCGGGCCGCGCCGTCCGAGCGCGTAGCTCAACGCCGCCTTTACCTTACCGAGAAAGGGCGCCAGCTGATCGTTCAGGGTCGGCACCCGCGAGCGGTAGAAATACGACACCGCGACGTGGTCCTGCAGGCCGCGCCCGACGGCCGGTGAGTCGGCGATGAGCGGAATGTGGAACTGCCGCAGCAGCTGCGCCTCGCCGACGCCCGACAGCTCGAGCAGTTGCGGCGAGTTGAGCGCGCCGGCCGCCAGCAGCACCTCAAGGCGCGCGTGCGCCTGCTGCCGCGTCCCCCCGCGCAGGTACTCCACCCCCACGGCGCGCGAGCCCGAAAACAACACCCGCATGGCATGCGCACGCAGGCGCAGGTCGAGATTCGCTCGCCGCCGGATGGGCCGCAGATACGCATTGGCGCTCGAGACCCGCACGCCATCCTTGATGGTCACTTGCCACAGGCCGGCGCCCTCGGGCTGCGCACCGTTGAAGTCGCGCGTGTGTCCGATGCCGACATCCGCGCAGGCCTGCAGGAAGGTCGCGCACAACGGATGCACGCTCGCCGACACGTCGCTCACGTGCACCGGACCGCCGGCGCCGTGGAATTCGGACGCGCCCCAGGCGTGATCCTCGAGCTTCTTGAAGTAGGGCAGCAGCTCACTCCAGGACCAGCCGGGATTGCCGGCCGCCCGCCAGTCGTCGAAGTCCGCGGGCTGCCCGCGCACGTACACCATCGCGTTGATGGAGCTCGAGCCGCCGAGCACCTTGCCGCGCGGCCAATGGGCCCTGCGGTTGTCGAGCGCGGGATCCGGTTGCCCCTGGTACATCCAGTTGAAACGTGGATCGTTGAAGGTACGGCCGTAGCCGATCGGCACCTGGATCCACGGCGAGCGGTCGCTTCCGCCGGCCTCGAGCAGCAGCACGCGATGCTCACCGCCCGCCGTCAGGCGGTTGGCGAGCACGCAGCCGGCAGAGCCGGCGCCTACGACGATGTAGTCATACTCGGTCATGTGTGATAAGGATCGCGCGATGAAACTGACGGACATCAGGACTTTTGTCGCCGCCAACCCGCCCCCGGGCAACGGCGGGCGCTACTTCGTGTTCGTGAAACTCACCACCGATGGCAACGTTCACGGGGTGGGCGAAGCCTACTGCGTGCCGTTCCATCCCGAGGTGGTGACGCGCATGCTCACCGACGTCTTCGAGCGCTACCTCGCGGGCGAGGACCCGCACAACATCGAGAAGATCTGGCGGCGCGTGTACTCGGCCGGCTACACGCAACATCCCGACCTGTCGCTCATGGCGGTGTTGAGCGCACTGGAGATGGCCTGCTGGGACATCATCGGCAAGGAAGCGAACCAGCCCGTCTACAACCTCCTCGGAGGCCGGGTGCACGAGCGGCTGCGCTCCTACACTTACATCTACGCGCGCCCCGGGGACCGGAGCGACGTGTACCAGGATCCGGATCTCGCGGCCGAGCGCGCCGTCGAGTACCTCGCGCAGGGCTTCACCGCCTTGAAGTTTGATCCGGCCGGACCCTACTCGGCCTTCGACGGCCGGCAGCTGTCGCTCGCAGCGCTCGATCTGTGCGAGCGCTTCATGCGCCAGCTGCGCGCCGCCGTCGGCTCCAGCGCCGACCTGCTGTTCGGCACTCACGGCCAGATGACCGCCGCGGGCGCGATTCGCCTCGCGCGGCGGCTCGAGCCCTACGACCCGCTGTGGTTCGAGGAACCGGTGCCGCCGGATGCGCCCGAGGAGATGGCGCGCGTGGCGCGCGCCACGCACATCCCGATCGCCACCGGCGAGCGCCTGGCTACCAAGTACGATTTCGCGCGCCTGCTGAGCGCCGGGGCGGCGGCCATCCTGCAGATGAACCTGGGGCGCGTCGGCGGGATCCTCGAGGCGAAGAAGATCGCAGCCCTCGCCGAGGTGCACCATGCGCAACTCGCGCCGCACCTGTATTGCGGACCGGTCGTGGGCGCCGCCAACATCCAGCTCGCCACCTGCAGCCCGAACTTCCTGATCCTCGAGGGCATCGAGCGCTGGCAGGGATTTCATGCGGACGTGCTCGTCAAACCCATCCTTTGGGAGGCGGGGTACGTGATCCCGCCGACGGAGCCTGGGCTCGGCGTCGAGCTCAACGAGGAGTTCATCGCGCGGCACCCCTACCGCGGCAAGCTGCTGCACCTGGACATGGCCGGCAAACCATTGGGGTAGGCGCCGCTCTACAACTTCAGTTCCGCGCGCAGGCGCTCTTCGTACCAGACGTGGAACAGCTTCACCATGTACTCATTCGCGGCGATCGGGCCGGGCTCGTAGGCGGGACTGGATGCGCCGCGCTGCGTTTCTTCGACGAACGCCGCGTCCTGGCTGTTGGTGGCGTTCCACACGCTGGTGAGCTTCTCGAGATCATAGTCGCGACCTTCCTGCGCGTCGGCGTGCACCAGCCAGGTGCTGCGCACCAGGGTGCGCCCGCGCTCGAGCGGGAAGGTCGCGAAGCTCAGCACGTGGTCGGAGAGGAAATGGAACCAGGCATTCGGCTGGGTGTGATAGTGCAGCGTCCCCAGGCGCGCATCGCTCAGGTCACCTAACAGACGCCGCGAAGCCACGCGGGTGTCCGGGGTCATGGATTCACCGGCGCCGTCGAGCACCAGCCGCTCGGTGCGAAATGCGGTCGGCCGGCCGTGCAGCTCCTCGATGCACTGCCACGGCAGGCCCTGGCGCCGCCAGATCGCCTCGGTCTCCTGGCGGGCGCCCTGGTAGCGCGCATAGACCGCACGCTCCGGCGCCGACAGGCTCGGCTCGTCGATCTCGCCAAAGAAATGGAACAGCGAGCACAGCAGCTCCGGGTGCCCGGCGCAATGAAAGCACTCGCGGTTGTTCTCGATGGTGAGCTTCCAGTTGCCGTGCTCGATGATGTCGACCTGCTTCGCGACCTTGGCCCGCGCAAGCCCGTGGGGTGCAAGATAGGGGATCATGCGCTGCGCCATGTCGTCGAAATCGTCCGGTGGCTCATCCGCCAGGCAGACGAAAATGAGGCCGGCGAGTGTCTTCACGTGCACCGGCTTCAGGCGCCGCTGCGCGGCGGGGGCCTCTCCGGTGGCGCCACAACCGATAACCCGGCCGTCCAGGTCGTAGGTCCAGCGATGGTACGGGCACTGCAGCGTCGCCCCGGCAATGCCGGAGTCCTGCAGCAGGATGCGCGAGCCGCGGTGCCGGCAGGTGTTATGGAAGGCGGCGATCGAGCCGTCATCGCGTCGCACTATGAAAATCGGCCAGGGACCGATCTGGAAAGTGCGGTAGTCACCGCCCTCGGGGATTTCGGGCTCGGAGGCTACGAACAGCCAGTGACGGCCGAAGATGTATTCAAGTTCGGCCGCATACAGCACCTCATCGGTGAAGAACGCCCCGGGCAGGGCGAAGCCGGGCTTGCACTCCGCGAGGAGCGATGCCACGTGCCGGCGCAGGGGTTCTGCAACGGGCGCCGCGCGTCGCGATGCGCCAATGGAGGAGGAGGGTGATGCGTTCATCGGTAGGCCGTCCAGATGGTTTTCAGGTCACAGTACTTGTCGATGGCATGGGGCGAACGGTCGCGCCCGGATCCGGAGAGTTTGAACCCCCCGAAGGGCGTGGCCATGGAAGAGCGGTCGAAGGAGTTCACCCACACCGTGCCGCCGCGCAGCGCGCCCGAAACACGGTGCGCCACGTTCATGTCGGCGGTCCACACGGCCGCCGCCAGGCCGTAGGGCGTGTCGTTGGCCAGGCGCACCGCCTCGCTCTCGTCGCGGAATGTCATGACGGCGAGCACCGGCCCGAAAATCTCCTCGCGCGCGACTTTCATATCCGGGCGCACGCCATCGAGTACGGTCGCCTCGACGTAAAAGCCGCCGCTCTCTTCGAGCGCTTGGCGGCCCCCGAGTGCAATGCGTGCGCCGTCTGCCACGCCGCTGTCGATGAAGCCGAGCACGCGTTGCATGTGAGCGCGGTCGATCAGTGCGCCCATCTGCGTGTCGGGATCGAGCGGATGGCCCAGGGTGATGGTCGCGGTGACGCGCCTGATGGCCGCGAGCAGGGCGTCCTTGGCGCCCTCCTGCACGATCAGGCGCGAGCCCGCGTGGCAGGTCTCACCGCTGTTGTAATAGATTCCCCAGGCGATGCCGTAGGCGGCGGCCTCGAGATCCGCGTCCGCAAACACCACCTGCGGCGTCTTGCCGCCGCACTCGAGCGCCACGCGCTTGAGATTCGAATCAGCGGCGTAGCGCAACATCAGCCGGCCGACCTCGGTCGAGCCGGTGAAGCTGACCAGATCGACCTCCGGGTGCAGGGCGAGCGCCTTGCCGGCTTCTTCGCCAAAGCCCGGCACGACGTTGAAGGTACCCGGCGGCACGCCGGCCTCGCACGCCAGCTCCCCCAGGCGGATCCCTGACAGCGGCGACTGCTCGGCCGGTTTCAGCACCACCGAGTTGCCGGTCAGCAGCGCCGGCCCCACCTTCCAGGCGCTGATGATGAGTGGATAGTTCCATGGCACGATCGCCGCCACGACCCCCAAGGGCTCGCGGCGCACCAGCGCCAGGTCGTTGGGCCCGGTGGGCGCGACCTCGTCGTACAGCTTGTCGGCGAACTCGGCATAGTATTCGATGCAATCGGCGCAGTTGGCGACATCCACGCTGACCGAATTCATGATCGGCTTGCCGACGTCGCGCGTCTCGAGCAGCGCCAGCCGGTCGACGTCGGCGCGGATGAGTTCCGCAAAGCGCCGCAGGATCCGCTTGCGCTCCTTCGGCTCCATGCGCCGCCACGGGCCGGTCTCGAAACTGGCGCGCGCCGCGGCCACCGCGGCATCGACATCCGCGGGTCCACAGCGGGCCACCTGACACAGGACCTGGCCGTCGATGGGACTGACGTCATCGAACACGCGGCCGTCGCGGGCCGCGACCGGGCGGCCTGCGATGAAGGCACGGCCTTCGGGCCGCACGGTGGCGGACAGCCGTTCCCAGGTGCCGCGGTCGCGCTGCAGGGCAGGGGTGCTCATGGGACTAAGCTTCCTTAAGTCGTACAGGGCATCAAAGCCTAGAATTTGAATAGCCCCATCTAAAAGAGGCATTGGGGCGCCGGGGACCCTGATTAGAATAGCGCGCCCGAGGGCCGCGCAATCTGCACACTGCTCAGGAGACACCGCATGGCAGTCAAAGCCAAGTCCAGGGGGAAGACCGCGAAAGGCGCACGCGCGAGCAAGGCCCGCGGCGAGGAGCGGGATCTGCTGGCGCGCCTCAGGCAGGGGGCGGTGATCTGCGCGGAAGGGTACGTGTTCGAGCTCGAGCGCCGCGGCTACCTGCAGGCGGGCGCCTTCGTGCCCGAGGTGCTGTTCGATCACCCCGAGGTGGTGGAGCAGCTGCACCTGGACTTCGTGCACGCCGGGTCGGACGTGACCCAGGCGCTCACCTACTACGTGCATCGCGAGAAGCTGCGGGTCATCGGGCGCGAGAAGGATCTGGTGCCGATGAACCGGGCGGCGCTCAAAATCGCCAAATCGGTGGCGCGCAAGACCGGCACGCTGTTCGCCGGCGACCTGTGCAATACCAACATCTACGATCCGGCCGACAAGAGCTCGATCAAGGAGGTCGAGCGGATCTTTGACGAGCAGGTGGGCTGGGCGGTCGAAGCGGGCGTCGACTACTTCGTCGCCGAGACCCTAGGGTGGGCCGGCGAAGCGCTCATGGCGCTGAAGGCGATCCGCAAGTACTCGAAGGTGCCGGCGGTCGTCACCTTCGCCATGCACCAAGAGGAGCTGACGCGGGACGGCCTGACCCCGGCGGAGGCCTGCCAGCGCCTGGAAGGGGCCGGGGCGGATGTGGTCGGGCTCAACTGCCACCGCGGACCTGCGACCATGATGCCGCTGCTCAAGGAGATCCGCAAAGCGGTGAAGTGTCACGTGGCGGCGCTGCCGGTTCCGTATCGCACCGTCCCCAGCCAGCCCTCGTTCATGTCCCTGACCGATCCCTGCTGCGGCAACGCGCGGGCGTTCCCGGTCGGGCTCGATCCTTTCATGTGCACGCGGGCGGAGATCTCCGACTTCGGCCGCGAGGCGTTCGCGCTCGGCATCCGCTATCTCGGGGTGTGCTGCGGCGCGGGTCCGCACCACATCCGCGCGCTCGCTGAGGGCCTCGGCAGGCACCCGCCGGCCAGCCGCTACAGCGCCGACATGTCCAAGCACGCGTTCTTCGGCACCGACAAGAAGATTCGCAAGATTCAGACCGACTACCAGGACAAGGCCTAAAGCCGGCGTGAACTACTCGGCCCTGGCGCTGCTGCGCGGGGCGCTCTCCGCGCACCGCAACTGGTTGCCCGCGTGGCGCTCGCCCGAGCCAAAACCCGCCTACGACGTCGTGATCGTCGGCGGCGGCGGGCACGGGCTGGCCACCGCCTACTACCTCGCGAAGAACCACGGCATCCGTAACGTTGCGATCCTCGAGCGCGGCTGGATCGGCGGCGGTAACACCGGCCGCAACACCACCATCGTGCGCTCGAACTACCTGTTCCCCGAGAGCGCGCGGCTGTACGAGTTCGCGCTCAAGTGCTACGAGAATCTCTCACGCGAGCTGAATTTCAACATAATGTTGAGCCAGCGGGGACTCGTGATGCTGGCGCACAGCCGCCACGACCTGGACTCGATGGCGCGCTGGGCGAATGCCATGCGCATGAACGGCATCGACGCCGAGATCCTCACGCGCGAGCAGGTCGCGGCGCGCGCGCCGCTCCTTGACATGTCGCCCGACGCCCGCTTCCCCGTGCTGGGCGGCTTCAGCCAGCGGCGCGCCGGCACGGCGCGGCACGACGCCGTAGCCTGGGGCTACGCGCGTGCCGCCGATGCGCTCGGGGTGGACATCATCCAGAACTGCGAGGTCACGGGCTTCCTGACCGGTGCCAACGGGCGCGTCGTCGGAGTTGAGACCCACCGCGGCCGCATCCTGGCTGAGCGCATCGGCATCGCCGCCGCCGGCCATAGCTCGGTGCTGGCGAAGCTAGCAGGCTTTCGCCTGCCGATCACCAGCTACGCCCTGCAGGCGATGGTGACCGAGCCCCTGAAGCCCGCGCTCGACACGGTGGTGCTGTCTCCGGGTACCGGCGCCTATGTGAGCCAGTCGGACAAGGGCGAGATGGTGATCGGGGCGAGCCTCGACCTGTTTCCCTCGTATGCGCAGCGCGGCAGCTTTGCGGTGCTGCAGGGCATCGTCGCCGCAACCCTGGCGCTGTTTCCCTCCTTCAGCCGGCTGCGCCTGCTGCGGCAGTGGGCCGGGATCGTCGATGTGGTGCACGACTCCAGCCCCATCATCGGGCCCACACCGGTCCCGGGGCTGTACATCAACTGCGGCTGGGGAACCGGGGGATTCAAGGCGATCCCCGCCGGAGGCTGGACGCTGGCGCACGTGCTCGCAACCGGGCGCAATCACGAGCTCGCCGAGCCGTTCCAGCTCGGACGCTTCATCACCGGGCGCTTGATCGACGAGGCCGCGGCCGCAGGGATCGCGCACTGATGATGCAGCTCACATGCCCGTGGTGCGGATTGCGCGACGAGAGCGAGTTCGTCTGCGGCGGCACCACTCACCTCATCCGGCCGGACCTTGCGGCAAGCGATGTGACCTGGGGCGAATACCTCTTCTTTCGTGACAATCCAAAGGGGGTGCACAGGGAGCGCTGGCGGCACGCTTACGGCTGCGGACAGTGGTTCAATCTCGCGCGCCACACCGTGACACACCAGGTGTTGTCGGTGTACGCCATGACCGACCCGCCACCGGACCATTCCTGAAGGGCGGCGCGCGCACATGGCAAGCCAACGCCTGGCGGAGCCTGCAGGAACGTGGGTCGATCGATCGCATCCGCTGTCTTTCACGTTCAACGGGCGGCAGCTGTCCGGCTTCAGGGGCGATACCCTGGCCTCGGCGCTGCTTGCGAACGGCGTGCGCCTGGTGGGACGCAGCTTCAAGCTCCACCGCCCGCGCGGCATCTGGTCGTGCGGCGTCGAAGAGCCCGGCGCACTGGTCGATGTCGGCCGCGGTGCACGCCGTACGCCGAATGTGCGCGCCACGCTCCTGCCGCTCGCAGAGGGACTCGCCGCCGAGAGCGTCAACTGCTGGCCGAGTGTCGGATTCGACGTAGGCGCGCTCACGGGGGCTTGCGCGGCGCTCCTGCCGGCGGGGTTCTACTACAAGACCTTCAAGTGGCCGAACTGGCGCCTGTTCGAACCGGCGATCCGGCGCATGGCGGGCCTGGGAAGGGCGCCGACCGCCCCCGACGCCGATCACTATGAAGAGGTCGCCGCCGACGCCGACGTGCTGGTCGTTGGCGCAGGTATCGCGGGACTTGCGGCCGCGGTGGCGGCGGCGCGCGCGGGCGCGCACACCATGCTGCTCGCGAGCGGTGAGCATCCGGGGGGCGCGCTCTCCTGGGGTGCGGATGCGGAAGTCGCCGCGCTCGCAGCGAGCGCACGGCAGCTGGGCGTTCGGATACAGCTGCGCACGCTGGCGTTCGGCGTCTACGACCACAACCTCGTATGCGCCGGCGAGAGCGTGAGTCCCGAGGGTGCCGCCGACCTGCCCGGGTGTGTGTTGCGCGAACGGCTGTGGAAGATTCGCGCCCGGGCGGTGATCGCCGCCACCGGCGCCTTCGAGCGGCCGCTCTTGTTTCCGGACAACGACCGCCCCGGCGTCATGCTCGCTTCGGCCGCCCACAAGTACGCGCAGGCCTTTGGCGTCGCCTGCGGACGGCGCGCGGTGATCGCCGCGAACAGCGACAGCGCCTATGAGCGGGCCGTGGCGCTTCGCGATGCGGGCGTGGTGATCGTCGCCGTCGTCGATCGCCGCGAGGGGTCAACGGCCGGTGAACGCAGCCATGGCCTGCGGGTCATCACGGGCGCGGCGTTGAGCGCTGTGCTCGGGACTCGTGCGGTGCGTGGCTGCACGGTGACGCCCCTGGCAGGCGGCCGTGGCGAGCGGCTGCGTTGCGATCTCATTCTGAACGCGGGCGGCTATGCGCCGGCCGTGCACCTGCATTCCCAGGCGGGCGGGAAGCTGCGCTGGCTTGGCGAAAGCGCGATGTTCGTGCCCGACGGTGCGGCGCCGGGTCTGGTGAGCGTGGGGGCGTGCGCCGGCGTGTTCGCGCGCGGGCCGGCGGTGAGCCACGCGGCCGAAACGGGAGAGGCGCTCGCGCTCGGCCGCGCGCCACCTCAGGCGCCGATCGGTGGGGCAGGGAGGTCGGATGCCATCACGCGCGTCCGGGACGTCAAGGGCAAACAATTCGTCGATTTGCAGAACGACGTGCTGGCCGAGGACGTGGCGCTCGCGGCCCGCGAGAACTACCGCTCGGTGGAGCATCTCAAGCGCTACACCACCACCGGCATGGGGACCGACCAGGGCAAGACGAGCAACATCAACGCGCTCATCCTGATGGGCGAATACACGGGCCAGGCGCCCTCGCAGGTAGGGACGACGCGTTTTCGGCCGCCGTATGCGCCGGTCACGCTCGGCATGATCGCCGGCCGGCGCGTGGGCGCACTGTACCGGCCTCTCAAGCGTCTGCCGGCCCACGACTGGCACGCCGCGCACGGCGCGCTGTTCGAGACCTTCGGCGACTGGTGCCGCCCGGCAGCCTACCCGCGGCCCGGTGAGACGCTGGAAGCCGCCGCGCAGCGCGAAGCGCGCACCGTCAGAAAGTGCGCCGGGCTCCTCGATGGTTCGCCGCTCGGCAAGCTCGAAGTGTTCGGGCCGGACGCCGCGCGTTTTCTGGATCTCATGTACGTCGGCACCATGTCGACGCTCAGGATCGGCCAGGCGCGCTACGGCCTGTTGCTGAACGAGAACGGCACCCTCGTGGATGACGGCATCGTGGCGCGCCTTTCCGCTCAGCGCTACTGGGTGAATACCACCACCGCCGGCTTCGATCGCACCGCGGCCGCGTTCGAAGAATGGCTGCAGTGCGAGTACGCCGACTTCAAGGTCGTCATCACACCGGTGACCTCGCGCTGGGCCAACATCACGGTCGCCGGACCGCGCGCCTGGGAGTGGCTCGCGAAGCTGGGATTCGAGGCCGCGCTCGCCCCGGCGGCGATGCCGCACATGACGCTGCGCGACAGCGCGCTCGACGGGGTGCCGCTGCGCGTGCTGCGCGCGAGCTTCAGCGGCGAGCTCGGCTACGAAGTGAACCTGCCCGCCGATCACGCCGCAGCGCTCCTCGGCCGCCTGTGGACGCATGCCGCGGAGCTGGGGGCGGCGCTCTACGGGATCGAGGCCCTGCAGGTGATGCGGGTGGAGAAGGGCTACATTCACATCGGTACCGACACCGACGGCACCACGCTCCCCGGCGATGTGGGCTTTGCGCGCGGTATCGAGCGCAAGGCGGCGCCCTTCGTCGGCCGACGCTCGCTCCTGCGGACGGCATCCCGCGATCCGACACGGCTGCAGCTCGTCGGACTGGTGCCGCTCGATGAGCGTACGCAACTGCCGGTGGGCGCACAGATTGCGCTGCGGCCGCCACCCACGCTGACGGAGGGCCATGTCACTTCGAGCTACCGGAGCCCCGAGCTTGGGATCCCCGTCGCGCTCGCCCTGCTGAAAGGCGGCTCGCAGCGCACGGGCGAAGAGCTGCGCGTGCACCATCTGGGAACCACGATCGCCGTGCGGGTCGTGAAGCTGCCGTTCGTCGATCCGGCCGGCGAGCGCGTTCATGGCTGAAGCGACAGGACTCACGGTGCGTGTGGATGAGACGACGCAGGCCGCCGCGCTGCGCTACTTCGTGAGGGGCGGCGCGTTCGCCGCTGTCGTGCAAGAGTCGCTCGGGGTCCTGCCTGAGGGGCTGCAGGCCGCTGAGACGCGCGATGGTGCGCTCATACTCGCGTGGCGCAGCCCTACGGAAACCCTGGTTCTCACGGGCGACCCGGCACGCTTGTCGGACCTCGAAGCCCGGGTTGCGCAGGCTGCAGACGGATGCCTCGTGAACCTGAGCGGCGGCCTCAGAGTGCTGCGGCTCACGGGTGAGCGGATTTCGGATCTCCTCTGCCGCCTCGGCGGCACCGGATCCATCCCGCGCCCCGGCGAAGCGCGGCGCGGCCGCATGGCCGACGTGCCGGTGCTGGCGCTGTGCGTGCGTGCGGGTGAGACGCTGCTGGTGGTGGATCGTGCCTACGCCGAGCATCTCATGGGGTGGGTGCGCGAGACGCTGCTGGACTTTGCCGACCCGTGAGGTGACCGGATCGTCCGCGCGGTGTGTCAGGTCGCCGGCGGCGGTGCTTGCAGCGTGCGGCTCACGGCGTGCCGCCATCCGGCGATGAGCGCCGCGCGGCGCGACGCCGTCATTTTCGGCGCGAATACGGCCGCGGTCTCCCAGGTGCCGGCCACCGCGGCCAGATCCTTCCAGACTCCGGTCGCGAGTCCCGCGAGGAACGCCGCTCCGAGTGCGGTGGTCTCGAGCTCCACCGGACGCTCGACCCTCGCTTCCAGCACATCAGCCAGGAACTGGCAGAACCAGCCATTGGCCGCCATGCCGCCGTCGACGCGGATGGCATCCGCGCGGCGCGCGCCATCGCGTTGCATGGCCTGCGTCAGATCGAAGGTCTGAAACGCGACCGACTCGAGCGCTGCGCGCACGAGGTGGGCACCCGAGGCATCGAGCGTCAGGCCACAGATCAGGCCGCGGGCATTAGGTTCCCAGTGCGGGGCCCCGAGCCCCACGAACGCCGGCACCATGTACACACCGTGATTGTCCGGCACGCGCGCGGCGGCGGCGGCGGTCTCGGCCGCGTCGCTGATGACCTTGAGACCGTCGCGCAGCCACTTGATCGCCGCTCCGGCGACGAAAATGGATCCCTCCATGGCGTAGGTGATACGGCCGCCGATGCGATACGCCGGCGTCGTGAGCATGCGGTTCTCGGACGTGACCGCCACCTCTCCGGTGTTGAGCAGCAGGAAGCAGCCGGTACCGTACGTGGATTTCGCCATGCCGGGCATGAAGCAGGCCTGCCCGATGAGGGCCGCCTGTTGGTCGCCGGCGATGCCGGCGATCGGAAGCGCGCGCCCGAAGAGCGCGGCGTCCGTCGCACCGTAGACCTCGCTGCTGTCGCGAACCTCCGGCAGCAGCGCGCGCGGCACGCGGATGAGGGACAGCAGCTCCTCATCCCAGCTCTGGGCGTGGATGTCGAACAGAAGCGTGCGCGAGGCGTTGGTGACGTCGGTCGCGTGCACGCGCCCGCCCGTCAGGCGCCACAGGAGAAAGCTATCGATCGTGCCGAACGCCAGCTCGCCGCGCTCGGCGCGTGAGCGGGCGCCCGCCACGTGATCGAGCATCCAGGCGACCTTGGTGCCGGAGAAGTACGGGTCGAGCAGCAGGCCGGTCTTTTTGCGAACCAGGGGCTCGGCGCCGGCGGCCTTGAGCGCGGCGCATTCATCGGCGGTGCGCCGGTCCTGCCAGACGATGGCGCGATGGATCGACTTGCCGGTGGCGCGCTCCCAGATCACCGCCGTCTCGCGCTGATTGGTGATGCCGAGCGCGGCAAGTCCCTGCGCTCCGACGCCCGCGCGCTCAATGACCTCACGCACCGTCGCCAGCGTATCGCGCCAGATGTCCTCCGGGTCGTGCTCGACCCAGCCGGAAGCGGGGTAGTGCTGCTCGAACTCGCGACGCGCGATGGCCACGGCGCGTGCCTTGGCATCAAACACGATGGCGCGCGTCGAGGTGGTGCCCTGGTCGATGGCGAGGACGTGCTGCGGTGTGCTCACGGGGTGTGGGCCTGCACCAGGGTGCGTTTTGCGGGAGGGCTCACCGCCGCGAGGGAGCCTCGCCGAGAATCCGCGCCGGATCAAGTGCGCAGGGTCGTTGAGGTCCGCTGGTGCACCAGCTTGCGCGCATGCCGCTGCCGTACGAGCCCGATGAGCGCTGGGTGTGCAGCTTCGCCCACCACGTGCAGGCGTACCTCGTCGAGTAGTTCCCGGGGCTGGAATTCCCGGAGTACTGCCGCAGGAATATCTTCCAACCCCTTGGAATGAAAGATACTGTTATCGAAATCCCGCGAGAGTTCGCGGACCGTTACCCATCCTCTACACCCTGGAGCGCGGCGGCTTCGCCACGCATCCTTATCAGGGCGTGCGTCTCGCCTCGACCCCGCAGGACTACCTGCGCTTCGCGCACATGCGCCTGAACGGCGGCGAGCTCGGCGTGCGCATCCTCGGACGCAAGACCGTTTCGTGGGGCTGCTCCTCCAGCCGTCCGCAACAAATGGGTTGCGAGGGCCGCATGGGCTATATATTATCGATACAATAATATTACGGCTGCGGGTTTCGCGACGCGTGTTCTCGAAACACGACATGAACCTCTCTCTCGCGCGCCATCCCGGCGCGCCGTCCGGGCACGGCGCAATGCCTTTTTCGGATAGAGCCATTCATTTTCTCGGCTTTGACTGGTGCTTCGTCTGTGGAAGTCTGTAACCGAGCTTCAGGAGACGGGCGCCGGTAGTTCGTACGCAACGATCTTTAGGGGAGGTCGAATCCGCATGAAGCCAAGAACCACGGTCTCACGCGCGGTTGCCGCCATATTGAGCGCGCACGCCGCCCATGCCGTCTACGCGGCGGAACCCGCCAGCGGAACGCCGGCCGAATCCGCCGGCGGCCTGCAGGAAGTCATCGTCACCGCCAACCGGCGCACGGAGAACCTGCAGAACGTGCCGATCACGATCCAGGCGCTCACCGGCGAAACGTTGACACAACTGAACGCCACGACGTTTGACGACTACGTGAAGTTTCTGCCAAACGTGACGGCAGCCACCAACGGCCCCGGTCAGGGCCAGATCTACATGCGCGGCCTTGCGACCACCGAGGACGGTCTCCAGTCGTCCGGCGCCACCGGCAGCTTCCCGAACGTCGCGGTCTATCTCGATGAGCAGTCCGCGCAGCTGCCGGGCCGTAACCTGGATATCTACGCCGCCGATATAGAGCGCATCGAGGTGCTCGAAGGCCCGCAGGGCACACTGTTCGGCGCCGGTGCGCAGGCAGGCGTGATTCGCTACATCACGAACAAGCCCAAGATCAATGTCACCGAAGCGAACTTCAACGCGGGCTATGCGACGACCGTCCATGGCAAGGACAGCACCAATTTCGACGGCATGCTCAACTTGCCGTTGATCGAGGACAAGCTGGCGGTGCGCGGGGTTGTCTATAACGACTCCCGGGGAGGCTACATCGATAACGTCGCCGGATCGTTCACTCGCAACCCCACCGACGTCGGTATCGCGTATCTCTTCTGCCCGCAAACGGGCGGGACGCCAGGCAGCGTCGGATATGCGCCATACAATCCGGGTTGCCTGGGAGGCAACGGCCGGACTGTCGTTTCTCCGGGCGTGGTGCCCAAGAGCCCGACCATCAACAACGACAACATCGTCGCCCGGTCAATCAACCCGGTCGTCTACAAGGGCGTGCGCCTCTCAGCGCTGTACGACATTACCGAGCAGTGGAACGTTCTGGTCTCGCAATCGTATCAGGACATCAGGGCAGATGGCGTGTTTGCGGAGATGCCATTCGGCCCCAGCGGCGAGACGCTGCCGGACCTGTCGGTGGTGCAATTCAATCCGTCCACGAACGATGACCGATTCAGCAATACGGCCTGGACGCTCGACGGTCGTATCAATCAGCTCAAGGTCGTGTATACGGGCGGCTATCTGGTGCGCAACGTCGAGCAGTTTCAGGACTACACGAACTACGCACGCGGCAAGTATGCTGATTACTATCAGTGTCGGTTGCCGGGGACTCCGTTCGCTGGGTACAACAGCGCCGTCGGCGGCTACCAGAAGGTCAACCCTGCAGATCCCGGCGAGTGCTTCTCGCCGAGCTCGACGTTTCACGTCCTTGAGCGCAACACTCACCAGAATCACGAGCTGCGCGTGAGCACTCCGGATGACTGGCGGCTGCGCGCCATCGGCGGCCTGTTCTACGAGGACTTCCTGGTGCAGGACCAGTCCGACTGGTTGTACAAGACGACGCCCAACGGAATCTATGGCACCAGCTTCAACCCGCTGCAGGCGCCCGCCGCTTCCTCGGCCAACAACCACAACGTGCGCCCCGACAGCGTGGCGTTCTACGACGACGTGCAGCGTGGCTTCAAGCAGAAAGCGGCCTTCACCTCGATAGACTTCGAGCTGCTGCCCAAGAAGCTGACGCTCACGGTGGGCACACGCTACTACCGAATGGACACCTTCGAGACCGGCGCCAAAGCCGGCAGTTTCGACTGCCGCGCGGGCGGGATCTACAGCGCCGCTACCGTGGCCAATCCCTGTACAGTGAGCGCGCTGAATCTCGATACCGTCGCCGTCCCGGCGGGCAACTCGGCCTATACCGACCGGTCCGTGGGCCTGGACAAGCTGTACACAGGGTTCAAGAGTCGCGCCAACCTGAGCTGGAAAGTGACGGACGACGCTCTGGCCTACGCGACCTGGTCACAGGGCTTCCGGCCGGGCGGCTTCAATCGCGGCTCGGGCTTCGTCGGTGCCGCGGGCGTCGGCGGCAGCAGTTCGCCGCTCGCCGGAATATTTTTCGTTCCGATCGGCTTCAAGCCAGACGTGCTGACCAACTACGAGATCGGCTGGAAAACGCAGTGGCTCAACCATCGCGTGCAGTTCAACGGCACGGTCTACCGCGAGGACTGGAAGGACGTCCAGATCGGGATTTTCGAGCCGGGCGTGACGGGCAATCTGACCTTCACGACCAATGGACCGAACTACCGTGTGAAGGGCGTCGAGACCGAGCTCGTGGCGCGCGTGACCCCGCAGCTTATGGTGGCCGGCGGCGCCTCGTGGAACAGCAGCGAGCTGGTCAACGCGCCGGCACTGATTGACAAGAATGGAAATCCGATCACGGTCGTGAACCCCTACGGAACCCAGGGCAGCCCGCTCGCGCAGTCGCCGCCCTTCCAGGCCAACCTGCGCATCCGTTATGAGTTCGAGTTCAACAACTACAACGCGTTCGTGCAGCTCGCCGGCACGCATCGGGCGCACTCGTACGCCTCGACGGATCAGCTGACCCATGAATTGAGCACGACAGTGGGCCAGGTCGGACCCTCCATCGCCTACGACCAGCCGTCGTTCTCGACCCTGGACGCATCGACCGGATTGTCCAAGGACACCTGGAACGTGCAGCTCTACGGGACCAATCTGAGCGACCAACGAGGCAACCTGTTCACGCAGTACAACCAATGGATCAGAATGACGGGTATCAACCGTCCGCGCACGATCGGTCTGCGGCTCAGTTACCGGTTCGGAGGTAAATAGCCCCTGGAGTCACTATGGCAGCAGCGGAGCTGAATCCGTCTGAGTCGCGTATCGAGGCTGAAGTGCGCCGTGCCCGCGGCCTCATGGAGAAGCGTCAGTTCGCCCCTGCGCTGGCCGCCGCCAAAGCCATGCTCGCGGAGGTGCCAGAGAACCGCGACGTGCTCTACATCCTCGCGGTCTGCCAACGCTACCTCGGTCGCATCGCCGACGCGCTCGCGACGCTCGGCCGACTGGAGCAGCTGCATCCGCAGTACGCGCGACTGTTCCAGGAGCGCGGTCACTGCCACCGAGCGTGCGGCGATACGGCAGCTGCCATCAAGGCCTACCAGCGCGCGGTCGCGTTGAACGAAGCGCTCCCTGCCACCTGGAAGGCGCTGCACGAGCTCCTGCGTTCGGCAGGCCGTGACGCCGAGGCCGACAACGCCAGGCTGTTGGTTGAACATCTGGCCGGGCTGCCGCCCGCGATTATCAGCGCGTCGAGCCTGTTCGCCGAAGGGGATGTCTACGGCGCGGAACGGCTGGTACGGCAGTTCCTGCTGACGCAGCCGCAGCACATCGAGGGGATGCGACTATTGGGGCGAATCGGCGTGCAACTCGACGTCCTGGATGACGCGGAGTTCCTGTTCGAGAGCGTGCTGGCGTTCGCTCCTGACTATCACGCGGCGCGTTACGACTATGGCAACGTTCTCAGCCAGCGGCACAAGTACGCCCAGGCTCTCAAGGAAGCCGAGAAGCTACGAGAGATCGAGCCGGGGAATCGGAATTTCCGCATCCTGTACGCCAATGCCTGTGTAGGTCTCGGTGATCATGAGCGGGCGCTGAGCACGTATCGCGAACTTCTGAGGGACAGGCCACACAGACCCGAGGAGCTGCAGTTGTCGATCGCGCACGCGCTCAAGACACTCGGGAGGCAGCAGGAGGCGATCGAGTCCTATCGAGCGGCCGCCGCGGCCCAGCCCAGCTTCGGCGACGCGTACTGGAGCCTCGCGAACCTCAAGACTTACCGCTTTACCGATGAGGAGCTCGCGCGCATGCGGAGCGAGGAAGCGCAGACTGATCTCTCTCGCATCGACCGCTACCACCTGTGCTTCGCGCTCGGCAAAGCGCTGGAGGACCGCGCCGGCTATGCGGAGTCTTTCCAGTATTACGAGCGGGGCAATTCCCTGAAGAAGACCGAGACGCGCTACATGCCGGGACCGCTGGAGCGCGACGTGCGCCTGCAGATCTCCGTATGTACCCGCGAGTTTTTTTCAGCGCGCCAGGATGTGGGATACGCGCGGCCGGATCCCATATTCGTCGTCGGCCTGCCGCGCGCGGGTTCGACGCTCATCGAGCAGATCCTGGCGTCGCACTCGCGCGTCGAAGGTACGATGGAGCTCGCCGACATCCCGCGGCTCGTGCAGCACCTCAATGGCAGGCAGCAGCTCGACGCCCCGCCGCGCTACCCCGCAGTGCTGCCGGAACTCAATCCGGAGCAGCTCCTAAAGTACGGAGAGAAGTTCATCGCCGACACCCAGGTCTATCGGACCGGCAAGCCGTATTTCATCGACAAGATGCCGAACAACTTCCGGCACGTCGGCCTGATCCACCTGATCCTGCCGAACGCGAAGATCATCGACGCCCGGCGCGAGCCCATGGCCTGCTGCTTCAGCAACTTCAAGCAGCTGTTCGCCTCGGGCCAGGAGTTCACTTACAGCCTCGAGGACCTCGCGCGCTATTACCGCGCCTACGTGCAGCTGATGGCTCACTGGGACGCCGTGCTGCCCGGTAGGGTTCTGCGCGTGCACCACGAAGAGCTGGTCGAGGACCTCGAGCACCACGTTCGCCGGATTCTCGACTTCGTCGGCTTGGACTTTGAGCCTGCGTGTCTCGAGTTCTACAAGACCGAGCGCAGTATCCGGACCGCCAGTTCCGAGCAGGTGCGGCAGCCCATTTACAAGGAGGGGATCGAGCTATGGCGGAACTTCGAACCCTGGCTCGAGCCCCTCAAGGCCGCACTGGGTGAGCTCGCCGCGAGCTGATGCATTCGCGAAGCCCCTATGCGGTCGACTGCTTCCCTGGCGGCCCGCGGAGGGGGCCGCTGTCGCAGATGCGCCACAAAGTCGTCTGCGCGAGGCTCGCGGCTGATGGTACGATCCGCACTGCGCGACTATGTACCGCCCGGATGACGGGTTTATTCAAGCATCGCCGGGGGGAGTGGTATAGAAGGTCGACAGGGGAGCCGCTTTGCTCTGGCGGGACGCGTGCACGTGGGGAAATCACAACTAAGCCTCGGGGGAATGCGCGATGAAGCCTAATTTGAAGGTCTCTGCCGCGGTCGCGGCGATTCTGAGCGCACCGACAACAGCGATTGTCTTTGCCGCGCCGGCGGAGACCGGCACCGCGGCAGACACGGGCTTGCAGGAGGTGATCGTCACGGCGCAGCGTCGCGAGGAGAGCCTGCAGAACGTGCCGATCACGATTCAGGCCCTCACGGGCGATACGCTCACCAAGCTGAACGTGACGACCTTCGATGACTACGTGAAGTACCTGCCGAACGTCACGTCGCAAGGCCTCGGCCCCGGCCAGAACAACATCTACATGCGCGGCCTGTCGACGGCCGTCGGCGCGCTGCAAGGATCGGGCGTGGTCGGCGCCTTCCCCAACGTCGCCGTCTATCTCGACGATCAGTCGGCGCAGCTGCCCGGCCGCAACCTCGACATCTACGCCGCCGACCTCGAGCGCATCGAAGTGCTGGAGGGACCGCAGGGCACGTTGTTCGGCGCCGGTGCGCAGGCCGGTGTCGTGCGCTACATCACGAACAAGCCGAAGCTCGATAAGGTGGAGGCCAACGCCACGGCCGGCTACGCGACGACCGCGCACGGCGACCCCAGCAACATGCTCGAGGCCACGCTCAACCTGCCAGTCATCGCTGACAAGTTCGCGCTGCGCGCGGTCGTCTACAACGACTCGCGCGGCGGCTACATTAACAACATCCCCGGAACCTTTGTCCGCCGCAACACGGACCTCGGCATCCATTACGCATACGCGGGGGGCCAGGTGCCGGCCAACAGCGTCGTGATCAACAACGGCCTGATCACCGGCAAGGCGATCAACCCGGTGGTTTACAAGGGTATCCGCGTTTCGGGGCTCGTGGCGTTCAACGACGACTGGAATCTGCTGGTAGCACAGTCCTACCAGAACATGCAGGCGGACGGCGTGTTCGCCGAAATGCGCACCGATTCACTCGGCCAGCCGCAGCCGTCGTACTCTGTGCAGCTCTACAACCCGTCCTTCACCAAGGACAAGTTCACGAATACGTCGTGGACCCTGAGCGGCCGCATCAGCGCGCTCAAGGCCGTGTACACGGGCGGCTACCTGGTGCGCAACGTGGACCAGGCCCAGGACTACACGAACTACGCGCGCGGCCCCTACGTCGACTACTACCAGTGCAACAATCCGAGTTACTACGCTCCCGGTGGTCCGAATCCCGCCCTGGCGTACTGCCAGACGCCGTCGGCGACGTGGCGTGACACCGAGAGAAATACTCACATCAGCCATGAATTCCGCCTGAGCACACCCGATGACTGGCGCATCCGCGCGATCGGCGGCCTGTTCTACGAGAACTACAGGATCGGTGAAATCGTCGACTGGAACTACCTGACGGATTACGCTGGATTCCACCCGATTGGCCCGCCGACCGGCTACTTCGCAGACGCCGCCGGCAATGTTATTCAGCCGAGCGGAGCACAAGCAGGCAGGCCCTACAGATTCAACAGTCCGGGCGTTCATTTCGTGGCAAGTGGTGTACCGGACGTGAACGACCCGAACAATCGGCCGCCCTCGGTCGGGTTCTTCGACGACATCAAACGCGGCTACACGCAAAAAGCCATCTTCGGCTCGGTCGACGTCGATCTCATCCCGAAGGCCCTGACCCTGACGGCCGGTACCCGCTACTATCGCATCGACTCGACCGAGAAGGGCGCGGTGGCGGGCAGCTTCGGCTGCAAGCTGTTGTTTCATCCGACGGCACCGAATCCGTGCATCAATCATTCCAACGATACCAACATCGACTCCCTCGGTCTCGACAAGCTTTACACGGGCTTCAAGAGCCGCGCGAATCTGACGTGGCACATCCTGCCGGACGTGCTCGCTTACTACACCTGGTCGCAGGGCTTCCGTTCCGGCGGCTTCAATCGCCCGAACTCGGTCACCGCCGGTCCCCTCAAGGGGATATTCCTGCCACCGGTGAGCTTCCGTCCGGACACGCTCACCAACAACGAGCTGGGCTGGAAGTCCGAGTGGGCCGATCACCGCGTACAGTTCAACGGCGCGATTTACCAGGAAGACTGGAAGGACGCGCAAATCTCGGTGTTCGACCCGGGCATTACCGGCAACCTGACTTTCACCACGAATGGCGGCAAGTATCGGGTCAGGGGACTCGAGACCACGCTGGCTGCCCGTGTGACGCGCGAGCTCACCGTCACCGCGGGAGCGGCGTGGAATCACACCGAGCTGGTCGAGGAAGCCGCGATTGCCGGCTTGAACGGCCAGCCCATCAACTGGGCCACAGTCGTGCCGGGGAAGCCGCTTACTAATCCCGCGGGCGTGAAGGGTGACCCGCTGGCGGGCGCGCCGCGGTTTCAGGCCAACGCTCGCGCCCGCTACGAGTTCATGCTCGGCGACTACGAGGCGTTCTTGCAGCTGGCCGGACTGTACACCGGGCACCAGTTCTCGAGCACGGACAAGCTGACCAAGGACCTGCAGGGCAATTCGATCGCCTACGATAATCCCAGCTACTCGACCTACGACGCGGCGGTTGGAGTGTCCAGGGACGCCTGGACGGTGACGGTGTACGACGTGAACCTGACCGACAAGAAAGCCGACCTGTATGCGAACGCTCGGCAGTGGTACAAGGCGGTGACCATCAACCGGCCGCGGACCATCGGCCTTACGTTCAACTACCGCTTCTCGGGGAAGTAATTCCCGGGCGAGCCCGCGCACCGTAGCGGTACGGTGCGCGGCATCCCGCGGGGTACCGGACGCGGGTTTTCCGTAGAATCCAAGGCGGGCAGCAATGCCCGCCTTTTTCTTGTCCGTGCTACCGCCTAGCGGTGTCCGGAGGAGTTCGCGAGGCCCCGTCATGGTAGCAGCGCAACCCGTGCCGTCCCCGTCGCGCATCGAGGCCGAGATGCTGCGCGCGCGGGCGCTCGCCAAGCAGGGCCAGTTCGCCGAGGCATTGTCGGTTGCGCAGGCGCTGCTCGCCGAGGTGCCCGAGAACCGCGACGCGCTGTACATCGTCGCAGTCAGCCAGCGCTATCTCGGCCGCATCCCCGACGCCCTTGGGACGCTGGCTCGGTGCGAGGCCCTGCATCCGGACTACGGCCGCCTGTACCAGGAGATCGGCCATTGCTACCGCGCAGTCCGGGAGATCGACGCGGCTATCCAGGCCTACGAGCAGGCCGTCGCCCGCAATCACACGCTGTCGGCCACCTGGAGCGCGCTGCGTGACCTCTACGCTGCGCGCGGACGGCGCGTCGACGCCGACAACGCAGCGGCGCACGTGGCGGCGCTCGCGAAACTGCCGGCCCCGGTCGTACACGCGACCAATCTGTTCCTTGAGGGCGAGCTGTACGCCGCGGAGCAGATCGTGCGCCAGTTTTTGCAGACGCACGGCAACCACATCGAAGCGATGCGGCTGCTGGCGCAGATTGGCGTCAAGCTCGAGATACTCGACGATGCCGAGTTCCTGCTCGAGAGCGTACTGGTGTTTGCGCCAGACTACCGTGCAGCGCGCTATGAGTACGCCTCCGTGCTCGTGCAGCGTCACAAGTACCTGCAGGCGATCGAGGAGACAAACAAGCTCCTGCCGCTCGAGCCGCACAACCCTGCCTACCGGACCCTCTACGCCAACGCTTGCGGTGGCCTCGGCCGGCATGACGACGCATTGCAGGTGTACCGCGAGCTGCTGGTCGCCAGCCCGCAGGCTGCGGACCTCCACCTGTCGATCGCTCACGCCCTCAAGACCCTCGGCCGGCAGCCCGAGGCGATCGAGTCCTACCGCCAGGCCGCCGCCGTGCGGCCGAGCTACGGCGACGCTTACTGGAGCCTCGCGAACCTCAAGACCTATCGCTTCACCGACGAGGAGCTTGCGAGCATGCGCGGCCAGGAGGCCGCCGCGGCGACAAGTCTCGTAGACCGTTATCACCTGTGCTTCGCGCTCGGCAAGGCGCTCGAGGATCGCGACCAGTACGCCGAGTCATTCCGCTGCTACGAGCGCGGCAACGCATTCAAAAAGAGCGAGAGCCGCTATAAGGCCGAGCTGATCGAGCGCAATACGCGGCTGCAGAAGCGGGTGTGTACCGCTGAATTCTTCGCAGCCCGGAGGGGCTTCGGCTGCCAGCGGCCGGACCCAATTTTCATCGTCGGGTTACCGCGGGCCGGATCGACCCTGATCGAACAGATCCTGGCCTCGCATTCGCAAGTCGAGGGCACGATGGAGCTCGCGGACATACCGCGGCTCGTCCACCACCTGCAGGGACGCGAGCACGATGAGGCGAAACCGCGCTACCCGGGGGTGCTCGTGGAGCTCGGCGCAGAGCAGCTGAGGGCTTCCGGGGAACAGTACCTCGAGGACACGCGGATGTTCCGCACCGCCAAGCCGTTTTTCATCGACAAGATGCCGAACAACTTCCGCCACATCGGGCTCATCAACCTGATCCTGCCCAACGCGAAACTCATCGACGCGCGTCGCGAACCGATGGCCTGCTGCTTCAGCAACTTCAAGCAGCTGTTCGCCGCAGGCCAGGAGTTCACTTACAGCCTCGAGGACATCGGACGGTACTACCGCACTTACGTCGAGCTGATGGCGCATTGGGACGCCGTGCTCCCGGGAAAGGTCCTGCGTGTCCAGCACGAGAACGTAGTCGAGCATCTCGAGGACAACGTACGGCGGGTTCTCGAGTTCTGCGGCCTGGAGTTCGAGCCTGCGTGTCTGGAATTCTACAAGACCGAGCGCAGCGTGCGCACCGCCAGTTCCGAGCAGGTGCGCCAGCCCATATATAAAGAGGGTATCGACCAATGGCGAAACTTCGAGCCGTGGTTGGGGCCGCTCAAGGCCGCGCTCGGGGACCTGGCGCCGGGCGCCTGGTGAAACCGTTCGAGGTGACGCTGGATGACGGTTATGGCTATTACCTCATCACACACCCGGAA
>Ga0137409_10000587_pt1 | contig 40070 bp, 29 predicted proteins | sample CZODoug1_16funga_FD_122059 | JGI IMG/M metagenome (GOLD analysis project Ga0137409, IMG submission 122059) | Vadose zone soil fungal communities from Angelo Coast Range Reserve, California, USA - CZODoug1_16fungal (Hybrid Assembly) | ecosystem: Environmental > Terrestrial > Soil > Vadose zone...
GAAGCTGTACGGCTGTTGCCAAAAATTCTTCAACCTCAAATGGAAGCATTTAGTAAGGAACCGTATAAGCAATTTAACCAACTCGTGGAAAAAGTGCTCGCTCAGACTTCTCCAGATCAGTAAAGAGTCGTTGCTTGGCTCTCTTGAAAATGCGCTCGATTACACGTTCTACCAGCGATTCAAGAATGCTGAGTTCGTCCAGCGCCGACATACGAATAATATTCAGCTTCTTTTGATCGTACAGCACATCAGCTTTGTCCGGCACGGTATACCTATCAGCCGTTCTGCCGTCGTTCGTGCCTTGCTATGGCTTGTAGGCCAGAAAATTACGCCATCTGAGCTACGGGATGCCATCGAGATTGAGTTACAGCAAGGCAGAAGATGGGGACATGATGCCGTCAAGCCGCCAGCGTAGGGCGTGACAAGCTGCGCATGGCAATGTAGAGAAAGAGCATGCGCTTCATTCTTTTACTGATTGCACGGTTTCTCGGCAGTGTGCAGTTCACCCTCGGGAAGATGTACTACGACGGAAAAGGCGTCTCACAGGACTATGCCGAGGCGGTGAAATGGTGGCGCAAAGCCGCTGACCAAGGGCATGCGCTTGCGCAGTTCAGCCTCGGGATCGTCTACGCCAACGGGCAGGGCGTCCCGCAGGACTACACTGAAGCGGTGAAATGGCACCGCAAAGCCGCTGACCAAGGATATGCGGGGGCGCAGAATAACCTCGGGTTCCTGTACTACCACGGGCAGGGCCTCCCGCAGGACTACACTGAAGCGGTGAAGTGGTACCACAAAGCCGCTGACCAAGGGCATGCGCTGGCGCAGGGCTGCCTCGGGGTCATGTACGACAAAGGGCAGGGCGTCCCGCAAGACTACGCTGAGGCGGTGAAGTGGTACCACAAAGCCGCTGACCAAGGAGAGGAGATGGCGCAGTTCACCTTCGGGAAGATGTACTACGACGGAAAAGGCGTCCCACACGACTTTGTGCAAGCCCACCTGTGGCTCAACCTGGCGGCATCGCAGCTCACCGGTCCTGCCCGCGACACAGCGGAAAAGAATCGTGAAATAGTCGCCGCCCAAATGACCCCGGCGCAGATCGCGGCGTGCATCACGCGAATGGCGTGTTGACAGTGCAGCTCGGCCCCAGGCAGATCGTCGCGGCACTGAGCGTCGAATTCCAGGATGCGCTGAACACCACGCAGATCGAGCATTGCGTCAATCGCATCGAAGCGGCGATCGGGCACGCGTTTCCCGATGTCGTCACGCTGTTCGTCAAGCCGCAAAGCGCCGAAACCTGGCGACGGCGGATCGAGCGCCTGAAGGCGGTTGCCGAAGACGCACCGGACGACTAGGACATCACTTGTCTTGCGACGCTTCGCAACACACTCGCAGCTGCGCATCGCTGCTCGCCGCGCGTGCGCAGGTGACACCGCGTCGATCCGCGTGGATGTCGCGCCACTGCGCATCGCCCGGTCCGAAGAGATCCTCGATCTCCTTACCCCAGCTCGCCATCCACGCTTCCCCGCGGCTGCAGTAGCGAGCGATCAAGCCGGCCGCGAGGCAGTGTTTCATGTCATCGCTGAGGCCGATCGGCAGGCGCTCATCGCGAACCTTCTGCATGCACCCCACGCTTGAATCGGCGGCGCGCAGTTCGCGACCGGCGAGCGGGACACAGGCGCAGAGTGCGGCGCAGGCTGCGACCGTGAGCGCGCGCCCGATGCTGGCGAGCTCAGCGATGTGCGACATGCCGCCATGGCGTAGGCTAGCGGCGATGGACCTGCTCCTGCACATCATCGAAGCCTATGGCCTCTGGGTCGTATTCGTTAGTGTGCTACTCGACCAGGGTGGCCTGCCGGTGCCCGCGTATCCACCGATGATCGTGACCGCAGCCCTTGCCGTCGATTCGGGCGGCTCCCTGTGGCCGATCCTGGTCGTGGCTAGTCTTGCCGCACTTCTTGCCGACCTGCTGTGGTTCGCGGGCGGCAGACGCTTTGGCGCATCACTCCTTCGCTTCATGTGCAAGCTGTCGCTCTCCGCTGATTCCTGTGTGGGGCTGACCCGGCGCGTTTACGGGCGATGGGGAGCACGCTCGTTGATCGTTTCCAAATACGTCCCCGGATTTGCCGCCGTCGCCACCACGCTCGCTGGAGAGACTGGCATCTCCCTGCGCCGCTTTGCCCTGTACGATGGAATTGGTGCAATGCTGTGGGCGAGTGGAGCGATCGCGCTCGGCGCAATTTTTCACGAGGCTGTCGAGGCAGTATTGCTCGAGCTTGACGAGCTTGGACGCTACGCACTGCTCCTGTTGCTTGCCGCAATCGCACTCTACATCGTCGTCAAGTGGTGGCAGCGACGTCGCTTCGGGATAAAGATCCGCATGGCGCGCATCTCCGCGCCTGAGCTAGATGCGCTGCTGCGCTCCGGTGCGCCGGTCTCCATTCTCGATGTCCGCGGCACTGAACGCCGGATGCGATCCGGATGGATCCCGGGAAGCATCGACGTACCCGATGTCACCGCACTGCAGCTCAATCCCGACGCTGAAGTTGTCGTCTATTGCGACTGTCCGAATGACGCCTCCGCCGCCATCGCTGCGGCCAAACTCAGGACCAGGGGCGTGCGCCGCGTGCGCCCGCTCGCCGGGGGCATTGACGCCTGGCGCGCCCAGGGGCTTCCCCTTGATTCATCGGGCGCATCGATTGCCGACCGTCGATGACCCGCCACAGCCCCGGGTAGTTTCTACAGCGAGCCGGCGCGGCCAGTAGTCCAGTACCTTTGGACAATACGATACAGCCCCCCTCTGCCATAGAATCTGTCGAGGCGGTTGATCTGAACGACTAAGAAACAAGGGGCCGTCCAGAAGGAGCGTCACCGTGAAGACTCGCGTATGTAGTTTGTGCGCTGCATCGGCTGCAGTCCTCAGCGCAACCATCGGCGTTGTGTCGATGCCTGCGCAAGGCGCCACTCAGGCGGAGGACGGCCAGTGGACGATGCCGGCCAAGGATTATTCGTCGACCCGTTACAGCGGACTCAACCAGATCAATGCCGACAATGCGACACGCCTGCACCCGGTGTGGACCTTCTCCACCGGTGTCCTCGCCGGCCACGAGGGTCAGCCGCTGGTGGTGAACAACACCATGTACGTGGTGACGCCGTTCCCCAATGTGCTGTACGCGTTCGATCTCACCAAGGAAGGCTATCCGCTCAAGTGGAAGTACCGCCCTGACGTGAGCCCGAACGCCATTGGCATCTCCTGTTGCGACGTCATCAACCGTGGCGCCTTCTTCGCTGACGGCAAGATCATCTACAACCTGCTCGATGGGCACACGGTGGCGGTGGATGCAACGACGGGTCGCGAAGTGTGGAAGACGACGATCGCCGACGTGGCGAATGGCGAGACCACACCGATGGCACCATTCGTCGTCAAGGATCGCGTGATCGTCGGGGCTGCGGGCGGCGAGTTCGGCGTCTACGGATTTGTGAAGGGGCTCGACCTCAAGACCGGCGAGATTGTGTGGACCGCGCGCAATATCGGTCCCGACGCCGATATGCTGGTGAAGCCTGGCACCTTCAAACCGCACTACGACAAAGGGGATGAGCTTGGCGCGTCGAGCTGGCCCAACGATGGTTGGAAGACGGGCGGCGCACCGGTGTGGGGCTGGATGTCATACGACCCCGAGCTCGATCTCCTTTACTACGGTTCCGGCAACCCTTCGCCGTACAACGCCGAACAACGTCCGGGTGACAACAAGTGGACCGCGAGTGCGCTAGCGCGTCGCCCGTCAGACGGCACGCTTGTGTGGGCGTATCAATTCACGCCGCACGACAATTGGGACTACGACGCGGTTGCCACCATGATCCTTGCCGACGTGAAGATCGCGGGCCGCACTCGCAAGGCCCTGGTCACCTTCAACAAGAACGGATTTCAGTACACGCTGGATCGAGCTACGGGTGAGGTACTGGCAGCTCCGCCGTTCGTCCAGGTGACCTGGGCGACCAAGATCGATCTCGCGACCGGCCGCCCGGTGCTCGATCCCAGCCGCCAGACCGGCGCCTCGAAGGGAAACGTCAAGAACGTCTGCCCGAGCCTCGAAGGTGGCGTCAGCCCGGCGTCGCCCGCCGCGTATTCGCCGCGCACCGGACTCTTCTATACGTCCACCAACAACATGTGCATGGACTTCAATGCCACGCGCGCGACTCACATCAAGGGCACGCCGTACATCGGCGCAGGTTCACCGTACCAGGCCGGCCCCGGTGGAAATCTCGGAGCGTTCATGGCATGGGACGCCGCGAGCGGCAAAAAGGTCTGGGAGACGAAGGAGCCGTACCCAGCGTGGAGCGGTGCCCTGGTCACTGCGGGCGACGTCGTGTTCTACGGAACGCTCGATGGATGGTTCAAGTCCGCGGATGCAAAGACCGGGAAGGTGCTGTCCAAGTTCAAGGTGGGCTCGGGAATCGTAGGCAACCCGATTACCTACCGCGGACCCGACGGCAAGCAATTTGTCGCGATCTACGCCGGCTTCGGCGGCGACTGGTTCCTGCTGTCGGGGGATGTGCGTGCCGATGATCCCGCGGACGTGCGCCCGGCTGCTGATTTCATGAAAGACATCGGGCGTCATACGAGCCAGGGCGGAATCGTCTGGATCTTCGCGCTGTAGCGGTGGAGTCAGGAATATGAAACACGAACACACCGTCGCTGCGCTGATCGCGTTGTTTGCGGCCGCTTCGTGTACGAAGCACGGCACCTCGGAGCAGCAGACCAACGCGGCGCCCGAGACAATCCAGTACGAAGCTCACGTCGCGGCGGGCGGAATCAAGCCGCCAGGTGGGACGTTCAGCAATCCTCACAAAGGAGATGTCCAAAGTGCTGAAGCAGGCGCGGGCCTCTTCTCATCGATGAATTGCGATGGATGCCACGGCGGCGGTGGCACCGGTTGGGTCGGACCGAGTCTCGCCGATGGGCGCTGGCGCTACGGCGGTGCCGACGATGAAATCTTCTATTCCATTTTCTACGGTCGTCCGAAGGGAATGCCGGCTTACGGCGGCGTGCTGGGAACTGAAGGTGTGTGGATGCTGGTCACGTACCTTCAGTCCGTGCCCGCGCCGGACACCGTGCCGACACAATCCTGGGAAGGCACCGCGGCAGCGAGCGCGGCTGCGGTTCCCGCACCCGCCCCTGAAGCCGCTGCAGCTCCCGCACCTACCCCGGAAGGGATGCTCGCCAAGTACGGCTGCACAGCCTGTCACGCTGTCGACAAGAAAGTCGTCGGCCCAGCCTTCAAAGACGTTGCTGCGAAGTATCGCGGTCAGGATGAGCACGCCGCGCTCGCCGCCAAAGTCAGCAATGGTGGCGTCGGTGTGTGGGGTCCGATACCCATGCCACCAAATTCCAGCCTGCCGGCGGCGGACCTCGACGCCATCATCACGTGGATCACGGGGCTTAAATGATGCGATTGCGTACGCTACTCGTCGGCGCATTACTGCTGGCCACCCATTGCGGCTCGCTGTGGGCGGACGACGGTGGCTACTTTGGACTCCTGCGAGCGCGCGACCTGACTTCGTTCGGGTTCCTGCGGCTCGACATGCGCCCCGCACACGCGGTGTCGGCGCCAGAGGGCACTTGGGCGATCGAAACCGAGCTTGGTTATCAGAACACCTGGGCCCTGAGCCCAGAGGTTGAACATTACCTGAGCGCCTTGCCTGGGCGCCGTGAGCTTGGCCCCACGGAGCTGCAGGCGATTCGCGATCTGCCCGGCGAAAACTACCTGGTCGATCTCGAGCTCGCCGAGCTCGACGTGACGTTTCACTACAAGTTCGCCCGGCATTGGGGCGCCTACCTGATCGTAAGTGGCGTCTCGTACAACGGCGGTTTCCTCGACAGCTCGATCGAGCAGTTTCATGAGACTTTCGGTTTCAGCACCTTCGGACGCAAAGCCGCCGCTCGCAACGACGTCAACCTGATCCTGGACTTGAAATCCGCGCAAGTCGCTGCTTTCGAGGCACCGACCAGCGGCGGCATGCTCGACCCCACGGTTGGCGTTCGGTATTCAGGCTTCGAATTGTTCAAGGGATGGGATCTCGTCGTGGAGGGAGCGATCAAACAGCCGCTCCAGGGACGTCGCGCTTTCCTGTCGACTGGACATACCGACTTCGGCCTCGAGGCGACGCTGCAACACTTCGCCCAGCATCACGCGTACTACGTGAGCATGGCCGGTGTGTACTACGACGGAACGACGAGCGTGACGCCGACTGCAGCGCAAGTCGTGCCCACGCTCTTGCTCGGCTATGAGCACCGCTTCACTCCTGACACGCATCTCATCCTGCAGGGATACATCAGCCCGAGCATCTACTCGGAAGAGGACACAGACCTCGACGAGCTGCGGTCGACCAAGTACCAGCTGAGCCTGGGGTTCTACCACCGCATGGGCGCCGCAGTGTTGTCGTTCGGCATCACCGAGAATCTGCAAAACGTCGACAACACGCCCGACATCGGCTTTCAGCTCGGTTGGGCTTACAGTCCAGCCCTCAAGAGATGAAGGATTTGCCTTCGTCGGCAGCGACGACGGTTACTCGTCGCGCGCGAGACGAGCTTCGGCGAGATCGATTTGACGCTCGAGGCGGCCCAACACGTCATCGCCGATCTCACCGTTCTGCCACAGCCTGATGAGCGCTTCGCGTTGTGCGGCCGCTGCGCCAAGCCACAGGCGCGACTCACTTTCGAGCGAAAGCGCGCTGTCTGATCGCTGGAGCGATCTGCTGTTGAAGAAGCGCTTCACCGCAACGGCTTCATGCGCCGGCAGCCCGTGCTCGGCGACCAGCCTGTTCACGGCCTTGATCGCCGCGCGGCGCATTGCCTCCTGCGCGAGTTCGGATTCGGTGTCCGCGGAAGTGTCCTTCTCAAGGCGCAGTCCCCGAATCAGAGCCGGCAGCGTCAAGCCCTGGCATATCAGCGTCACGAAAACGACGCCGATGGCGAGCAGGATCACAAGGTCGCGCTGCGGAAACGGCTCACCGCCCGGCAATGCAGTCGGGAGAGCCAGCGCGGCGGCCAGGGTAACGACCCCGCGCATGCCACACCAGCTGACAAGAGTCGAAACTCGTGCCGAGGCCGGATCAGTACGACGCAACGACGGCACCAACAGACGCACGCCGTAGGTCGCGGTGAAGATCCATAAGAATCGCACGCCGATCGCGACCGCGCTCAACACGGCGACCAGGGCTGTGACATGCTGCCAGGATAGTTCCTGATGCCCCAATAGCGACGCGGCTGCCACCGGCAATCGGATCCCGATGAGCACGAACACCAGGCAGTTGACCACGAACACGGCCGCGCGCCAGAAGGTGCGGATGTTGAGGCGCGCAACTGCGGAGCTGCGCTGATGTGCCCACCGCGCCCGGTAGAGTCCCACCGCAACCACGCCAAGGACACCGGACACTTGCAGTGACTCGCACAGCCAGTAAACTGCAAAAGGAGTGGTCAACGACATCGCCAGCTCGAGCATCGGATCGTGCAGGCGCTCCTGCAGCCGCGAGGTGATCCAGCCCATCGCGATGCCGAGCACAATTCCACCGATCGCGATCAATCCAAACTGACCGATCAGCGCCCAGCCGGAAAACATCCCGGTCATCGCAGCAGCCACGGCGAACCGGTAGAGCACCAGACCGGTCGCGTCGTTCACCAGGCTCTCGCCCTCCAGGAGCGTCACGATCCGGCGTGGAAGGCGAAATCTTCTCAGCACCGCGGTCGCCGCCACCGCATCCGGCGGCGAGACGATGGCACCCAGCGCGAATGCGACTGCCCACGGCGCTTCCGGTACCAGCCATTTGAAAGCGATCCCCACAGCGAACGTCGTCGTGGCCACCAGGCCGATGGCGAGCAGTAGGATCGGGCGCAGCATCGAGCGGAAATCGCGCCACGAGGTGTCGAGAGCCGCCGGGTACAGCACTGCGGGCAGCACGATGGCAAGTACCAGTTGCGGCTCGAGCCCCAGTCCGGGCCAGCTGTATGCGAATCCGAGCGCTATTCCCGCGAGGACCAGCACGATCGGGTAGGGCACCTGGATGCGGTTCGCCAGCCACCCGGCCGCAATCGCGCACACCATCACCAGGATGAAAGAAATCATGCTTGCTGCAACCAGCTCGGGCGTTTACCCCGAACCAGTATGCTGCAGGTTAACCGCGCGCGCAGCATCAAGGGCGGATGGTTGGTATCGGTTCTCGACTTTGGAACTCGCCTGGCCACCGCGCCATGCGACATCCGTTTGCAGCGCGAGCCAGCTCAGGCGACCGGTATTTCTGTTCGTATGGCTCCGTGCGATGTCCGCCTCGGGGCTCAGAAGTAAAACCTGGCCACGACCGGGGAGAACGAGGTAGAAGACACGCGACACGTTCCGTTGTACGGTGTTGCGATGGTCACTCGTCGTACATTTCTGGCTCAATCAGCCTCGAGTGCATCCGCACTGCTCGCCATGGCCCGGTCGTTCGCTGCCGTGAAGGCCGATGCAGCTGCCCCTGTCGATGCAACGCTTCTCGAACGGGCACGGTCCCTGCTCGAGCAGGCGCCCTTGATCGATACCCACAACGACCTTCCCACGATGTTCATCGAGCTGAGCTCCGGGGACCTGACCCGCTTTGATCTCGCGGTCCGCCAGCCTGCGTTGTGCGCGGACATCCCGGCGCTGCGCGAGGGCCGAGTAGGCGCGCAGTACTGGTCGATATTCGTGGAGTCGGCAACTCAGAAATCGCATGTTTCCCTTCACGAGGCGCTACGGGAGTTCGACGTAGCGCTGCGCTTCATTCGCGGGACAGCAGGATTCGAGCAGGCAAGCACTGCCGACGACATCGAGCGCATTCACACAGCCGGCAAGATCGCCTGCCTCATGGGCGTGGAAGGCGGGCACATGATCGAGAACTCGCCCGCCGTGCTCCGAGTCTTTTACGAGCTGGGCGCGCGCTACATGACGCTGACCCACTGGGACAACATCGACTGGGCGGATGCCGCAACCGACCGACCTGAGCACTACGGGCTGACCGATCTCGGGAAGCAACTCGTTCGCGAGATGAACCGCCTTGGCATGTTCGTGGACCTGTCGCACGTGAGTGCGGACACCATGCGCGACGCGTTGCACGCTACTCGGGCGCCGGTGATTTTCTCCCACTCCAATGCATACGCGATCAATCCGCATCCCCGCAACGTTCCGGACGATGTGCTGCGACTGGTTCGCGACAATGGCGGCGTGGTGCACGTGAACTTCATTCGACCGTTCGTGTCACCGGAGGGGCAAGCTTGGGAAGATAGACGAACCGCCGCCTTGAGGGATCTGCGCGGACGCCTCGCGGACCAGGCCGCCATCGACAAGGCTATTGCCGATTGGGAGAAATCGGTTGCCCCGCCGCGCGCGGGGGTTCACCAGGTTGCGGATCACATCGACCACATTCGCAAGGTCGCCGGCGTCGATCACATCGGGATCGGGGCAGACTTCTACCACGCCGACGAGACCGATATGGCAACCGGGCTTGGCAACGTCACGCGATATCCCTACCTGTTCGCAGAGCTGTTACGACGCCGCTACTCCGACGAGGACGTCCTGAAGATCGCGGGCCGCAATCATCTTCGCGCGATGCGTCAGATGGAGAGAGTCTCTGCAGACATTCAGCGCACCGTCCTGCCGCTGGTCAGCGACGAGAAAGGCAAATAGCGCCAAGTGGCGGTTGGGAGCGCGACTACGAAGTTCCCGAACCGGCCGAGCCGCCCTTCACCGAACCTGATAACTGAGGCCCTGATCCCGGGAACGGGACCGCGGAAGCAAGACTTCAGAATTCCTTCTCCAGTTCTCCAGGATCCCGGAGCTTGTCGACCTGACGGAACTTCGCCCAGCTGTTGGTCAGCGAGAACAGCAACGGCTTGCCGATAATCTTGCCGAGGCCGCTCGGCAGCGAGAAGTGGCGCTGGTTCGAGAAGTAGTTGAAGTACTTCTGGTAGTCCTCGTCGGCTTCGCCAAGGATATTCCTCGCCGTGAAGCTGCCGGTAAACACCGCCCACGGAATGCCGACCGCACCGAAGATGAAGCGCAGGTATGGGTGCCCGGGCGGCTTGGCGATGGTCGGCAACAGGTCCCGCGTCGCATCGATCTGACCCGGCCAGAACTGGATGAAGGACAGGTCCTTCAGATCGGGGAAGTGTTCTATGAACTCGCTGATGATCCGCTTGATGATCCGTGGGTTGTTGTACGCGTCCTTCAAGTACGTAGTAATCGGCGTACCGCCTCCCAGCAGCAGACGATTGTCGCCGGTGAGTCTGAAGTAGGTGTACACGAGTTTGGAATCCCAGCACTGCATCTGCTCGCCGTCGGGAAAGAGTGACTTGAGCTCCCGATCCGTCAGCGGCTCGGTCACGCTCAGGAATGTCTGGGCGTGAAAGACCTCGTCGGCCAGCGGACTGATGGGTCTTTCGAGCTTGTCCACGGCGATGATGATCTGGTCGGCCGTGACACTGCCAGCGTGCGTATAGACCGTATGATCCTCCAGCCGCTTCATTTCCGTGCTTTCGAATATCTGCATGCCGTCATCGACCAGCAGATTCTTGAAGGCCTGCAGACAAGCCAACGGGTTGATCCCATACGTACCACCGTAGCGGATGCCGGCGGTGTAACCTTGCGCGCCGAGAATGCCTTGCAACTGCTGTTCGTCGTAAGTGCGCTGGTCGGTGAAGCCCACCTCCTGCCGGCATTCCAGCTCGGACTGGACGGCCTCCTTGCCACCCTTGCCCAGCCCAAGAAATAAGGAGTCCTGTTTCAGCAGGCCACACTCGATGCCATATTTCTTGATGCCGGCGACGATGCGCTCGATGCCCCGCAGCGGCGCGTCCCAGATCTCGGCCGCCGCCTTGGTACCGTAGCGACGCACCAGCTGATGCAGTTCCAGTTCGCTGTCGGGCGTCAGGAATCCGGCGCTGCGGCCCGAGGAACTGCCACCGAGGATGTTCTTCTCGAGCAGGACGACCTTGTACCCCTTGCGCAGGAACTCGATCGCGGCACTGACGCCGGCGAATCCGCCGCCGACGATCACCACATCGCACTGGATCGACTTTGACAGCGGCGGGCAATACTTATGCTCGTTGACGAGCAGGGTCGTGATCCACCAGTTCTGATTGACGATGCGCATTTGAATTGGTTTTCCGGCCTGGATAGTTGCACGCAGGTCGCTGCGCTAACGCCCCGGCGGCACGGCGAGCGGGATACCCAGCGCCTCGTGCGCCTTGCCGTCGGCGACGAACGCAGTGAACCACTTGGGATACGGCGCGGTCGGCTTGGTCGCCGCGTCGAGCTGCGCCAGATCTTCAGCGTCCAGCTTGATGTCGGCTGCGCCCAGGTTCTGCTCGAGTTGCTTTACGCTCGCCGCGCCGACGAGGAGCGACGATACCGTCGGCCGGGTCAGTAGCCAGGCGAGGGAGATCTGCGCGGGTGCCGCGCCGTGTTTCTTGCCGATGGACTGCAGCAGATCGATGAGGTTGTAACCCCGCTCCCGGTCGTATGGCAGGAACTCGAAACTGGCGAGGCGCGCGCCAGCGTCGCCCTTGGGGTTCGCACGCGTGTACTTGCCACTCAGGAATCCGCCGGCGAGCGGACTCCAGACCATCACGCCAATGCCGGCATCGGCGCAGAATGGCACGAGCTCGTGTTCGAGATCGCGACCGACGAGCGAGTAATAGACTTCGGCGGCCCTGAACGGGCTCCAACCACGAGCGCGCTGCACACCCACCGCCTTCGCTGCGAGCCATGCGGGCCAGTTCGAGAAGCCGACGTAGCGCACCTTGCCCTGGCGCACGAGGTCCTCGAGCGCCTCGATCGTCTCCTCCATCGGCGTCAGCACATCGACCTTGTGAACCAGATAGACATCGATGTAATCGGTGCCGAGGCGCGTGAGACTTGCGTCTACCGCCGCGAGAATGTGCCGGCGGGAGAGACCCGTTTCGACCAGCGCTGGGCCCATGCGATTGCCGACCTTGGTCGCGATCAGCACGTCCTTGCGTCTAGCGCCGATCGCCTTGCCCAGCATTCGCTCGGACTCGCCGCCGGCGTAGACATCAGCGGAGTTGAAAAAGTTGACGCCACGGTCGATCGCGCACGCGACGAGCTCGTTCGCGCCCGCCTGATCCACTTTGAACGTGGAGGCGAATGGGCCTTCCTTGATCGTCCCAAAGGTCATGCTGCCGAGAGCAAGCCGGGAAACGATCAGCCCCGTGTCACCGAGCCGAGCGTACTGCATGGCGCTACCTCACAATTGATGTGCCAATTGGACCATTGCCGTACCGCGACCACAACCCTGGCGATCGGCGGCGATTTTCCTCACAGTTGAAAAACCGTGCGGGCAACGGTACTTCGGATCTGGTTCCGTCGAATACAAACGGTAAGTCAATGCCATTCGTCACGACCCCGGCACGCGAAGACTATGACGTCATCGTAGGCTCGGGTGCAGCGGCATCTTCTATCGTGGCACGCGCGAGTACGACCGTATCTACCAGAAGGTCGTGAGCTACGAGCTTTGGAGCGCGGACTGGAAAGCCAAGGTGGCAGCGAGCAAGTTCGCGAAGTACCCGAACTTCGGGCTCGCCAAATCGGGCCACATCGGCATCCAGGGTGACCATCCTGGAAAGCTCGCCCTGCGCCACATCCGCATCCGCACACTCGACTGAGCCGGCTAGCGGCTCCGGGCATCGTCCCAGCTGGAGGTCACTGCGGCCTCACGGCCACTTCAGCGTCCGTCGAAATAATCGGTCGCCACCGCGTAGGCGTCTGCAGCGATCTTCTGACCGACCACGCGTCCGGGAATGTCGTCCACGGGCGGATGAATGCCGCCCCAGATGCGCGACAGGCTGCTCTGCTCGGCGGCATCGCGGTACGTCGCCCATTGCAAGGTCATGTCGACGCTCGGCCCTTCCTCGAATACGAGGAACTGGTTCTTCTTGATGACGAACCCACTCATTCCTCCGGGAAAATATGCGTCACCCGTGAGCGAGGTGAGGACTTCAGCGGCAGCTCGCGAGTAAGTGGAGTGTCCGGAGATATAGCCCGGGAACGGCGGCGTCACGAATGTCGGGCGCTGGTAGGGCCACCATTCCGAACACAGGACCCAACCGGCGCGCGCCTGTTGCGTTGCCGGATCGGTGATGTAGGGCGGTCCGCGCCATGCGTAGATCTTCACCCTGCCGACGTTCTCGTTGGCCGCGCCGGCCAACGGATCGCCCGGCTGGATCAGTTCAATGTGGCCGGGGACGAGCGGCATGCCGTCCGGGTTATAAGACGGCAAAGTCGGATCCGAGCTCTGCCCACGGTCGGCCATCGCACGAATCGCCGACAGCGGCCGAATTGAGTCATACCAACCCTTGATACCCCACGCGGTGATCGCAGAGTCATGCATCGCGCCGCCCAGCACGAAGTAGCCCTTGACGTCCCACTCGAGAGGGCCAACTTCCGCGCCCACGCCACCGATTCGCCGCCTGAGGAGCGGGTGATCTGAGATGGTGTTGAAGATCGTGAACCAGTGACCGGGCGGCGTCTCCGACGTCGGACCATCCGCCCAGAATTCCGCCAGCACGCGCGTGTAGTCGCCCCGCGGCACGATCTGGGGCGCATATGGCGCGCCCGTGACCGGGTTCACCGTGTAGCCGCTGTGATGGACGCCGCCATTCAGCGTGTCATAGAACGCCTGGTATTCCGCGAACGTCGTGGGCAGCGCCTGGCTGTTGCCATTGCTCGCCGGAGAAATATCGATCATCACGCCGTCATTCTGGTCGAGATGACCCGACCAGATCGCCACCAGCGCGTAGTTCCACTTGTACTCATCGGCGGTGAGGCCGTGTGCACGGGGTGGCGCACCGGGATCGTGGTAGACGTTGTAGCCGTAGCTGTCGCGAAAATAGGTCGTGCGGTCGCTGTCCTTGAGTGCGAACGGAAGAACCGCGCCCCATTCCGGAGTCAGGGCGGGAGGCGTCGAATTGACCGGGTTACCCGCCTGATCGATTGCGGTCGGCAGCGAAATGGGTTGCCAGCGATCGAGATCGGTGATGCTGGGATCGCCGGGCTTGAAGGGCTCGATCGGCGCATTCACCGGCTGGTAATGCTGGTTGCGGTAGCCATTGCCCTCGTTGGAGCCATCCTGCAGACCGTACTCGATGTAGCACTGCGCGATCCGGTTGCCGACTGCCGCCGGGCCGGTGCTCAAGTCCGTTGAGGTGTTCGCAGCGTCGTAACCGAGCGAGCTCATCAGCTGGTCCATCTGCGCAAAAGTCTGCGCGGAGCCCGGAGAGGCGGCGAAGCGGTGACGGATCATCCGGTAGGCCACATAGCTGATCGCTTGCTCGCGCGCGACCTGCCGGTCTACGCGTGTAACGAGCCCGGTCAGCGAGCAGGTGTAACCATGCAGCGTCTTGCCCGCGAGATAGGGCGAGGCGGTATCCGAATAGACCGCCCATGCGTCATACATGGCGGCCGAAACATGGAACAGGTTGCGCGCGTGGACCGTCGGGCGCGCCAGGTCCTTGCGGATTCCCTGCAGCAGCATTTCGTTCCACTGGCGAGCGATCGACGGATTGCGCGCGTCCGCCGTCTGGGAGATCGGCGCCTCCTGCGCGGGGGATCCGGAGCCGCCGCTCGAGCAACCGCTCACGACCAGCAGACAGGCGATCGCAGCACTGCAACCCGCACGAATGGCTAATGCTTTCATCGAGGTCTCGATCCGGATTCGATCCACTATTGAAAGAACACCACGTTGCCGGCCGCGACGCTCGAGTAAGTAGCCGTGCTCCCGTCGGGCCATTCGATCTCGACCGTGTCGGCAGTCGCGGCGGCGCCAAGGCCGAAGATCTGGATGGTTGGATTCTGGGAGGTGAAGTTGTTGCCGATCGCGACTTCACGCATCTGCGTCGTGCCCCCGATCGTGACGCGGATCCGCGCGCCGACCGCTTGCGTATTCGGTGCCGCGCCCGTGAGCCGCACCGCGAGCGCGCGATTGGAGCCATCGCCGCCGTGGTTCACCCACAGGGCGCCCGAATTCGCCAGGCCGCGGTTGGTCATGAAGATATCGACATCGCCGTCGTGGTCGAAATCTGCGCACACCACCGCGCGCCCCTGCTCGGTGTCGGTCATGCCGCGAGTGCCCGCTTCATCAGCGAAAGCGCCATTGGCCTGCGAGATGAACAGGCGACTGCGATCGTGCTCGAAGTCATCGACGGGGTTCAGGCTGTTCCAGCCGTTGGTATGAAAGATGTCGAGACGCCCGTCGAGATTGAAGTCGGCGAAGCACGCGCCCCAGCCCCAGCCGCCATCCTGCAGCCCCATCGATACCGTGATGTCCTGCAAGACGCCCGTGCCATCGTTGCGATAGAGGCGATTGCCCACCGTCTCGGATGCCCCAAAGATGCCGGTGATGAACCAGTCGAGATCGCCGTCGTTGTCGAAATCACCGACCGCCGAGCCCATGCCGTTGCGGTCGATGATGACCGTGTTGTCGGTGGCGTCCCGGAAAGTCACCTTGCCACCCTGCGCGCCGTTGCTGATGAAATAGCGCGTGTTGTTGAAGTCAGCGACGCTCAGGATGTCCGGATACCGATCCTGATTCATGCGCGCGAAGGTCGGCGCAAACGAGTAATCGTAGTCGAGCGCTGTAGGCTGAAACTCCCCGTACCCGCCGCGCCGCGGGATGATCGCCGCGGCAATTCCGGACTCGACACTGACGTTGGTGAAATGGATGCCAGTGGCATCCGAGTCGTTGCGCCACAGGGACTCGGTGTCGCCATTGCCACCGCTGCCATCCGGCGGTCGGGCAGTTCCCCAATGGGCGAGCATGACGTCGAGGTCGCCGTCGAGATCGTAATCGCCGAAGGCTGCCGAGATGGTGCTGGTCGCACCAAGCGTCCCAATCCCGGATTGCGCGGTCCTGTCGGTGAACGTGCCGTCGCCGTTGTTCTCGAACAGCGCGCAGGGATCCCCTTCGAGCCCGCCGATGAAGATATCGAGATCGCCGTCGCCGTCCATGTCGGCAAACGCCGGACCGCTCTGCAAGTAGCCGCCGCCCGCAGGATTCGCGCGCGCCACGCCCGCAGCCGCGGCGACATCGGTGAAGTGGTTGTTGCCGTCGTTGCGATAGAGAAGATTGGGACCGACGTTGCCACGCACGACATACAGATCGATGTCGCCGTCGCCGTCGTAATCGCCGGCCGCGACACCGCCCGCGAACGCCTCGGCCTTGGAGTTCGTGCCGTTGACGATCCCGTGCACGAACGAGATGCCGGAGTTATTGGTCTCGTTGCTGAACTGGCGGGGAGGTGGCGAAGAGCTCGGTGGAGGCGGTGGCGCCGTAGAGCCACCATCGCCACCTCCCCCTCCGCCACAGGAGGCCAGAAGGCTACTCAGTACACCCAGTGCGATCGCCCGCGCGGTCGTGTGCGCGAATGCTCGCTTCGACTGCCGTTCCCGCATTGACCGACCCCTCCCCGATACTGATCTTCACTGGGTCGAATGGTTATTGCCTGAGCCTTGCCCTACTTGTACTGAAACGCGACGCGCAAGCCGTAGATGCGCGGGTCACCCCACTTGTAGAAGGTCTGCGGCGTGCCATAGAACGCCTCGGTCTTCACCGATTCGTCCGTCGCGTTGTCGCAGAACAGCTCGGCGGTCCATTGCTCCTTGGCCGAGTGATACGCGAGGCTCAAGTCCACTATCGTGTACGCGGGTTGCACGCCGAAGTCGGCTTCACCGGGGTCCGTGGGGCTCAACGTGCCCGGGGGACGATCGGTACGGTTCTCCCAGCCCAGGAACATTTCATCGTAATAGCTGGCCCGCACCCGCGGCACGATCCTCGCACCGGAGGAAAACGGGAAGGAGTGCTCATAGACGATCGTCGCCTGGTACTCGGGTGCGTACGGCAGGTGATTGCCCGCGAAATTGAACACGTTGCTGGTGCAAGCACCGCTCGGTTCCACGCCCAGGCCGCAGGGATTCCAGATGCGTCCGCGCGCGTCGCCGAAGTTGCTTTCGTTCCCGAGGAACTCGTCGTAAGTCGCGTCGAGATAGGCGAAGGTCAGGTCCAGGTGACCCCGGCCCTCGAAGAACGCCCACGAGCTCTCGAATTCCAGCCCCTGGATCGTCGCTTTACCTGCGTTGGTGTTGACCAGGGTCGACTGACCCGTCACCGGGTCGAGCACCGCTCCAGTAACCTGCATGTCCTTGAAGTCCATGTAGAACACGTTGGCGCTGAGGCGCGAGTTGGCGAAGTCAGTCTTGACGCCGAGTTCGATGCTGTCCACTTCCTCGGGCTTCTGCAGCAGGGCGTCGTTGCGTGAGAAATCGAGATTGCCGCTGCCGTCGAGGAGGTCGGAGAAGCCCTTACCATCCTGCAGCACGCCCGACTTCCAGCCGGTCGCATAGGAAAGATAGAGCAGCGTCGAGTCGGTGAGGTCGTACTCGCCGCGCGCCATCCACGTGGTCTTGCTCCACTCGCCCTTCATATCGTTGTACTGACGGTAGAAGCAGCCCTGGGCGCCGTTCAGGTCAGAAGCCTGCGCGGCGATGTTGGCCGGCAGGTCTCCCACCAGGCCGAAAGTGCAGTCGATGGAGCGGCCGCCCTGGTCCTCGCGCGTGTCGTCGATGTAGCGCGCACCCGCCGTGAAGCGCAAGGCTTCAGTGACGCTGAACGTACCCTGCGCATAGGCGCTCTGTGATTCGAGGCTGCGGCTCGGCTGGACGAACGTGGAAAGAACCCCGTTCGGGTCGTCCTGCGGGGTAAAACCCCAGCTCCCGTGCAGCATGTCGAAGCGGATGCTGTTGTCTTCCTTGAAGTAGAACAGGCCCGCCGTCCAGTTGAATCTGCCACCGGACGGGCTGACGAGCTGCAGCTCGTGCTGGGTGCCTTCGTACGTCGAGTACACGGTGTTGCGCGTGTCGCCCTGCGCACCGTTTCCGTACAGCTGGCTCTGATCGAACTCGGAGTAGCCGCCGATGTAGCTCACCGTGTAGCCGGCGCCGAAGCCGATATCGAGCCGCGTGCGGAAGCTGTCCGAATCCAGATTGACATTGCCGGGTGCCGTTGCATCGTTGACCCGATTGTCGAAGTCGAGACTGCCGACGTCTCCCGTGCCCGTGTTGCGGAAATTCTCGTATGCGAGATACCAGCTGATGTTATCGGTCGGCTGGAGCATCGAGCTGATGCGATACGAGCTCAGGTCGATCGTGCCGTAGTTGCGATTGGTCTCGAACTGGTTGCCCGGCGCGAACTTGGTCAGCCCGTCTCTCTCTTCCTTGGCACCGGCCACGCGCACGGCCCACTTGTCCGTGATCGGCACATTGAGCATGCCCCTCAGACCGAGCAGCGATTCGTTGCCGGTGGTCAGTTCGCCGGCGGCATCGAAGCCATCGACGCTCGGTTTCGCGGAATGCAGCAGGATCGCGCCGCCAGTGGAATTGCGCCCGAACAGCGTGCCCTGCGGACCGCGCAGCACCTCCACCCGGTCGAGGTCATACATCATGACCGTCGTGCCCTGCGAGCGTGCCGCGAAGACTCCATCCGAGTAGAAAGCGATGCCCTGGTCACCGGCCTCGGTCTGGTTGCGCGTCCCGAGTCCGCGGATAAAGACCAACGGCACAGCGTGATCGCCGTTTTCGAAGAACTGCAGATTCGGCACCAGACCCCGCAGGCCCAGCAACGTCACGACATGGTTGTTGTCGAGGCTTGCCTGGCTGAATGCGGAGATCGCCAGCGGCGTCGATTGGAGGTCCGTCGCCCTGCGGGTCGCAGTGACCACGATCTCTTCCATCAACTGCGCTTGCGCGCTCACGGCCATCGACAGATAGAGCGCCAGGCCGCTCAAAACCGGACTCAGTACCCTCATTTTCTTGCCCCCCTCTTACTCGGCGTTTCACGTAGCGATGTACGAACCCCGAAACCTGCGGGACTCTATGGTCCCTATGACAGCGCTATCATATTAGGCATAAAATGACAGCGCTGTCCAACGAAATTCTTTAGACCCGATCCAGGGGCCCGGCTGTGCCTCCTAGTCTCGCGGTCGCGGGCCGGCACTCTCGCGGATCACCAGCTCGGTCGCAATCTCCCGGTTCTCTGGCGTACGGTCGTCCGTTCTCAGACTGTCGAGGAGCATCGCTGTCGCCAGCGCCGCCGCCCGCTTGGTCGGTTGTCGCACCGTCGTCAGCGCGGGCCAGAGGCGCTGCGACATCGCGATGTCGTCGAAGCCCACGATACTCAGGTCACCAGGCACGTCTAACCCGCTGCGGTGCGTAACCAGCAGTGCGCCGGCCGCCATGTCGTCGTTGCTGGCAAACACGGCCGTCGGCCGCGTCTTGAGCGTGAGGATCTCGGTCATGCAGCGGCTGCCCGATTCGAAGGTGAAGTCACCTTGTCGGATCCACTCCGGGTTATCGGTCAGGCCGAAATCCTTGACCGCTTCCCGGTAGCCGCGCAGCCGATCCACGCTTCCACCCTGATTCTCGTTGCCCACGATGAAGGCGACGTCGCGGTGATTCAGGCCAGCCAGATATTCGGTCATCCGGAACGCGCCCTGGCGGTCACCCACCGAGACCGAAGGCGAAAATTGCCCACGAAACAGCTGCGAAACGCGCACGAACGGCAGCCCCAGGCGCGCCACGGCCGTGAGCAGCTTGCGGGAATCCGCGAGCGGTGGCGTGACGATGAAGCCGTCGAGCAGCGCCTGCCGGGCGAGCTGCTGGATCTCGTGCGCCGCGTCGTCCATGTCTCCCAGGCACGGGTGCAGCAGCAGGTTGTAGCCGCGCTCCCGGCAAGTATCGAGAGCGCCGTGCTGGATGTCCGGAATATAGTGATTCACATCATCGTCGCGATACACCAGTGCGACGATGAATGACCTGCGCGCCGCCAGCCGGCGCGCCGAAATGTTCGGCGCATATCCCAGGGCGCGCGCGGTTGCAAATACCTTGTCACGTGTCGACTGGCGAACGTTCGGCTCGCGGTTCAAAACGCGCGACACCGTCTTGATCGATACTCCGGCCCGATCCGCCACGTCATCGATGGTCTTGTTCGCACTCTGCTGCTTTCTCATGCCATCCCCTCAAGCACGCCGTCACGATAGCACTCCGCACCTGCGCGACCCCTCTCGGTCCGCAGCGCGCTGCACGGACCGCTCGAGCTGGAGCACATGCGTGCAGCATGCATCATAATCGTTATTGACAGCGCTGTCACGGGCGTGAAATGATTCTGTCGCAGGCGATGGGGAGGAGCTTGCGTCGGCGGGCATGAATTGCGGGCGTGTGCCGCGCGTTCGCGCTGGCGGTTTGCCGAAGAGAACTTCTCGGACAATTCACAACAACTCGTGCACGGGAGGGTCACCGCAACATGCAGGCCATCGACATCGCAATCGTCGGCCTCTACGTGCTTGCGACCGTGGCGATCGGTCTCATGGCCCGAAGGCGCGCGGCCCGGAGCCTGCAATCCTACTACCTCGCCGACAAATCGCTCCCCTGGTACCTGCTCGGACTCTCCAACGCGTCCGACATGTTCGACATCACGGGAACGATGTGGCTGGTGACGCTGTGCGTCGTCTACGGCCTCAAGAGCATCTGGATCCCCTGGGTATGGCCGGTCTTCAACCAGATTTTCCTGATGGTCTACCTCTCGAGCTGGTTGCGGCGCTCGAACGCTCTCACGGGCGCGGAGTGGATCGAGACGCGCTTCGGCCAGGGCACGGGCGGACAGCTCTCGCAGTTCGTCGTGATCGGATTCGCCGTCCTGAGCGTCCTGGGATTTCTCGCTTACGGTTTCGTCGGCATCGGCAAGTTCATCGAGATCTTCCTCCCCTGGTCGGTCGTCGCTCCCCTCGTTCCGTTCGACGTCGCGCCGGCCAACGTGGCCCATGTCTACGGCATCGTGTTCACGACGATCACCATGATCTATGCGGTTCTGGGCGGCATGTTCAGTATCGTCTGGGCCGACGTCCTGAAGTTCGTGCTGATGCTGGTGGTCTCGGTGATCGTCGCCATCATCGCGATCCAGCGCGTCGATCCGGCCACGCTGGCAGCCCTGACCCCGGCATCCTGGCACTCGCCTTTCTTCGGTTGGTCGCTCGACCTCGACTGGAGCGGGGGCCTCGCGGCGCTCAATCACAAGATCACGAGCGACGGCTACACGCTGTTCGGCGCCTTCATGATGATGATGTTGTTCAAGGGCGTGCTGATCAGCGCGGCCGGCCCGGCCCCGAACTACGACATGCAGAAGATTCTGTCGACGCGCTCGCCTAGGGAAGCCGCGCTGATGAGCGGCTTCGTGTCTGTCGTGCTGATGCCCATCCGCTACCTGCTGGTCGCCGGCTTTGCGGTCCTCGCGATCGCTTATTTCGACCAGCTCGGCATTGCCACGGCCAACGCCGCGGACTACGACCGGATCCTGCCAGCGGCGATGCGCCAGTTCGCGCCGCCCGGTGTCCTCGGCCTGATCGTCGCCGGATTGCTGGCGGCGTTCGTGTCAACGTTCGCCGCGACTCTCAACGCCGCACCCGCCTACCTGGTGAACGACGTGTATCGCCGTCACATCAATCCGCAGGCAAGCCGCAAGCGGCTCATCTACCTCAGCTATGCCGTAGCCATCGCGTTCGTGTACGTGAGTGCAGCGATCGGCCTGTACGTCCCGAGCATCAATTCGCTGCTGATCTGGATCGTATCGGGCCTGTGGGGCGGCTACACGGCGGCCAACGTTCTCAAGTGGTACTGGTGGCGCTTCAACGGCTACGGATTCTTCTGCGGCATGCTGCTCGGGATGATCGGTGCGCTGGCGCTGCCGCGCCTGCTCGGTCCGCTGTTCCCGCAGATCGCAGCGGACGTGTTCCCGCTCTACAGCTTCCCCGCGCTGCTGCTGCTCTCGACCGCCGGTTGCCTGATCGGCACGTACCTGACACCGGCAGACGACATGCAATTGCTCGTCAACTTCTACCGCCGGGTACGACCCTGGGGCTTCTGGGGTCCGGTGCGCGAAGCAGTGCTCAGGGAAGATCCGGGCTTTGCGGTCAATCGGAATTTCCCGCGTGACATGTTCAACGTCGTCCTCGGAACCTGCCTGCAGGTCGTACTGGTCGCCTTGCCGATCTACGTCGTGCTGCGACGCTTCGACGCGATCGCGTTCTGCCTGGCGGCAATTGCGCTCGGCGGCGTGATCCTCAAGAAGACTTGGTACGACCGACTGGCGAACGACTGATGGCCACGCGACCCGACAACGGCACGCTGCTCACGGGAGCTTACGGTCATTTCGACTCGCAGGAGCGCGAGTACGTGATCCGCGAGCCACTGACGCCCTTGCCCTGGATCAATTACCTGGGCAGCAAGGCTCTCTATTCCATCCTGTCGAACACCGGCGGCGGCTACAGTTTCTATCGCGACGCGAAGCTGCGCAGGCTCACGCGCTACCGCTATGACAGCGTCCCGCTCGACAGCGTCGGCAAGTACCTCTACATCGCGGACGGCGATTGCACGTGGAATCCGGGATTCCGGCCCTCGCAGACACCACTCGATCACTACGAGTGTCGCCACGGGCTGGGTTACTCGCGCTTCCGCTCTGGCAAGAACGGCCTGCACGCCGACCTCGAGGTGTTCGTCGCCGACGACGACGATGTCGAATTGCAGGTGCTGGTCTTGCGCAATGACACCGCTGCGACCAAAACGGTCACCGTGTACTCGTTCGTCGAGTGGTGCCAGTGGAATGCCGAAGACGACGGTGGCAACCTGCAGCGCAACCTCTCACTCGGCGAATGCCTGGTGGATGGCTCGATGATCTGCCACATCACGGGCTATCGGGAAAGACGCAACCACTACAGCTTCCATGCGGTGAGCCGGCCGATCGCCGGCTTCGATACCGACCGCAGCGCCTTCCTGGGTAACTATGGGGATCTCAAGGACCCGGCGGTGGTTCGGGCCCGCCGCTCGAACAATTCACGGGTCAACGGCTGGTGGCCGATCGCTTCGCTCGCGGTATCGGTCACCCTGCGACCGGGTCAGTCTGAAGAGCTGGTTTTCGCGACCGGCTTTGCCGAGAACGCGGCAACCAACAAGTGGAGTCCCGACGGGTCTCCCAATATCGGTGCCGCACGCCAGATCCGCGCCAATCTGCACGACAAGGCATTTGTCGTGCGCGCGCGTGAGGGGCTGCGGCGTCGTTGGGACTCCATCCTCGGGAGGCTCCAGGTCAAGACGCCGGACTCGCAGCTCGACGAGCTCGTGAATACCTGGAACCCGTACCAGTGCATGGTCAATTTCAACCTGGCACGCAGCGCCTCGCTCTTTGAAACCGGGCGCGGCCGCGGCATCGGCTTCCGGGATTCCAACCAGGATTGCCTGGGCGTCGTGCACATCGCGCCCGACGAGGTGCGGCAACGGCTGATTCATCTCGCTGCCACACAAAAGGGCGATGGCAGCTCCTACCACCAGTACCAGCCGCTCACGCGCACCGGCAACAGCGAGATCGGCGGCGGCTTCAACGATGATCCGCTGTGGCTCGTTCTCAGCGTGGCCGCGTACCTGCGCGAAACCGGTGATCTGGCGTTCCTCGAGGCGAACGTTCCGTTCGAAGACGCACCCGGCGGCGGCGCAACGATGCGCGATCATCTCGAAGCGTCGTTGCAATACACCCTCTCGCGGCTGGGACAGCATGGGCTGCCCTTGATCGGCCGCGCCGACTGGAACGATTGCCTGAACCTCAACGCGCATTCGCTGGATCCGGATGAATCCTTCCAGACCGGGCCGATGCGCTCCAGCGGACGCGCGGAATCCGTCATGATCGGCGCCCTGTTCGTGCTTGCCGCACGCGACTTCGCGTCGCTCGCGACGGCGTCGAACGATCAGGCGACAGCGGCGAGGCATCGCGCCGCGGCCGACAACATGGTGGCCGCGATCGAGGCCAATGGCTGGGACGGCAACTGGTTCTTGCGTGCGTACGACCATGCGGGGCAGCCGGTCGGAAGCCACCGCAATCGCGAGGGTCAGCTGTTCCTCGAGCCACAGGCGCTCTGTGCCATGGCGGGCGTCGGCGCGGCTGCCGGATTCATCGACAAGGCGCTACAGAGCGTCGCCGAACGCCTCGCCTGCAAGTTCGGTGTTCAGCTCCTCGATCCGCCCTACCGCGAGTACCACAGCGAGCTGGGCGAGATCTCGACCTACCTGCCGGGTTACAAGGAGAACGGCGCGATCTTCTGCCACACCAATCCGTGGCTCATCATCGCGGAGGCGATGCGCGGTCGCAGCGACCGCGCAATACAGTACCTGCGCTCCATCGCGCCCACCTACCAGTCCGACCCCGACACGCGGCGGACGGAACCCTACGTCTACGCACAGATGGTCGCAGGCCTGCCGGCAGCAAGGCCTGGCGAGGCCAAGAACTCCTGGCTCACCGGGTCCGCGTCCTGGTCGTACGTGGCCGTCACTCAATACATCCTCGGCATTCGCGCCGGCATGAATGGCCTCACAATCGACCCGTGCGTGCCACGCGAATGGCCGTCGTTCACGGCGCGGCGCGAATTTCGCGGCGCCGCCTACGAGATCGAGTTCGTGAACCAACGCGGTGCTGGCCGCGGCGTACGTAGAATGCTGGTCAACGATCAGCCGGTCGCTGGAAACGTAATTCCGCTGGCTCAACCGGGATCCACGGTGCGCGTGCACGTCGAACTGGGCTGAGGCGCCTGGCGGCCGCTACCTTCCTGCGTATCCAGTCATGGCCAAAGCGCTCAACCTGCGCGATCGACACTGGAACCTCGTAGTCCTCCCATCCCACGGCGGTTCGCTGCAGTCGTGCGAATTCGACGGCGCAATCGTGCTCAAGCCGGCCGCCCGGCTCGAGCGCATCGGCGGCACATCCATCTCGTGCTGCTACTTTCCGATGATCCCGTTCTCCAACCGGATCGAGAACAGCCGCTTTTACTTTGCGGGCGCCACGGTGAATCCCGCCGAAAATGTGCCCGGGACGCGCCACGCGATTCATGGTCACGGCTGGCAGGCCAGCTGGGATGTCGAGGAGGAGAGCGACAGCCAGTGCTCACTCGTCTATCGGCGCGAAGCGACCAGCGACTGGCCGTGGCGCTACGAGGGGCGGCAGTGGTTCGAGATCTTCGGCAACACCTTGCGAATCACCCTCGCCGTTCGCAACCTCGCTGCCACGGCGATGCCTTGCGGCCTGGGCTTTCATCCCTTCCTTCCCGCGTTCGACGGCGCCCGCCTGCTGCTCGAAGCGAGGCGCGTGTGGGACGGGAGCGCGCGCGACTTCCCGCGCGAGCGCGTGCCTGTGCCGCAGCATCTCAGCTTCGCGGCCGGGGTGCCGATATCCGATCGCGTCGGGACCGATCATTGCTTCGAAGGCTGGCAGCGGCGCGCAGTCGTGAGTTTCGAGAATTCGGGCCACGCGATCGTCGTCGAAGGCTGCGAAGCGACGCCTTATGTGGTGATCTACATACCGGGGAGCGACTACTTCTGCGTCGAACCCGTGACGCACGCGGTGAATGCGATGAACCTGGCTGACCCCGCGGCGGCTGGCCTGTGGACACTCGAACCGACGGGCACGCGGGAGATCACCACCTGGATACACGTCGAGCCCGCGCACTAGCGCTCCATCCCGTCCCCCGGAGTCACGAAACGCGATTCGCCGCAGCCACCCCTGCGTACCAGCGGCCGGAGTCCTTGACCGTGCGGCGCTGGCCGTGTGCGAAGTCGACGTGCACGATGCCGAAGCGCTGCGAGTAGCCCTGCGCCCATTCGAAGTTGTCGAGCAGGCTCCAGCAGTGATAGGCACGGACCCGTACGCCATCGTGGATGGCGCGTGCGAGCGTCTGCAGGTGGCTGCGCAGGTAGTCGATGCGCGCCACATCGCGCACGCGTCCTTGTGCGTCGGGCGCAGTGTTGCAGGAGGCGCCGTTCTCCGTGATCTCGATCGGCAGGTTTCCCGTCTCGCGCGCCATGGTGATGAGGATGTCGTAAAACCCCTGCGGATAAATGGTCCAGCCGATATCCGTCTTCGGGTGTTCGCCATGCATCGTCGCCCACTGACTCTCGGTGTTGAGGCCGGGGATGCCGTTGCCCTGCGGCGCTGCTTTTACCAGCACCGGCGTGTAGTAGTTCAGGCCGATGAAATCGAACGGCGCGCGCACGATCTTCTCGTCGCCAGCCCGAAAGCCGAGCAAACCCTCCTGCTGATCGGCAGGCAGCACGCCCTCGGGGTAACGTCCGTGCAGGGCCGGATAGAGAAACCATAGATTCTGGAATCGATGCCAGCGCTCCGCGGCAGCGACGTCCTCCGGCGCGGAAGTCGCCGGATACATCGGCGCGACGTCGAGCGCGCTGCCCACCTGCGCAGCGCTGCTGACGGCCTTGATCGCACGTGCCGCCTCGCCCTGCGCCAGGTTGATCACGTGCGTGGCACGTACGAACGCCAGCGGTTCCTTGCGACCGGGCGCATGCACGCCGTACCAGTAGCCGACGGCGGAGAAGGTCTTGGGCTCGTTGAAGACATTCCAGTGCATGACGCGGTCACCGAGCGCACGGGCGACGATCTCGGCGTATTCCGCGAAACGCGCCGCCGTATCGCGCTCAGGCCAACCGCCCGCCTCCTCCAGGGCCTGCGGCAAGTCCCAGTGATACAGCGTCACGAGCGGACGAATGCCGGCGCCGAGCGTTGCGTCCACGAGTCGCCGGTAATAGTCGAGGCCCTTCGCATTGGCGGGGCCGCGACCGCTCGGCTGAATCCGCGGCCAGGCGATGGAGAATCGGTAGCTCTTGAGATTGAGCTGTGCGAGAAGCGCGATGTCCTCCGCATAGCGGTGGTAGCTGTCGCAGGCAACATCGCCGTTATCGTTGTTCAGAACCCCGCCGGGTGTGTGCGCAAATCGATCCCAGATCGACTCACCCTTGCCATCCTGCTGCCAGGCGCCCTCCACCTGATACGCAGCGGTGGCTGCGCCCCAGATGAAGCCCGGCGGAAATCGGTCAGCGGAGACGGTACTCTCCAGCGACGACGCGCGTGCGCGCCCGCGTGCGGCAATCCAGCCGCCGGCTACGCCCACGACAGCCTGCAGGAAATCGCGTCGACTCATTCAGATCCTTACCGACCCGCGGAACCCCGGTGGTGGTGCGGCTGGTGTACCTCTGGGTTTTCCAAGGCGGGTCCTCGGCGTTCGTGCCTTACGCCGATTGTAGCCGCTGGTCGTCGGCTGGGTCGGATGCGTTCGCGGAGCGCACCGTGTCGTCCGCGTCAGTTAGCGAACACCTGGCGGTACCGCTAGAACTGAGAGAAGGCACCCGGCGGCCTGAGCCGCCGGGTGCGAATCGAATCAACTCAACGCTTGATGTTGAGCAGGTTGACCTCTTTGGCTCCGTTCTTGTTGTCCTGCGAGACAATCATCAAGCCCAGTGGCGGCGTCACCGTGAACTCCGCTGGATCCACGCTGATCGTTACGCCGATTGCGGCGTTGGGATCAACCGTCACGAAGTCTCCGGTGCTGACCGCACTCTGGAATGCATTGAACGATGCCGATGATGTACCGAACGAATCGGAATCGTCGCTCAGCAGGTCGAATGAAAGGACCTGGTAACTCAATCGAGGATTGGCCGACGTGACGCCGATGTCCTCACCGAGCACCGGCAACAACATGGTGCTGGCGTTGGACGGTGCCACAGCAAAGAAATCGGCCGAGAGTGCGTTGGTGTGCAGATTCAGAATCAACGCCACTTCCTGGCCGTTGGACGCCCCCCCCGTTGCCCGGCCGAAATCCCCATTGAAGACGAGGTAGTCGGGCTGTCCGTCGCCGTCCGAGTCGATATAGATGTCGAACTCCTGGGTCTCCGCCGTCGACCAGGCCTTGAACGTGTTGATGGCGAACACGATGATCTTCCCTCCTGCGCCATCATCGAAGGCCTGAACGCCCGCGGCGTGCAGGTCGAATCGTCCCAGGCCGTCGTTCCTGCTCTGCAGCCCCCACGCGTAGAAGTCCGCGGTCCCCGCGATCGGGCTCCCCTGATTGGTGAGAGCGACCACGCCCTGTGTCGCATTCGCCTTGAGCGAAAGCTTCGCATCGACGTTCGCTGTCACGCGGGGTACGAGGTAGTACGGAACTCGCAGCGTGTAGCCACGGTTGGACGAAGGCGTTACGGGCGTGAACGTTACGAGTCCCGCGACATCGTGGAATGCGTCCAGGTCCGCGGGCGGGTTGGCCAGGGAGTTCCCCGCGGTCGCCGCAGGCACGCTCAGCGTCACATCGACCTTGCCCTGGCTGCGCGCCGGGACCGTGATCTGAGACGTGCTCAGCGTGACGGTGTGCGGCGAGCCCGACTTGCGCTCCACGCTCACATTGAATGCGACCGGAGTCGTTCCGTCGTTCTTCACGGTGACGGTTCCCGACTGTGTGAAGTCCGTCGAGAACTCGGCGAGCTGGAAGTTGAGAGTCGTTTCGTCGTTGTCGGCGAAAGCGATGGCCTGTGTGCCCGCAACCGCCGCAGCGTTCACCGCACCGCTGCCGGAACGCCGCGCCAGGTAGTTGGAGAGAGCGTTCGGGTCGCCGCTGTTGATGATCGCAGACTTGATCGCGTTCGCCTTCCACTTTGGATGAGCCTGCAGCGCAAGTGCGGCCGTGCCTGCGATGTGCGGAGTCGCCATCGAGGTACCGGACAGGATGAGACTTCCATTACCGGTGCCGACTCCCGTCGAGACGATATTCTCGCCTGGAGCAGTGATGTCCGGCTTGAGGCGCGAATCAGGCGTGCGTGGACCAGTTGAGGTGAAGGAGGACTGGCCGGTGATGATGCTGGCACCCACCGTCAGTGTGATCGGCAAACCATCGCGCTGAACCAGCGCGAAGCCGTCCGAAGTCGAAGTGGTCGCGAGACCCCGCACTCCGAAGAACGGGATGGTCACAGTGAACTGTTCACCCGTGTCCGGATTCGAAGTGATGGGTCCTTCGAAGGGCGGCAGGGTGGTCGCGTTGTTGACCATGACCACGGCAGCCGCGCCTGCCTGCTGACCAAAGATCGCCCGCGCGACGCGTGCGCAAGTTCCGCGCTGAACGACGACGAGCTTGCCGGTGACACCGGCGGCGACGTATTCACTGGGGTTGCAGCCGAGGCTCACCGTGCCATTGGGGTTGCGCAGCACAATCGCAGTCAGGGTCTGCCCCGGGGCGAAACTCGCGCCGTTGGCGTTGACTGCATTGATCGTTTTCGCCGCAGCTCCTGCCGGGGTCGCTGGCAGAGCCAGATTAGCAGTGGGATCGGAAGCTTCTCTGGCGCCGGAGGCAACGGCGATACCCTTCACGCTCGCTCCAGGCGATCCCAGAACATAGTTGATGTCTCCCGCATTGCCTGCAGCGGATACGACCACGACGCCTGCTTTGACCGCGTCGTCAGCCGCCTTGGAATCCGCAGTCGTGCCAGGTTCGAAGTTGGCACCGAGCGACATGTTGACCACGTCCATGTCATTGTCCACCGCCCACTCGAGTGCCTCGGTCACCACGTCAGTGGACCCGGCGCAGCCGAATACGCGCACCGCATAAAGATCCGCGAGCGGCGCCACACCCGGGCCGATCGAGAAGGCGTTGTTCAGGTGCGTAAGCTGATCGTAGGTACCGCTGTAGGTCGTACCGTCGTCACTAACTCCGAGGCCGGCAGCCGTACCAGCAACATGACTGCCGTGCCCATTGCAATCGAGCGGATTCGGATCGGGGTGAGGCACTGGCTGGAAGGTGCCGCTGTTCGGATTTGCGTCGTAATCGTCCCCGACCAGGTCGGTTCCTCCTTTTACTTTCGGCGCGTTCGGGCCGAACACCGCCGGGTCGGCAGGCTGCGTGTCCGTCGCAAGTGCCTGGTTGTATGCGTCGACGGTGCCGGGACCGTCAAAGTTTGCATGCGTGTAGTCAATGCCCGTGTCGATGATGGCGATCTTGATGCCCTCACCGTGCACACCTGCTGCGCCGGACCATGCAATCGGCGCCTGGATGTGCGGGACGCTGACGACGTTCGATATGTTGTACATGCCAACCGGCAGTACGTCTGTTACTCCGGGTACTTGCCGCAACGCACTGACCTGGTTGCGCGGAATCGAGACCTTGACGCCATTCAAGGCGCTTTGGAACGTGCGGATGACGCGTCCTCCAGCGGCCTCGATGGACGCCCGCTTCCCCGCCTGGTTTGCGGCACGTTGCATCTTGATGGCACTCTTCTCAGCCCGATTCAGCCGTCGGCCTGCCGCGGCCTGCACGTTGGCGACCGAGTCGCCAGACAGAATCGCCACCACGGTGACGGGCGTGCGATCCAGGACCGCCGGCACGATCGTTGAACGAATGGGGGCGCTGATCGCCACCCTTTGCAGATGCTTTGGCTGATTTGCCGGGCCGGCTGCGGCTACGCTCGTCAGCACGGCAGCAACCAGCGCCCAGCCGAATTGTCGGCGGATATTCTTACTCATGGGATCTCCCAGTCTTGTTGTAACTACGTCCGTGGATTCCACACGCGCCCTGTTCGCGTTGACTGTTCTGAGGTCGAGCCGTCTCCGAGCGAAGCAGACACGCCGTTCGTTGTGAGTATCAGGAGTGGAGCGGATCGAAGCATACACCCGTGCTCGTCCGACGAGGACCAGAAATCGCTCCCATGAACCGGCGTCAACGATCTCGAATCGTGCGGCGGTAACGTTGCGATTGCATTGCCAGGGGATGCGGACGAGAGTCGTGACGCGCTTCGAGATTACATAACGACCTGCTGGCGTCGCTATCCGATTGAGCGGCAATACGCGCGAGATTGAAGTTACGGCAGTCTTCGTAGAATTACGGACCGTTGATGCGCTGCTGCCCGAGCCGCACGTAAACGACCAACCGCGCGAAGCGGTTAGCGCTCAGCTGGCGTAGCGGGCAACGTGATGTCGCACACCTGCCACCGCTTCGGCCAGACTGGAGACTTTTAGAAGGGCACAATAGGTGGGCGTCTGATTCCACGAGGGAGGTCAATATGACACGCACGCATTGTCTCTTGGAGCTCCTCACGGCTGTATTGCTTGTGGCTGGTTGCGCAAAAGCTCCGCCTCCTGCTGAGGCCTCCGCCCTCGCCGGAGCCTGGCGGTCGTCGCTCCAGTTCGAGGGCGGGGCTTTCGCGCCGATCAAGGATCTCGAGTTCATGTACGTGTTCAACACCGGCGGCACGATGACTGAGTCCTCGAACTACGACGGAGCCCCTCCCGTACCACCTGCGTACGGCGTCTGGCGTAGTGTCGGACCCAACGAGTTCGAGGCGAAGTACGAGTACTACGCGACCGCGCCGTCAGCAGCAGACGAATTCATGAAGGGTGCCGGTTGGCTGCCGTCAGGTCGTGGGGTGTTCGTCGAACGGATTACGGTTTCGGCGGATGGCCAGACCTTTACATCCACCATGAAGTACGACGCCTTCGACATGAAGGGTGCACCGATCGAAGGCGGCGGGGAAGCGAAAGGGAAAGCGGTGAGAATCGGGTTCTGAGCGGCTGTCAGGGTCACCAGAACATCGCCCGCCAAAGACGGCGAGCCTCCCGCACTCCGCGAGCGATTCACTTTGCGGTCGGGAATGCCTCCGCCCGTCGCGTCGTCGTGTTGCTGGAGTTCGTCCCGCGCACGAACGGGCGGAAAGTGCGCGCCTCTTCTCAGCCTCCTCGACGATCTGACACCCGTCATCTTCGTTGCGACGGGCGGAGAGCCAGCCATCTACTTTGCAGGCAACCCCGGCTCAACACCCTTGTCCTGCCACTTTCGGACTCACGCGCGCAGAAGAGTTGACACGAGGGGAAAGTCCTTAGAGTCCGCGTCGAGCAACGCGCGGGACCAGGACTTCAAATTGTTTCGGCGAGGCTCAACATTTGCATCTGCGTCCTTATGAGCCCGATTTCGACGGACATCCCGGCCCGGCTGGACCGCCTGCCCTGGTCGGCCTGGCACTGGCGCGTGGTGGTCGCACTCGGCGTGAGCTGGCTGCTGGACGGGCTGGAGGTCACCGTGGTGGGCTCGCTCGGCCCGAGCCTGCAACGCCCCGACACTCTTGGCCTCTCAGCCACGGAAGTCGGCTGGGCGGCGTCCACCTATATCGCCGGAGCGGTGCTCGGCGCGCTCTTCTTCGGCCGGCTCGCCGATCGGCTCGGCCGCAAGCGCATGTTCCTCGCCACGTTGCTCGTGTACCTCCTCGCCACAGTGCTCACCGCGTTCACGTGGGACATGACTTCGTTCGCGTTCTGCCGCTTCCTCACCGGCTTCGGAATCGGCGGAGAGTACGCCGCGATCAACTCCGCCATCGATGAGCTCATCCCCGCGCGCGTTCGCGGTAGGGTGGACCTCGCCATCAACGGCACGTTCTGGGTGGGCGCGGCCCTGGGCGCCGGGCTTAGCATCGTCCTCCTCCAGCCCGGGTTCCTGCCGCCCGACATCAGCTGGCGCATCGCCTTCGGCCTGGGCGGCGTTCTCGGCATCGCCATCTTGCTCGTGCGGCGGCACCTGCCCGAGAGCCCGCGCTGGCTGCTCGTGCACGGTCACGCCGAGGAAGCCGAACGAGTGGCGCGCGACATCGAGCGCCAGGTCGGGGTGGTCAACGACCATTCGCACGAGAAGATGCAGCTGCGCGCGCTGCGTACCATATCGTGGGGTCAGGTGGCGCACGTCATCACGGTGCGCTACCGCCGACGCGCGATCCTCGCGCTGACGCTGATGGCTTCGCAGGCCTTCTTCTACAACGCTATCTTCTTCACTTACGCGCTGGTGCTCTCGCGCTTCCTCGCTGTGCCCGAAGAGCGCGTGGGCTACTACATCTTCCCGTTCGCCGTGGGCAATTTCCTCGGCCCGTTGGTGCTTGGTCGGCTATTCGACACGGTTGGCCGCCGCGTAATGATCAGCTCTGCCTACGGCCTCTCCGGCCTCGGGCTTCTCGCCACCGGCTACCTCTTCTCGCATGAGCTGCTCGGTGCGAGCGGGCTCGCGATCTGCTGGAGCTCCATCTTCTTCATCGCCTCGGCGGCAGCGAGCTCCGCTTACCTCACCGTGAGCGAGATCTTTCCGGTCGAGATGCGAGCGGTGTCCATCTCGCTCTTCTACGCCGTCGGCACCGCGCTTGGAGGCTTCGTCGGTCCGCCGCTCTTCGGCGCCATGATCGAGTCCGGCAGCCGCGACGCGCTCTTCGGCGCCTACGCCTTCGCGAGTGTCCTCATGTGTGCCGCCGCCGTCGTCGCCGCCTGCCTCGGGGTCGATGCGGAACGACGCTCGCTCGAGCACGTCGCGCCGCCGCTCGGCGCAGAAATCTGAACTTCACATCCTCGGGAATCCCGTTCAGTCGGTGCGTCGCCCGCTGCGCCACTTGGTGGCATACGGCAGCGCGAACAAGTACAGACCGGTGAACAGGAGCAAGGCTAGCGGGAGCAGCGGCACGTAGCTCACCCAGACTATGGGCTTCTTCTGCCCCAATGCGATGAAGGTGACGATGACGGTGATCGTAAAAGCAATTGACAGCCAGCGGTGGATTTGCCGAACCCATGCGTTCCAGTTCAATGGGACCTCCAGTTGGGCGCTTCCATACCGAACTGCTTGGCGTACTCCGCGTTCAGCCGAGGCCAACCGAACTTCATCGCCTCGCCAGCAACGATGCGGCCGATGGGAGCTCCGCCGACAAGATGATCCAGAACATCTAGACAAATGTGCCACCCGGCAGCGCCCATTGAAATGAAGCGGCGATCGATGTTGTGCCACAGCGTCAGGCGCGTACCGTCACCAAAGGCTTCGAGTTCCCAGCGGATATCCTGGGCGCCCCAGTTGTACTCAAGCAGCTTGGGGGCGTCGGCTCGCGTCACTTTTGTTTCGGACACCTGCGGCGTGGGCGCTCCCACCGTAGTGAGCTTCACCGTGCTCCCAGTCGTACCCAGGCTCCCATCGGCATCGAATGGCGCCCATTCACGCAGGCTGGCCGGGTCAGTCAACGCTTTCCAGACTTTCTCCGGCGGATGGCGCAGCTCGCGGGCGAGAATGAGTGTCCACTTTTCCCCATCCTTTCGTACCTGTGCCCCACCGGCCGGACCCGGTGTGTACCGCTCACGATCGGTCATCTTCTTTTCCTCCTTGTCTTCTTCGTTTTCCTTCTTGTCGGTGTTGATTGATCCATGCGTTCGAGGTGGCGTTCGAGAGCATCTACGTGAGCGGACCAGAACCGACGGAACGGAGCGAGCCAGGCATCGACCTCCTGGAGTGGTTCGGGTCGCAGCCGGTAGACACGACGCTGTGCGTCCACCGTGGATTCCACGAAACCGGCCTCTCGCAGCACTCGCAGGTGCTTGGAAACGGAGGGCTGCGGCAGTCGCAACCGCTCCTCAATATCACCTACGGATCGCTCGGAGGACGCGAGCAGACTCAGGATGGCGCGGCGGCTCGGCTCGGCAAGGATGGCAAATGCTGATTCCATGCTACTTATATACCTGTCGGCGTATATAGCTGTCAAGGCACATGACTGACGGCGCCTTCACCTCCAGAGTGCGCGGCACGGAAGCGACCACGGCGCATGCAGACCCAATCCCATCCTATGTATCGACACCATCGGGCAATTGCGCGGCTTCTTCGGCTCTGGTCTGATCGATTACTAGCGTCAGGCGGAGGATAGGCAATGACTGAGGAACGTGCTGTGCTTGCCGGAGGTTGTTTCTGGGGCGTACAGGATCTCTTTCGCCGTTACGACGGGGTTCTCTCGACTCGGGTTGGCTACACGGGCGGCAACACGCCCAACGCGACCTATCGCAATCACGGAACACATGCCGAAGCGGTCGAGATCATCTTTGATCCTGCCAGGATCAGCTTTCGGCAGATCCTCGAGTTCTTCTTCCAGATTCACGATCCGACCACGCGCAATCGCCAGGGAAACGATGTCGGAGCGAGCTATCGATCGGCGATCTTCTACACCACCGACGAGCAGCGTCGGATCGCCGAGGAGACGATCGCCGATGTCGACGAATCCGGACTTTGGCCCGGCAAGGTCGTGACCCAGCTCGTACCAGCAGGTGACTTCTGGGAGGCCGAACCCGAGCACCAGGACTATCTCCTGCAAAATCCCGGCGGCTACACGTGCCATTTCGTTCGACCTGGCTGGACGCTGCCGATTCGCAAGAGCAAGGGAACGAAGCTGGCGTGATTGGGCGGTCCTTAGTCGCGCCTTAGTCGCGCCAGTCTTCTTGCCGCGAAGTAGTTGGCGACGATGGCACCGATTGTGGCCCCGATGGCCGCAACGATAACTATCCCGACAACGCCCAGGGTGAAACTGGCCTTCGAGTTTTCAATGATGATGATCGGGTCTTCGGTTTTAGCCGATCCGATCGTCGCCGTGTACTTGAAGTCGGCGCCCTTGAAGGCCTGACAAATCGTGTACTCGCCCGTTTGCCCGACACCCACGTGCGTAGGCATTGGTGTGACCGGAACTTTCCCCTTCTTATCTTCGCAGAGCACAGGTTCATTATTGGGATTGTTGGGATCGCTTACGATCCCAATCTCGAGGGTGAACCGCGCATCATCGTTGTGAAAGATGATGACGTCGGTGTCTTTGTGTTTGCCAAATCTCGACCGTGTCTGGCCGTGGGGGTCGTTGGGAATGGGGACTGTGTCCACGTGCACATGAAGGTTAGCCACGGTCCTGCTCCCAGTCGTTAGAGTTGTCCTTGCAAGTCGGGCAGCCGATCGTCACGGCTCGTCTCGTGAGCACAAAGATGTGAAGTCTAGACATGCTCGTACCCCCCGCTTCTTAGAGTTGTTTTCGGATGTCCGCCAGCTCCGGCGCCGCCTCCATCAGGTTCTGCGCGTACCCGAGTTCGCGCGCGCGCTTCGCGTGAGCCACTGCAGCGGACGCATCGCCGAGACCCAGCTCGGCGAGCGCCACGTAGTAGTGCACGTAGACGTTGCCCTCTTCTTCGGAGAGCGCAATCGCAATGGATCGGCGCGCGCGATCCTTCTCGTGGAGCCGCGTGGCATAGTACGCCGCCTGCGCCTGGTTGACCGCATGTTTCGGGTTCACGGCGAGCTCGCCGTCGACGAGCTCGAGCGCCCGCCGATAGGTCAGCGTGGCCTCATCGGGTCGCGAGTCGTAGAGCAGCGCGTCAGCCAGATTTCCCCACAAGCGGTGATCGGCCGGCGCGAACTCGATCGCCTTGCGAAACATGTCCGCCGCTTCGCTATAACGCCCCAGGTAGTAATGCACGATGCCCGTGTTTGCGTAGCTTGCGCGGCGCGGTTCCAGGGCCAACGAGCGCGCGAAGGCATCGGCCGCCTTCTCGAAATTCCCCATCAGCAGGTACGCGCCGCCCAGGTTGCTGAATGCGTGCGGATTGTCCGGCGTGAGGACCGTAGCCGACTCGTATTCGGGGACGGCCTCGGTGGCGCGTCCCTGAGAAAAGAGAAAGTTGCCATACTGGAGATGCGCCGAGGCGTAACTCGATTGTGTCGCGATGGCACGCTGGAAGGTACTCTCAGCTTCGGCCGTTTCCCCGCCTGCGGCCAGCGCCTCGGCGAGGCCAATCAGCGCGTCGGGTGAATTCGGTGCCAGGGCTATCGCGAGCCGATACGAAGCTTCCGCCTCGACCGCATTACCCTTCGCGAGCGAGAGTGTGCCGACCGCCATGTGCACTTCCTGCGCATCGCTATCGAGCGCTGCCGCGTTCGCACACGCCTCCTCCGCGGCCACCACGTAGGCTGGAATCTTTTCGAGCAGGTAGCGTTGCACGCGTGTCTCGCACAGGCCTGCCTGCGCACGCGCGAACGTGGGCTGCTCCGCCAGCGCCCGCTCGAAAAGTTCCTCGGCAGCCTCGAGCGTCTTGACACTCTTCGGCCCGCGCAGGTAGGCGAGGCCCTGCAGACGCAAGTCATACGCGAGAGGACTCCCTGTGCGTGGCTGACGCACCCGCAGCGCCTCTTGCTCGCCGAGCACGATCTTGAGCGCGGTGATGACCCGAGCAGCGAGCTCCTCCTCGATGGCTAAGGGATCGTGGCTCTCCGACTGGTAAGCGTTCGACCAGCTATTCGAGCCGGTCGCTGCCTCGACGAGCTGCGCCGTGACCCTGAAGCGATCGGCCTGCCGCTTGACGCTGCCTTGCAGCACGTAGGCGACGCCGAGCTTCTCGGCGATCTGGCTCACATCCAGACCCTTGTTCTTGAATGCGAACGCGGATGTCCGCGCCGCAACGCGCAACTCGGGAATCTTGGTCAGACGATTGGACAGCTCTTCGGAGAGCCCGTCGCCCAGATAGTCATTGCGTGGATCGCCGCTCATGTTCACGAACGGCAGGACGGCAATCGAGAACGTGGAAACCACATCGCGTGAGCCCAGCACCGAACCAATGCGCTGAGCGGTGCGCGACCCCGAGAGCTCGCGCCACAGCAGGCCGAGCGCGGCCGCGGCGACCAACGCGATGACACCCATTGCCGCGCGGCGCACGCGGCGCGGGGCCACACGCGCCAGGAATCCCGATACTCTCGCGCTGGTGCCCGAAGGCTCCGCGACAAGGACCTCGAACGTCCGGACGGGTTCCTTGACGTTCTTCACCTGGCGCTTACCGGCGTCGATGAAGCGCGCCGGCACCTTGTCCCTCACCTGATCGTAAACCGTGCCCGAGATCAGCACGCCCCCTGGCTTGGCCAGGGACTGAAGTCGTGCTGCGACGTTGACGGCATCGCCGAAGGCGCTGCCCCGCTCCTCGATGACGTCGCCCAGGTTGACGCCGATGCGCAGGCGCATGCGACGTGTGGGCGGCAGCGTGGAACTCTCGTCTTCCGTGCGCCGCTGGATGGCCAACGCGCAGCGCACCGCGTTCACGGCGCTGGGGAATTCCGCCATGAGACTGTCGCCGACGCTGCCGAATTCGCGGCCGCCGTATTCGGCGACGAGCCGATCGAAGGTCGCTCGACGCTGTTTCAGCTCAGCCAGCGCGAACTCCTCGTCCGCCCCCATGAGCCGGCTGTATTCGACCACGTCGGCGGCGAGAATCGCGGCGATCTTGCGGTCGTGCTCGAGCATCGCTCCCCGACTTCACTTGGCCAGTTCAGTGTAACGCAGGGGCGCACATCTCACTTGATTGCAAGCCACGCTCTCATCCATTCGGATGATGCGAGATCCACTCATTGTTAGTACCTTGACCAGTGGCGGCCTGCTCCGTTTTCGACGAGTGCTGGACCAGCACCCTCATGGGCGCGAAGCCCGAAGAGGTCGATTCTTGCGAAGCGCACGGGGAAGAGTTGTACCAGGAGTAACGCCGCCGAGATCAGGAGAAGGAGGCTTGTGATGATCGACCACATCGGTTTCGCGGTATCGAACTACGAGCGGGCGAAGGAGTTCTACAGTAAGGCGCTGTCCCCGCTCGGCTACGTGCTGATCATGGAAGTGCCCGGGGAGAAAACCGAAAGTGGTTTTGCGGCGGCGGGATTCGGGATCGACCAGAAGCCTGATCTCTGGATTGCCGGCGAGGGCAAGTTGGAGAAGCCGCTACATGTCGCGATCACGGCAAAGAGTCGCGCCAGTGTCGATGCCTTCTACCGCGCGGCACTGTCTGCCGGCGGGAAGGACAACGGAGCGCCGGGCGTGCGCGCTCACTATCATTCGAATTACTACGGAGCGTTCGTGCTGGATCCGGACGGCCACAACATCGAGGCGGTTTGCCACACCCCGGCCTAGACTGCAACGTGGGTGCCGACGCCGGCAGCCGCCGGCTCCTCGATCCAGCGCAGCGCGTCGTCGAGATCGCGATTCCGCCGCGCGAAAAACCGACCACGATGATCGGCGTCGAATCGGCCAGGCTCAGGAGTGCGATACCCCGGGTCAGCGATTTCATCGGCTCATCACGCAGGCACGCCTTTGGAGAAGCTAGTATGCAGCCTTCAGTGATGGATGGACGTCGCAGTCCCCGTCTGGGACGAGGTGTCCGGGAGAGAGTCATGCCACACGCCGCCCTCATGTCACCCTTGAGCATTCTGGTCGTTTACGGCGACATCGAAGCCGGAACGACGCTGCAGCGCGCCGGGCTCGCGCTTGTCGAGAAGCTGCGCGCGCGCGGATTCGACGTCGTCCCCGCGCGCTCGGCGGAGGACGGGGCAGCGGCGGTCCGCTCGGACCCGCTGATCGGCTCGGTGATCGTCGACGCCGACCTCGATGAATCCGGGGGCGCGCAGGCCGTGCTGCTCGCGTTCCGTGCGCGCAATGACCGGGCGCCCGCGTTCCTCTTCGGCGAGCGCAGCCACATATCCCAGATTCCGCTGAGCACACTCAAGCTCGCAAACGAATTCATTTGGCTGACGGAAGACACGTCCACTCTCATCGCGGGCCGGGTCGAGGCCGCGATCCGTCGCTACCGCGAGAACCTGCTGCCGCCCATGTTCGCGGCGATGCTCCGGCAGGCGAACGTCCACGAGTACGCTTTCGGCACGCCCGGGCACCTGGGAGGCACGGCCTTCCTCAAGACGCCGGTATCGAAGGTCTTTTTCGACTACTTCGGCGAGAACATGCTGCGTTCGGATCTCTCCATCGGCATGGCCGCGGTGGGATCGCTGCTGGATCACAGCGGCCCGATCGGCGAGAGCGAGAAGTACGCCGCCCGCGTGTTCGGTGCCCACCGGTCTTACACCGTGACCAACGGCACGTCGAGCTCCAATCGCATCATCTTCATGGCGAGCGTGACGCAGAACGACATCGCCCTCTGCGACCGAAACTGCCACAAGTCCATCGAGCACAGCCTCGTGATGACGGGCGCGATCCCGGTCTTCCTCGTGCCACGCCGCAACCGCTACGGCATCATCGGTCCGATCTATCCGGAGGACCTGCAGCCGGAAACGATCAGGGCGCGGGCAAGTGCGAATCCGCTGGTCGCGGGCGCGAACCGGCTCAAGCCGCGCCACACGATCATCACGAACTCCACCTATGACGGCCTGATCTACGACGTCGAGCGCGTAATCGAGATCGGCGGGGACGTGATCGACCGTCTGCACTTCGACGAGGCGTGGTATGCCTGCGCGCGCTTCAACCCCCTCTATCGGGGCCGCTATGCCATGTTCGGCG
>Ga0137409_10000588_pt1 | contig 40012 bp, 38 predicted proteins | sample CZODoug1_16funga_FD_122059 | JGI IMG/M metagenome (GOLD analysis project Ga0137409, IMG submission 122059) | Vadose zone soil fungal communities from Angelo Coast Range Reserve, California, USA - CZODoug1_16fungal (Hybrid Assembly) | ecosystem: Environmental > Terrestrial > Soil > Vadose zone...
ACCCTCGGCACGGTGAGCCGGGCCAGGGCCCACGACCCCAGGACCACGTACAGGCAGAACGGGCGACCGGCCTCGGTGCAGAAGACCTGGGTGCCGGCGTGGCCAGGGATGGCCCGCTGGAGGGTGGACGGGTTGAAGCCGTCCACGCCGAGGCGGCGGGGCAGCGCTCGTGCGTACATCGGCGCCTCCGCGCTCGACGGATGGTCCTCCAGGAGCGCGATGAACACGTCGCGCCCCTTCATCACCTCAACCGCGCCGTTGCCGTAGTCCCCGCGCGCGGGGGGCAGGGGGAAGCTGCCGGCGTGCAGGACCGGGTGGGTCTCCTCGCCCGGCGCCGGGGTCCGCCGGAACACCGACCCCTCCCACCCGCGGGGGAGGTCGACGCTGAGCCCGAAGCGCGAGAGCACGGTCACGTCCGGACCGCCAGCGCCAATGCGCCGGCCGCGGCCACGGCGCCGAGCGACGCCACCGTGGCCCAGCGGGCAGCCGCCTCGCCGGCCTGGAAGCGGCGCTGGAAGCTCCAGAGCCGGGGGGGCGTGTCCACGCCGGCGGTCGCCAGCACAGGAAGCCCCCGGCTGAGGCCGAAGGCCAGCCCCACCGCGGCGCCCGCCACCGGTGACGCGGTCAGCAGCGCCAGCAGCCAGGCCGCGGGGACGGCGGCCGTGGTTACGATCGTCACGACCCCGAGGCCGAGCTGGAACCCGAACCCAGCCCCGTAGACCCAGCCCCGGTAGCGCGCCATCCACCCGTCGTCGACCTGGCGGTGCACCGGCCACGGGGGACGCCTGCCGGTGCCGTCCACCACCGCGGCAAGGCCGCAGATGGCAATCACCAGCGCCCACCTGACCCCGACCGCTCCAGGCGCCCCGCCGGACGCCCCTCGCAGGAGAGGGCCCAGGGCGAGCCGGGCGAGGCCCCCGAGGGCAGCACCGGCATCGCGAGCAGCAACAGATACGCGGTGATCAGCCAGGTCCACACGAACATCGGCATCTTGAGCAGCGGCATGCCGGGCGCGCGCAGATTCATGATCGTGACGATGATGTTGATCGCGCCCATGATCGACGAGATGCCGAGCAGGTGTACCGCAAAGATCAGGAACGGGAACGCGTCACCGGTTTGCAGCACCAGCGGCGGATACATCGTCCAGCCGCCGGCCGGCGCGCCGCCCGGCAGGAACAAGGTGAGCAGCAACAGGCCGGTCGCGAACGGCAACAGCCAGAACGACCAGTTGTTCAAGCGCGGCAGCGCCATGTCGGGGGCGCCGATCATCAACGGCACGAGCCAGTTCGCGAAGCCGACGAAGGCCGGCATGATCATGCCAAAGACCATTATCAGCGCGTGCACGGTGGTCATCTGATTGAAGCGCACGGGGTTCACGAACTGCAGGCCTGGCTCGAACAGCTCGGCACGGATCACCATCGCCATCGAGCCGCCCACGAAAAACATCACCAGGGCGAACAGCAGATACAGCGTGCCGATGTCTTTGTGATTGGTGGTCGTGATCCAGCGCATGAGCCAGGGGACGAGGCCTCGGCTCGCGTGCTGATCGTCGTGGTGGGTGTCTACGACAGTGCTCATTTCGTCCGTTCCTTGCGTCCCTGCGTTGTCACTGCGACGGCTGCTTCTGCTCGTCGAGCCAGGCGGCGTATTTCTCTTTGCTCACGACCTCGACGACGATCGGCATGAACCCGTGGTCCTGGCCGCACAGCTCGGCACACTGGCCGCGATAGGTGCCCTCCGTGTCCGCCTCGAACCACGCGTCGCGGACGAAGCCCGGCACCGCGTCCTGCTTGACGGCGAGATCGGGGACCCACCAGGCGTGCACGACGTCGGCGGACGTGATGAGCAACCGCACCTTGGTGTCGACGGGCACGACGAGCGGCCGGTCGACGTCGAGCAGGTAGTTCTCCACGGTGTACGGATCGATTCCCGAGCCGAGCCGGCGCGCCGCGTTGCTGCTGCGGGCGAGCGCGCTGACGTACCGCACGCCTTCGTCGATGTAGTCGTACTGCCAGCGCCACTGGTACCCCGTGACCTCGATCGTGAGCTTCGAGTCGCGGGTGTCCTTCATCTTGATCAGCGTCTCGGCAGCGGGCACCGCGAGCGCGACCAGAATCGCGGCGGGGATCACGGTCCAGATCACTTCCGCGGTCGTGTTGTGCGAGAACTTCGCCGGGGTCGGATGCGCGGACTTTCGGAAGCGGACGATCGCCACCACCATCGCGCCGTAGACGACCGCACCGATCACCACGCAAACCCACAGCCCCAGCATGTGGAGGTCGTACACCTCGCGGCTCGTGGCCGTGACGCCTCGAGGCATGTTGAGCTTGAAGTCGGCGAGGGCGGGGGCGGCGCAACTCAGCGCGAGCCATGCCAACGCGATGGCAATGCAACGGATGCGGATAGTCATGCTTCCTGCGTCTATTGGGTCGGGGCGGCGCACGCGCTCAGGCGTGCGCGCGAATTCTAGCAGACTCGCCGTGCGGCTCCGCCGGCGCGGGCCGTCCCCCGGGTGGAAAAAGGGTAAGACCTTCGGCCAAGAGGGCGAGCAAAGCCTCATGCGGCGGCCACCTCGTGCGCACGCGCGGCGCGCCTCAGGACCGCCGGCCGATCCGCTCGACGGCGACGGCGACCTCGCCCGGCGGGCCGCCGCGTTTGCGCACGGCGCCGCGGCCCCAGGCCTGGCCGAACACGAGCTCCATCGTGACCGCGAACCTGCCCTCGCGCCGCTCTGCGTGGAGCCGGCGCTCGAACGCCCGCCAGCGACGCACGCCCAGGAGCCCCCGCCTGCGGCCCGCCGCGACGTTCATCGCACCGCAGGCGCGCAGGTCGCGGACCAAGTCCTCGATCTCGGCGTAGGTGACCTCGAGCCGGTCGACGTCCATCACGGGCTCGGCCAGCCCCGCGGCGAGCGCGAGGTCGCCGAGATCGTGCATGTCGAACGCGGCGTGAACGTGGATCTGCGTGTCGACGCCCGACCACGCGCGCCGGACCTCTTGCAGCGAGTCCGGGCCTAGGGTCGCGAATAGCAGGAGGCCGCCGGGCTCGAGCACGCGCGCGGCCTCGGCGAACAGCGCGCGCGGATCGCACCACGGCAGCGTGAGATTCGCGCAGACGAGCTGCACGGCGCCGTCGCGTAGCGGCAGCCGCTCCGCGTCGCCAGTGACGGCCACAAATGGAGCCACCACGGGGGCGCCCGCGCCGCGCGCGGCGCGCAGCATCGCCGCGCTCGAGTCAATGGCCACGACGACCGCGTCGCGATAGCGCTCGGCGAGCGCGCGAGCGCCGCGCCCCGTGGCGCACCCCAGGTCGACCACCGTCCGCGGCGCGAGCCGCACTAGATCGAGCCGCGCGAGCAGCCGCGCGCGCGTCTCGTCGTGCACGAAGGAAGCGTCGTCGAAGGTGGCGGCGGCGGCGTCGAAGCCGCGGCGCGCGGCCCGCTTATCGGGGAGTGCGAATGCGACGCTCGGGGGGACGCCCGATCGGGCGCTCACGACGCTGCGCTGGGCTCGGGCTTCAGGCCGAGCCGCGCGAACAGCCGCTGGTCGGACTCGCAGTCGGGATTGCCGGTGGTCAGCAACTTCTCGCCGTAGAAGATCGAGTTAGCGCCGGCGAAAAAGCAGAGCGCCTGGAGCTCGTCGCTGAAGTCGCTGCGGCCGGCGGACAGGCGCACGTGCGAGCGCGGCATCAGGATCCGCGCCACGGCGATCGAGCGCACGAACTCGAACGGGTCGAGCGGCTCGGCGGCCGCGAGCGGCGTGCCCGGCACGGGCACGAGATCGTTGATCGGCACGCTCTCGGGCTGGGGGTCGAGCGTGGCGAGGGTCGTGAGCAACCCGATGCGATCCGCGCGCGTCTCGCCCATGCCGAGAATGCCGCCGCAGCAGACCTTGATGCCGGCCCCGCGGACGCGGTCGAGCGTTTCGAGCCGGTCGGCGTAGGTCCGCGTGCTGATGATCTTGCCGTAGAACTCTTCCGACGAGTCGAGATTGTGGTTGTAGTAGTCGAGCCCGGCGGCCGCGAGCTTCTGCGCTTGGCCCGGCCGCAGCAGGCCGAGCGTCGCGCACGTCTCGAGGCCGAGGGCCTTGACCGCGGCGACCATCTCGAGAATCGGCTCGAGCTGCGAGTCCTTCGGTCCGCGGTACGACGCGCCCATGCAGAAGCGCGTCGCGCCGGCCTCCTTGGCGCGGCGCGCGGCCGCGCGCACCTCGGCGAGTGGCAGGAGATCGTGATTGTCGACGCCGGTCGCAAAGCGGATGCTCTGCGGGCAGTAGGCGCAGTCCTCGGGGCAGGCGCCGGTCTTGATCGACAGCAGCGTGGACACTTGCACGGCGTTCGCGTCGAAGTGCCGGCGATGCACCCACTGCGCGGTGTACAGCAAGTCGTTCAGCGGCAGGTCGAACAGCGCGGCGACCTGCTCGCGCGTCCAGTCCCCTCGCGGCTCCGCGGTCACGCGCAAGTCGCCCATTTCCCGTTCAAGTGCCGACATTCCGTGCTCGCGGCCGAATCGATGGTGGGCGAGTATCGGAACGGTGAGCGGGGCTGTCAACCTGCTCGGGATCGCTCGGTTTACGGGGAATGTCCGGGTCTCTTTTCGAGCCTCTTTTGGAGAAGGTGTTCGGCGAAATCTGCCCGAGCTGCTCTGCGCCCACGACCGCCGGCTTCTGCGCGGCGTGCGTCCGCGACTTGCCCCGCGTCGCGGCCCCGTGCCGCGCTTGCGGCCTCGCGCACGATGCCGGCGGTTGCCCCGCCCTCGACGCCGCGTGGCGCGTGGAGCGGGTCCTCGCGCCCTTCGGCTACGCGGCGCCGCTCGATCACTACGTCCGCGCGCTCAAGTACCACGGCGCACGCGAGCTCGGCCGCGCGTTCGGGCTGCTGCTCGCCGCGGAGTCGCGGCGCGAGCCGCTCGCGGTCGACGCGCTCGTGCCCGTGCCGCTGCATCCACACCGCTTGCGCGACCGCGGCTACAACCAGGCCACGGAGATCGCCCGCACGCTCGGCGCAGAGCTGGCGCTCCCGATCCTGCTCGGCGGCATCCGGCGGCTGCGCGAGGCCGGGCAGCAGGCGGGACAGAGCGCCGGCCGCCGGCGCGCGAACGTGGCCGCCGCGTTCGCCGCGGACCGGAGCTTGCGCGGGCTCGCGGTCGCGATCGTCGACGACGTGATCACCACGGGCGCCACCGTCAACGCGCTCGCGGCCGCGCTGCTCGCCGCCGGCGCGCGGCGTTGCGAGGCGTGGGCCGTCGCGCGCACGCCGGAGCGCGCGGCCCCGTTGAGACCCTCTCCGTGAAACCCTCTTCGGTGAAACCCTGTTTAGTGAAACCCTCTTCAGTGAAACCCTCTTCAGTGAAACAGATAGTCGAGAGCGATCCCGCAAAACACCGCGCCGCCGAACCACGCGTTGTTGAGAAACGCGCGAAAGCACTGCACGGAATCGCGGCCACGGATCAAACGCTGCTGGTGGATGCCGAACACGGCGGCGGCCACGAGCCCGCCGTAGTACCAAGTCCCGAGCTCCGCGGCGCGGCCCACGAGCACGAGGGTCGCGAGCAGCAACAGCTGCAAGCCGGCGACGAGAACGCGATCGAGGTCGCCGAACAGAATCGCCGTCGAACGGACGCCGATCTTCAGGTCGTCGTCACGGTCGGCCATCGCGTACTGCGTGTCGTAGACGATCACCCAGATCACCGCCGCGAGAAACAGAAGCCAGCCGACGCGCGGCACGGCGCCCTGGGTGGCGGCGAACGCCATCGGCACGCCCCAGGCGAACCCGAGGCCGAGCACGAATTGCGGCGCCGAGAAGAATCGCTTGGCGAACGGATACACGACGGTAATCGCCGCGCCGGCTACCGCGAGCTCGACCGTGAGACGGTTGAGCGTGAGCACCAGGCCGAGCGCAATCAGCATCAGCGCGGCGAACAGCACCAGAGCCTCTACCGGCGCGACCTCGCGCGTCGCGAGCGGCCGGTCCTTCGTGCGTTGGACGTGCGGGTCGATGTCGCGGTCGGCGAAGTCGTTGATCACGCAGCCGGCGGAGCGCACGACGATCGTGCCGAGCACGAGCACCAGGAAGATCTTCTCGTCCGGCCGCCCCGCGGCGGCGATCCACAACCCCCAGAGCGTGGGCCACAGCAACAGCCAGATGCCGATCGGCCGGTGCAGTCGCATGAGCCGCGCGTAGCGCGAGTAGTGCTCGATCAGCGTGGACGCGGGACGCGGCGCCGGCACCGCGCGCGGCGGCGCGGCGTCGACGCGTTCTTCGCTTTGCGGAACCTCGCTCACTGCACCGCCCGCTCTCGACACATCGCCGCGATTCTAGGCGGCCGGCTGCGGCCGCAGCAATTGCGCGGGTCGCGTCTCACTTTGGCCGTTGACGGCGGAGTGGCTGCGGCCGCACCTCGAAGGGCCTTCCCGAGACACGCCGGAAGAACGTCCCTGTGGCTTCTCGCCGCACATCCCTGTGCGGCGAGAGTCTCGGGAAGGCCCTTCGAGGTACGTCCGCAGCCGTTAGGCGCATCGCATGGCCAAAGCGAGACGCTTCCTAGACCTTCGCGTATTCCGTCGGGCCGCGGACCCAGCGGCGGATGAGGGGGTCGACGCGGTCGGGGTGCTCGGTGAGGAGCCGCTCGGAGATCTCGATGACGGACGGGAGCAGGTCGGCGTCGCGCAGGAGGTCGGCGACGCGCAGCTGCACGATGCCGGTCTGCCGGGTGCCGAGCACCTCGCCCGGCCCGCGGAGCTGCAAGTCCTTCTGCGCGATCTCGAAGCCGTCGTTGGTCGCGCGCATCACGCCTAAACGCTCGCGCGCGTGCTCGCTGAGCGGCGACTTGTAGAGCAGCACGCAGCTCGACGCGGCGCTGCCCCGGCCGACGCGGCCGCGCAGCTGATGCAGCTGCGCGAGCCCCATGCGCTCGGCGTTCTCGACGATCATCAGCGTGGCGTTCGGCACGTCGACGCCCACTTCGATCACGGTGGTCGCGACGAGCAGGTCGAGCTTCGCGGCCTTGAAGGTGCGCATCACCAGCTCCTTGTCGGCGGCTTTCATCCGGCCGTGGATCAGGCCCACGCGCAGCTTCGGCAGCGCCGCCGCGAGCTCCCTCTCGAGCGCGGTCGCCGCGCTCGAGTCGACCGCCTCCGACTCCTCGATCAGCGGGCACACCCAGTACGCCTGCTGCCCGCCGGCGCAGTGAGCCGCGATCCGCTCGACGAGCTCCGGGCGCCGCTCCTCCGGCAACGCGACGGTCTTCACCGGCTGGCGACCCGGCGGGAGCTCGTCGATCACCGAGCAGTCGAGATCGGCGTAGGCTGTCATCGCGAGCGTGCGCGGGATCGGCGTGGCGGTCATGATCAATTGATGCGGCGAGCGCTGGTCGCTTTCGCCCTTGGCTCTCAAGAGTAAGCGCTGCTCAACGCCGAACCGGTGCTGCTCGTCGACGACCACGAGCGCGAGCCGCCTGAACTCGACGCTCTCCTGGAACAACGCGTGCGTGCCCACGACGACGGCGGCCGTTCCGCCCGCGATGCTCGCGAGCGTGCCGGCACGCGCGCGAGCGGGCTGCGAGCCCGACAGCAGCGTCACGCCGATGCCGAGCGGGGCGAGCCAGTGGTCGAAGCTCGCGAAGTGCTGCTCCGCGAGCAGCTCGGTGGGCGCCATCACGGCGGTCTGGCACTGCGCCGCGGCGGCGACCACCGCCGCGAGCGCCGCGACCACGGTCTTGCCCGAGCCGACGTCGCCCTGTAGCAGCCGGTTCATCGGCGTACCGCGGCCGAGATCCGCGAGGATCTCCGCGGCCGCGGTCTCCTGCGCGCGGGTGAGCGCGAACGGCAGCGAGGCGCGGAAGCGCGCGAGCTCCGCGCCCTCGGCGCGCAGCTCGTACGCTCGCTCCATCCGTTGCGCGGCCCCGCTGCGGCGCAGCCCGAGCCGCTGCGCGATCAGCTCCTCGAGCGCGATCCGCCGCTGGCTCGGGTGCTTGCCGCTCGTGAGCAGCGCGGCGTCGGCGTCTTGGGGCGGCCGGTGCAGGTAGCGGATCGCGTCCGTGATCGTCGGCGAGCCCCGCGCCACCTGGTCCCAGAGGTAATCGGCCAACGGCTCGCGCTCGAGCCGCGCGAGCAGCTGCTCGACGAGGCGGCGCAGCGCCGCTTGGTGCAACCCTTCGGTGCTCGGATAGATCGGGGTCAGCGCCGCCGTCGGCTCGGGCTCGTTGGCTCCGATCACGCGATGCTCGGGATGAACCATCTCGAGCCCGGTCGGGCCGGGCCGCACCTCGCCGAAGCAGCGGACGCGCGCGCCGCGCGCCAGCGTGCGCTGCTGCGACGGCGTAAAATGAAAGAACCGCAGCGTCAGCGCGCCGGTGCCGTCGACGAGCTTGCAAAGCAGCGAGCGGCGCCGGCGGAACACGACTTCCGCGAGCGCGATCTCGCCCTCGACGAGCACTCTCTCCCCCGGTTGCAGCGAGCCGACGGCGCGGATTGCCGTACGGTCCTCGTAGCGCAGGGGCAGGAGGCACAAGAGATCGCCGACTCGCTCGACGCCCAGCCTGGCGAGCCGCGCCGCGAGCTTCGGCCCGATGCCCGCGAGGCTCTCGACCGGCCGCTCGAACGCCGATGGCTTGCGAGGCTCGATGAGCGCGCCTATAGGACCAGGATCCCGTCCACTTCCACGTTCGCGCCGCGCGGCAGCGCCGCGACGCCGATCGCGGCGCGCGCCGGATACGGCTCGGCGAAGTACTCCGCCATGATCTCGTTGACGAGCGGGAAGTTTTTGAGGTCCGTGAGGTAGACCGTGAGCCGCGCTGCGTCCGCGAGCGACCCGCCCGCCGCCGCGGCGACCGCCGCGAGGTTGTCGAACACCTGGCGAATCTCGGCACGCACGTCGCCGGTCACGAGCTCCATCGTGGCGGGCTTGAGCGGAATCTGCCCGGAGAGATACACGGTGTTGCCGGCGCGGACGGCCTGGCTGTAGGGCCCGATGGCCGCGGGCGCGTCCTTCGTGTGAATCGGTTGCTTCGCCATGGACTCCTTCTCGCGCCTGGCCCGCTCAGCTCGAGCTGCGCGCCACGCGAACGACGCCGGGAATCGTGCGGATGCTGCGGACGACCTGCGCGAGCTGCCGGCGGTCGCGGACCTTGAGCCTGAACGACAGCGCCGACGCGTCGCCCTCGGTGTCGACCCGCACGTGCTCGATGTTGGTGTGCGTGGCGGAGATCCTGCCCGCGACCTCGGCGAGCAGTCCGACGCGGTCGAGCGTGCGAACTTGGATCTCGGTGTCGAACTCGCCCTTCACGCTCTTGGTCCAGTTCACCGGGATCCACTTCGACGGCTGCTTGCGGTACTCCGCGAGATTACGGCAGGTGCCGCGGTGGATCACGATGCCGCGGCCGCTCGACATGAAGCCCACGATCTCGTCGCCGGGTATCGGGTAGCAGCAGCGCGCGTAGTTGACGACCATGCCCTCGGTGCCCGCGATCTCGAGGGGCTTGCGCTCCTCGGCCGCCGTGGGGTCCGACTCGTCCTTCTGCTGCGCGAGCATGCCCGCGATCACCGGCGCCAAGCGCTCGCCCAAGCCGACCTGCTCGAACAGCGTCTCCATGTCCTTCACGCCGAGCTCTTTGTGCAACGCGTCGAGCCGGTCCTTCGGCACTTTCTTCAAGCTCGTCGAGTAGGCCATGAGCTCTTGGTTGAGCAGCCGCCGCCCGAGCTCCTGTGCCTCGTCGCGTTTCAGGTTCTTGAGATACCCGCGGATCGCGTTACGCGCCTTGGCGGTGGTTACGAAGTTGACCCAGTTCGGGTTCGGGCGCGCGCCGCGCGCCGTGACGATCTCGACCGTCTCGCCGTTGTGCAGGGCGGTCTTGAGCGGCACGAGCCGGCGGTCGATCTTCGCCGCGACGCAGCGGTTGCCGATGTCGGTGTGCACGGCATACGCGAAGTCGACGGCGGTCGCGCCCCGCGGCAGCCGCATGATCGCGCCCTTCGGCGTGAACACGTAGACCTTGTCGGGGAAGAGGTCGGCCTTGACGGTCTCCAAGAACTCCTCGGAGTTCGCCGCGCGCTCCATCTCCATGAGGCCAGCAAGCCATTCGCGCGCGCGCTCTTCGGTGCTGTAGGTATGCTTGTCGACGGCCTTGTATTGCCAGTGCGCGGCGAGGCCGCGCTCCGCAACCTTGTCCATCTCCTCGGTGCGGATCTGCACCTCGAGCGGCAGGCCGTTCGGCCCGAACAGCGTCGTGTGCAGCGACTGGTAGCCGTTGACGCGCGGGATGGAGATAAAGTCCTTGAAGCGGCCCGGCATCGGCTTGAACGCCTGATGCGTGAGGCCGAGCGTGCGGTAGCAGCTGTCGACGTCGGGCACGATGACGCGCACGCCGTATACGTCGACGATGTCCGCGAGATGCGCGTGCTTGCGCTGCATCTTGAGATAGATGCTGTAGAGGTGCTTTTCGCGCGCGTGCACGCGCGCGGGGATCTTCGCGTCCGACAACGTCTTCCCGAGCTTGCTCTCGATCTTACGGAGCAACTGCCGCTGATTACCCTTCGCGCGCCGCAGCGAGCGCTGCAGCACCTTGTAGCGATACGGATAGAGCGTCTTGAAGCCGAGCTCCTCGAGCTCGATCTTGAGGGTGTAGACGCCGAGCCGATTCGCGATCGGCGCGTAGATGTCGAGCGTCTCACGCGCGATGCGCCGCTGCTTCTCTACCGGCAGCGAGCCGATCGTGCGCATGTTGTGCGTGCGGTCGGCGAGCTTCACGAGGATCACGCGCAGATCCTTCGCCATCGCGAGCAGCATCTTGCGGAAGCTCTCGGCTTGCGCCTCGGCCGCGCTATCGAAGCGCAGATGGTCGATCTTGCTCACGCCGTCGACGAGGCGCGCCACGTCCTCGCCGAATTCCTGCTCGATGTCCTGGACCGTGCGGCCGGTGTCCTCGACGACGTCGTGCAGTAGCGCCGCCTTGATCGACCCCGAGTCCAAGTGCAATCCCGCGAGGATCTCCGCGACGGCTATCGGATGGGTGATGTACGCGTCGCCGCTGCGCCGCTGCTGGCCTTCGTGCGCCTTCGCGCTGAACTCGTAGGCCGCGGTGATGCTGGGCAGCTCGGACTCGGGGAGGTAGTTCGCGAGCTGAGAAGTGAGCCGGCCGAAGTCATCGGTGCGCCATACCGACGGGAGACGTTCGCGGATGGCGGCACCGTAGTCCATGGCTCGGCTACTTAACGGCCCCCTTGTTCCACGGCGGCCGGTCCTTGTAGGTAAAGATCAGTCGCCGATCGAGATCGGCCTCGATCCGAGCAGGTCGTCCGGCATCACGGGCGGCGCGGCGGCCACGGCGAGATCGAGCAGGTCTTCGACCGGCTGGTCGCGCTGCGTGAGGATCTCTTCCGTGACGTAGCCGTCGGCGATCTCGCGCAGCGCGACGACGGTGGGCTTGTCGTTTTCCCAGTCGACCATCGGATGGGCCCCGTTGGCGAGTTGCCGGGCGCGCTTGGCGGCCACGAGCACGAGCTGGAACATGTTCGGGATCTTCCCCAAGCAGTCTTCTACGGTGATTCTCGCCATTGGAAACGGCCCTCCTGCGGGCTTCGGACCTGCAAGTGTAATGCATCACCCCCGGAACGTCGCAAGCGTGTCGGGTTGCGGTTTGTCTCACTTTGGCCGGTTTGGTGTTGCGGTGGCTGCGGCCGCACCTCGAACGGCCTTCCCGAGACACGCCGGAAGACCGTCCCTGTGGCTCCGCGCGGCACATCCGACCGCCATGGATGGCGGGAGTGCCGCAATTGCAGGATGCATATTGCGGCCCTGTGCCGCGAGGGTCTCGGGAAGACCGTTCGAGGTACGTCGGCAGCCATCACGGGTAGCGCGCGGCCAAAGTGAGACAAAGCGCGGCGCGGCACGCTCGCCACGTTCCGGGGGTCAGCGGGGGGCGGTGGAGAGGACGCGTTCGGCGGCGGCGCGGACCGCGTCGTCGGCGGTGCGCTGGACGGGGGCGCCGCCCATGATGGCGGTGAGTTGGGCGAGCGCGGCGTCGAAATTGTCGTTGATGACCACGTGGTCGAATTCGGGCCAGTGCGTCATGTCGGCGACGGAGTCGCGGAGGCGGCGCTGGATGGTGGCCTCGGTGTCGGTGGCGCGGCCGCGCAGGCGACGTTCGAGCTCGGCGACGTTTGGGGGCAGGATGAAGATGCTGCGCGCCGCGGGCGCTCGCTCGCGTACCTGGCGCGCGCCCTGCCAGTCGATCTCGAGCAGCACGGAGTCGCCGCCGGCGAGTAGCCCCTCAACGTGCTCTCGGCCGGTGCCGTACCAGTTGTCGAAGACCCGCGCGTGCTCGAGAAACGCGTCGCGCCGCACCATGTCTTGAAACGTCGGCACGTCGACGAAGAAGTAATCGCGGCCGTCGATCTCGGAGCTGCGGCGCGTGCGCGTCGTATAGGAGATCGAGAACTTGAGGCGCGACTCGCGCTCGAGCAGCGCGCGAGCGAGCGAGGTCTTGCCCGCGCCGGACGGCGCCGCCATCACCCAGAGCCGGCCGCGGACGTCGCGAGGCATGGCTACTCGAGATTTTGAACCTGTTCGCGCATCTGCTCGATCTGCACCTTGAGCTCGACGGCGGCGCGAGTCAGCGCTTCGTCCTGAACCTTCGAGGCGAATGTGTTGGCCTCGCGATTGAGCTCCTGGATCACGAAGTCGAGCCTGCGGCCGACGGGCTCGTCGCGTGCGAGCACGCCGCGCAGCTCCACGATGTGCGTCGTGAGCCGGTCGACCTCCTCGGACACGTCGAGCCGTTGGGCGAGCAGTACGAGCTCCTGCTCGATGCGCTCCGGCTGGGCCTGGACGTCGAGCCTCTGCAAACGCTCGCGAAGCTTATCGCGATAGCGCGTCTGTGCGCCGTCGAGCAACGGCCGCACATCGGCGAGCAACGCGCTGATCGCGATGTTGCGCTTCTCGAGGTGCTCGCCGATCCGCTCGCCTTCGCGCCGGCGACTCGCCTGCAGCGCATCGAGCGCGGTACGCAGCCCGGTCTTGACGGGCTCGCCGAGCGCCGCGAGCTTGAGCTGCGGCTCGCGCAGCACACCGGGCGAGCGTAACACTTCACCCACGGACAGCGGACGAGCCTCCGGAAAAACCGCGCGCACGCCGTCTTCGAGAGCGCGCAGATCCCGGAGCCCGTCCTCGAACAACGTCGTCTCGGGGAGCTCGCCCGCGGCCGCCACGACTTTCAGAGTGCAATCGACTTTGCCGCGTTTCAGCTGGCCCGAGACGAGGTCGCGACACTCGGGCTCGAACGCCCGGGCCTCCTCGGGCAAACGGAAGCCGAGCTCGAGGAAACGGTGATTGACGCTGCGGATCTCCCACACCAAGCGAAACGGCGGGAGCAGCGTCTCGGCGGTGGCGAATCCGGTCATGCTGTGAGGCATTCGATTGAGTCCGTGCGGCGTTTCGGCCAATCTTGTGCGCCGTTTTCGGGCGGTCGGATCCGAGTGTACATGAGCACGCGCCGTACCGGCGGCGACCGTTGGCCGCTCGGTCGCGGACCGCGCGCCACCGGCAACGACGGTGGAACGGGTAAGATGATGGGACAAGGTGGGCGAGAGAATTCGTGCGCGTCGACTATGCAAAGTTGAGTCTCGCCGGGAATCGGCCGGAGAACCAGGATCGCGTCGACGTCGTCGCGCACAGCGACGCGCTGTTGCTCATGGTCGTGGACGGAATGGGCGGACACGCACACGGCGCGCGCGCCGCGGAGGTCACCGTCAATACGCTCAAGGAATGCTTCGCCGAGATGACCCTGCCGGTGTTCGACCCGCAAGGATTCCTCACGCTCTCGCTGGCCCGCGCCCACGACCGCGTCGTGCGCTTGGGCGACGGCGTCGCGCTCGATCACAAGCCGCGCGCGACTTGCGCCGTGTGTCTCGTCCAGGACTCGGGCTCCTATTGGGCTCACGTCGGCGACAGCCGCGTCTATCTGTTGCGCGCGGGGGCCGTGCGCGAGCGCACGCGGGATCACAGCCACGTGGAGCTGCTGTTGCGCGAAGGCTTGATCGCCGAGACCGAGATGCGCACGCATCCGATGCGCAATTTCGTCGAATGCTGCATCGGGGGCGACGTGCCGCTGCCGGACATGAGCATCACGTCGCGCAAGCGGCTCGCCGCCGGCGACATGCTGCTCGTGTGCACCGACGGTCTGTGGTCCGGGCTCGAGGACCCTGCTATTGCCGAGATCTCGCGCGACGACAAAGAACCCCTCGAAAAAGCGCTGCGCTCGCTCGCCGAGCGCGCGGTAGCGCGCAACTCGCCCTACAGCGACAACACGAGCGCGGCAGCAGTCCGCTGGGTTGCCGAGTGATGGAGAGAGCGATCAAACGGCCTAGCGGACGCCGTCCGGACGAGCTGCGCCCGGTGCGGTTCACGCCGCGCTTTACGCGCCATCCAGAGGGCTCCGTGCTCGCGGAGTTCGGTGACACCCGCGTGCTCTGCACCGCCTCGATCGAGCCGAAAGTGCCGCCGTTCCTCAAGGGCAAGCAGCAAGGCTGGGTAACCGCCGAGTACGGGATGCTGCCGCGGGCTACGCACACGCGCACGCCGCGCGAGGCCAGCAAGGGCAAGCAGGGCGGACGTACGCTCGAGATCCAGCGGTTGATCGGCCGTAGCCTGCGCGCGGTCGTCGACCGCGGAGCCTTGGGCGAGCACACGATCACGATCGACTGCGACGTGCTGCAGGCCGACGGCGGCACTCGGACGGCCGCGATTTCCGGCGGCTACCTCGCGTTGGTGCTGGCGGCCGCCGAGCTCACCAGGACCGGCAAGATCGCGCGCAATCCGATCCACGGGCAGATCGCGGCGGTGTCGGTCGGCATCTTCGACGGGATTCCGATCCTCGACCTCGACTACGCCGAAGACTCGGCGGCCGAGACCGACATGAACGTCGTGATGAACGAGGCCGGCGGCTTCGTCGAGATCCAAGGGACGGCCGAGGGGCATGCGCTGCAGCGGGGCGAGCTCGAGCAGCTGCTCGACTTTGCGCACCGCGGCATCAAGCACCTGCTGGCGGCGCAGGCCGCAGTGCTCGGCGCGTGACCGCGCGCTGGGTCATCGCCAGCGGCAACCGAGGCAAGCTCGCGGAGCTCACGGCGCTGCTCGCCGCGGCCGACTTGGGTCCGCTCGAGCTCGTCGCACAAACGGATCTCGGCGTTCCTCCGGCGGACGAAACCGCGATCACCTTTCTCGAGAACGCGCTTGCCAAGGCGCGTCACGCGGCCCGGCACACCGGTCTACCTGCGATCGCCGACGACTCCGGGCTCGCGGTCGCGGCGCTCGGCGGCGCGCCCGGCGTCCGCTCGGCCCGCTTCGCGGGCGCGGCGGCGAACGATCGGGCCAACGTCGCGAAGCTGCTCGACGCCCTCGACGGAGTGCCCCCCGGCCGGCGCGCCGCGCGCTTTCATTGCGTTCTCGTCGCCCTCGAGCGCGAGGACGATCCCGCGCCCGTGGTCGCCAGCGGCGAATGGGACGGCGAGATCGCGTTGCGGCCGGCCGGCGTCGCGGGCTTCGGTTATGACCCCGTGTTCCTCGATCCGCGGCTCGGGAAGACTGCCGCCGAGCTACCAGCGGCCGTCAAGAATGAGCTCAGTCATCGGGGCCAAGCGCTGCGCCGGCTGGTCGCGGGCCTGCGCGAGCGGCGGTCCGGCGGGCGCCCAAACACCGGCCGCTGAGCCGTCTTATACACACCGTTCCGCGCCGATAACGAAAATAAGCCTCTTGCAGCGCTTTCCTCCGAGCAGAGCTGCGGATCAGCGTGCAGCTCGTTGATATTGTTATAAACCGATCCATTGATCGTTTTTTGACCAAAACCGCCAAAACTGTTTCGGGACGAGCACCGCGCTGCGGGCACCAGCGGATCTCCACAGAGTTATGCACAGATTTTGTGGATAAGGCCGCGACGGGCGTTCAGGCCTGTCCTATTGAAATCGAGGCGCGGCGGGTCAACTTGTCTTCGGGTCAAGAGGGCAGTATCCTCTCGCGCCCGCCCGGAGCCGCACCATGAAGCCAGAGATCCATCCCGCCTACACTGATATCAAGGTCATTTGTAGCTGCGGCAACGAATTCACTACGCGCTCAACGCTCGGCCAGGACCTGCACGTCGAAGTGTGCTCGTCGTGCCATCCTTTCTACACGGGCAAGCAAAAGATCGTCGACAGCGGCGGACGCGTCGACAAATTCCGCAAGCGCTACAGCAAGCAGGCGTCGACCTGACGTCCAAGCTCCGAGCCTCGCCGAATCCAGGCGACTCGAACGCAGCCTCGGCGATCGCGCCGCGATAGGCGCTGCTATACTCGAGCCTCCGCATTGCGTGGTCGATCGCCGGTCGGCGCGCGCGAAGCCTAGCGACCGAGTCCCGCCCCACTCTGTCCGTTCCGCGGCCGGGGCGTCATAGCCCTTAAGCCTCGCGGGTACCCTGCATGACGGACAAGCAGTTCAAGCTCATCGACCCGGATTCGAAGACCGAGGTCGGGCTACCGGTTCGCGTGCCCACGCTCGGCCCGAACGTCATCGAGGTGTCACACCTCTACGCCGAGCACGGCGTCTTCACCTACGACCCGAGCTTCGCGGCCACGGCGAGCTGCCAGAGCGCGATCACGTACATCGACGGCGAGGCCGGCGTGCTGCTGTACCGGGGCTACCCGATCGAGCAGCTCGCGGAACTGTCGAGCTTCCTCGAGGTGTCGTACCTGCTGCTCCACGGCGAGTTGCCGACGGATGAGCAGCTCGGCGAGTTCGACCAGAACATCCGCACGCACACGATGATCAACGAGTCGCTGCTGCGGTTCTTCAACGGCTTCCACTACAACGCCCATCCGATGGCGATGGTGAGCGGCGTGGTCGCCTCGATGTCGGCGTTCTATCACGACAGCACCGACATCCGTAACCCGCAGGATCGCGACATGTTCGCGCACCGCATCATGGCGAAGCTGCCGACGATCGCCGCGGCCGCGTACAAGCACTCGCTGGGGCAACCCTTCGTCTATCCGCAAAATCGGCTCGACTACTGCAGCAACCTGCTGCACATGTTCTTCGCTGTGCCGTCGGACGAGTATGGGGTGAACCCGGTTGCCGCCGAGGCGCTCGACCTCTTGTTCATCTTGCACGCCGATCACGAGCAGAACTGCAGCACGTCGACGGTGCGGCTCGCAGGCAGCTCCGGCACGAATCCGTACTCTGCAATCGCGGCCGGCATGTCGGCGCTCTGGGGACCGGCGCACGGGGGCGCCAACGAGGCCGTGATCAACATGCTCGAGCAGATCGGCCGCGCCGATCAGATCGGCAAGTACCTCGCCAAGGCGAAGGACAAGAACGATCCGTTCCGCCTAATGGGCTTCGGCCACCGGGTGTACAAGAGCTATGACCCGCGTGCCGCGATCATCAGGAAGATGTGCCACCGCGTGCTCGAAAAGCTGGGCCACGCGAGCGACCAGCCGCTATTCGAGCTCGCGCTCAAGCTCGAGGAGCACGCGCTCAAGGACGAGTACTTCATCGCGAAGAATCTCTACCCGAACGTCGACTTCTATTCGGGCATCATCTACCGCGCGCTCGGCATTCCAAAGTCGATGTTCACGGTGATGTTCGCGATCGCGCGCTGCGTCGGCTGGGTTACACACTGGCGCGAGATGGTCGCCGATCCGGACACGCGCATCGGCCGCCCGCGCCAGCTCTACGTCGGGCACAACCGCCGGGAATACGTGCCCATCACCAAGCGCGAGTAAATAGGTCTTCTAGACGTCGGCGGCGAGCAGCGCGATCACGGCATCCCGGCCGGCGCGGCGCATCGGCCGTCGATCGACGGGCGAGAGCGGCGCGTGATGCGCGCCGCGCTCCGGAAATACGATCACCTCGACGAGCTCGCCGTCGCGCACGAAGCTGAAGCCGGGGAGCTGCTCGACGCGCTGCCCGCCGAAGCGATAGCGCCGATGGACGTCGCGCGGGCTGACGCCGCGGGTCGCGAGCTCGGCGGCCACGAGCTCCGGCGAGTCCGCGAACGCGTGCAGCTCGACGGCCGAGTTGAGCGTGACCGTGCCCGCGAGCACCGCGCCGACCAAGCGCGGCCGGAACGCCTCGAGCTGCTCCATGACGTCTGCGGCCAAACGGCGCAACGAGCCCAGTCTGCGGTCGTGGCTCGCCGGCGCGAAGATCCGTTGCCGCTCGGCGAGGCACTCTTGAATACGACTGTTGCTCGGCAGCACCCCCGCGTGGGAGATGCCCAGCCGCTCCGCCGCCTTGCGTTTCGCCAGGCCGTAGTCGTCGATGCCGTTCTCCGCCATGAGCCGCGCGGCTTCCTGCGCGAGCTGCTCACGCAGCTCTAGCGACGCCGGAGACTTACGCGCGCCCATCGACCGTCGGCCGTCATAAATCGAATGGGTTGACCGAGCTGCCCGGGTTGCCCGACGGACCCGCCGGGCCGGAGACCGGGAACTCGGGATCCGGCTCGCGCTCCGGAACGTGGCCGATCTCGAACTTCTCGAAGATGCTGTCGCGAGTCGCGTCGCTCGCGACCAAGCCGCTCCGAGGATTGATGCGGTACTCGATGATGCCGGGCGGGCGCGCCATCGTGTGTGGCGGCAGGCCGGCGAGCGCCTCTTTCATGAAGCCGATCCACATCGGGATGGCGGTATAGCCGCCCTGCTCGCTGGGGCCGAGCGGCCGGTCCAGGTCGAATCCGACCCAGGCCGCGCCGACGACGTCGGAAGTGAAGCCGACGAACCAGGTGTCCTTGCCGTCGTTGGTCGTGCCCGTCTTGCCCGCCATGTCGTTGCGGGGGATCTGGCGGCGCGCTTCCACGCCCGAGCCGCTACGCACGACTTCCTGGAGCAAGTCCGTCATCAAGTAGGCGTTCTGCGCCGTGATGATTCGCGGGGCCGCCCGCAGCGGCGGAAAGAGCTCGGTGACGTTTTCGATGAGCTCGGGCTGAGCCTGCTTCGCGTCGGCCGGGGCCGGCGGCGGCGCCTCGGTGCCGGGCACGACGGTGCCTTGCGCCTCGCAGTCGGCGCAGACGAACGCGGGCGCGGCGTCGAACAGCACGTTGCCGTTGGAGTCGGACACACGGTCGACGAAATAGGTCTGCACGCGGAAGCCGCCGTTCGCGAACGACGAGTACGCGCGCGCGAGCTCGATCGGCGCCAACCCGCCGGAGCCCAACGCGATCGACAGGTTGCTCGGCGCCGCGACGTCGTCGAAGCCGAAGCGCTTCGCATAGCGCACGGCATCCGAGAGCCCGATGGCTTGCACCAAGCGGACGGACACCGAGTTCAGCGACTTGCGCAGCGCGAAACGCAGCGTCACCTCGCCGAAGTACTCGTTCTTGAAGTTCGCGGGTTTCCAGACGCGCTCGAGCTCCGGCTGATAGCCCAGATCCACCGGGGCGTCGTTGATGATGCTCGCCGTGGTGAACCCGTGGGCAAGCGCCGCCGAATAGATGAAGGGCTTGAACGACGAGCCGGGCTGGCGATCGGTCTGGGTGGCGCGGTTGTAGTTGCTCAGGAAGAAGTCGTACCCGCCCGTGAGCGCGACGATCGCGCCGTCTTGCGGGTCCACCGACGCGAACGCGCCCTGCACCTCCGGGAGCTCGGCGAGCCGGCGGTTGCCGGCCTGATCGCGCCGGAACAGCACGACGTCGCCGACGTGCAGCACCTGCGGCACGGTGGTGGGTCTCCGGCCCTGCGCGTCGTCGTCGATGTAGGGCGCCGCCCACGCGACGGCGTCGAACGGGATGGTCTCCTCGCCGCGGCCGGCGAAGTACACGCGCGCCGACTGCGGCTCTACGGCGAGCACGATCGCGGACTCGTAATCTGCCAGCGGCACCGGATGGTCGTCGAGCACTGCGTCGAGCTTGGCCGTGTCCGGAGCTACCCCGGCCCCATCCGCGGCCGCCGCGCCGAAGTCGATGTGCGCGAGCGGGCCCCGGTAGCCGTGCCGTTCGTCGTACGTCGTCAACGTCTCGCGGATCGCCCTATTGGCCGCGCGTTGCAGCCGGCTGTCGATCGATGTGGTGACCTTGAGGCCCGCGGTGTACGCGGCCGGGCCGAAACGCCGAATCATCTCCGCACGCACCATCTCGGCGACGTACGGCGCATAGAGCTGGTTCTGGCTGGCGAACTTCTTCGCGACCACCGGCTCGGCGAGCGCGGCCTTGTACTGGGCGACGTCGATGGCACGCGTCTCCTGCATGCGGCGGAGCACGTAGGCGCGCCGCGCCGTGGCGCGCTCGGGGCTCGCGATCGGGTTCAAGGTGCTCGGCCCCTTCGGGATGCCGGCCAGCATGGCGACCTCCGCGACGCTCAGGTCGCGGAGCTCCTTGCCGAAATACGTTCGCGCCGCCGTCACGATGCCGTACGAGCCTTTCCCGTAAAAGTAGGTGTTCAAATAGAGAGAGAGGATCTCCTGCTTCGTAAACTCCCGCTCGATGCGGAACGCGAGGATCCACTCGCGGTACTTCTGCACGAAGCGCTCGAAGCCCGAGCGGGTGCCGGCGCGCGGGAACAGGTTCGAGGTGCGCGTGACCTGCTGCGTGATCGTGCTGCCGCCGGTCTCGTTGCCGCCGCCGCTGATCTCGCTCAGGAAGCCGCGGACGATGCCGCGCCAGTCGATGCCCGGATGCTCGAAGAAGTGCTCGTCCTCCGCCGCGAGCACCGCCTTGATCATGAGCGGCGGAATGTTCTCGTAGGCGACCGGCGTGCGCTTCTCCTCGCCGAACTCGTCGATCAATCGGCCGTCGCGGCTGTAGATCTGCAACGGCACCTGGATCCGGATGTTGCGAAGGTCTCCGGCGCTCGGAACGCTCGGCGCGACGTAGTAGTACGCCCCCACGAACACGGCCGTGCCCGCGAGCGCGAGTGTCGCCAGCGCAACAACAATTACGAGCGGAATCTGGAGGTAACGGCTCATTTTCGAACTTGGATTCTACGCCCTTGCCAGACCTTGGGCCTTTGTGCATAGTCCGCGGCGTTAGGCAAACCCACCGAAAGTTGGGGACGCAAAGCCTCCGGTCTACGGGCGCGGCAATGGCCGCCGCGCCTAGGATAGCGGGGCTGCCGAAGGCCAAGGATGGCGCGCTGTGAACGGTGCAATCCTACGCTTCGCCAGCTGCTCACTTCCCCGCTTCCGGACCGTGTGCCCGTCCCCGCTGCAACGGGTGAAATCCGGTCATTTCCGGCCGTTTTTCCCGAGGCGGATTTGCCCGAGGCGGCCTAGCCTCGTTGCCAAGACCGAGAGCGCGATCACAACGGTGTATATCTCCAGTGAGATATAGTTAAATTGGGGATTTGAAGGCACGCTCAGGATTCTAACCCAACCTCCGGTGTTGGAAAGGAAAAATTGTGTTTGCGACGCGTCGGAAAGGATCCCTGGTCGGCCTCGATATCACCACGTCGTCGGTGAAGCTCATCGAGCTCGTCGAGAGCGGCAGGGGCTACCGCGTCGAATCTTACGCAGCCGAGCCCACTCCGCCGAACGCAATCAACGAAAAAGCGATCGTCGACGCCGAAGCGGTCGGTGAGGCGATTCGCCGCGCGCACAAGCGCGCCGGCACGAAGACACGTGAGGCCGCGATCGCGATCAGCGGCGACGCCGCGATCACGAAGGTCATCCAGATGCCGAAGAACCTGGGCTCCACCGACCTCGAAGGTCAGGTCGAGCTCCAGGCGGACCAATACATTCCGTTCCCGATGGAAGAAGTCAGCTTCGACTTCGAGGTTATCGGCGACAGCGAGCGCGATCCCGACATGGTCGACGTCCTGCTCGTCGCCACTCGCACGGAGAACGTGGAGCAGCGGCAGGTCGCCGTCGAGGCGGCCGGCCTGCTCGCGAGAGTCGTCGACGTCGAAGCCTTCGCGGTCGAGAACGCCTGCCAACTGCTCACCCATCAAATGCCTGATGCCGGCGCAGACAAATTCGTCGCGATCGTAGACTTCGGCGCGAGCACCACGACCTTTAGCGTGCTCAAGGATCTCAAGGTCATTTACACGCGCGACTTCGCGTTCGGCGGCCAGCAGCTCACCGAGGAAATCATGCGGACTTACGGGCTCAGCATGGAGGACGCGGGGCGCGCGAAGAAAGAAGGCGGTCTCCCGAGCAACTACCAACCCGAAGTGCTCGACGCGTTCATGGACGACATGTCGCAGCAAGTGAGCCGCTCGCTGCAGTTCTTCCTCGCGTCCGGCAGCGGCCGCGAGCAACCGGATCAAATCCTCGTGTGCGGCGGCTGCGCGAACATCCCCGGAGTCGCCGACGTGATCGGCAGCCGGGTAGGCATTGCGACCGAGATCGGCGATCCGCTCGGCCAGATGAAGGTTTCGTCGCGGGCGAAGTCGCAAGGCGTCGACCGCGACGCCACGGCTCTTCTCACCGCTTGCGGTCTCGCTTTGAGGAGTTTCGATTAATGCCACGAATTAACCTGCTGCCCTGGCGCGCGGAGCTGCGCCAGAAGCGCAAAAAGGAATTCCTTACGGCCCTGCTCGGAACCGTGCTCGTAGGGGGCCTGCTGGTCTTCGTATCGAAGCTCACGGTTCAGTCCTGGACGAGCGGTCAGCACGCTCGCAACGACATCCTCAAAGAGGAGATCGCAAAGCTCGACAAGCAGATCGCCGAGATCAAAGGCCTCGAAAACCAGAAGGAGCGGTTGCTCGCGCGCATGCGCGTGATCGACCAGCTGCAGCGGGCGAGGCCCGAGGTCGTGCACCTGTTCGACGAGCTCGTCAACGCAATGCCCGAGGGCGTGAATCTCACGTCGGTAACGCAGGCGAACAACCGCATCGACTTGGGCGGGATCGCACAATCGAGCAGCCGCGTCTCGGCGCTGATGCGCAACATCGATAACTCGCCGTGGCTCGCGGATCCGCACCTCGATGTCGTGTCGGGCTCGACCCAGGGCGCGGCGCGCAACTCGCAGTTCCAGTTCAAGGTGTACGCGCAGCAGGTTTCCACGGAACAAGCCGACGCGGCAACCGCCGCGCAGAAGGCCGCCGGCGGCCCAGGGGGCTCGAAATGAGCATCGTTGACGACCTGCGCTCACTCGACACCAACGACCCGGGCCGCTGGCCCTTGCCGATTCGGATCGCCGCGATCGCCGTCGTGTTCATCGCCGTGATGTCGTTCGGCATCTACATGTTCGTGGTCCAGCAGGAGATGCCCCCGCTCGCGGCCGCTCAAAAGGAAGAGACGGAGCTCAGAGCGACGTTCGAGGACCGGCAGCGGCGAGCGGCCAACTTCGACTCCTATCGCGCGCAGCTCGCTGAGATCGAGCGCGACTTCGGCGCGATGCTCCGCCAGCTCCCGGGCAAGACCGAGATGCCGGGCCTGATCGTCGACATCTCGCAGACCGCGACCGGCGCGGGGCTCGAGGAGGTCACGTTCCAGCCGCAAGCCGAGATTCAAAAGGATTTCTACGCCGAGCAGCCGATCAAGCTGCGCTACACCGGCAGCTATCACGAGCTGGCCAATTTTGTGAGCGGCATCGCGGCGCTGCCGCGGATTGTGACATTACATGACATCCAGATTCGCCCGGTGACCGGGCAGAACACCGACGAGTTGACGTTGGACGTGACCGCCAAGACCTATCGGTACCTCGAGGACGGGACGGAGGGATGATGTCGATGCGCAGCGCACTCCTGGCGCGCTTGCTCGCGCTCGCCGCGGCTGCGGCGGTGCTCTCCGCTTGCGGCGGCGCCACCGACGACCTCCGGGCCTACATCGACGAGGTCAAGGCGCGCCCCGGCGGCCGCCCGCAAGCCTTGCCGCAAATTCAACCGGCGCCGCAGTTCGTCTACCAGGCGGCCAACAGGCGCTCGCCGTTCACCCCAGACGTGCCGGCACGACGCGTGGGCAACAATCCAAATGCGATCGAGGGCCCGGATCCCAATCGGGTGCGCGAGATCCTGGAGGGGTTTCCGCTCGACTCGTTGACGATGGTCGGCACGTTGGCCGATCGGCGAGCGAGCTACGCCTTGGTGCAGACGGCCGACGGGCTGGTGCATCGAGTGACGGTCGGCAATCACATGGGACAGAACTACGGTCGCATCATCGCGATCTCGGATTCAGCGGTTCAATTGGTGGAGATCGTCTCCGACGGCCTCGGCGGGTACTTGGAGAGACCCGCGGCGATCGGCCTGTCCAATTGAAGCGGTGGGGAGTTTTTAGGGAGTGAACCGTATGCATACTTCAGCGCCCGCCGCACGCGGGCTGGTGTCCTCGTGGCTCCGTCGAAGCTTGGGCGGAGGGGCCGTGCTCCTTGCGCTCACGCTGTCGGCGTTCGTCGTTGAGGCGCAGCAGGCGGTGCAGCTCACCGCCATCGACGTGCAGCCGTTGCCCGGCGCGCAGGTGGAGCTCAGGCTCCGCATGAGCGGTCCGGCGCCGGAGCCGGTGAGCTTCACGATCAACGATCCCGCGCGGATCTCGCTCGATCTGCCGAACACGACGCTGGCGCTGCCGTCGCGCCGCCAGGACGTGAATCTCGGGCCGTTGACCACGATTCTTTCCGCCGAGGCCAACGGCCGCACGCGGCTCGTGCTCAACATGAACCAGCTCGTGCCGTACCAGACGCGTGTCGAGGGCGACAGCGTCTACGTCACGATCGGTCAGGCGCCCGGCGCCGCGCCGCAGCCGGCGTTCGCCGCGCAGCAGCCGCGCTCGAACGCGTCGGCCGCCCGCGCCCCGGCCGCCGCCGGCGAGCGCGCGATTCGCGGCGTCGACTTCCGCCGCGGCCCCGACGGCGCGGGCCAGGTCGTCGTCGACTTGAGCGATCCGCGCACGACGGTCGACGTCCGCCAGGAAGGCGGCCGAATCGTCGTCGAGTTCCAGGACACGACGCTGCCGCAGGAGCTCCTCAAGCGCCTCGACGTCACGGACTTCGCGACGCCTGTCTACACCGTGGACGCGCTGCGCTCGAACCGGGACGCGCGCCTAGTCGTGACGGCCGCAGCCGAGTACGACCAGGTTGCGTACCAGTCCGACAACGTCTTCACCCTCGAGCTCAAGCCGCCCGTCCCGAAGGCGGCTGCCACCGGCAGCTCCAGCGCCTTCAACCAGAATCGCGAATACACGGGCGAGCGGTTCTCGATGAACTTCCAAGACATCGAGACGCGCGCAGCCCTGCAGCTGATCGCCGACTACAGCAACTTGAACATCTCGGTCAGCGACACCGTCCAGGGCAGCGTCACGCTGCGCCTGCAGAACGTGCCGTGGGACCAGGCGCTCGACATCGTGATGACGACCAAGGGCCTCGGCATGCGGCGCAACGGCAACGTCATCCTCGTGGCGCCGGCCGAGGAGATCGCCGCGCGCGAGCAGGCCGACCTGCAGGCGCAAAAGGCGCTCCAGACCCTCGAGCCGCTGCGCTCGGAGTTCATCCAGGTGAACTACGCAAAGGCCAGCGAGCTCGCCGAGCTGATCCGCGGCGGCAGCGGCGGCGCCGGCGGCACCAATCGCCTGGTCTCCGATCGCGGCAGCGTCGCGATCGATCAGCGCACCAACACGCTGCTCGTCCAGGACACGGTGAGCAGCCTCGCGAACATCCGGCGGCTCGTCGCGGCGCTCGATGTCGCCGTGCGCCAGGTGCAGATCGAAACGCGCGTCGTGATCGTGAACGACGACTACAGCCGGGAGCTCGGCGTGCGCTTCGGCACCACCGTCGCGAACGACCAGCCGAACAACGGTCTGATCTCGTTCACGGGCGACAGCGCGGGATCCGACACGATCGTCGGTTCCGCGATCAGCAACATCAACAACACCGGCAACCCGCTGCCGGTCACGATCCCGCCAATCGCCAATCGCTACGCCGTGAACCTGCCGGTCGCAAACCCGGCGGGTCGGTTCGCGCTCGCGATCTTGGACTCGAGCTACCTCGTGGACCTCGAGCTCTCGGCGTTGCAGGCGGAAGGCGCCGGCCGAATCGTCTCGACGCCGCGCGTCGTGGCCACGAACCAGCGCGAGGCGACGATCGAGCAGGGCGTCCAGATCCCCTATCAGGAATCGTCGTCGAGCGGCGCGACCACGACTCAGTTCAAGGACGCAGTGTTGAGCCTCACGGTTCTGCCGCAGATCACGCCGGATGACAAGATCATCATGGATCTCAAGGTCACGAAGGACTCGGTGGGCGAGGTCGTGCCCAGCGCAACCGGCGGCTTCGTGCCGAGCATCGACACCCGCTCGGTTACCTCGACCGTGGTGGTCAACGACGGCGAGACCGTGGTGCTCGGCGGTATCTACGAGACGGAGATCCGCGACACCTTCACCAAGGTGCCGGTGCTCGGCGACATTCCGGGCCTCGGCTACCTGTTCCGCAGCCGCAAGAACGTGAACAACAACGCGGAGCTGCTGATCTTCGTCACGCCGAAGATCATCCGCGAGGGCGCGCGACTCGAGTAAGCGCTCGGACCGCGAGCTCGACGCTCTCGGAAAGGCCGGCCATTGCGCCGGCCTTTTCGTTTTGCTAAACGCTGCGGGAGTAGACGGGACTTCGGATTCGATGTCGAAGGCAAACGTATATCTGATCGGCCCGATGGGCTCGGGCAAGACGGCGGTCGGCCGCCGGCTCGCGACGATGCTCGGCAAGGAGTTCTTCGACAGCGACGCCGAGATCGAGAAGCGCACCGGCGTCGACATCCGCTTCATCTTCGAGAAAGAAGGCGAGGCGCGGTTCCGCGCGCGGGAGCGCGACGTCATCGCGGCCCTCGCCGCGCTCGAAGGCGTGGTGGTCGCGACCGGCGGAGGCGCGGTGCTCGACCCGTCGAACCGGGCGCTTCTCGCAAGCACCGGCACCGTGGTCTATCTCGAGGCGAGCATCGACACGCAGCTGCAGCGCACCGGGCCTTCGCGAAACCGCCCGCTCCTGATGAACGACGACCCGCGCACCGTGCTCGAGCGGCTCATGTCCATTCGGCGGCCGCTCTACGAAGAAATCGCCGACGTCCGCGTGGACACCACGGGCCGGCGCGTCAAGACCGTGGCCGCCAGCGTCCGCGAGCTGCTCGACGCGCAGACCTGACGGCGTTTGCAAATTCGCGCCCTGCCTGCGACCCTTCGCGCCGTGGAAACCATCACCGTCGCGCTCGGCGACCGCAGCTACCCGATCCACATCGGCGGCGGCTCGATCGGCGAAGGCGCACTGTACGGCGCCCGCGCGAAGCAGCTGCTCGTCGTCACGAACGACGTGGTGGCGCCGCTCTATCTCGACGCGGTGCGGGGCGCGCTCGGCCCGAGAGACGTTGAGGTGCTCGTGCTGCCCGACGGCGAGCGCGAAAAGACGCTGGCGACGTTCGCGCGGATCCTGGACCGGCTCGTCGACGCGCGCTTCCATCGCGATTGCTGTCTCGTCGCGCTCGGCGGTGGCGTCGTGGGCGACGTCACCGGCTTCGCCGCCGCGAGCTTCCAGCGCGGCGTCGACTTCGTGCAGGTGCCCACCACGCTGCTCGCTCAGGTGGACTCGTCGGTCGGCGGCAAGACCGCGGTGAACCACCCGCGCGCCAAGAACATGATCGGCGCGTTCCATCAGCCGATCGCGGTGATCGCCGACACCGCCACGCTGCGCACGCTGCCGCCGCGCGAGCTCGCGGCCGGCCTCGCGGAGGTCATCAAGTACGGCGTCATCGTGGACGCCGAGTTCTTCTCGTGGCTCGAGGCGAACGTCGCGAAGCTGCGGGCGCTCGACGCCCAGGCGCTGACCTACGCGATCCGCAGAAGCTGCGAGATCAAAGCCGCGATCGTCGCCGAGGACGAGCGCGAGCACGGCCGGCGCGCGCTTCTCAATCTCGGTCATACGTTCGGCCACGCGCTCGAGTCGATCGGCGCCTACGAGCGCTGGCTGCACGGCGAGGCGGTGTCGCTCGGCATCATGCTCGCCGCGCGCACGTCGGCAGCCTTGGGTTGGATCGGCGACGAGGACTGCGAGCGCATCGAGGCGCTGCTCGAGCGCGCCGGGCTGCCCGTGACCGCGGGCGACACGGTGGACCCTGATCTAGTGCTCGAGCACATGCAGATCGACAAGAAGGCTGACAAGGTGGGCCTCAAGCTGATCCTGCTCGATGGCATCGGTTCGGCCGTCGTAACGCGCGCGCCCGAGCGGGTGGTGCTGCGCTCCGTGCTCGGCGCGCGGCTCGCGTCGCCGTGAGGGACGGCGGCGTCGAGCTCGCACCGTACGCCGCGCACGCGGCCGCCTCGCGCGGCCGCCGACACCCGGAGCCGCCGCCCGCCTACCGCACCGAGTTCCAGCGGGACCGCGACCGCGTGATCCACTCGACCGCGTTTCGGCGGCTCGTCTACAAGACGCAGGTGTTCGTCAACTACGAGGGCGACCTCTACCGCACGCGGCTCACCCATTCGCTCGAGGTCGCGCAGATCGCGCGCACGGTCGCGCGCGCGCTGTCGTTGAACGAAGACCTCGTCGAGGCGATCAGCCTCGCGCACGATCTCGGCCACACGCCGTTCGGCCACGCGGGCCAGGATGCGCTCAACGATTGCATGCGCGACTTCGGCGGCTTCGAGCACAACCTGCAATCGCTGCGCGTCGTCGACGAGCTCGAGGAGCGCTACCCGAGCTTCCGCGGGCTCAATCTCACCTTCGAGACACGCGAAGGTATCCTGAAGCACTGCTCCCTGAAGCATGCGCGCGAGCTCGGCGACGTCGGCAAGCGCTTTCTCGAGCGGAGCCAACCCGGTCTCGAGGCGCAGCTCGCGAACATCGCCGACGAGATCGCGTACAACAACCACGACGTGGACGACGGATTGCGCTCCGGGTTGATCACGCTCGAGCAGCTCGCGACCCTGCCGTTCTTCGCGGCGGTCCTTCGCGCCGTCGAGCGCGCCTATCCCGACATCAAGCCCGGGCGGCTCGGAGCCGAGGCCGTGCGCCGCATGATCGGCGAGCTGGTCACCGACCTGCTACAGACGAGCGCGGCCGCGATCGCGAAGGCCAGCCTAAGCGACATCGACGCGGTGCGCGCGGCGCCGGAGCCCTTGATCCGGTTCAGCGCGCCGATGCAGGAAACGCAGCTCGCGCTCAAGGGTTTTCTGCGCGACTCGCTCTACAGCCATCCGCGCGTGCGCCGGATGACGCAGCAAGCGCAGGAAACCGTGCGCCGGCTCTTCGACGCGCTGTCGGCCGACTACGGGCGGATGCCGGACGAGCATGCCGAGCGCGCGCGAGCGGCAGCCGAGCGCGGCGACGCGGCGGCCGCAGCCCGCGTCGTCGCCGACTACATCGCGGGAATGACCGACCGCTTCGCGCTGCAAACCCGCGACACCCTCCGCGCCGAAAAATAGGGACATGCTGGCTTTTTCCGTGCGGGCAAGCGGCCCATCAGGGCGCATCGAATCGTGACGTTGCGAGCATCGTCGCGCGGCGACGCACGGAAAAAACCAGCATGTCCCTATTTTTCGGCGCGGGCTCGGCGACGCTTCTGCGGAAAAGCCAACATGTCCCCATTTTTCGTTAGAATCCCGGCATGTCTGCAGAACCGCATCCGAGCGCGGCGCGCCCGATCCCGGCGCGCGAGCGCCTGATCTTTGCGCTCGACGTGCCCGATCTCGCCGGAGCGAAAAGGCTCGTCACGACACTCGGCGACAGCGTCTGGTTCTACAAGATCGGCCTCGAGCTCGCGACGTCGCCACACTACTTCGAGCTGCTGCGCTGGCTGATCGACCACGGCAAGCGCGTCTTCACCGACCTGAAGCTCTACGACATCCCTGCCACCGTCGCCGCCGCCGTGCGGCAGCTGCGCGATTCCGGCGCGTCGTTCCTGACCGTGCACGGCGACCGCGCGATCATGGAGGCGGCCGCGAAAGAAAAGGGCGCCGAGCTCCGCGTGCTCGCGGTCACGGTGCTCACCAGCATCGCCGATGCGGACTTGAAGGACATGGGCGTCACCACCGGAGTCGGCGAGCTCGTGGAGCTGCGTGCACGGCTCGCCGTCGCGAGCGGCTGCGACGGTGTGATCGCGTCGGGCCTCGAGGCCGCCCGGCTGCGCGCGGCGCTCGGCCCGCGCGCGCTGATCGTCACGCCCGGCATCCGCCCCGCGAGCAGCCAAGGAGGCGACGACCAGCGCCGCGTCGTCACGCCTCGGCGCGCGTTCGAGGCGGGCGCCGACCACATCGTTGTCGGCCGGCCGATCCGCGACGCCGCCGATCCGCACGCGGCCGCGGCCGAGATCCAGGCCGAGATCGCCGCCCTCTTCGAATGAACGCGGCCGGATGAACCCTCTCCGGATAGACCCTCTTCGGACGAACGAACCCGAATGAACGCGAGCGGCACGCCGCTCCCGCCCGCCTCCACCGACGCGCAAGGACGCGCGCGACGGCTGCGCCGCATGCGCGTGTTCGCGACGGCGCTGCTCGCGGCCATGGCCGCGATCTTCGTCGCGACGACCTGGGCGCTGCCGCGAGAGCCTTGGGTGGACGCGCTGCGCGCGTTCGCCGAGGCCGCGCTGATCGGCGGCCTCGCCGACTGGTTCGCCGTGACCGCGCTGTTCCGCCACCCGCTCGGCCTGCCGATCCCGCACACGGGCGTGGTACCGGCGCGCAAGGACGAGATCGGCCGCGCGCTGGCGCGCTTCATTCGCGACAACTTCCTGGTCCGCGAGGCCGTCGAGCGCCGGCTCGACCGCACTGACCTCGCGGGCCGGCTCGGCGCGTGGCTCGACGGCGAGGGAAACGCCGCGCGCGTCACGCACGACGCGGCGGCCGCGCTCGACTGGGCGCTCAGCGCCGGCGACGGCGGCGAAGTGCGCACGGCGCTCGGCGGCACGCTCAAGCAAGCGTTCGACAAGGTGCCGGTGAGCAGCGCGATCGCGACGCTCCTCGAGGTGCTGACCTCGGGAACGCACGCACAAACCGTGATCGACGAGCTCGTGAAGTTCGCGCGCGGGCAGCTCGAGAGCCACCGCGTGATGATCCGCGTGCGGATCCATGAGCGCAGCCCGTGGTGGATGCCGCAGTTCGTGGACCAGGAGATCTACGACAAGCTCATGGCCGAGGTCGAGCGGCTGCTCGACTCGATCGCGGCCGACCCCGCGCACCCGGCGCGCCTCGAGCTCATCACGCGCGTCAAGTCACTGCAGCACGCACTCGCGGCGGATCCAACTCTCGCCGACAAGAGCCGGGCGCTGCAGCAGGACTTCGTATCCCACCCCGCAGTGCGCGCCTACGCGCACGACCTCTGGTCGCGCCTCGCCGAGGATCTGCACGCGGCGCTCGCGACACGGGGGTCGCCGCTCAGACTCGGCGTCGAGCACGAGATCCGCAAGCTCGGCGCAGTGCTGCGCGACGACCCCGAGGTCGCGGCGCGGCTCAACGGCTGGCTCAAGCAGCTGCTGCTCTATCTCGTCGAGAACTACCGCGATCCGTTGTCGGAAATCGTGTCGGAGACCATCGAGAGCTGGGACCCGATCGCGACGTCGAAGCGCATCGAGCAGAACATCGGCACGGATCTGCAATTCATCCGCGTGAACGGCACGCTCGTCGGCGGGCTCGTCGGCCTGCTGATCTATCTCGGCTCGCGCTTGCTCGGCTGACCGCCGAGCGCGTACGCCAACGCGTAGCCGAGGAGATTCACCGCGACGAGCACGCCCAAGATCAGGAACTGCACGCCCCGCGTAAGAGCATCACCGCGTCGGCGGCGAGGGCGTAGCGCATAGGGGGATCAGGACGGGGGCACGGCGGCGCCCGGCGCCCCCCTCGGCCGACCCGCGGTCTCGCGCTCCTTGAGCTCGCGCCGCAGGACCTTGCCCACGTTCGACTTCGGCAGCTCGTCCATGAACTCCACCTTGCGCGGCACCTTGTAGCCCGTGAGGTTCGCCCGCGCGTGCGCGATGACTTGCGCCTCGGTGATCGACGGGTCCTTGCGCACGACGAAGAGCTTCACGACCTCACCCGACTGCGCGTCCGGAATTCCAATCGCCGCCGCCTCGCGGACGCCGGGCTGACGCACCGCCGCGTCCTCCACCTCGCTCGGATACACCTTGAACCCGGACACCACGATCACGTCCTTCTTGCGGTCCTCCATGAACACGAACCCGGCGGGGTCGATGTGCCCGAGGTCGCCGGTGCGGAGCCAGCCGTCGCCGGTCAACACCTTGGCCGTGTCGTCCGGCCGGTTCCAATACCCCGCCATGACTTGGGGCCCGCGAGCGCAGATCTCGCCGACCTCGTCCACGCCGAGCCGTTTGCCCGCCTCGTTGAAAATCGCTACCTCCGTCGACGGGAACGGCACACCCAGCGAGCCGTTGAAGCTCGTGAGGTCGAGCGGGTTGGCGGCGACGATCGGCGACGCTTCCGTGAGCCCGTAGCCCTGCGCGATCGGCACGCCCGTCACCGCGTGCCAGCGCTCCGCCACCTCGCGCTGCACGGCCATGCCGCCGCCCATCACGACCCGCAGGGCGCTGAAGTCGAGCTCGGCGAACTCCTGTGCGTGCAGCAAGCCGTTGAACAACGTGTTCACGCCCGTCAGGAACGCGAACCGCGTGCCGCGGAGCTGCCGCAAGAACGCCCGCATGTCGCGGGGATCGGTGATCAGCAGGTTGTGGCCGCCGAGCTCGACGAAGCAGAGCAGGTTCGCGGTGAGCGAGTACACGTGGTAGAGCGGCAGCGGCGTCACGACCACGCCGGCGTCCTTGTCGTAGAACGGCCCGGCCCATGCGGCCGACTGGAGCGCGTTCGCGACCATGTTGCGATGCGTGAGCTGCGCGCCCTTCGCGACGCCCGTCGTGCCGCCCGTGTACTGCAGGAACGCCGTATCGGTGCCACGCAGACCCGGGTTGACGTAGGCGAGCGAGCGGCCCTCCTCGAGCGCGCTGCGGTACGCGACCGCGCCCGGGATCCGATAGGGCGGCACGAGCCGTTTCACGTACTTCACGGCGAAGTTCACGGCGAGCCGCTTCAGCGTTCCGCAATGATCGCCGAGCCGCGTAACGATCACGCTCGCGATGCCCGTCTGCGGCAGCGCGGTCGAGAGAGTATGCGCAAAGTTCTCGAGCACCACGATCGCGAGCGCGCCGCTGTCCTGCAATTGATGCTCGAGCTCGTGCTGCGTGTACATGGGGTTCACGTTCACCACCACGAGACCCGCGCGCAGGATGCCGAGCATGGCCACGACGTACTGCAACGTGTTCGGCAGCATCACGGCGACGCGCGCGCCGCGGCTCAAGGCCGGCAGCGACTGGAGATACGCCGCGAAGGCGCGGCTGAGACGATCGGCCTCGGCGAACGTGAGCGTCTCGCCGAGATTCGTGAAGGCGGGTGCGTCCGCGTAGCGCTGGAAGCTCGCCTCGAACAGCGCGGCGAGCGACGGGTAGCGGTCGGGATCGATCTCCGCCGGCACGCCGGTCGGATACGAGGCGAGCCAGGGTTTGTCCGTCATCGTTTGCTTAAGACGCGGGGCAGCACGCGCCAGACGTTGTCGAACACGATCCTCTGGCCCGCGGCGTTCGGGTGGATGCTGTCCGCCTGCATGAGCTCGGAATGGAGCGCGACGCCGTCGAGCAGAAAGTCGACCAGCGTCAGGTCGAACTTCGCGGCGAGCTCCGGGTACACCGCTGCGAACGCTCGCGTGTACGCCGGGCCGTAATTCGGCGGTATCTGCATGCCCGCGAGCACCACGCGCGCACCGTGTTGCTGGCAGAGCTCGATCATCCGCGCGAGATTCGCGCGCAGCGTGTCGACCGGCTGACCGCGCAACCCGTCGTTGCCGCCGAGCTCGAGCACGACGATCGCCGGCGCGTGCGCGTCCAAGATCCGCGGCAGCCGCGCGAGCCCGCCTGACGACGTGTCGCCCGCGATGCTGGCGTTCACCACGTCATAACCGTAACCTTCGCCCTCGAGGCGTTCCGTAAGCTCCGCTACCCACGACTGATCCGCGCCGGCTAGTCCATAGCCGCTGCTCAAGGAATCGCCCACCACGACGATCGTTGGACCGGCAGACCAGCCCGCCGGCACGCATAGGACGGTCAGCGCGAGCAGGGCTGCGAGTCGAGCGAGCATGAGTGGCGACGTCCTGTTGCGAGCCGATGGGCTCACGAAAAAGGTTAGCAGCCCCGAGGGCGAGCTTACCATCCTCGATCGTGTGAGCTTCGACGTGAATCGCGGCGAGACCGCCGCGATCGTCGGCCCCTCCGGCGCCGGCAAATCGACGCTGCTGGCGTTGCTCGCGGGTCTCGACGAGCCGACCTCGGGCCACGTTTGGTTAAACGGCACGGAGCTCACGGCGCTCGACGAGGACGGCCGGGCCGGGCTGCGCAGCCGCGAGGTCGGGTTCGTCTTTCAATCGTTTCACCTGCTGCCGTCGTTGACGGCGATCGAGAACGTGCTGCTGCCGCTCGAGCTCTCGTCCACCCCGAATGCGGCCGCGCGGGCGCGCCAGGCGCTGATCGACGTGGGGTTGGGCGAGCGGCTCCGCCACTATCCGAAGCAGCTGTCGGGTGGCGAGAAGCAGCGCGTCGCGATCGCGCGCGCGTTCGTGACTCAGCCGTCGCTGCTCTTCGCCGACGAGCCCACCGGCAATCTCGACAACAAAACCGGCGAGAAAATCTTGGGCCTCTTGTTCGATCTGAACGCCGCGGCCGGCACCACGCTCGTGCTGGTGACGCACGACCTCGTGGCGGCGGCGCGCTGCACCCGCACGATCGAGCTCGCGGGCGGGCGCAGGGTCGCGACCGACACGACGACTGACGGCGCGCCGACAGCCGTGAGCTCGACTTCTTCGCGAGCGCCCGAACGCTAATAACGTTTTCTTCGAACGCGGAACGCAGCGCCGCCCGGGCGAGTCCATCCTTTGGAGGGCCAAGGATCGGCCACGGGCGTGGCGACCGCGGCCGAACGCAAGGAGGTCGCCAATGAAAACGATTTCGAGAATTTGCGCGGCGCTCGTCGCGCTGAGCGCGTTGGGCAGTACCGCGGCACAGTCCCCGAGCACGAACATCGGCGCCGGCATAGGCGACATCGGCGGCGGGCTGCCGCCGATCGGCGCGGGCGCAGATACGATCGGCGTGCCGGGCTTGTCCACGCCGATGCCGCCGCCGGTTCCGGGGATCGGCGTGGGCATGCCGAGCTTCGGGGAGTCGGCGTCCGGCGATTGCCCGTTCGGGATGGCGATTCTCTGCATCCCGCTGCCCGGGGGCGGCATCGACTCGCGCCTACCCCCGATCGGCGGAAGCTTCTCCGCTCCGGGCCGCCTGGTTCCCGGCGTGATTAACGTGCCGCCGCCACCCGGTCCATTCGCGATCGGCAGCTCGCCCCCCCGTGGACTCAACACTTCGACGATCGGGGGCACGACGATCAGCGGCGCGCCGATCGGGGGTTCGTCGCCGGGATTGATCAACTCCTTGGTTCCGCCGCCGTTCGATCCATTCGGCTCGACGCCGGGCTCGTCGCCTATCGGCGGCGCAGCGCCGATAGGCGGAAGCGCAGCCGGGTCGACCGCGCCTCTGCCAGGGCCGGGCGCCGGCGGGTCGGGCGCGGGGTCGTCACCGTCCGGTCCGAGCAGCACGCTCGACCCGGTGTTCTGCACGCCCGACCAGGTCGGCTGTCTCTGAGGGCGGACCGGCGGCTTGCCGTTTGGGCTTTTCGTTTGGCCGGCAGTCCGCAGGGCTTACACTGCGGTATCGCGGGAGTTTCGCAGGGCTCACGACGTTGCGGCCATTCTGGGAGAACAAGAAGCTCACGGAGATGACCCCCGAGGAGTGGGAGTCGCTCTGCGACGGCTGTGGTCGGTGCTGTCTCAAGAAGTTCGAGGACGCGCGCACGCGCGAGGTCGTGTACACCGACGTCGCGTGCCGCTTGCTCGATTGCGAACGCTGCCGCTGCACGAGCTATGCGGACCGCGCCAAGCTCGTTCCCGATTGCGTGGTGCTCGATCCGGAGCAGCTCGACCGGCTGCAGTGGTTGCCCTCGACCTGCGCCTACCGGCGCCTCGCCGACGGCAAGCCGCTCGAGTGGTGGCATCCGCTCGTCTCCGGCGATCCGCGAACGGTACAGCAGGCGGGAATCTCGATTCGGGGTCGCGCGCTGTCGGAGGCGAGCGTCACGCCGCGTGAGATCGAGGAGCGCGTGATCCGGTGGGTGAAGCCCGCGCGTAAGGGCCGCGCGCGCAAGACCGGTCGGTAAATGGCGCGGGTGTCGTCAACCAATTAGGGTCAGACACCTGCGGTGTCAGACCCTGCAGACACCTGCGGTGTCAGACCCTGCTCGTCATCCTGCGGTCTGCATCGCGTGGGCGATGCCGTTGACGCTCGCGATGAGCGCCTGGAGCACCGCGTCGTTCTGCCGGCCGTTCGCGCGCCAGCGCTCGAGCAAGTCCACTTGCAGGAAGCTCATCGGGTCAACGTAGGGATTGCGCAAGCGGATCGCACGCCGCAACGTCCGTGACGCCTCGAGCAGCTCGCTCTGCCGGCTCAAGCGCAGCACCTGCTCGACGCAGCTTTGATACTCGGCGCGGATCGAGGGGAAGAACCGCTCGTGCAGCTCGCCCGAGAGCCGCGAGTAGAGCGCCATGATGTCGAGGTCGGCCTTCGCGAGCGCGGTGCCCGCGTCGAGCACCAACACGCGGAAGAAGTGCCACTGCTCGAACATCTCGAGCAGCTGCGCCTCGCCGTGCAGCTCGTGGGCCTTCTTCAAGCCGGTCGCGACTCCGTGCCAGCTCGGCAGCAGGCAACGATTCTGCGTCCACGCGAAGATCCATTGCGCGGCGCGCGTCTCCTCGGCTTGCACGCCGACGTGCTCCGCGCGCTCGGACTTGCTGCCGATCCGCTCGATCACGTCGATCGGCGTCGCCGCGCGGAAGTACGCGAGGAAGTCGCCGGACTCCGTGAACAGCTTCTGATACGCGGCGCGGCTGGCGGCCGCGATGTCCTCCATCACCGCCTGCCACCGCGCCGCGGCCGGCGGCAGCTTCGGCGGACGCGCCGTCACCAGCAGCACCGAGCTCACCGTCTGCTCGAGGCTGCGCATCGCGATGCCGCGCAGGCCGTACTTCGAGTTGACCGTCTCGCCCTGCTCGGTCATCCGCAGCCGGCCCGCGATCGCGCCGGGCGGCGCGGCGAGCACCGCCTCGTGCAACCGCCCGCCGCTGCGGCTCACCGTGCTGCCGCGGCCGTGGAATAGCGTCAGCGCGATGCCGTGCCGGCCGAGCGTCTCGACGAGCGCGGCCTGCGCCTTCTGCAAGCTCCAGCGCGCCGCGGCCACGCCGCCGTCGCGATGGCTGTCGAAGTAGCCGAGCATCACGAGTTGGTGATCGCCACGGCCGCGCAGGTGCGCGCGATAACGCTCGTCGGCGAGCAGCCGCTCCATGATCTGCGGCGCGCGCTCCACGTCCTCCACGGTCTCGAACAGCGGCGCGATGTCGAGCGGCACGTTCGCGCCCTTCGGCGCGAGGTGCCCCCAATGGGCGAGCAGCAGCACCGACAACACGTCGTCGGCGCCGTGGGCCATGCTCACGATGTACGGACCGATCGCCTCGCGGCCGTATTTCCTGCGGCAGTGCGCGATCGTCTGGAAAATCGCGAGCGTGCGCCGAGCCTCCGACGACAGGCTCCCAAACGGCGACTCGCGCCGCTCGAGCGCCTCGTCGAGCCGCCGCGCGCGCTCGTTACCGTCGAGCGTGAGCCAGGCGGGCTCTTGCAGCGCTTCACCCACTACGCGTCGATCCACGAGCGCGTTCTGGCGAATGTCGAGCGTCGCGACGTAGAAGCCGAACGTGCGCGCGCGGCGCAGGAGGCGCCGCACCGCGAACAGGCCCGCGTTGCGGCCCTTGTTCGCGCGCAGGCTCGACGCGACGAGTTCGATGTCCGCGATGAACTCGTCCGGCGACTCGTACGGGAACGCATCGTCGTCGTAAGTCGCCTGCAGCCGCGCGCCGACGAGCCGCAGGAACAGCCGATACGGCATCTGCCGGTGGCGCGCGGGGACCGAGCTCGCGGCCTCGGCGAAGTGGCCCGCGTAGAGCTGGGTGCGGCGCTCGAGCTCCTCCGACACGCCGACGCGGTTGGTGCTCTGCGAGAGGTGCTCCGCCAAGTCCTGGCACTCGCGATAGTAGAGCCCGAGCACGAGCGAGCGCTGCCGCGCGAGCGCCTCGCGAATGCTCTTGGCGGTGACGTGCGGGTTACCGTCCATGTCGCCGCCCACCCAGGTGCCGAACTTCACGAGGATCGGCAGGCGCAGCCGCGCGCCGCGCTCACCGTACACGGACGCGAGCGCGCTCTCGAGGCTCTCGTAGAAGGGCGGGATCATGCGGTACAGCACGTCGGTGAGGAAGAACAGCACGTGTTCGCGCTCATCGGCCACTGTGAGCCTGAGCCGCGGATGCTCCTCGGTTTGCCAGGCGGTCGTGATCTCGGTGCGGATCCGGCCCCACACGCTCGCGAGTTCCTGCGGCGTCAGCGTCGGGTCGAGACGCATCATCATCAGCTGCGCGATCCGCTGCTGCTTGCGCAGTATCGTGCGGCGCGTGGATTCGATCGGGTGCGCCGTGAATACCGGCTCGATGCGCATGCTGCGAATCAGGTCCAACACCTGCTCGAGCGTCAGTCCCTGCTGCTTGAGACGCAGCAGGGAATCGCCGACTCCCTGCGGCTGTGGCGCGTTCTGGCTGATGAAGTACTGCCGCCGGCGGCGGATACGGTGAACCTTTTCCGCCAGGTTGACGACCTGGAACCAGGTGGCGAATGCGCGCACCAGGTCGCGGGCGAGTGCCGTGGGGCGGTCCCTGGTCCGGTTGATGAGCTCGTCGGCGCCGCCCGGCTCACCCTCGCGACGTGCGATCGCCGCCACGCGATCGCCCTCCACGACACGGAACAACTCCTGCCCGCCCTGCTCGCGAATGATCTCCCCAACCAATGCGCCAAGGGCGTGCACGTCCTCCCGCAGGGCCGCATCTTTGGGGGCGAATTCGATGTCGTGACGGTGCATAGCGAGGCCGCGCATCATGCCACGGCCGGTGCCGGGCGCAAAAAGCAGCCCCGCCAACCACGCCCCGGCGCCTGGCAGGTGGTGCCAGGACCCGCACCGTGCTACCGTATATCTTGGTACATATGTACATTGGTGCAACATGACGGCGACGGGCAAGCCAGGTGTCGAGCGCGTGCAGACCGGGATCCGCATCGAAAAGCGGCTGCTGAAGGTGCTGAAAGCCCTGGCCGAATACCGGGACCTGAGCCTGGGCGATCTCATCGAAGGCATCGCCCTGCACGCGCTCGAGGGCAAGGCGCCCTTCTCCGCAGCCACACTGGCGCAGGTGCGCGACCTGCGGCGCATCTACGGCCTGGAGCTGCGGGCTGCGGATAGTCATCGGCTACGCGAGCGCGCCGGGAGGGCCTCGTGACGGACCAGGAATTCCTCGCTGCGCTCGAAGACTGCACTCTGCCCGCCGCTGCATTCCGGCATCGCGATCACCTGCGCGCGGCCTGGGCCTATCTCGAGAGGATGCCTTTCGGTACCGCGCTCGACCGCATGCGCTCCACCCTGCAGCGTTACGCACGCAGCCAGGGCAGCCCTGACCGTTACCACGAGACCGTCACCGTGGCCTACATGTGCCTGGTGCAGACTCACCGTGAATTGAATCCCGCGGACCGCTGGGACGATTTCGTGGCGCGCAACCCCGAGTTGTTCGTGTCGGGTTTGCTGTCGAGCTACTACGATCGCGCCACGCTCGCGTCGCCCCTGGCGCGCCGGGTTTTCGTGCTGGAGCCCCGCACTCTGCCGTAGGATTGGCTCGCCCTTACGGCCGAGATTTTCCATGCTGCAACACGTGGCGATTTTCCTGCTGGCGGCCGTGATCGCCGTGCCGTTGTTCCGCTGGCTGGGGCTGGGATCGGTGCTCGGCTACCTGGCTGCCGGCATCGCGCTCGGGCCCTGGGGACTCAAGCTCAGCGGTGAAGTCGAGCAGGCGATGGACCTCGCCGAGTTCGGCATCGTGCTGTTGCTGTTCGTCATCGGGCTCGAGCTGCAACCGTCGCGCTTGCGCGTGATGCGCCGTCCGGTCTTTGGACTTGGCCTGGCGCAG
>Ga0137409_10000591_pt1 | contig 39999 bp, 37 predicted proteins | sample CZODoug1_16funga_FD_122059 | JGI IMG/M metagenome (GOLD analysis project Ga0137409, IMG submission 122059) | Vadose zone soil fungal communities from Angelo Coast Range Reserve, California, USA - CZODoug1_16fungal (Hybrid Assembly) | ecosystem: Environmental > Terrestrial > Soil > Vadose zone...
CGCGCTTGCGGTCGACGGGACTAGTTGGTGCTGGGGCGACTACGTTGAGAACGACGCGGCGACCACCACCTTTGATTGCTACCCAAGCTCCAGATGCTCTGCTGTCCCCGTCCAGGTATCGTCAACGGTCCGTTTTACCACGATGACGACTGGCGTTCGTTCCGTGTGCGCTCTCGATTCTACCGGTCAGGCGTTCTGCTGGGGAAACGGCTACAACGCTCTTGGAAGCACGTTCCGCTCTATACCGGCGAAACTCGAAACCGGTCTGCGCTTCAGCTCGATCGAGGCCGGTCGATCGCATCAGTGCGGAGTCAGTCTGAGCAACGCGATCTTCTGCTGGGGAGCCAACGAAGCTGGTCAGATCGGAGATTATTCCGCCGTTCCCACTCCTAATTCGCCTTACGGTATGTCGATCGCCGTTTCACCAGCTCTCATAGCCGCTCCTTAGCGCAGAACACAACCGGGAGCAACTCGCCAGTGCTGCGGTCCTAGGCTAGGCTATCGACTAACTTCCGGCAATGCCGCGCGCTGGAATCGTTACCGTAGCGGGGAAACCCAACGTCGGAAAATCGACGCTACTGAATCGCATCGTCGGCCAGAAGCTCAGCATCACAAGTCCGAAGCCGCAGTCGACGCGCGACAGGGTCGTCGGGATCTATACCAAAGACGATTCCCAGATGGTGATCCTCGACACCCCCGGCCTTCTCAATCCCGGCTATCTCCTTCAGCAAGCCATGCGCTCGACGGCTCTCGCCGCGCTCGACGAGGCCGACGTCATCGTTTATCTCGCCGATGCTACTGAAGGCAGACCGCCATCCCTGGTCGAGGCGGCCGAGCTCCTGTCGGCGCCTCGCGCGCCCGTGATAACCGTTCTCAACAAGTCGGACGCGATTCCTGCGAGCCGTCGCGACGAGGCCGGCGCGGGCGAGGACGTCGTACATATCTCGGCACTGACAGGCGACGGGATTCCGGAATTGATGGCGCGCATCGCGCGCCATTTGCCGGAGAGTCCGTTTCTCTATCCTGAAGACGACATCAGCACGCAGCCAGTTCGATTCTTCGTCGCGGAGCTCGTTCGGGAGACTGTGCTCGAGCAGCTGCACGACGAAGTACCTTACGCCGTGGCTGTTCAGGTCGAAGAATTTCGTGAGGGACGCTCGCCTCTCTACATCCGCGCAGTAATTTACGTGGAGCGGGACAGCCAGAAAGCGATCATCATCGGCAGCAAAGGCGCGCAAATTCGCGGCATCGGAGAAGCAGCTCGTAAGAAAATCGAGTCCTTTCTCGGTGACAGAGTGTATCTCGACCTCTGGGTCAAGGTCCTCGCCAACTGGCGTAAGAACCCGAGCAGTCTTTCACGATTCGGCTATCAACTCGCTACAGGAAAAGGCAAATGAGCTTGTCTGCACGTCTTCTCGAGATTCTCGTTTGTCCCAAATGCAAGAGCGAGCTCGAGTATCGCGAAGCGGAGCAGGTCCTTGTCTGTCACAAATGCCGGCTGCGCTATGCCGTGCGTGACGACATTCCAATCATGCTGATCGATGAGGCGACTCCTTTTTAGCTTAGGGCTGTCGGCCCTCCTCGCAGGACCGGCACGGGCACAAACGCCCACGGGAAGCGAAGGCTCGCTCTTTCTGCTGCTACCGACGGGCGCGGTCGCGGTCGGCATGGGGCAGGCAATGGTCGCGGAAAAACCGGGGAGCGAAGGCATCTGGTGGAACCCGGCATCTATCGGCGGCCAGGACAAGCGGGAGCTGGCAATCCACCACTCGAAGACCATCGCCGGGGTGGGCGACGCTCTCTCGTTCGTCTTGCCAACCAAGTCGTACGGGACTGCGGCGCTCTCGCTCAACATTCTCAACCTCGGCGACCAGCAGGTGACCGACGCGTTCAACGACGTGATCGGCGTCATCTTTCCGCGAGACGTGATCCTTGCCGGCACGTACGCGGCAAGCTTGACGAAGCGGCTGAGTGCCGGGGTGAACTACAAAGTCGTACAGATCCGCTTTGACTGCTCCGGCGAGTGCAGCAGCGTCGGTCCCTCGGTCGAGAGCTCGCGAGCGGTTGACCTTGGTGCCCAATACGAGGTCGAAGCGGGAGCGCCCCTGACGTTCGGAGCTGCTGTTCGCAATCTCGGTGGAAAACTCAATTCGGAGCAAACGAACCAGAGGGATCCGCTTCCCACGCAGGTCGAGCTCGGAGCGATGTACCGTCTCAAGTTCATCGATCGTTACTTGAAGGACACGGAGCTCCGCGCGGCCGGCAGTTACATCAACACCCGGGAATTCGGCGGGAAATCGGTCCGTTTCGGCACTGACGTCACGTACCAGGGCAAGCTGCATCTGCGCGCGGGTTTTGTCGGGCATGACCGGAGGGGAGACTCCAGTGCCTCTCTCGGGTTCGGGCTGGAGAGCGGCGGCTTCGTATTCGACATTGCGCGTACCTTCGGTGGATTGCCTGCCGAGGGTGGACAGGCCCCCGTCTACGTTTCTCTCCGCTACCTGTTTTGATCCGGGCGAGCTGCCGCGCTCACGGCGGACGCGCCTGGCGTGCGCAGCCCGCAATCCTTGAAGGGCACTCCACGGCGCGCTAATGAGAATCCTCTACGCGCTGCTCGTTTTCGTTCCCATTGCCATCCTGGCTAGATTCGCGGGGGCACCTCCGCTCGCGGTTTTCCTTCTGAGCGCCGCCGCCATCATTCCGCTGTCCGGCATCATGAGCGCCGCAACCGAGGCCGTAGCCGAGCATACAAGTCCCGCGATGGGCGGCGTGCTGAGTGCGACGATGGGCAATCTTGCCGAGCTGATCATTGCCACAATTGCGCTTCAAGCGGGCCTGATCGATCTCGTCAAGGCGTCGATCACGGGCTCCATACTCGGGAACCTTCTCCTGGTCCTGGGGATCGCGTTGCTCGCTGGAGGGCTCAAGTTCAAGGTGCAGAAGTTCAACCCCAACCTTGCTGGAGCGAGCACTACCGTCCTTCTCATCGCTGTATTCGGACTGGTAGTGCCAGCTCTTTTCTACGGACTTCATCCGGATCCGGCGAGGGTGGCCACGGTGCGCATGTCGCACTACGTGGCGTGGCTTCTGATTGCTGGCTACGTTGCCTGGCTGGTCTTTTCCCTCGGGACGCACTCCTCGACACTGGGGAGCGAAGAGGGTCCAGCCGTGACTGTAGCCCCAAAATGGTCGTCTAAGAAGGCAATGGGCATCCTCCTCGCCGCGGCCGTCACCATCGGCGCGGTAGCGGAGGTTCTCGTTTCGGCTACAGAGGAGGCGGTGAAGGTGCTGGGTCTCTCCGAGTTCTTCGTCGGGTTGATCCTGATCCCGATCATCGGCAATGCGGCCGAAAACAGCTCTGCGATCATCTTGGCGATGCGGAACCGCATGGATCTCGCGCTCAACATCGCCATTGGTTCAAGCATCCAGGTAGCGCTATTGATTGCGCCGCTGTTGGTTCTTCTGGGGATGGTGTTCCACCAGCCGATGGATCTCGCCTTTACCACGATGGAGGTAGCGAGCATCACATTGGCTGTTTTAGTGACGTCATCCGTGATCAGGGACGCCGAAACCAACTGGCTCGAGGGAGCCTTGTTGCTCCTGGCGTATTCTGTGCTCGGAGTTGCGTTCTTTTTTTTCTGACAGACCAGAATCACCAGCGACCCGGACAGCAACGATTTGCAGCAGCCCAACGCGATACGCTTCTCACCCGATGATGCCTCTCTCCCGGCGCACGTAAGCGCATGGATCGATGCGCAGGAGGCTTCGGCCGTTACTCTCAGCTCTGCTGACGAGCTGATGTCCATTGGCTTGCGCGCGCGTCCGCGCTTCGTCGTGTTCGACGCCCGGCGGAAGCCGGAGCCAGTCCTCGCCGCGGTCCACCGGTTGAAAAAAGATTCCTACACGGGTGTCGTCCCCTGTGCCGTTCTGTGCGGCAAGAGCAACGAGGCGCTTTCAGAGGCATTCGATGCTGGAGCCGATGAAGTCATTCGCGACGGAATGCAGGCGCCGGAAGCGAATCGACGCCTGACGGCAATGTTGATCAGATCGGAACGCGACCTGATCGTGCATCCCTCGACGCGTCTCGCCGGAACGTCTGCGATCGAAACAGAAATCGGAAGGCGACTGGCGCTTGGCGACGCCTTCGCGGTCTGCTACGCCGACCTCGATCACTTCAAGGAATTCAACGATCGCTACAGCTATAACGAAGGCGACCGAGTAATCCGGATCCTGGCCAAACTGCTACACGATGTGGTGAAGGGGACCTGCGGCGAAGATGGATTCATCGGGCATATCGGCGGCGACGACTTTATCTTCGTCATACCTTACAATGCGATTCCCTCGGTTTGCGGAGAGATAGTCGCGACGTTCGACCTTCTTGCTCCTTACCAGTATTCCGAGCAGGACCGGCGCGCCGGCTACTTCTTCGGCAAGGACCGGAGAGGGCACCTCGATCGTGTTCCGCTCATGACGCTGTCGATCGGAGTCGTCACCAATCTCCGTCGCACATTGACCTCCGCCCGCCAGGCGAGCCAACTTGCGACCGAAATGAAAACGTACGCCAAGAGCCTGCCTGGCTCAGTTTATACTGTTGATCGACGTAGTGATGAGCGCGTAACGCCGCAGGAGCCGCTGCCGGCGATTCGAGATATACGCCAGATCGGAGAGAATGAATGAACGTCAGCTGCCCGGATTGTCGCTCCATTTTCCGAGTGGATCCAGCCAAGGTTCCACCTTCGGGCGTGCGCGCGCGATGCTCGGTGTGCAGCGGTGTCATCTCCATTCCCGCCCCAACCGGGCAGCCGACACCCGGCCCCGGAGCTGCCCGGCCGGCCGCTCCAGCAGCGGAATCCGGATCACCAGTTCGCCCGCGCTCGACGCCTCCAGCGCAAGGCGGGTGGGACCCGCCTCCGTTCAGCTCACCACCTCAGCGCACGCCGGCGGCTCCTTCCGCCCAGCGCCCGGGCGTGCCAACTCCTCAGCCACGGGCTGTCGAAGCTCCGGCCGCGCCACCCCCTCAGGCGCGGGCCGTCGAAGCCCCGGCGGCACCGAGGCCGAGGCCCGAATCGATCGAGCGGGCCACGGTGACGGCGACGGCGACACCTCCATCGTCATCGTCCGGACTACGCGAGTTCTCTCCGCCATCGCCGCCTCCGCTGGTCGCACCTCCCGCTTCGACAGGGGTCCCAGGACCCTCAGCTCCGCCGTTCGTCCCTTCAGCGCCTCCATCGCGGCCGCCGGCGCCCTCGAGTCCCCCAGCGAGACCAGCCGCCGCCATGCCCGTGACGGCCGATGGTGGGCCGCGACGTCCGCTCAACCCCTTTCTGTCCAAGGATCCAAATCAGCGTGCCAAGAGGCTCGCCCGCGCCCTCGTTTCGGACATCATCACCTACCATCCGGCCAAGCACGCGGAAGGTCTCCGCGACGGAACGCTCAAGCAGCTCTTTCGTGAGGAGATAAAAAAGAGCTTCGAAGAGTATATTGCGCAGGTGGGACAGCAGTTGGCGGAGAGCACCACCTACTTTCAGGAAGCACTGAACGAAGTGTTGGGTGCCGGCAAGAAAATCTTCTAGGCCTCGGGGGGCCGGTTAAATGGCGGAAAGCGAACGCGGTCGCGGACTGAAGCAGAGCAGAGAGCGACTGGCGGAGCTGCGGAGGTATCTTTGACATCGACGGCAAGCGCGCTCGCCTGAGCGCACTCGACGCCGCGATGGCCGACCCCGCCTTCTGGAATAACCAGGAGAAAGCACAGGCGACGCTCCAGGAAGTGAAGTCGCTGCGCAATTGGCTCGACCCATACGACAAGCTGAATGGCCGCGTAGAAAGCGCTCTCGAGCTCGACGAGCTGTTGCAGGACGGCTCCGAGCCAGAAATGGAGCGCGAGCTCGACGCGGAAGCCTCACGCGTCCACGACGACGTCGAGTCGTTTGAAGTGAGATCCCTTCTGCGCGGGCCGGACGATTTTCGCTTCGCACAACTCGAGATCAGCGCCGGTGCCGGCGGAACGGAAGCGCAGGACTGGGCTCAGATGCTCATGCGGATGTACATCCGTTGGGCGGAGCGGCGAGGCTTCGAGGTAGCCGTCCTGGACGAGAGTGAGGGCGAGGAAGCGGGGATAAAGGGCGCCGTGCTCGAGATCCGCGGAGCGTACGCCTACGGATTCCTGCGACCGGAGACCGGCGTGCATCGTCTCGTAAGAATCTCGCCGTTCGACGCGAATGCGCGGCGCCATACGAGCTTTGCGTCGGTATTCGTCTACCCGGTCGTGAACGAGGAGATCAACATCGAGATTCGCGACGAGGATCTGCGGATCGACGTCTATCGCGCCTCGGGAGCCGGCGGCCAGCACGTGAATAAGACCAGCTCCGCCGTACGCATCACGCACCTTCCGACGGGGACAGTAGTCGGCTCGCAGGCGGAGCGGTCGCAATTCAAGAACAAGGCGACCGCAATGAAGATGCTCAAGAACAAGCTGTATCAGGCCGAGGTCGAAAAACGCGACGCGCACAAGGCGGAGCTGGATGCGACGAAATCCGACGTGAGCTTCGGCAGTCAGATCAGGAGCTACGTCTTCCAGCCGTACACGATGGTCAACGATCATCGCACCGAGCTAAAGATTCCCGACGTCCAGAAGGTGATGGATGGGGGGATCGACCCATTCATCGAAGCTTATCTGAAGCAGGGCGGCGGCTCGACGACGGCGGCAGCGTGACCGACGAGCTGAATTTTGTCCTTCAGGCCCGTCGCGAAAAGCTCGAGGCTCTCGAAGCGGCTGGTGTTGCGCCGTACGCGTACGGTTTCGATCGCCAGCATTCCGCTGTTGAGGCGCAGTCGCTCCTCAGCGGGGAGGAGGGGGCCCCGGTAACTCTGGCGGGCAGGATTGTAGCCTGGCGGTCGCACGGCAAGACGACCTTTGCGCACCTTGCCGACTCCACCGGAAAGATTCAGCTCTACTTCAAGAAGGATCAGCTGGGCGAGAAGATGTATTCGCTGCTCTCGCATTTCGATCTTGGCGACATCATCGGCGTTCACGGCCCGTTGTTCCGAACTCGGACCGGTGAAGTCACGGTGCGGGTGGATCGCGTCGAGATACTGGCCAAATCGCTCCGGCCGTTGCCATTCGGCAAGGAAGAAGAGGTCAACGGTCACGTCGTTCGCCACTCGGGATTCGCCGATCCGGAGCAGCGTTACCGACAGCGTTACGCGGACCTGGCAGTGCATCCGGAGGTCCGCGCACTATTCGTCGCGCGATCACGCATGACGCGGGCGATCCGCACTTTCCTCGACGAGCTGGATTTTCTCGAGGTGGAGACGCCCATCCTTCAGCCGCTTTACGGAGGCGCCGCTGCGCGTCCGTTCACGACGGTTCACAACGCGCTCGACATGCCCCTCTATCTGCGCATCGCTGATGAGCTTTATCTGAAGAGGCTCGTCGTCGGCGGGCTGGAGCGCGTGTACGAGATCGGCCACGACTTCAGGAACGAAGGGATCGATCGCACACACAATCCCGAATTCACGATGCTCGAGTTCTACCAGGCGTATGCCGATTATACTGGGATGATGGACCTGGTCGAACAATTACTCGAGAGAACGGCGGAGGCGGTTCGCTCGGTGCCGGAGCTCGCCGCGAACGTTCCCACGTTTAATCGACCGTTTCAGCGCATCGAGTGGATTCCGTCGCTCAACGCAGCGGCTGGTGTTGATGTAACGTCGCTCGACGATGCGTCCCTGCGCGCACTTGCGACCCGCATCGGTGTAGAAAAACCGGAGGCGCTGAGCCATCCGAAGCTGCTGGACGAAATGTTCCAGGCGCTCGTCGAACCGAAGCTGATAGTGCCAACGTTCGTTGTGGACTACCCGGTGGAGCTGTCGCCACTGGCGAAACCGAAGCGCGGAAATCCCAAGCTCACGGAACGGTTCGAGCTGTTCGCGAATGGGAAGGAGATGGCAAACGCCTTCAGCGAGCTCAACGATCCGCTGGACCAGCGCCGGCGATTCGAGGCGCAGGCCAAGCTGCGCGCGGCGGGCGATGAAGAGGCACCGGGGGTAGATGAGGATTATCTGCGCGCCATGGAATACGGCATGCCTCCCATGGGTGGTGCAGGTATAGGTATAGACCGGTTGTTCATGTATCTGTCGGGCGCCACGAACATCCGCGATGTAATTCTTTTTCCGACGATGAGACCAGAGTGACGAAGCTCGAATTACAGATTGCGTGGAGATATTTGCGGAGCCGTCGCGGTTCCAAGCTGCTCTCGCTGATCAGCATCATCGCCATTGGCGGCGTGCTGGTCGGCGTGAGCGCGCTCATCGTCATCATCGGCGTGATGAACGGGCTGCAGCACGATCTTCGTGAGAAGATCCTGGTCGGCAGCCCCGACATCCGCGTTTTGACCTACGGTGAGGACCTGAAGATCGACGACTGGCCGGCGGTCCTCGCGAAAGTCCGGAAGCAACCCGGCGTGGTGACAGCAGCGCCGTTCGTGCTTACCGAGGCGTTGATGACGGCCGGCCACGATTACGCCGGCGGCGTTTACGTCGTAGGCCTGCAGCCCCAGGCTCGTGGTGTGCCCGATGTGACGACCATCCGCTCCCACACCACGCAGGGAGATTTCCGCTTCGCCAGCACCGATGGACAACACCGCGGTGTCGTGCTTGGGAAGCTGCTGGCCTTGAGGTTCAACAAGTGGGCTGGGGACAGCATCAACCTTCTCTCGGCGGGCCGCGGCAAGATGAACCCGGTCACGGGTGGTTTCGTTCCGAGGGTCGAGACGTTCGAAGTCACCGGAATCGTCTCGACGGGAATGTACGAGTACGACAACTCGTACGCGTTCGTCGCGCTTGACAAGGCTCAGGCTCTCGCGGACCTCGGCGGCGGAGTCACCGGTATCGAGGTGAAGACCGCCGACCGGTGGCAGGCGGCTACCGTTGCATCGCGGCTCGTCTCCGCGCTTGGATGGCCGTACCGAACCGTGGATTGGGAAGAACAGAATCATTCTCTCTTTCAGGCGCTCAAGCTTGAAAAGCTGGGCATGGGAGTGATCCTTCTCCTGATCGTGCTCGTCGCCGCGTTCAACATCGTGAGCACTCTGACGATGGTGGTCGCCGACAAAACGAAGGAGATCGGGATCCTGAAGGCGATGGGCATGCCTGCCAGGTCGATTCGCCGAATATTCTTCGCGCAGGGCCTGGTCATCGGAGTGGTGGGGACGGCGCTGGGACTTGTCCTGGGATTTGGTGCCGCGCTCGCCCTCGACAAATACCAGTTCATCAAGCTCGACGCGCAGGTTTATTTCATCGACCACCTGCCGGTCTCGACGCAGCCGATGGATGTCATGTGGATCATCATCGCCAGCATTGCCATCGCCGCGATCGCAACGGTGTATCCGTCGGTGCAGGCTTCGAGACTCTTCCCGATCGAAGCGATCAGGCACGAATGACGATGACCGTACTCGAGGCGCACGATGTCTACAAGACGTACATCGGCGGAGACGGGAACGTGCTCCACGTGCTGAATGGCGTGAATCTCTCCGTTCAGCGCGGTGAGATGATCGCGATCGTCGGTGCCAGCGGCGCCGGCAAGAGCACTCTCATGCATGTGCTGGGTGCGCTCGACAAACCCACGCGCGGTTATGTTGTAATTGGTGGCGAGCCCGTTCACGGGCGCGATGAAACGGAACTCGGAGAGCTCCGGAATCGCACCGTCGGGTTCGTGTTCCAGTTTCACCACCTGTTGCGGGAGTTTTCCGCTCTCGAGAACGTGATGATGCCTCTTCGCATCGCGGGCAGGTCCGAAGAGGCGGCACGAGGGCGGGCGGCGGAGCTTTTGGCGCGAGTGGGGCTGAGCGCGCGGATGACGCACCGTCCAGGCGAGCTCTCGGGAGGCGAACAGCAGCGGACCGCAGTCGCCCGCGCGCTGGCGATGGATCCGCAGATCCTTCTCGCCGACGAGCCATCGGGCAATCTCGATCGCTCGAACGCGGAGATGCTGCACGAGTTATTGACGGAAGTCGTCAATGACCTGGAGATCGGGATGGTCGTCGTTACACATAGCCGCTCTCTCGCCGCGCGCGCCAGCAAGGTGCTGCTGCTGGAGGGTGGCCAGCTCAGTAATACTGAAGCAAATGAGGTCGTCGTATAAATGGTTTGCGATCTGTGCAAAGATGGCGAGGCTGTAATCCAGCTCACTGAAATCGAGGGGAGCGGGGTCAGACTGCTGCATCTGTGCGAGAAGTGCGCAGCCGAGCGCGGAGTCGAAACGACGCTGACCGCTGCCAAGCCCCAGATCAACAACTTTCTCCAGACAATCCACGAGCAGATGCCGGCCGCCAAGGGCGAGCCGGCGCAGTGCTCGTTCTGCCAGGCGACGCTCGCGGATTTCCGCGCGACGGGCCGCCTCGGTTGCGCGCACTGCTACGATGCCTTCGAGTCGAGTCTGCGCGATCTGCTGCGGAGAGTGCACGGCAACTCCCGGCACATAGGGCGTCGCTACGTGGCGCCGCTCCCTTCGGAGCTTCCCCACGTATCCAGCGCGACCGAGCTTCGCGACAGGCTCAAGCGAGCGATCGAGACGGAACAGTTCGAGCTCGCCGCCGACATCCGCGACAAACTGCGGGGAATCGAGTGATGCTCGATCTCAGCCTGCTTCCGGACGGCGGTGCGAGTTGGCTCGATGCGTCGGGCGAGCACGCCGATATCGTAATCTCGACGAGGATCCGCCTGGCGCGGAATCTCGAGGGCTACGCGTTCACGCCGAGGGCCCGCGACGGGGAGCGGCTGCGGATTCTTACTCAGGTCCGCGAGGCGTTCGCGAGCCTGCGATCGATCGAGGACGGCGTCCTGGTACGCGTCGACGAGCTTCCGCCGGAGGACCGGTTACTGCTTCACGAGCGCCATCTGGTGAGCAAGGAGCTGGCGGGCCTCAACGACCAGCCGGTACGCACCGGGGCCGCCGTGTATCTCTCTCGCGGCGTCGGCATCATGGTCAACGAGGAAGACCATCTGCGGCTTCAGGCCCTCCACTCGGGATTCCACGTTTCGGATGCGTTCGGAGTAATCGAGCGTCTGGACGCCGAGCTGGGGAACAAAGTGCCTTACGCCTTCCACAACGAGTTCGGCTATCTCACCGCGTGTCCCACCAACGTGGGCACTGGTCTGAGGGCATCCGTGCTGATCCATCTGCCCGGGCTGGTGCTGACGAAGGAGATCGGGAAGGTGCTGGCCGGTCTCCAGCAAGTCGGGCTGACATACCGCGGTATGTACGGCGAGGGGAGCGAAGTAGTCGGGAATTTCTTCCAGATCTCGAATCAGACGACGCTCGGCAGGTCGGAAGGCGAGTTACTTGATTACCTCGTGCGCGTCGTAAGACATGTAATCGAGCGTGAAGAGGAAGCGCGACGAGTACTGTTGCGCGATGCGGGTTATATTATAGAAGACAAGCTTTGGCGCGCCTTTGGCACGCTGCGTTATGCACGCAGCTTGAGCTTCGAAGAAGCGATGAACTATCTGAGCGGCGTGCGACTGGCTGTCGGTTTGAAACTGATAAGCGGTCTCAGTGTATATACTCTCAACAAGCTCCTGATTTTTAGTCAGTTGGCGCACCTCGGCCATACCGAGGGAAGGGCGCTGACGGAAAGCGAAGCGAATGTCGCACGCGCTCGATACGTGCGGGAGACGCTAGCGGCGGAGGCGGAGTAAGGGTAGCGGGTAATCACGCGCGTCGCAGTGATCTACACTGTTTCGCACGCGAATGAACTAGCTCCCGCACTGAGGATCGCAGAGATGAACGGTTACAACTTCACAGAGCGAGTCCGAAAGGTTCTCGCCATGGCCCGTGAGGAGGCTGCACGCCTCCATCACGAATACGTCGGTACCGAGCACATACTGCTCGGCCTCATCCGTGAAGGTGAGGGAGTCGCTGCCGCCGTCCTCCAGAATCTCAGCGTCGACCTCGACGAAATTCAGCAGAAAATCGAGGAGACCGTGAAGAAGGGTAAGGCCGCAGCCGCGACCGGACCCGATCTCCCGTATACATCGCGCGCCAAGAAAGTGCTCGAGCTCGCCATGGGCGAAGCCCGCGATCTGAGTCATGGTTATGTCGGCACCGAGCACCTGTTGCTCGGTCTGCTCCGCGAAGAGAAGGGTATCGCGGCTCAGGTTCTGACCGATGCTGGTGTTAATCTCGACGCCGCGAAGGCGGAGACGCTGCGCCTGCTCGGCACCGAAATGCCACAGGGGGGGACACCATCGGCTCCGCAGGGACCTCCTGGCACAGCGCAGACGCAGACGGGCAAGGGAGAGAAGAAGTCGAAGACTCCCGCGCTCGATCACTTCTGCAGAGACCTCACCCAGCTCGCCGCCGACAATCAGCTGGATCCAACGATTGGCCGCGGGAAGGAAATCGAGCGCGTGATGGAGATTCTTACGCGTCGCAAGAAAAACAATCCTCTCCTCATCGGCGAGCCGGGTGTCGGCAAGACGGCCATCGTCGAGGGACTTGCCCAGCTCATAGCGAATGGCGAGTGCCCGGATTCTCTGCGCGAGAACCGCGTGCTGTCGCTGGATATGGCAGCCGTCATCGCGGGCACCAAGTATCGCGGTCAGTTCGAGGAGCGCCTCAAGGCGGTCATGAACGAGATCGCTCAGAACAAGAACATCATCCTGTTCATCGACGAGCTGCACACGCTCGTCGGAGCGGGGGCGGCCGAAGGCGCGATCGACGCCAGCAACATGCTGAAGCCGGCGCTGGCTCGAGGCGAGCTCCAGTGCGTCGGCGCGTCCACGCTCAATGAGTACCGCAAGTATATCGAGAAGGATGGGGCTCTCGAGCGCCGCTTCCAGACAGTAATCGTCGAGCCACCTTCGGTCGACGAGACGGTGGAGATCCTCAAGGGACTTCGCAAGAAGTACGAGGAGCACCACAAGGTGACGATTCCCGACGCGACGCTGGAATCCGCGGCGAAGTTGTCGGAGCGTTACATCACCGACAGGTTCCTTCCCGACAAGGCGATCGACGTCATTGACGAAGCGGGCGCGAGAGCGCGTCTCGCGACGCAGTCCCCACCGCCGGCTGTGGCCGAACTCAAGGGTCAGCTCGACGCGGTGAACATCGATAAGGAAGCAGCCGTGCGCGATCAGAACTTCGAGCGCGCGGCATCTCTCCGGGATCGCGAGCGCGAGCTCCAGGGAGATATCCGCCGCAAGCAGGAAGAGTGGGAAAAGCACCGCCAGTCGCATCGTCCCGTGCTGGGTGAGGAAGAAGTCTCCTTCATCGTTAGCCGGTGGACCGGCATCCCGGTGATGCGCCTCCAGGAAGCGGAGACCGCGAGACTGCTGCGCATGGAAGAGGAGCTGCACGTATCCGTTGTGGCCCAGGAAGAGGCGATCAAAGCGCTATCGCGTTCGATCCGCCGCAGTCGCGCGGGTCTCAAGGATCCAAATCGTCCGATCGGCTCGTTCATTTTCTCTGGTCCTACCGGAGTCGGTAAGACCGAGGTTGCGCGCGCGCTGGCCAAGTTCCTGTTCGCGGATCCACAGGCGCTGATTCGCGTCGACATGAGCGAGTACATGGAGAAGTTCTCCGTGTCCCGCCTGATTGGCGCGCCTCCGGGCTACGTGGGCTACGAGGATTCAGGAACGTTGACCAAGGCCGTGCGTCGCAAGCCGTACAGCGTGGTCCTGCTCGACGAGATCGAGAAGGCGCATCCGGATGTGTTCAACATTCTGCTGCAGGTTCTCGACGAAGGTCACCTTACCGACAACTACGGGCGCGTGATCGATTTCAAGAACACTGTCGTGATCATGACCTCGAACGTCGGTGCGCGCGACATCACCAAGGGTCGCGGACTGGGTTTCCACGCGCCGGATACGAAGTCGAGCTTCGAGCGGATGGCGGAGAAGGTTAAGGAAGAGATGCAGCACGTCTTCAACCCCGAGTTCCTCAACAGGCTCGACGACGTGATCGTCTTCCACCCGCTGTCGCAGGAGCACATCGCTGAGATCGTCGGAATATTGCTCAAGGACGTTCAGAAGCGGCTCGGCGACGAGGAGCTGACACTCAAGCTCACAGAGACTGCGTCATCGTTCCTGGTGAAGCATGGCTACGACGAGAAATTCGGGGCACGACCGTTGAAGCGGGCGATCCAGAAATACATCGAGGATCCGCTCTCCGAAAAGATTCTGCTGGCCGAATTCGCGAAGGGCGACGAGATCGAAGTGGACCTCGCGGCCGACGGCCTGAAACTGGACTTTCGCGTACTCAGCGGCACGCCGAAAGCGTAGAGAAATCCGCCACACATCAACGGGGCTGCCGGAGAGAAGCAACTCTCTGGCAGCCCCGTTGTCTAATCAGAATGCACGCGCTCAGGTGAGGACCTCCACCAAACTGATTAGTGTATATTTGTGTGATGCGGAAATTTGCTTCAGCGATGCTGTCGCTCATAGCTATGAGTGCGGCTCCCTTGTACGCGCAGGAGACCGCGCCGGGTGTGTGCGCGGCGCCTGAATCCATAGTCGTTACCGGTAACTCTCGTGTTGACAGCGCCGCCGTCCGCTCAACCGGCGGACTGGCCACGGGCACGCAGCTCAACGTCCACGACATCCAGACCGCCATCAAGGCGCTCTACGCCACCGGACAATTCGACGACGTGCAAATAGTCTGTCGAGTATCGTCGTCCGACAACAAGGCGGCGCTCGTGATTCAGGTCAAGGAGCGGCCGATTCTCACCGATTACAAGGTGATCGGCGCCGACCGGGTCTCTCCGAAGGATGTGAAGGAAAAACTTGCCTTTCCCACCGGCGGTCCGGTCGATCCGGGAAAGATCGCCAAAGCCATCGCCAGCACTGACTCCCTTTACGAGAGCAAGGGCTACTACCTGGCGAGTGTCAAGGCGGAGTCGACGGTCACTGACGGCAAGCTCTCCATCAAATTCAACATCGATGAAGGAAAGCGGCTGGCGATTTCCGGAATCCGGATCAACGGTAACAAAAGCATCCCGGATGCGGACATCGTTGCGGCGATGGACACGAAGCCCGAAGGTTTTCTCTTCACGAGAAACGGCGAGCTGGACGATGACAAATACGCACAAGACCTGACCGAGAAAATTCCACAGCTCTACGCGAGCCGCGGCTACATCGACTTCAGGATCCTGAAAGACACTCTGATCGTGGATCGCGCGAAGGGCAAGGGACTGCTCGACATTACGGTCAGCGAAGGGCCCCGCTACACGGTCGGCAACTTCGAGGTGATCGGCAACCGACGCTTCTCGAGCGATCAGATCAATGCGTTCTATCCGTTCGGCAAGGCCCAGCAGACTACCGTTGTTCAGAAAGCGACCGGTCTCATCCGCCGCAGTTACACCAACCCGCCCAACACATTCGACGAAGCACGCTGGGACGACGCGCAGCAGAAGCTGATGGAAGCCTACAACGATGAAGGCTACATCTACGCGAACATCCGCCCGGTCACAGAGAGAGTGCCAAGCACTGATTCGGTGCGCACCGTCAATCTCCGCTGGGAGATCGACGAGAGATCGCCGGCCATCGTCAACCGCATCGAGATCGTGGGGAATGACTACACTCACGAGTCCTGCATTCGGGAGCAGATCGTTCTTGCGCCAGGTCAGGTCTTCAACCGCAACTATCTGATCCGCAGCTACCAGAACATCGGCAACCTCAATTTCTTCGAGACCCCGATGGCCGCGCCCGAGACGCGTCCGAGTGGAGATCAGGGCGACGTCGACATCGTGTTCAACGTGAAAGAGAAGCGTACCGGCAACGTGAACTTCGGTGCGTCGATGGGGCAGGGAACGGGGCTCGGCGGATTCATCGGACTCGATCAGCCGAACCTTCTGGGTCGCTGCAAGCGGGCGCAGGTGCAATGGCAGTTCGGGCAGTACATCAACGATTTCAACCTCACCTACAGCGACCCGAATATCCGGCAGTCGCGAATCTCTGGAAGTCTCACCGCATATCACAGCAGGTCGCGGTTCCAGATCGCGGACCTTGGTGGAACGATCCGTACGGGCGGCCAGATCCAGCTTGGATTCCCGGTTCCGCAATCGATCTACACCCGGCTCTTCGTGTCGTACGGCGGGGAGAAGGTGAGGTACGAAAACACCGGATTGCTGTCCACTGTGGCCACTGCATGCGCGAACTGTTTCCGGTCGACGCTGGGCTTTACTGCGCAGCACGATACGCGGACGGGCCTGCCGTTCCCGGCAGACGGAGGACTTCAGTCGTTCAACGCCCAATTCAACGGCGGCCCGCTGGGCGGTACTGCGTCCTTCCAGCGCTACACAACCGAGCTTCGCTCCTACGCGCCGATCGGACACCTTGGAGGCAGTCTCCTCGGGGGCGAGCCAATGATGTTCGTGGTCGGACTCTCGGCGCGCGCGGGAGCGGTCTTTGGAGACACCGGTCCCTTCTTCTACTCGCAGGCGTTCTCGGTTGGCGGCACGCAATATGGTGAGCCGCTGCGCGGTTACGACGAGTTCTCGATCACTCCGAGTGGCTTCAACCCGAACGCCGATCAGAGTCAGGCGAGCCGGTCATCCTTCGGGAACGCATTCTTCGTCGGGACCGGAGAGCTGGGACTCAGGGTCAATCAGTCGCTTTACGTAAATACCTTCTTCGAAGGCGGCAACGTCTGGAACAAGCCGCGCGAGTTTGACCCGACGCGTTTGTTCAGGAGCTTCGGCTTCGGAGCCGCCACTCTCAGTCCCCTTGGACCTTTGGGTGTGGACATCGGGTATGGGTTCGACAAGATTGACGCTCAGGGGAGACCGGCGCCCGGCTGGAAGCTCCACTTCAAACTCGGACAATTCTTCTAACACTGGAGTCATAAATGCGAGTGCTTTTCCGTGCGAGCTCCATCGCATTGGCCACATCGCTGGTTGTTGTCGGCATCGCGGGAGGACAGGCTGCGCAGCCTGCACCCGCGCCGGCGAAGATTGGCTACATCAATTCGGCTCAGTTGCTTGCGCAAGCGCCGGGACGCGCCGAGGCTGAGGCGCAGTTCGACAGGGAAGTGGGGGTCTACCGCCAACAGATCCAGCGGATGGATGATTCGCTGCGCACGTTGATGGCCGCTTTCGATAAAGATGCTCCAAAACTGGACAGCGCCACGCGCGAGACGCGCCGCACATCGATCGGCCAGAAGGAAGTCGAGTATCAGCAACGCGCGCGTGGACTCGACTCGACCATGCAGGCGCGGCAGGCGCAGCTGGTCAAGCCGATAATGGAGCGCGTTCAGACAGTGATCGAAGCGATTCGCGCCGAAGACAATTACGCGTTGATTCTCGATGTGGGCGCCCAGGTGAGCGTGGTTGTGGCCGCCGACAAGCGACTCGATCTGACCGACCGAGTGCTCGCGCGGCTCAAGTCGCAGGGAATACCGGCCGCACCACCAGTGAGTGGAGCCGTTCCACAGCCCGCGGGAGTGACTCGGCCCAAGAAGTGAATGGCAACGCGATAGCCAAGAGTTCAACCAGCGGTGATGGTGCTAGCACCATCACCGCTGAGGCTATTGCGGCACTCGTTTCCGGAGAGCTGATAGGCGACGGTAAGGCCGCTGTTAGCGGCGTGGCACCGCTCGATCGCGCGGGCGCGCAGCACCTGAGCATTCTCTCGAGCGGAAAGTACGTACCGATGATGGCTACGACGAAAGCAGGCGTGGTGCTCCTCGATCCTGAATTCCGTGACGCGCCAGGTGCGCCGCGGGCGCGCATAATCGTCAAGCAGCCGCTGGAGAAGCTTCTTTCGCTGCTGCCGAGACTCTATCCCCAGGAATCACCGGCTCCCGGGGTCGCGTCAACCGCGCGCATCGGCAAAGGGGCGGTCCTGGGTCACGGGGTTTCCGTTGGCGAGTACGCGATCATCGGAGCCAACGCGAAGCTGGGCGAAGGGGTCGCGATCGGAGCGCACAGCGTCGTTGGAGACAATGTTTCCATTGGTGACAACTCACGGCTGTGGCCGGGCGTCACGATCTACGCGGGCGCGACCCTTGGGGCGCGGACAATGATTCATTCCGGCGCGCGCATCGGATGCGATGGCTTCGGTTATGTCTTCCGCGAGGGCGCTCACCAGAAGATCCAGCACGTCGGCCGTTGCATCATCGGTGATGATGTAGAGATCGGTGCCAACACCACGATCGACCGCGGCAGCATCGACGACACGGTGATCGGGAGCGGCACGAAGATCGACAATCTCGTGCACGTAGCTCACAACGTCCGGATCGGAGAGAAGTGTCTTCTCATGGCGCAAGTCGGCATTGCGGGGTCGGTGATAGTCGGCGATGGAGCCATCCTCGCCGGACAGGCCGGCATCAGCGGTCACCTCTCGATTGGCGCCGGCGCTCGCGTGGCGGCGCAGGCCGGAGTCTTTGGTGATATACCTGCCGGTGAATCATGGTCCGGATATCCGGCGCGTCCGCACCGGGAATCGCTTCGTGCCTCGGCCGCGTTGTTTAAGTTGGCGGGGATGATGCGGCGTCTGGAGAAGTTGCTGGCAGAGCCGGACTCCAAGTGAGTCGAAAGACTTTAGCCCGGGCGGTGGCGCTCGAGGGAATTGGCCTGCACCTCGGTGTCGAATGCCGGATCACCTTTCAGCCGGCGCCGGCGAAGCAGGGCATTGTCTTTCGGCGGACTGATTGTCCCGGACTGCCACCGATTCGCGCGCACGTGAGCGAAGTAAGCGGGAGCGAGCGCCGCACTCAGCTCGGCAGAGGTCCTCAGGCGGTGCACACCGTCGAGCACGTCCTGGCCGCCGTAATGGGGATGGGCATCGACGATGTGACAATCGATATGAATGGGCCGGAGCCGCCGATACTCGATGGCAGCGCTGCTCCGTTTCTCGCCGCGCTGTCAGATGCGGGACTTGCGACGCTGGAGGGCGAGCCGGATTTTCTGGATCTGAACGAGCCAGTACGGATCATAGATGGTGCGTCAGTCTATGAGGCGTATCCATGCGATCACCTGGAGCTCGACGTAACGATTGAATTCCCGCACCCTTTGATCGGCAAGCAGTCGCGCCGCTTCACAGTTACTGAAGAATCGTTCGCGAGCGAACTGTCGAGAGCACGGACGTTTGGCTTTGTTCATGAGGTGGAAGCCCTGCGCGCCAAAGGACTCATCAAGGGCGCCTCGCTCGAGAACGCAGTGGTGCTCGATGATACCGTCGTCCTGAGCGGCGATCTACGCTGGGAGGACGAGTTCGTGCGTCATAAGGCGATGGACTGCGTGGGTGACCTTGCGCTCGCGGGGGCACGGGTTCGCGCGCGTATCGTCGCCGTGAAGCCAAGTCATCGTGGAACGATTACGTTGGTACGTGAGCTGGTTAAGGCCGGAAGAAAGGAGAAGGGGATGTATACGATAGAAGACATCATGAAGGTTCTGCCCCATCGCTACCCGTTCCTGCTGGTGGACCGCATCCTCGAGATCGAGGAGAAGAAGCGAATTGTCGGTCTGAAGAACGTCACGATCAACGAGCCGTTCTTTCAAGGGCATTTTCCAGGGCATCCGATAATGCCGGGAGTGCTGATCATCGAGGCGATGGCGCAAGTGGGGGGAATGCTATTGCTCGGTTCGGTAGCCGATCCCGACACGAAGGTGGTTTACTTCATGTCTCTCGACAACGTGAAGTTCAGACGACCGGTGAAGCCCGGCGACCAGTTGCGTTTCGAGCTCGACGTCGTGCAGCTGCGCGGCACCGTTTGCAAAATGCGCGGAGTTGGAAAAGTCGACGGCGAAGTGGTCGTCGAGGCGGACATGGCAGCGACTATCCGCGACCGATGACCAGCAAGCGGATTCATCCGTCCGCGATCATCTCACCCGACGCCGAAATCGCGTCGGACGCCGAGATCGGCGCGTTCGCCATCGTCGGCGAAAACTGCACGATTGGAAGCGGCTGCATCGTCTCGCCGCGAGCGACACTCGAGCGCAACGTCGCACTTGGGGAGAACGTCAAGGTCGGCGTCGGGACGATCCTCGGTGGGCCGCCTCAGGATCTCAAGTACGCCGGTGAGGAGACCACCGTCGAGATCGGCGAAGGGACCGTGATTCGCGAGTACACGACGATCAATCGTGGCACCGCGCATTCCTTCAAGACGACGGTGGGACGAAACTGTCTGTTGATGTCGTACGTCCATCTCGCCCACGACTGTCACATTGGCGACAATGTCATTCTGTCCAACGTCGTGCAGCTCGCTGGCCACGTGATCGTCGAAGACAGGGCCATCATATCGGGCTTGAGCGCCGTGCATCAATTCGTGCGGATCGGACGCCACAGCTTCATCGGCGGCTGTTCACGGGTGTCCAAGGACATCCCGCCGTTTCTCAAGGCCGTCGGCAACCCTGTGAAACTCTACGGATTGAACACCATTGGCCTTCAGCGGAGCGGAATGGACGACGCGACGATACTCGAGCTCAAGCGCGCATATCGGCTGCTGTTTCGATCGGACCATAATGTCACGCAGGCGATCGTGCAGGCGCAGAATGAGCTGGAGCCGTTGTCCGAGGTGAAGGAGCTCATACGATTCGTTGAGGCCAGCGAGCGCGGGGTTGTGATTTGACGAACATTCCACGCGTCGGTGTCGTCGGCGCGGGCAGCCTTGGGTTCCACCACATAAGAATTCTTCGCGATCTTCCCGGTATCGAGTTCAGCGGGTTCGTCGAGTCGAGACCGGAGCGCAGAACAGAAGTCGAGAAGGAGCTTCGCGTACGGAGTCACGTCACGTTGGAGGCTCTCCTCGACGCTTCCGAAGCGGTTGTCATCGTGGTGCCAACGTCCGCGCATTTCTCCATCGCGAGCGGCGCCATCGAGCGCGGAAAGCATGTCTTCATCGAGAAGCCGATTACCACGACACTGGAGGAGGCCGATTCGCTCCTCGGGCTTGCGCGGAAGAAGGGCACGATCATCCAGATCGGCCACATCGAGCGATTCAACCGGGCAGTGCGTGCCGCGCTTCCACACGTGCAAAAGCCAAGGTTCATCGACAGCGAGCGATTGGCGCCCTTCAGTCCGAGGGGCTCCGATGTCGCCGTCGTGCTCGATCTCATGATCCACGACATCGACCTGCTTCTTACCCTCGTCGGTTCGGAGGCCCGCGACATATCGGCGGTGGGAGTCCCGGTTCTCACTCCAATGCTCGACATCGCGAACGCCCGGGTGACCTTCAACTCCGGAGCTGTCGCCAACATCACATCGAGCCGCATCTCGCGGGAGCGAAAGCGAAAGATCAGGATCTTTCAGCAGAGTGGATATCTGTCGCTCGACCTGGGAGCGGGAACCGGGGAATTCTTCCGGCTCCGCTCCGACATCGATCCCCTCTCGATTCGTTCGGCGCCCGCCGACATCACCGCGTTCGTCGATCGAATCAAGCTCGACGCGCCGGACGGAGAGCCGTTGAAGCTCGAGCTGGAGAGTTTCGTTTCTGCACTCGAGGGCAAAAGCCCTGTTGTCGTCACCGGCGAGGAGGGCAGAATGGCGCTGGGTGTGGCGCTTCGGATTGTGAAGGAGATCGAGCGGACTCTGCCGTCGCTGGTCGGGCACACGCATCACAATGCGTAAGGTGCTGTTCGTCGCCGGAGAAGCTTCCGGCGACCTCCATGCGGCGGGCGTGGCGGCCGCACTGAGACGCATCCGGCCCGAGCTATTGCTCGCGGCCGTCGGAGGCCGACGACTGGCGGAGGAGGGCGTCCAACTGATTCACCGCGACGAGCAGCTTGGCGTGATGGGCTTCCTCGAGGTGCTCAAGCACGTGCCGCGACACTTCCTCTTGTTGCGTACGATGCGAAAAATGTTCGAGCGCGGCGAAGTAGCCGTGTTGATCCTCATCGACTATCCGGGCTTCAATATGAAGGTGGCGGCGGCGGCGAAGCGTGCCGGGGTACCGGTGCTTTACTACGTGACACCGCAGGTCTGGGCATGGGGGGCCGGCCGGATTCCCAAGCTTGCCCAACTCATCACCAAAGCCGCCGTCATCCTTCCGTTCGAAGAGCCGCTGCTCCGCGGCTTCGGCATCGATGCGACGTTCGTGGGACATCCGCTGTTGGATCGCGCCGTCGACATGCCGACAAAGGTGGAAGCCCGCGAAGCGCTCAGGTTGGCGCTAAATACGCCTGTGCTCGCCCTCTTCCCCGGCAGTCGCCAACAGGAGATCGATCGCCACATCGACGATTTTGTGGCGACGGCCAGGGAACTTCAGCGCAGGATTCCCGGTTTGCAGGTGCTGGTCAGTGTCGCGCCCACCGTTGCTCTCGACTCCACGCGTTGTCCATTTCGGCTCGTGCATTCGGCATCGCTGAGCGTTCTGCGGGCAGCCGATGTCGCTCTCTGCAAGAGCGGAACAACCACCCTCGAGGCCGCGATTGCCGATTGCCCGTTGATTGTGGCTTATCGAACAGGTCGGATCAATTATGCGGTGGCGAGGAGAGTGGTGAAGGTGCCGAACATCGGTCTCGTGAACGTCGTCGCCGGAAGGGAAGTCGCGCGAGAGTTCATACAGGATGAGATCGAGCCATCGATGATGGCGGACGCAATGGCCGAGATACTAAAGGATGGCCCGCGACGCCAGGAAGTTCTGACCGGACTGGCCGAAGTGCGCTCAAAGCTCGGCTCGCCCGGGGCGGCGGACCGCGTCGCACAAATGGCCAGCGGGCTCGCCGGCCCCCGAGGATGAGCAGCGAGAGCGAAGTCTTCCCGTGGCGGTCGCGCGCAGCACTCCTGCTGGGCAGAGGCGTCCTTCAGGCGTTGGCGCGAACGTGGCGATTTCGCATCGTGAACGCTCAGGCAATCGATGATCTACGCGGTGCGAAGCGGAACTTCATCTTCTCGCTCTGGCACGGACAGCTGCTACCGCTCCTTTGGCACCATCGCGACGAAGGAGTTGTCCTCCTGATCAGTGAGCACCGCGACGGTGAGCTTGTCGCGCGCGCGGCACAGTCATTGGGTTACGCGCTTGTCAGAGGGTCGACGACGCGCGGAGCGGATCGCGCACTGATTTCTGTTATTCGCGAGCTTCAGGCAGGACGCGAAGTAGCGATCACACCCGACGGGCCCAAGGGGCCAGCGGGAAAGTATGCCCCGGGAGCTTTGATCGCGGCACAGAGGTCGGACGCAGCAATTCTTCCGATAGTTGCGGTTGCGGACCGGGCCTGGCGTTTGAAAAGTTGGGATCGTTTCATGATACCCAAGCCGTTCGCGCGCATTACGGTGGCCTACGGAAAGCCAACGAAGGTGCTCGCAGCCACCCCTCGTGCGGCGGCGGAAGAAGGTCCGCGGTTCGAGGCTCTCATGAGTGAAACTATCGGGAAGGCTGGTGGCTGATCCTCGCAGATTGGTCGAGGCGGTGTGGACTGGACGCGGGAAGGCGGCGCGCGCAGCGCGAGCGTTGCTTGCTCCCGCCGAAGCGCTATACGGTGCCGTGATCGCGACGAGAGGGAAACTGTACGATTGGGGAATCCTTCGAGCGACCGAATTCCCGGTGCCCGTCTTGAGCATCGGGAATCTGTCGGTAGGCGGGACCGGCAAGACGCCCATCGCCGCCTGGTTTGCCCACAAGTTTTCGGAGAAGGGCGCGGCTCCGGCGATCGTGTTGCGCGGGTACGGTGGCGACGAGATCATCGTGCACAGACGACTGAACGAGGGGATCCCTGTCGTCGCCTTTGCCGATCGAGTCCGCGGCATTCGTGACGCGATCGCTGACGGAGCGAACGTGGTAGTTCTGGATGATGCCTTTCAACACCGCCGCGCCGGGAGGGACGCCGATGTCCTTCTCGTAAACGCCGACGCGTGGACGGGGAAGCCTCGACTGCTTCCCGCCGGACCATGGCGCGAGCCCCTTCGGGCCGCTCGCCGAGCGACGCTTGTGATCATCACGCGAAAGACAGCCGACAGATCCGCGGTGGCGGACGTGAAGCGCGCGCTCGCCAACGCCGCTTCTCACGTCCCGGTCGCAATCGTGCACATCGCACCGGGCGAGTTGAGAAGCACTGCAACCGGTCAGACTCTTCCTCTCCACACGTTGCGGGGAGCGGACCTCACCGCGATCGCCGCGATCGCGCAACCCGACACTTTTTTCCAGCAGCTCACTGAGCTGGGCGCAGTCGTTCGGCCTTTCAGCTTCCCTGATCATCACGCATTTACACGAGCCGAGGCGAGTGCACTCGCGGCTGAGGCAGGCAATTCCGATTTCGTCGTTTGCACTCTCAAGGACGCTGTGAAACTGGAGTCGTTATGGCCTGCCGAAGCGGGGTCATTATGGTATGTTTCACAGCGTTTGCGAATCGAGGACGGACAGGAGCACATCGACCGTTTGCTCGAGAATCTGTTGTCTCCCGCAACCTGAAACCGACCTCTCGACACAGGATCGACACTCGAACTCATGGCAACTGACATTCGAATTCCTGCGCATAAGCTTGTTCGACCCGATAAAGACCGGTTCCTTGACGAGGAAAATCCATTCGAGGCGATGATGTCGCGCTTCGACAAAGCCGCCGAGCTTCTCGATCTAGAGCCCGGATTGTACAAGGTGCTTCGCCAGGCCGAGAAGCAGGTGATCGTCTCGATCCCGGTCATGCTGGATAACGGCCAGGTCGAAGTGTACGAAGGATATCGCGTTCAATACAACACGTCGCGCGGCCCGGCGAAGGGCGGCATCCGATTCGACCTGCAGGTCACGCTTGAAGAGGTGAAGGCGCTCGCCGCCTGGATGACGTGGAAATGCGCCGTAGTCAACATTCCGTTCGGCGGCGCCAAGGGCGGTGTCAAGTGCGACCCGCAAGCGATGAGCGCGGCGGAGCTCGAGAAACTGACTCGTCGCTATACGTCAGGAATCATCAACATGCTCGGACCCGACACCGACGTGCCGGCGCCTGATGTCAATACAAACGAGCGCGTGATGGCCTGGGTAATGGATACGTACTCGATGCATGTTGGCCACACCGTCACGGCTGTCGTGACAGGAAAGCCGGTGGAGCTGGGGGGATCGCTGGGACGACGCGAAGCGACTGGCCGTGGCTGCATGATCGTAACCAAGGAAGCGCTCAAGCACCTCGGAATGCCGGTGAAGGGGACGACCGTTGCCGTGCATGGATTCGGCAACGTCGGTTCGGTTGCGGCCGAACTCCTCACGCGCGAGGGTTGCAAGGTCGTCGCGATCGGCGACCGGTCCGTCTCGGTCTACAACGCGGCTGGCATCGACATCGATGACGCGATCGCCTATGCGAAAAAGCACCGCTCGCTCGAAGGCTACGGCAAGGCCGAGGTGATCTCGGGAGCTGATCTGCTGACGCTCGATGTCGACGTGCTGCTTCCCGCGGCGCTCGAAAACGTAATCACGACGAAGAACGCGAAGGACATAAGGGCGCGGATCATTTGCGAGGGCGCCAATGGACCAACTACGGCGGCGGCAGACTCGATACTCGATGAGAATGGCATTTTCGTCATCCCCGACATTCTCGCCAACGCTGGCGGAGTCACGGTCTCCTACTTCGAATGGGTGCAGGATCGCGGCGGGTATTTCTGGCCGGAGGATCTGGTTAACGAGCGTCTCGAGACAATCATGCGCCGCAGCTTCAAGGATGTGCTCGATCTCTCGCGCCAGCGTCGCGTGAACATGCGCACCGCCGCCTACATGGTCTCGATCGACAGAGTGGCCAGCGTCCACAAACTCCGCGGCATCTACGCGTAGATGCGACTTGTCGTCGCCGTCGTGGGCAAGACGCGCAGTGCCGCGCTAGGCGAAGCGATCCGGGACTACGAGACACGAGCGGCGCGGTACTGGCCGCTCGACGTGCATGAGGTCCGCGAAGAGCGCGCAAGCGGAATCCCGGTCGAAAAGGTGAAAGAGCGCGAGGGATTACGACTTTCGGCAAAAGTGCCGGAGCGAGCGGAGACGGTGGCTTGCGATGTTGGCGGCAAGTCACTCAGCTCGGCGGAGTTCGCCGAGTTTTTGCGGACGGCGCGTGAGCAGGACCGCGATCTGGCTTTTCTGATCGGCGGAGCATTCGGGCTTCCGTCCAGTGTCACGACCAAGTCGACGATGAGGCTTTCGCTGGCACCGTGGACGCTTCCCCACGAGATCGCGCGTCTGGTGCTGGTTGAGCAGATCTACCGGGCGGGGACCATCGTCCGTGGTGAGCCGTACCACAAGTGACACTCGTTCGCGACGGTGCTGCGAGAATGAACGCGTCGGGCTCGCAGGAGGCGGATTGGTTCGAGCAGTGGTTCGGGGAGGACTATCTACACATCTACCAGCATCGCGACGAGCAAGAGGCGGAGCACGTCATTGAGCTCATCGCCTCGAGCCTCGCCGGACGCGAAATCGGTTCCGTGCTCGATCTGGGCTGCGGTGCGGGCCGTCACACGAAAGTGTTGTTCGAGCGGTGGTGGACAGTCGGGCTGGATCTCTCGATGGCGCTCCTCAAGGTCGCTCGAAAGGAATCACCCGACGCGCCATATGTGCGGGCCGATATGAGGGAGCTTCCGTTCGCGGACGAGAGCTTCGATCTGGTCGTGAATCTCTTCACGAGCTTCGGCTATTTCGAGGAGGATAGCGAACATGCCCGCGTGCTGGCTTGTGTACGCGCCGCCACGCGACGCGGCGGAACATTCGTCATCGACTTTCTCAACGCGAGTCAAGTGCGCCGCGGTCTCGTTCCATACGATGAGCGCGTGGAGAACGGCATCACCATCGAGCAGAGGCGCACGATCAGCGGCGATGACAGATTCGTCGAGAAGAGAATAAGGCTTCGCGAGCGCGGCAAGGAGTACATCGAGCGGGTGCGCCTGCTGTCCGCCGCGGACCTCGAGCGGATGCTCACGACGGCAGGCTTCGACGTGTCGAAGCGCTTTGGCGATTACAGCGGTGATGGGTGGTCGGAGAACTCGCCGCGCACGATACTTTTCGCGAGCCGCCGATGAATCCTCGAATCATTAGCCAAACGCTCGCCGGCAATCCGCTTGCTACCGCGCTGATCTCCGGCAATGCTCCGCCGGGTTGGTACGAGCCGGTCCCTACCGATGCGGCATCGTGGCGAGAACGTATAGAGTCGGTCCGATCGGATTTTCCTGGTGACTGGCTGGCGAAACTGGCGCCCGCTTTCGAGGCGACTGGAAAGGCCGGGGAAAGACTCGAGGCGTCGAGCAATGGACGGGGCGTGGTGGTCACCACGGGCCAGCAGCCTGGTCTCTTTGGCGGGCCGGTATACACGCTCAGCAAAGCGCTGAGCGCGCTCGCGATCGCCGACTCACTTCAAGAGGCCACTGGTGTCCCGGTCGCGCCGGTATTCTGGGCGGCAACTGACGACACCGACTTCAAAGAGGCGAGCAGCACAGCCGTCTCGTTTCCCGGCGGTGCGCAGCTGCTCCGTATCGATCACGTCCAGGCGCTCGGTCAGACAATGGCATCGATGCCACTCGGCGACGTATCGGCACAGCTGGAAGCGCTGACGCGGGCCGCCGGCTCGACAATCGACCCCACGCCGCTCGAGGTACTCGAGCGATTCTACACGTCGGGCCAAACGATCGGATCCGCATACGTGTCCTTTCTCCGCGCCCTTTTTGCGCCGCTTGGTATCGCCGTGATCGATGCGTGGCACCCTGCCACTCGTTCCGCCGCCGCACCATTGCTGAGCAGTGCTCTCCAGAAGGCGGGCGACATTGCCGCCAAAATCTCGCAACGCAATCAGGAGATAGAGAAAGCGGGATTCACTCCTCAGGTTCAGGAAATGCCCGGCCTCTCCCTCGTCTTCAGCTCGGGATCTGGTGGACGCAAGCGCATCCCAATCAAGGCGGCAGGGAAGCAGGCCGCGTCCGAGGACAGAGGGCCGAACGTGTTGCTGCGCCCGGTCGTGGAGCGGGCAATCCTGCCCACGGCGACTTACATCGGAGGCCCGGCGGAGATCGCGTATTTCGCGCAGGTGTCCCCGATTGCGGAGCTGCTCGGTGTCGCAAAGCCAGCGATCGTTCCCAGGTGGTCCTGCACCATAATCGAGCCCCATGTCGAGAAGATTCTCGAAAAGCTCTATCTCCTGCCCGAAGATTTCCGGGATCCGCACGAGGTGGAGGCGCGCGTTGCACGAGCGCAATTACCGAAGCGCGTCCTCGACGAGCTCAACGCCACGCGCGTTCTGCTCGACAAAACGCTGGACGAGCTGAGCGATGCGGTTGAGCAGGAACGCGCGCCCGTGAGTCCCGCTGTGACAGTGGGATTGCGCGCGAGTCTCGTGCGACGCCTGGAGCGTTTCGAGCGCAGGCTCGTCGCGGCCGCGAAGAAACAGCACGCCAACATCATGCAGGAGATCGGCACGGCGCGCGGGTCCCTTTATCCTCTGGGCAAGCCGCAGGAGCGAGCGCTCAACTTCGTGCCACTTCTTGCGCGTTATGGACCCGGTTTCCGCGAGGAAATGCTTGAAGAAGCGCGTGGGCACGCGAAGAGACTCGTCGGCGTGACCAGGCAGCTCGAGGAAGCCGTACCGGTGCGGGGTCGCTCGTGACCAACGGGGAAGATCAGGAGGAAGAAGATCGATCGCTGCCGCCACTCCTCCCGCCCGAAGCCGATGAAGTAACCGCGGCTGCCACGCCGATCGAACGGCGGGCGACGCCACGCGCGCCCCGCACGGCATTCGAACGGTCCAGAGGCGCAGCGTTTCTAGTAGGCTCCGGAATTCTTCTCAGTCGGCTGACGGGACTGATCCGGCAGACGATGATGGCGCGCTACCTCGGTGCCGGCCTCGCTGCAGACGCGTTCAATGCGGCGTTCCGGATTCCGAACCTGCTGCAGAATCTGTTCGGTGAGGGTGTTCTTTCCGCTTCGTTCATACCCGAATACGCGGGACTCCTCGGCAGAGGAAATGAGAATGAAGCGACTCGTCTCGCCGGCGCGATCGCGGGAATGCTTGCTCTCATCGCGTCGATCCTCGTGGCGCTGGGTGTGTACACGGCGCCCTGGCTCGTCGCGATCATCGCCAATGGCTTTACCGGTGAGAAACGGGAGCTAACGGTACTGTTGACCAGAATTCTTTTCCCCGGCGCGGGATTGCTCGTCTTCTCCGCCTGGTGCCTGGGCATCCTCAATAGTCACCGACGCTTTTTCATTTCGTACACGGCGCCGGTATTCTGGAATCTGGCGATGATCGGGACGCTCATATTCTTCCACAAGGGACGCACCGAGGTTCAACTCGCCATCTATCTCGCTTACGGCTCTGTAGTCGGCAGCGCATTGATGTTTGCCGTTCAACTGCCGCAGGTCATGTCTCTCGCGCGCGGAATAAGACCGCGACTGACGGCAGCGTCTGAAAGCGTGAGGAGCGTAGTTCGAAATTTCATTCCCGCGTTTGTGGGAAGGGGAGTGGTGCAGCTCAGTGCCTACGTTGATGCGTGGCTCGCGAGCTATCTGGGGAACGGAGCTGTTTCGTCTTTTTCCTACGCGCAGGCTCTATACGTTCTTCCCATCAGTCTTTTTGGAATGGCGATCTCAGCCGCCGAACTGCCTACGATGTCGCGCGCGACCGGGACAACGGCGGAAATCGGCGCGTATCTGCGCGGGCGTCTGAGCGATGGCCTCGACCGAATCGCGTACTTCATAGTTCCCAGTGCGATTGCTTTCCTCGCGCTCGGTGACCTCATCGTTCTGGTGTTGTTCCAGAGTGGAAAGTTCCAGCGCGGGAATACAATCTGGGTGTGGCAGATTCTCATCGGGTCGACGGTCGGAATACTTGCGTCGACGATGGGTCGTCTGTACTCGTCGACCTTCTACGCGCTGCGGGACACGAGGACACCGCTGCGCTACGCGGTGGTACGCGTGATCCTTACCACCGGACTGGGATACTTCTTCGCGCTGGTTTTGCCCGGGTTGCTGGGGGTCGACAGAAGACTCGGTGCGGCAGGCCTGACGGCGTCGGCCGGCCTGGCTGGCTGGGTCGAGTTCTTTTTGCTGCGGCGCGAAATGGATAAGAGAATCGGCCGCACCCGGCTTGTCCCGGCACGCATGGCACGTCTGTGGGGGGCTGCGCTCGCCGGAGCCGCGCTTCCGTGGGCGTACAAGCTGGTAGTGGACCGCGGCGCTCCGCTTCTTTCCGCGCACGAGAACGCCGTGCGCTCGAAGCTCATGGCTCTGGCGCTGCTCTGCCTGTACGGACTCATGTACCTTGGCATTACCGCAGCGTTTGGAATCCCGGAAGCGAAAAACGTCTTCGATCGCGGGAGGCGACTCTTCAACCTCGCTCTGCGTCCGAAGTGAACCGGGCTTTTCACGGGTGGTATAATTACACATGCTGCCCGTTCCCGATGCTGTTGCCACGAAGCTTCTCCACCTTCCCGACGGACCCGGTGTCTATCTCTGGAAGGGAAGGGACGGGACTACCCTCTATGTAGGCAAAGCGAAGCGCCTGCGCTCACGCGTGCGCAGCTATTTCGCCAACGACCAGCTCGAAAGCCCCAAAACGCGGCACCTCGTCGGCCTCATCGCGGATCTCGAGACGATTGTCGTCCCCAGCGAAGCACACGCGCTGATCCTCGAAGCAAACCTGATCAAGGAGTACCGTCCGCGGTTCAACATCGCTCTGCGGGACGACAAGTCCTATCCGTACATCAAGGTGACGGTGCAGGAGCCCTTCCCCAGAGTGTTCGTGACGCGACGGCTGGAAGACGACGGAGCGAGCTACTTCGGCCCGTACACCGATGTCGGTGCGATGCGCCGAAGTCTCAATGTGGTGAAGAGAATCTTCACCGTACGGAGCTGCAACTACGACATGCCGGCTCAGATGCCGGAGCGGCCGTGCCTCGACTACTACATCAAGCGATGCAAGGCGCCGTGCATCCTGGCGCAATCGCAACAGGAATACCGCGCAATGATCGACGAAGTGGTGCTTTTCCTCTCGGGACGTCCAGACGAGGTCGTGCGCCGGGTGAAGGAGCGCATGGATCTCGCATCCGAGGAACTCGACTTCGAGCGTGCCGCGGAATTGCGCGATGCCCTTCACCACCTCGAGCAGATGGAAGAGCCCACCGTCGTTCTCGAGGTGGAGGGCGGTGACCGCGATGTGATCGGTTACGCGCGCGATGGCGACGACGCCTGTGTCACCGTGCTGCGCATCAGAGGCGGTAAACTGCTCTCCCGAGAGCAGCGATTCCTGACGAATATCGACGGCGAAGACGACGCCGACGTGCTGACGATATTTCTCGCCGGAAGCTACGTGGGCATGCAGGAGAAAGCGCGACAGCTCCTGCTCCCATTCGATTTCCCGGATCGCGAGCTGATCGAGCAGACCCTTCCGGACAGCAGGATCCTGATTCCGCAGCGGGGACCGCGGCGCGATCTCATCGCGCTGGCCGAGCAGAACGCGCGTCACTTGCTCGAGGAGCTCAAGCTCTCCTCGATGGAGGCAGACGAGCGCGCCGGGGATCCGGTCTATGAGCTGGGCAGGGAGCTGGGGCTACAGCGCCTCCCGCGGTCCCTCGTCTGCTTCGACATTTCAACGACGCAGGGCACCGATACGGTCGGCTCCTGCGTCTGGTTCGAGAACGGACGTCCGAAGAGGAGCGAGTACCGCAAGTTCAAGGTGAAGACGGTCGAGGGTACTGACGACTTCGCCTCCATTCAGGAAGTGGTTCGGCGATACTTCGAGCGGCGACTGAACGATGAAAAACCGCTGCCCGACCTGATCGTGATCGACGGTGGCAAAGGTCAGCTTTCCGCCGCCCACGCCGCCATCGCGGAGCTAGCCCTCGCGGATCGACCGTTGATCAGCCTTGCCAAGCGGGACGAAGAGGTCTTCATCTGGGGTCGCGAAGAGCCCCTCAGGCTCTCGAGACGCTCGCCTGGACTCAGGCTTCTGCAGCAGGCGCGGGACGAGGCCCACCGCTTCGCCGTGACCTATAACCGGAAGCGTCGTTCGATGCGAACCGTAACTTCCGAGCTCCTCAAGGTACGCGGCATCGGACCGGTAAAGCGGCGCCAGCTGCTCAAGGAATTCGGCAGTGTCCAGGGAGTCCGGGACGCGAGCGAGGAGGCAATCGCCAGGCTCCCTGGCTTTAACGCCGAGCGCGCCCGTAAGCTTCTCGAGTCCCTCGCTGCAACCTCGCCGGTCTAGCAAAAGCGCTAGCAAAAGCGCGACTGCGTTGTGCACGAATCAGAGAGAGCTAAAGTTCGGTAATTCCTTGACTTCGCTCTCTTTAGCTCTAAATTACTTGAGCTATGGTAAAGGTATCTCGCGTCGAACAAAAAAGCATCGCTGAGGAGCTCGGGATCCAGCCGGGCACGGAGTTGCTCACCGTAAATGGGCGCCCGCTCGCGGACTTCCTCGACTGGGAATTCCTTGCCGCTGATGAAGAGCTTGTAATCGAGGCTCGTCAACCCGATGGCGAGGAAGTCATCTATGAGCTGGAGCGCCTTGACGGTGAGCCGCTAGGGATCTCGCTCCAGCCTCCGTCGGTGCGACGCTGCGCCAACAAGTGTGAGTTCTGCTTCATCGAGGGACTGCCGCCCGGCCTGCGCAAGCCGCTCTACATTCGCGACGACGACTACCGGCTGTCATTCGCCTACGGAAATTTCGCGACGCTTTCCAACGTGAAGGAACGCGACATCGAGCGCATCCTCGAGTATCGGCTGTCTCCACTTTACGTTTCCGTTCACGCGACGAACCATGAGGCGAGGAAGATCCTGCTCAACAACCAGCGCGTGCCTGACATCAAGGCCCAGCTTTCACGGCTCACACAGGGCGGCATCCAGTTTCACGCCCAGATGGTCATCGTTCCGGGGTTGAACGACGAGGAGGTGCTCGAGGAGTCTCTCACTGATCTTTGGAACATGGGGGATGCGGTTTTGTCGGCCGCTGTGGTTCCAGTCGGGCTCACTCAGTTCTCGCACCTTTACACCGGCAAGGGAATGGATCGCGACACGGCCCGCACGATCCTGATTCAGGTGGAGCGCTGGGGTGAGCGTGCAAAGAAAGAGCGTGGCGAAACCTGGGTGTTCGGATCGGATGAGCTCTACATGCTCGCCGAGAGAGAGCTGCCCGGTGCCGAGCACTATGGAGAGTTCGCCCAGATCGAGAACGGAGTTGGTTCGGTCACATCCCTGCGCATGCGCGTCAGCCAGGGCCTTGGTCGCGTTGTTCGTCGCGATGGCCAGCGCATCGGAGTGGTTACAGGGTTGGCGATGGCGCCTGTAATGGAGCCGTTGCTCGAGCACTTGCGCGAAGCAAGTGGGGCGGATTTCAAGCTGATCGTCGCCCAGAATTCGCTCTTTGGTCCCACGATAACGACAGCCGGCCTTCTGGTCGGAAAGGACATCATGACGGCGCTTAGTGATCGGCACGATCTCGACATCGCATTAATACCCGCCGAGACGATCAACGAGGACGGAATCTTTTTGGACGACTATACCCTCGAGGCCGTGCGTGAATCGTTGCCGATGCCGATTTTCCCGTCGTACGACTTCATCGATGTGCTGGAGTCCGAGTCGAGCGGGGTACTCGCGTGAACCTTCCCGTCATCGCACTCGTCGGCCGTCCGAACGTGGGCAAGTCAGCGTTGTTCAACCGCATCGTCGGTGAGAACAGCGCGATCGTCAGCGACGAACCAGGGACAACCCGCGACCGACATTTCGCGCGCGCCGAATGGAACGGCCGTCAGTTCTGGCTGGTCGATACCGGCGGGCTCACTGACGACCCGCACATCCCCATGGACCTGGAGATCAAACGCCAGGTGCTGCAGGCAATCGAGGAATCCGATCTTCTCATGCTGGTGGTCGACGCGAAGACCGGGCTCCACCCGAGTGACTCGCGAGTCGTCGACCTGCTTCGAGAAGCACGGAAACCATGGGTGCTGGTCGCCAATAAGGTCGACGATCCGGCGTCGACGGATTTCTTCGAGTTCTATGAGCTGGGTGCTGGCGATCCGGTTCCGGTCTCCGCGATCAACGGCAAGAACTCGGGCGACATGCTCGATGTGCTCGTCGAACGAATCCCAACCGCTGCGGCAGAAGTTCCCGATGCACTACGCGTAGCTGTCGTAGGCCGACCAAACGTAGGCAAGTCATCCATCATCAACCGGCTCCTGGGCGAAGAGCGGCTGGTCGTCGCCGACACGGCGGGGACGACCCGAGACGCGATTGATACGCCAATGATGTTTCACGGGCGCGAGCTGATCTTCGTCGATACTGCGGGACTCCGGCGCCAGTCGAAGGTGGAGGATGGAATCGAATTCTATTCCTCGCTCAGAACCAGGCGCGCGATCGAGCGTTCCGACATTTGCATCCTCGTTCTCGATGCCGTCGAGGGTCTGCACAACCAGGATCTGAAGATCGCGGCTCTAGCGTGGGAGAGCGGCCGGGGTCTGATCGTGGTGGTGAACAAGTGGGATCTCATGGAGAAGGGAAACAACACCGCCGCCAAGTTCGAGAAGGAAGCGCAGGAGAAGGCGCCGTTTCTCAAGTTCGTTCCATTCGTGTTCACGTCCGCCATCAGCGGGCAGCGCGTGACGAAGATTCTCGAGCTGCTGCTGGAAGTGGACGTCGAGAGACACAAGCGCATCACCACGTCCCAGGTGAACACCACCCTCGCGGAGATCATCGGCAGGCGCCAGCCGCCGCAGGCGGCCGGCCGCGAGATCAAGTTGAACTACGCGACGCAGGTCGAAACCGCACCGCCCGTGATCGCGGTGTTCGGAAACAATCCCGATCTCGTCCAGGAGCACTACGTGCGATACTTGCACAATGGCTTCCGCGAGGCTTGGGGATTTCGCGGGAATCCTCTACGCATCATCATGCGCCGGAAATCCGCGTAGATGGCGCCGGTTGTCGGCCTCATCATATCCTACGTGGCCGGCTCCATACCGTCGGCGTACATCGCCGGCAAACTGCGCGGCGTCGACCTCCGCAAGCACGGCTCCGGCAACCTTGGAGCGACGAACGTCGTGCGCGTACTGGGCGCAAAGACGGGCACCGTCGTATTCATTGCCGATCTTCTGAAGGGCTTTCTCCCGGTCTACTTCCTGCCGATTTACACGGAGACACTAAGACCCGAGCTGTGGGCGCTCGTATACGGCGTCGCGGCGATAGCCGGTCACGTCAAGCCGATTTTTCTGCTCGGGAAGGGCGGAGGGAAGGGAGTGGCGACGGCGAGCGGTGTGTTCCTGGCACTCGCCTTCGTCCCCATGCTTGTCTCCGAGGCAGTGTGGATCGCTACGTTCTACTTCACGCGATACGTCAGCCTCGCCTCTCTTCTTGGTGCGGCTGTCCTTCCGATCGCGATTCTGGCGTGGTACCGTGATCCGCAGTCACCGGTCTTCATTGCGAGCGTGATCATAGCGGCGTTCGTGTTCTGGACGCACCGCGCCAATATCGGACGCCTGCGGCGCGGTGAGGAGCTTCGGTTCGTGAAAAAGGAAAGCGAAACCTGATGCGTTGCGCGGTGGTCGGAGCCGGTGCGTGGGGCACCGCGCTGGCGGATCTTCTGGCGCGTAACGGTCACGACGTGAGGCTTTGGGCCTACGAGCCCGACGTGGTGGAGACCATCAACCGGAAGCATGAGAACGTGCGATTTCTAGGTGGTCACCCGCTTTCACCATCGCTCGAGGCAGTCGGCGACATCGGTCGAGCGGTAGAGGGAGCGGAATTGGTCACGCTCGCGACCCCGTCGCACGTTTTGCGCAGGATCGTGAAGTCGGCAGCCGGCTCTTTGCCGCGGGGAGCACCACTCGTGGTAGCTACCAAGGGAATTGAAAACGTGACGCTCTGTCTCATGACAGAGGTTGCGGAGCAGGAGGTTCCTGGCGCCACGGTCGTCGCTTTGTCGGGGCCGAGCTTCGCTGTGGAAGTTGTCAGCGGGCAGCCCACGGCGGTGGTCGTAGCTTCCAACCGAGAGCAGGCGGCCGCTGCTGCACAGCGGGCATTCAGCTCGGCGTACTTTCGCGCCTACACGCATACCGATGTGATCGGAGTAGAGCTCGGTGGCGCACTCAAGAACGTGATGGCCGTCGCCACTGGAATCGCCGAAGGCCTGGGTCTCGGGTTCAATGCCAGGGCCGCACTCGTGACTCGAGGCCTCGCCGAGATGACGAGACTCGGATCCGCGCTCGGCGCGCAGCAGAGCACGTTCGCCGGGTTGGCGGGCCTTGGTGATCTCGTGCTCACGTGCACGGGTTCTCTCAGCCGCAATCGGGCGGTTGGAGTCGAGCTGGGGAAGGGAAGAAAACTGGATGATGTTCTCAGGGACAGGGAAACCGTCGCGGAAGGAGTCGTCACCGCGCAAAGCGCGCGCGCGCTGGCCGCGCGAGAGGGAATCGAGATGCCGATTGTCGACACCGTGAATCGCGTACTTTTCGAGGGTCAACCAGCTCGCAGCGCCATCGCCGCCTTGATGACGAGAGAGCTCCGAGCGGAGGTAGATCGATGAAAGCGAAAGAACCGGTGCAGGAATTCTTCTCCATCGGCGACGTGTGCACGCTGACGGATCTCAAGCCGCACGTGCTCCGTTACTGGGAGAGCCAGTTCAAGTTTCTTCATCCCGCCAAGAACCGATCTGGAAACCGAGTTTACCAGCGGCGCGAGATCGAGCTCATCATGCTGGTCAAACAGCTACTCTACACGGAGAAGTACACCATCGACGGTGCGCGCCAGAAGATCGACGAATACAGGAAGAGCGGCGAGCTTCGCTCGGTAGCGCGTTCGGCACTCGATTCGCAGGCGGTCGAGTCTATGGAGAGTGAGCTGCGCTCCATTCTGGCGATTCTCGACGGACAGCCGGAAGAGAAGGGGATCAAGAGTTGATCGAGCCGCTGGTAGTAATCGTGCCGGCCTACAACGCCGAGCCGACTCTCGCAAAGGTCGTCAAGGATGTGCGGCGCAACCTGCCCGGTGCCTGGATTATCAGCGTCGATGATGGCTCGACGGATGGCTCGCGCCGGCTGTTGCGGACGGTGGCGGACGAAACCATCGAGTTCGATCAGAATCGTGGAAAGGGGGCAGCGCTTCGGGCCGGATTCGATGCAGCGCTCAGGAAGGGCGCGGCCGCGGTGCTCACGATTGATTCGGATGGCCAGCACGACGCCGCTTTCGCACCCGCGATCGTTGGCGCGCTTGATCGCGCGGACGTTGTGATTGGAACGCGGGATCTCTCGGGCAAGGCGGTGCCCAGGCATCGGCGGATTGCCAACATGATCTCCTCGGCGGCTACACGGGCGGTTTCCGGTGGAAAGGTGCGCGACAGCCAGTCCGGCTATCGCGCCATCAAAGCGGATGTTCTGCGCAAGGTCCATGGAGAGGGCGATCGCTATGAGTTCGAGACGGATTTCATCATTCGCGCGGCCCGCGCCGGGTTCACGACGGTCAACGTGCCGATCTCCACTATTTACGGATCGCCCAGTTATTTCCGGGAATTTCGGGACGCGTGGCTCGTGATCAAAGTGCTGTGGCGCCACCGCGCGGGGGTATTAAAGCGTTGAGGCTGCTCTGCACCAACGACGACGGCATACTTGCCCAAGGCCTGGCGTGTCTGATCGAAGCAGCCGAGCCACTAGGGGAGATAACTGTCGTTGCTCCGGATCGTGAGCAGAGCGCCACGAGCCATTCTCTAACGCTTCACCATCCCATTCGCCCGATCGAGCGCGGCGAGAGAAGATTTCAAGTGGACGGCACGCCAACGGACTGCGTAATGCTCGCCGTCGAAGCGCTCATGCCGGAGCGGCCCGATTTCGTTTTGAGTGGCATCAACCATGGGCAGAACATGGGCGAGGATGTGCTTTATTCGGGGACGGTGGCCGCGGCGATGGAGGGGCTCTCGCTCGGTATTCCCTCGGTTGCCATCTCATTCGCCGGCGGCGATCTCAGGGCGGATGTGAGCATGCTGCGCGACCAGATCGAGCCGTTGCGGAAGCTGCTCAAGCACGTCATCTCGTTGCGACCCTTTCCCGAGCACACTCTTCTGAACATCAACATGCCGCCCTTGCGCGGGGACGACATTTTGGGCGTTCGTCTCACCCGGCTCGGGAAAAGGGTCTACTCGGATTCTCTCAAGCCAATGCAGGATCCATGGGGACGCCAGATCTATTGGATTGGCGGCGGTTCGATTGCGTGGTCGGGAGAGGAGACCTCGGATTTTCGCGCTATACAGGAAGGCTACATATCGGTCACACCGCTACATCTCGATCTGACTCATCACGCAATGCTCGCTTCTGCGGAGACGTGGTGGCCGCTCCCTTAGAGCACGAGTTCCGCGGACCGCGGCGGCGACTCGTCGAGCTGCTGCATGAGCAGGGCATCAAGGACCTCGCTGTCCTCAACGCGATAGACAAGACGCCGCGACATCTCTTCGTACCCACCGGTGTTCGACACCGCGCTTACGAAGATTCGGCGCTGCCGATAGGAAATGGACAGACCATTTCACAGCCATCGATTCACGCCCGCTATCTCGAGCTGCTGAAGCTCAAAGGCAACGAGAAGGTGCTGGAGATCGGAACGGGATCCGGCTATCAGACGGCATTGCTCTCGCTTCTGGCGGGGCAGGTTTTCTCGATAGAGCGAATTCCGGCGCTGCTCGATAAGGCGCGTGAGACGATTCACCAGATTGGTGCGCGCAATATCTCCTTTCTCATGGGCGATGGCACGCTGGGTTGGCGGCAGTACGCGCCGTACGACGCGATACTCGTCGGCGCCGGCGCCCCCGAAGTGCCATCGACGTATCAGGAGCAATTGACCGAGGGAGGACGTATTCTTATTCCGCTCGGCGATCGGGAAGAACAGACATTGTACATGTTCACGCGTCACGGTGATAAGCTCGAGCAGGTTGAAATCGCTCCGGTGCGGTTTGTGCCGCTTGTCGGCAAATACAGCTGGGAGGGTTTGTAGTGGCACAATCGCCCCATCGTCCATTCATTCCGCATCGCACTCCGACAACGGCGCAGCCCGCGGTGAGTGCGTCGGAGTTTCGGTTGTCGCGGCCGTTCGTTCCGGGAGAGGAACGTGCGGCGACAACGGCCTTCCGAGCCGAGCTCACGGGCAGCACGCAACGGGAATCCTCCTCGTCGCTCAAGCCGATCGAGGAGTTCCTCGACCTGTCACCGGCGAGCGGGGCACCTGTAGCTCGGGAGTCGAACGGCGATGATTTCTCCCCGGATTATGAGGAAGTGACCGACGAGCTTCCGCCCGTCGAGCATTTTCTCGATCCTCTTCCTCCAGTAAACGAGTTCGCTCCGGGGAGCCCAACAGCGCTCGAAGGGAACGCGAGCGGTGCACCATCAAGCACTCTGGCGTCAGAGTGGGCTGAAATGGACTGGCAAAAGTACAATTGGGAAGCCTTGGCCGCGTTGGGCGAAAGTGGTGACGCCGCCGCGTTGAACGACTGGGCAGCTACGGATTGGGATGCCAACCGGACGCGCGCAAAGGATGTGCGGCCAACGGCTGCAGACGCGATCGCGAGCGCGCTCGATCAGATCGCCCAGCGGATCAGAGATGGCGATGTGTCGGTCCCCATGCCCGGAGCGGAGAACGACCCGGCAACCATCGCGGCTCAGCTCGCGGCGCTATTGGGAATCCGAAAGTAAGGTACGAATGGAAAGCATACATCTCGAGGTTCGGGGACGTGTGCAGGGCGTCGGGTTTCGCTGGCACGTAATAAGGATTGCGAGAGAGCTAGGACTGGCGGGTTGGATCAGGAACAGGCCGGACGGAATCGTCGAGCTGGCGGCGGCTGGTGAACGCGACGCGCTCACACGACTCGAGGCGGCGGTGAGCGCCGGACCTCCAGGCGCTCGAGTCGAAGAAGTGCGCAAGCTCGGGGCAGTGGCGGTTGATTCGCTCGAAGCTCCGTTTGGAATCACTCGATAAACTCCCAGCGCGAACACTTCTAGAAGCACCCCTTGAAGTGTAAATTCACCCCGTGAAATCGCCGGCCGCAGTGGCCACGGCGATGATCCGGATCGTGATCCTTGCCCCCGTAGCTCAGGTGGATAGAGCAGCGGTTTCCTAAACCGTTGGCCGGGTGTTCGAGTCACCCCGGGGGC
>Ga0137409_10000592_pt1 | contig 39944 bp, 28 predicted proteins | sample CZODoug1_16funga_FD_122059 | JGI IMG/M metagenome (GOLD analysis project Ga0137409, IMG submission 122059) | Vadose zone soil fungal communities from Angelo Coast Range Reserve, California, USA - CZODoug1_16fungal (Hybrid Assembly) | ecosystem: Environmental > Terrestrial > Soil > Vadose zone...
CGATCATGCAGCAGGTATTCGTACCGCTCCTGCAGTCCAATCGACTCACGCAACTGTTGCAGCGTCCAAGCCGCAGTTGGGTGTGCGGTAACATTGCAATGAATCAAGCGTCGAGTGCGATGCTCGATGACCACGAATACATACAGCTGTCGAAAGGTGACGGTAACGGCGAGGAAAAAGTCACAGGCAATGATCCCCTGGGCATGCAGGCGAAGAAAGGTTGACCAGCGCAGATCGCCTCGCGGTCGACACCGCGCTCGACGTACAGTGCGAGCTGTCGGCGCAGAAACAGATTCTCGGCCTCGATTGATCGTTGTGACCGCAGCCGCAGGCCACACCAACGAACCGCCTCGGCGGCCAACTGAACCAAGATGAGGATGACCCTCAGCATCGTTCCAGCTTGATTCCCTCTTCCGTTATGTTGCCGTTCATCCAGTGCCACCAGACCCGGGGGCGCGCGGAGTTGGGAGGGTTAGTGAAATTGCGCTCAAGCGGTTCACTGGCAGACTGCGCCATTGCGAGACGGCCAGATGTCCCGCAAAGACCCATCAATAGCAAGCAAGCGAGTAAACGCGGCACATGCGAGGCTGCTTGATGGCCTTGTTCTACGCGCTGTCGCACGGAGCATGAGTTTCCAGTTTTGTTCATTGAGAGTGTTTTATAGGATCGGAAGTGGGAGAGTGGTGATCACTCTCGTTGATGTCAAATCGAGAACGTTTCGTCGGGTCGACCCATGCTTACCCGTCGTACATAAATTGTTCCGGTCCGGGCTCCGCCTTCGAGACGATCTGCGGGCCATGTTAAGTTGGTTGCAATCCCGAACTTGGAAGAGCACGATGCGAATGAAAGTCCACCCGGCGTACGCACGTAAGTTGTTCTAGCTTCCGGCGTATCAGATCCGCAGTAGAGGCGTGAATCTGATCTAGCGTGATGCCTATCTCTAGTACTCCTAAAATTTGTGAGCGCTGTAAACTTACATTGACTGGCGCAGTATTTGCAATATTGAACAACCCGGCGACACGCGCGAAGGCGTCGGAGTCAGCATCGGCCTGAACGGCAAACGTATACAAAACCTCATCGCAATCGCCGCAATGTTCGATCATTGAAATATCGCCTGCGTATACATCGGCGGACGAGCCTTGATCGCTGGGATGTTTCATCATATCCGCGACTCCAATGTAGTGAACCATCTGCAATTCCTTTGCTGTTTTCGTATCCGAGCGGCTGTGTGCTAACTCGTTTCGCTTAGGCAATCTGACGCACTGGTTGCGAACTAGGTCAGTCCATTGGCGGACACGCCTTGCAGGTTGGCGTGCTTGATGGCATCGCCGGATCGATCGATGCCCGGACCTTTGCCGTACCATATCCCGAAAACGCCATCGACTTTACGGCCGGGAAGAAAATCGATCTGTTGCGACCCGGCAAGGGCGGTAAGCGCTAGATCTTCGTTCAGCCCGGGCTGGAAGATGATGTCGTTTGCATTCAGGGTCGCGGCAGCTTTCCAAAGCTCCATGTCGTAACCGCCGAGCGGCGAGCCGCGGTATCCACTGATGAGCCCGGCCGTGTTGAGGCCGCGACGCCGATCGAGTTCGCGCTGGACAAGTGGAAGACGCACCAACACTTGCCGCCCGCCGACCAGCGCGCTGCCTCCATCGAGCCGATACTTGTCGTCAAGCGAAATGTCGGTGGTTGAGGCCATAGCGCTGATCAAAGAGCAGGCGAACGCCCTATCAGCTCGCGAGCCATTTGCTCCGCCGTAGCCTCGGGTGGCCGGCGCTCCGACGCAGCGCGCTCAAAAATCTCTGTGAGTCGGTCGTGGATGCGCGCCAGACGCTTAACGAGTGGCGTGGCCTCAGTGCCGCTGCGTCCCGGCATTTTGAAATATTCCTCGAGGCCGCTGATGATGCCGCCGGCGTTGATGACGTAATCAGGCGCAAACAAGATTCCTCGCGCTGCCAGTGCCTCACCAGCTTGCCGCGATGCCAGTTGATTGTTGGCGGCGCCGGCGACTGCGCGGGCACGTATCGCCTGAGCGGTGTGTTCCGTAATGACACCGCCGAGAGCACAGGGCGAATAAATGTCGACCTCCGCCGCGTGAATGGTTTGCGGGGAGGCGACAGAAGCGCCGAATTGCGCGACAGCGCGATCGATGTTTTCCCGACGAACATCGGCGACCGTCAACCGAGCGCCTTCGGCATGCAGTCGTTCAGCCACGCCCCAACCGACCGCGCCCAAACCCTGAATGGCCACGGACAGATTGTTGAAGTCATTTCGCTGAAAGCGGTATTCGATGACCGCGCGCAGTCCATGCAAGACCCCGACAGCGGTGTGGACTGACGGATCGCCGGCCCCACTTGTCGATGTGCCACCAATGAACGGCGACACTTCCCGGACGGTCTCAATGTCCGCCACGGACATTCCCACGTCTTCACCGGTCGCAAATGTCGAGCCAATGCGGTTGATGAACCGGCCATACGCATGCAGCAATCGCTCGGATTTGAGGCGACCGGGATCACCGATGATCACCGACTTGCCGCCACCACAAGGCAAGCCGGCGAGCGCCGACTTATAAGACATGGCGCGCGACAACCTCAACGCGTCATCGAGCGCCAAGCCGTCGTCGCCATAGGGTTGGAATCGGGTGCCGCCTACGGCCGATCCCAAGGCGGTGGAGTGAATCGCCACCATCGCCCGAAGTCCCGTTTGGGGATCGGAGAAAAGACATACTTGTTCGTGATCGTCAAATTCAGGCGACGTCCAAAAGCGCATAGAACTCTCCGCATTTTCTGTGCGTGTATTTTGCTCCAGTTAAGAGTTTAAAGCGAAAATATTTTCTATTTTTGAAAAATATTTCTTTCGGGGTAAGAACGTAACATGGCCCGGGCCAGTCGCTGCCGACGGCGTCCAGTCACTTACCGGACGTTGATCGCATGGGTCTTGAGATTGGCCTCTACTTAAGGCTTGGATTTAGTCGCTTTGACTGCGCAGCGTCAGCCGCTTGCCGGAATCGAACGCATGCAACATGTCATCGCCCGGTTTCGACTTACCCTCAATGAGTTTCAGCAACTCCGATTCAGGCGCGACACAGATCGACAGGATTCGGCACGGCGCATCGCCGACCGCTATGTAGGCGTGGCCCATGTTGCTGTCAAAATAAATGGAATCACCCTGCTTGAGGTTTGCCGGCAAGTACATGTTCGTATACAAGTCGAGTTCACCCTCGATCACATAAAGCATTTCCTCACCGGGATGACGATTGAATTCCCCAAATTCCTCCAGACTCTTTGCAGTTACATCGATGATGATCGGTATCGAGTGCTTGTTCAACAACTCATAGGCGAGGTAGCGGTAGACGCCGATGTGGGTCTTGATGGCCTTCCCGTCGCCGGCCCGCGTAATCGAGCGTCGTCCGCTTGATTCGCCTTGGGGATAGGGTGGGCTGGGCGGTGTAAAGAGGCCGGCTATGTCCGTTTCCAGGGCCACGCTGATGCGTAGGAGCTTATCGAGCGTCAAATCCATTTTGTCGTTTTCAATTTTCGACAAGCTGGACACCGGCATGCCCGTGCGGCGACTAACTTCAGTCAGGCTCCATCCACGCTCCGCGCGCAAAGCTTTGAGGGCGGCGCCGGGTCTTACCAATGGGCGACCGTTTAAAACGTGCTTCACGAGGCGCCTCCTTAATATCGATACGCTGATTTTAGGACGATAACTGAAAATCTCCAACAATTTGTTGCTGATTGTAGAAACATTTGCTCATTTGAAAATTACTACGTACGTTGGAAAGCGATATCTCCCGGTCTAATCAAGCCAGCGCTGGTAGTGATTTTGGCTGTCTATGCGGCAGTGGCGGGGGACGTCGCTACAACCGGTAATCAAGAGTTACGCCAATTGTGCGCGGTCGCACCAAGAATTGCTGAATGGGAGGCAAATTATTCGCGTTAGTGACTCCTCTGGAGTCCGCGATGTTATCTACAAAGACGGTGAAGCTGAGGTCCTTGACATGCATGGAGGCGCGCGCGTCCAGCAAATTGTAGTCTCCTTGAGGAAGGCCGGTGAGGAATATGCCGGGAGCCTGAGAGATGTAGCGATCTGCCACTACGAACGAGGGCTTGAAGGGAGCGTTGAGCCAGTTGTAACTGAGCGCACTTGCTACTTGCCACTTCGATGCGCCAGGCAGCGTTGAGCCGCTGGGCACGACCGGTTGGCCACCGCCGGGCACGAATGGGCTGGCAAGCTTGGCGTCGAGATAGGTCAGGGCGGTGGAGAGCGTCAGGCCCTGAGTGATCAGCCACGTCGCGGTTCCCTCAAAGCCAGTGTTCCTAGCTTTGCCCGCATTTGCGGCGTAGTTGAGAGCCAGGGGCGTTTGTAACCGAAGTTGGATATCGCTCCAATCGATGTGAAATACCGTCCCGTCCAATTGCAGCCGTCGATCCAACCAGGTGGATCGGATACCGATTTCGTAGTTAATCAAGGAGTCGGATTTGAAGGTCGAGGGGATGGGATATCCCGGTTCTGGGGGCGCGAGATTGGGTCCGCCGAACCGGAAACCTTTGTCGACCAGCAAATACGTCATCAAATTGTCGGTCGGAGTCCAGGTCACCGATCCCTTCGGCAGGAAACCGCTTTGCTTTTCGGTGCCGGACACGTCGCTCGTGAGTGCTCCCGTCGTAAGCAAGGTGTAGAACCCACTGGAAGTCGTTTCATTGGTCACTTTCGTTTGAAACGCCCGGCCGCCCAACGTGACCTTCCATTCGTGGTTGAAGTGGAAAGTCCCCTCGCCAAAAATGGCCGATTCTTGGCCCTTGACCGGAATCTGCGCGTTTAGGAATACGTCGCCCGGAGCCGAAGCCTGGCCAATGCCCGCGCCAATAATCGGTCCATAAAGAGTTTCGATGGCCTGCGCTGCACCGGGCCCCTCACCGATCGTGTTCTCGGTCAGGCGCGTCTCATCGTGCATGACGCCCACCAGATACTCGAGCCGGCTATTGGCGGGAGAGGCCAAACGCGCCTCATAGGTTGTTCCTCTGCTGGTCTCCGGCGTGATGAGCAGAATTGGGCTGACTCCCGGTAGAAGACTTCCAACCGCCAAAGTGGCGTCTTGCACGGCATAGGAGACCTTCTCGTGATAGGCGGCGGTAACGGTCAGTGTCGCGAAACTCAAATCCTGATCCAGACGCAAATTGTGAATCAACGTCTCGTAATTGTTAGGCTCGGGCGCAACGGTGTTCTTCTCCAGGGACCCCGCATATACCGGCTCTTGGTAACCAAGGTCTTTGGTGTCTTCGGTTTGCTTCAGGAACAAGTAGGAGATTTTCGTCGTCGACGCCGGTGTCCAAAGCGCTTCGATGCGTCCACCGCGAATCAGCGTCTGGTTTGCATGTTTTTCGCCGGTTCCGATGTTGCGGATGTAGCCTGCGTCATCGCGGTAAACGTAAACGCCCCGCAAAGCGAACACATCATTGATCAGCGGCACATTGATCATGATCTTGCCCGAGCCGCCGGTACCACCGCGCGCAGTTCCCTCTGTAGTTCCCTGGACGTGCATCTGATAATCGGTGAGATCGGGCTGCGCCGTTTGATAGTTGATGGCGCCGCCGAGGGAGGCTGAACCAAACAAAGTGCCTTGGGGGCCGCGCAGGACCGTCACATTGTCCACGTCGAACGCGTCGATATCGGGAATAGCGACTGCGAAGTAAGGATCAGAGAGCGGTACATCGTTGATGAAGTAGCCTGTCGTGCCTTGGCCCTGATCGATGCCGGTGGTCGTAGATACGCCTCTGATTGAAACACTCGACAATCCAGGAGTTGCCGCGTTAAAGACGACGCCGGGGGTGCGGGTGAGGTAGTCCTCCATGCTCTGAGCGCCCAACTCTTCGAGTTCGCCTCCCGTCAATGCGGTGACGGCCCCGGAGATCGATCGAACCTCTTCAGAGCGCTTGGTCGCCGTAACGATGATTTCCGTCAGCGTGAGTGCATCGGTGGGTGTGCCTTGCGCCGCTTGACCCATCACCGCGTTACTCAGCGAAACAGCCGCCGATGCCCCAAACAGCATGGAACACACGATTCGCGGGTAAGAATGCGACATTTGGACATCCCTTCACCTACTAGTATTTTCTATTGTGACACGATTTGTGATATTAGCAATTATTTTCTATGACCGTGGACATTGACGTCTTCGTTTCAATTGGGGAATGAAAGGACGGCAATGTCAGGTGCGGCGTTCCGCCCGGCTTACCTTGGAAACCAAAAGAACCAGTAGACCGGCGGCAACCATTGCCACTCCGCCCATGAGCGCGAAGAATGCCCCGTGGCTTAAAGTACTCCATAGGGTACCGAGCCATCCGGCGAGCAGATTTCCGAAGAAGCCGGCAAAGTACCAGGACGCGATCGCGGTCGCGGTCAGGCCTGGGGGCGCCAATCTGCCGAACAGGCCTAACCCGACCGGGAGAATGTACAGTTCGCCCACGGTCATCACGATGATGAACAAAGCCATCCATGCCCAACTCACCGAGCCGCCGTAGCGCTGCGTCCAAAATGCCGCCGCTGCGATCATGAAATAGGCCAGGGCAACGATAGTTGCGCCGATCACCATCTTGAATATCGAGGACGGTTCACGATCTCGTGCGGCCAATTGTGTCCAGCGGGCCACCAATACCGGAGTAAAGAGAAAGACCATGAGAGGATTCATGGCTTGGAACCACGTGACGGGGATGGACATGGTCGAGGCTATCGTTCGATCGACACTTTGATCTGCCCACAGCGAGACGGTGTTGCCGAGTTGCTCGTAGGCGCCACGAAAAACCACGACGGCGCCTACGATGGAGATCAATAGGACCGAGCGCCTGATGAGGCCGGCGCGCACGACCTGCGGCGCGATGGCGGAATCGTTGCGATTGAGCAAAGCGGGGCCAGGGTCCGGGGGAAGATACTGTCTTCCGGCGACATAGGTGATTAGCGCGATCATCATTCCCAAGCCTGCGATCGTGAAGCCCCAATGAAAACCGTAAGCTTCGCCCACGGTCCCGATCACTATCGGAGCGATGAATGCTCCTAGATTGATGCCCACGTAATAGATGTTGAAGGCGGATTTTCGGCGCGGGTCGTCATGAGCGTAAAGACTGTCGATCTGACTTGGGAGACTGGGTAAGAACAAGCCGTTGCCAATGGTTATCGCGGCCAAGGCGACAAAAAGCAAATCCTCCGAGGCCATCATGAAATGACCTGCGGCCATGATCACGCCGCCGAGAATCACAGAGGCGCGCCGGGTCAGCCAACGATCCGTAATAATCCCGCCGAAAACAGGCGTCAAATAGAACGTCGCCGCGTAAACACCGTAAATCCAAGACGCTTTGGATTGCGCCATCAGCAGATGCTTGGTCATGTAGAGGACCAGCAGTGCTCGCATGCCGAAAAACGAGAACTGGTCCCACATCTCCGTCAAGAATAGGATCGTCAGTCCGCGGGGCTGGCCAAACCACTCGGGTTTTGCCACCGGTTCCAACGCATTGTTAGGCAATCCGTCGACCTGCCGAGCCGCCCCAAAGTCCTTCGATCTCCAACTGCAATCCACCGCCACTCGAATTGTTCATGGGAGGTGCTTGCCGACATTGCCGCGACGGGAAATTTGTTTCACGCTTTTCCTGCTAGATATTATTTGCTGTATAGAAAAATCGAGTGTATTGTGAAAGTCGTCAAATTGAAAGTGAATCATAGGAAGGGAACCGATTGGGGGACAAAACGCACCTGACGATATTGATCGGGGCTGTGGTGCTGTCGCTTCTCGCGGCGCCATGCCAAGCGCGTCAGGGGCCAGACTCGATGCCGGTCCCGTCCACCACACAACCGACGTTGACATCTGCACGGTCCGCCGCACGGCAGCCGGCGCGACCACTTACCCCGGAAGATCTGGAAACTTGGTTGGACGGCTACATGCCCTTCGCTCTGCAGCGCGACGACGTGGCCGGCGCTGTGGTGGTGGTGGTGAAGGACGGGCAGGTCCTGCTCCAGAAGGGCTACGGGTACGCCGATGTGTCAACACATCGACCAGTCGACCCGGAAACCACTCTATTTCGGCCGGGCTCCGTCTCCAAGCTTTTCACTTGGACGGCCGTGATGCAGCAGGTCGAACTGGGCCGGATCGATCTCGACCAAGACATCAACACCTATCTGGACTTCAAAATCCCACCGTTCCACGGACGGCCGATCACTATGCGCAACCTCATGACCCACACGGCTGGGTTTCAGGAGTCACTCAAAGATCTTCGGCTAACGGACCCGACGGCAGTACCGCCGATGGAGTCTTTCCTGAGGAGTCAGATTCCTGCCCGCATCTTTCTTCCGGGACAGGTGCCGGCCTACTCTAACTATGGCACCTCTCTCGGCGGCTACGTAGTTCAACGCGTGTCCGGCCAGTCGTTCGACGACTATGTGGAGCAGCACATTTTTGCCCCCCTGGGCATGCTTCACGCCACCTTTCGCCAACCCCTACCGGCGAAGCTCAGGCCCGGCATGTCCAGCGGCTACAAGTTAGGCTCCGAGCCGCCCAAACCCTACGAGATGAGTGGACTGGTGCCGGCCGCCAGCTCGGCCGTCACCGGCGCCGATATGGCCAAGTTCATGATCGCCCACCTTCAGGAAGGTGAGTACGAGGGCCAACGTATCCTGAGGCCCGCCACCGCGCACATGATGCACGACACGCCATTGACCCTCATCAGTCCGTCACTGCACCGCATGCTGCTTGGCTTCTACGAGCTCGACCGTAACGGCCATCGAATCATAGGGCATGAAGGCGACTCGCCCTTGTTTCATAGTGCTCTGGAGCTGTTCCCCGACGAGCATGTCGGACTGTTCGTTTCACTGAACAGTCTGGGCCGCGACGGTGGGGCCTACGCCGTTCGCACAGGTCTACTGGATGGCTTCGCCGACCGTTACTTTCCGGGCCCATCGCTGCAAGGTTCCGTGGCGCCCAATCTTGCCAAGGCCGACGCGGCGTTGCTGGCCGGTCACTACGACGGATCGCGTCGAGAGGAGACCACTTTCGCGTCACTCCTCAACCTAGTGTTGCAGGTGACAGTGACCGCTGATGAGAGCGGCCACATCGTCGCTTCTCCAGTCGCGGGCTTGGGCGGTCAGCCGCGGCCGTTTGAAGAGGTCGCCCCCCTTGTATGGCGCGAGACCGATGGCAAAGGCCGCTTGGCGGCGAAGGTCGTGGACGGCAAGGTCGTCATGTGGGCCGAGGACGGGGATTCGCCGTATCTCATCTACACACGGACGCCGAAGTGGCGCGATGCCACGTGGCTGATTCCGCTGTTAGGGCTTTCACTGGGCGCTTTGCTGCTAACCGCTGTGGTTTGGCCGATCACTGTGCGCGTGCGGCGTAGATACGGCGCGAGCTTCTCCCTGCGAGGCCACGCGGCGCAGGCCCATCGGTGGGTGCGGGTCGCAGGGCTTGGCGCCGGTGGTTTGATGTTGGCTTGGTTGACGACTATCGGCGTAATGGCGGCGACGTTCTACGTCAGCTCGGCGCTCGACCCGTGGATCTTGATCCTCCACCTCTTGAGCATCGTGGTTTTCCCATTCGCCGCGGTCATCTCACTATGGAATCTATGGGCGACGTGCAACACGCGGAGTGGGAGCCGTAACGCGTTCGCTTGGGCGTGGAGCGGAGTCCTGGCGTTAAGTTGTCTGACATTGCTCTGGATCGCGCTGGTTTTTCATCTGATCGGCCTGGGCGTGGCTTTTTGATGGACCGAGCGCGCGGGGCAAACGATATATGTACGAGGATTGAAATGAACGCATCTCACCTGGGCCGAACAGCCCAGCTGGCCACTTTGTACGCACGCGCATGCAACGCGGTCCCTCCAAGGCCGCGAAGTCGACGTCTGTACTGCGCGTTGGCAAGCCTCGCATTGCTGGCTGGGGTACCTGTGGTAGCCCAGACCAACGGCCCTAAACTCGCCGCTGTTCGCTCTGCACCCGACCGCGCGGTATCCAGTGTGGGGCAAGTCGCGGCGCCCCCGGCCCACTATGCGGCGATCCGCGACTACATTCGCCACCAGCTTGTCGCGACAGGCGCGCCGTCGATGGCGATCGCGGTGTTTCGCAATGGCCATATCGATTGGCAGGAAGGGTTTGGTTGGGCGGATCGCGAACGCAAGCTCAAGGCGACGCCCGATATCGTCTATTCGCTGGCCTCCGTGTCGAAGACCTTCACCGCCACCGGGGTTATGGAATTGGCGGCCATGCATGTCATCGACGTGGATAAGCCGATCAATGACTATCTGAGGGACGACAAACTAACCGTTGACGTGGGGGATCCCCACGACGTCACGGTCCGCCGCGTCGCCAACCATACCTCGGGCTTGCCCTTTCACGTCCAATTTTTCTACCGCAACGAGCCTTATCGGAAGCCACCCGCCGATGTGACGATCGCCCGATACGGCAATATCGTCCGAGAGCCGGGCGCTCACTTTTTCTATTCCAACCTGGGCTTTGGGATATTGAGCGAACTGATCGCAGAACAATCCCATCAGCCCTACGCCGACTACATGCGCGAGAAAGTGTTCGCGCCGTTGGACCTGACGCGAACCTCGGTTGATATTCCCGAGGCGCTGCGACCCTTCACAGCGGCTGGCTATAACCTGGACGGATCGCGCCTGGCCGAATTCGACACCGATCATCCGGGCGCATCAGAAGTTTACAGCAGCGCCCATGATTTGATTCGGTTCGCGGCGTTTCACCTGAAAACCCACCTTCCGGATCAGCGGCCCATCCTGGACGACGCGACCATCGACACGATGCATGTCTCCAGCGCGTTCGTCGACGACTCCCATGGATACGCCTTCGGTTTCGAAACCAGCACCCGGGCGGGGTATCGGGTGGTCTCTCACAGCGGCAATATGCCGGGCGTCGCCGCTGAGATGCTGATGGTCCCCGACCAGGGCGTTGCGATCGTCGTGTTGTGCAACAGCTCGCGCAGCGACCTCGTCGACGACGTGACCGACCGCATCGCGGCGACCCTTCTGCCGGGCTGGAAAGCAGACTCGGGCGGGATCGGTTTCCCCCAAGCGGACAAGGCGTTTATTCCGACCGCCGAGCTCGTGGGCAAATGGTCGGGGCATATCAGCAGACCGGAAGGCGACCTGCCGATCGCCATCGACATGCAGCCCGACGGCTCGGTGACCGCCGCGGTTGGCGATCAGCCGCCCGCGCCGATCAACGGCGCCTTGTTCAAGGACGGCGACTTCATCGGGCAGCTTGCAGCGTCGGTGAACACCAAGGATACCCAGCGCTACACGTACATCCTCTATGTGATCCTCCATCTGAAGGACAAGCGCCTTTACGGCACAGTCACAGCGCTAGACGACGTGCGACCCAGCAATAACCATTTCGTGGCCGGCTTGTCCTATTGGACCGATCTGACCCTCATCCAATAGGAGCCGCCCCGAAGGCTGGCCAGTCTCCACGTTCCCGCCTGGTCCGCGACCCCTCTTGGTTCCTCCGTTCGACAACACACAACCGGGAGTTTGATATGAATTGGCGATTGGTGACTCTTGCTACGGCGCTCATCGCGGCCGCCGGCTACGCCGGCGCAGAGCTCGGCGCGAAACCGCAATACGGCACCTGGGGGTTCGACCTCACGGCGATGGATCGCACGGTCCAGCCGGGTGACAACTTCGACCGCTACGCCAACGGCGCCTGGCTGGACCGAACCGTCATCCCCACCGATAAATCGATGGTGGCGCTCCGCACGGAGATGTCGGATCGCATCGAGACGCGCCTGCATGGGTTGATGGAACAGGCCTCGGCTAAGGTCCCGATCGAACCGGTCACGCTGACGGGCAAGGTCGGCGCCTTCTACAAGGCTTTCCTGGACAACGACCGGATCGAACGGCTGGGAGCGGCGCCGATCGCCCCCGAACTCGCCGACGTCCGCGCCGCCGGCGATCGCGCGACCCTGGCGGCGTTGATGGGCCGCACCATCGCCGATTTCGAAGGCTCGCTGTTCGCGCTCACCCAGGATGTGGATCTGAAGGATGTCCGCCGCTACGACATCTACTTGAGTCAGTCCGGTCTGGGTTTGCCCGACCGGGATTATTACCTCGATCCTGCGTTCGCCGAACAGAAGGCGGCCTATCAGTCCTATGTCGGCAACCTTCTGAATCTCGCGGGCTGGCCGGATCCCGACGTGAATGCGGCCGCGGTCGTCGCCTTCGAAGCCCGCATCGCCCAGGCAAGTTGGAGCAAGGTCGAGCAGCGCGATACCGAGAAGCTCTACAATCCGATGACGCCGGCGCAGCTCCAGGCCTATGCCCCCGGTTTTGACTGGCAAGCCTTCTTCAATAGCGCCGGTCTGGCCGATATCGATCTGGTCGTGGTCTCGGAGAAGACCGCCTTTCCACGCATCGCGCAGGTCTACGCCGCAACGCCCGTCGATGTGATCAAGGCTTGGCACGCGTTCACCATCGCCGATAACGCCGCGCCCTACCTATCACAGGCGTTTTCGCGGGCCCGCTTCGAGTTTCGCGACAAGGCTCTATCCGGTCAGCCCGAGGAAGCGGTCCGCTGGAAACGCGCCATCCACGCCGTCTCCGGCGGGGAGTGTGGCGGGGATCGAGTGGACTGTTTTGGCAATATCGGCTTCGGCGTGGGCCAACTCTATACCGCGCGATATTTCCCGCCTGCGGCCAAAGCGAAGATCGAGCAACTGGTCGCCGACGTGAAAGCAGCCATGCGAGCCCGGCTGGAGCGACTGGATTGGATGACGCCGGCGACCAAGCTCGAGGCGTTGAAGAAGCTCGACACGTATCAAATCAAGGTCGGCTATCCCGACAGGCCGCGAGACTATACGAGCGTCAAAATCCGGGCCGACGACCTGGTCGGCGATGTCCGCCGCGCGGGTGCGGCGGACTGGAAATTTCATGTCGACCGGCTGAAAGGCCCGGTCGATCGAACGGAGTGGCTGCTGACGCCCCAGACCAACGATGCATACAACGGCTCGTTGCGCGACATCGTCTTTCCGGCGGGCATCCTGCAGCCGCCAGGGTTCGATCCCGCCGCCGACCCGGCGATCAATTACGGTGCGATCGGCGCGGTGATCGGCCACGAGCTGACCCACGGCTTCGATGACGAAGGCCGCAAGCTCGACGCGGACGGGAAGCTGCGCGACTGGTGGACATCCGCCGACGCCGCGGCCTTCGAGGCGCGGGCACAGATGCTGGGTGCGCAGTATTCGTCCTACGAGCCCATCGCCGGCGCGCACATCAACGGCGACCTGACGATGGGCGAGAACATCGCCGACCTGGGCGGTCTGAACATCGCTCTGGAAGCCTATCACCGCTCCTTGCATGGCCGCGCCGCGCCGCTGATCGACGGCTTCACCGGCGATCAGCGGGTGTTCCTGGGATGGGCTCAGGCCTGGCGCGGCAAGGTTCGCATCGACTATCTGCGCAAGCAGCTGGTCAGCGATCCTCACTCTCCGCGGACCTTCCGCGTCATCGGCCCGATGCGGAATATCGACGCCTGGTACGACGCGTTCGGCGTGAAGCCGGGCGGCGAGTATTATGTGGCCCCCGATCAGCGCGTGCGGATTTGGTGAGCCCCTGACCGGAGGAAACGGCATGGCTAATGAAGCGCATTACCCAATTCTCAACTTGGATGCAATCGAGAACCTGAAACTGGATTGGCGATTCAAGGGATTGCCGACGTCAGCGATGGGAATCAGGCTCGCTGACATCGGGGCCTTGCATCTAAACGTCCTGCAGGAGGGCCTAGCACTTCCCGCAGCTCTCATCAAAGAGTCCGCGTTGGAGCATAACCGCCGCTGGATGCGCAACTTTGTCAGTGCGGAAGGCGTCGACATTTGCCCTCACGGCAAGACCACGATGGCACCCCAGTTGTTCGAGCTTCAATTGCAGGACGGTGCCTGGGGAATCACGGCGGCTACGGTGAGCCATGTAAGAACTTATCGCGCTCATGGTATTAGGCGAATCCTTTTGGCGAATCAGCTTGTTGCGCGGCACGACATCGATTATGTGCTGGCTGAGATCGATCGCGATCACGACTTCGATTTTTTTTGCCTAGTTGACTCGACCGCCGGGCTTGAATGTCTGGCTAATGCAGTCACCGCCCGCAAGCCTCGGCGACCGCTGCAGCTACTCATTGAGGTTGGCCTCAAAGGCGGTCGGACCGGCGTGCGGACACTGGATCAGGGCATGGCACTGGCGCGCAAGATCGCTACCCAGGGACCGGGCCTCGCCCTGCGAGGCATTGAGGCGTTCGAAGGCATTGTTCACGGAAAAGAGCACTCAGACCTAGAAACGAAGGTGCAGATACTGTTTAGCGATATGCTGACACTCGCGGCTCAGGTAGAAAGCCAGGGGCTATTTGCGCACGGTGACGTCATCCTCACCGCCGGCGGTTCCGCTTTCTTTGACCTTGCTGCGCGTTGCCTAAAGCAAAATACGCTCGCGCGGAGAGCAAAGGTCGTTCTTCGAAGCGGCTGCTACCTCACGCACGACAGCCATCACTACCGCGTCTACCATGAACGCATGCGCGAGCGATGCCCGACCGTGGCGATGCACGGGACCGGCCTGCTCGCTGCGCTCGAAATTGTCGCCTATGTGCAGTCAATACCCGAGCCCGGCATGGCCATTGCCGGCTTTGGCAAGCGCGACGCATCCTACGACATTGACCTACCCACACCCTTGTGGAGGCATCGCCCAGGTCTCCACCGCCGACCGGAGTGCATCCAGGAGCAGTGCGAGGTGACCGCGCTCAACGATCAGCATGCTTACGTGAGTGCTCGCTCGCCGAACATGCATTTCGCAGTCGGAGATATACTCGGATTCGGCATTTCACATCCCTGCACAACGTTTGATAAGTGGCCGTTGCTGTTTGTTGTTGATGATGAATACCGTGTCGTGTCGGCAATCAGAACCTTTTTCTGAGTACCAGCGTATCAGTCGGCTTGTGATCTCCGAACAATGGGAGTAACCGGAAGTTGGGGGTGTGCTAGCATGATGCCACGATGGTTCCCGGGCGTGTCAGACCGATGCCGCCGCACGAGCAAGTGCACGAATGAGATCTGGCAGACTGTCGAGCGCGAGTAGACGCGCACAGACCTTCATTGAGGTTGATAGCAATGAACCTCTAAAACCGAAAGGTCAGGGATCCACCATACCGACGCGGCCGGTCGTAACCGTCGTAAGCCGCTCCGGTCAGGTTTTCGAAGCCCACGCGCGAAACGACGATCCTTCTGTCAGTCAGATTGCGGACGTATAACGAACCCATCCAGTGTTTATCCCCGCTCGTAAAGCTGAGGCGGGTATCCGTTCTCGTGTAAGCAGGAAGGTCTTCTGCCGGATAGTCGATAGCGCTAATGGATCGCCGGTCGACGTACGTGACATCCGCGTCAGTGGCGATTTCGCCGCCGAAGGCCGAGATTCCGTAATGAACTGTGCCGCTGAAACTCCATTTGGGTGCATCAGGAATGGGAAAGGCACCCCTGCCGCCGCCTGAAAGGGGCACGCCCGTTTGCCGAGTGTCGCCATACGATCCCGACAGACTCATTTGAACGCCCCGAAGCGGGTGAGAGACGATTTCAAATTCGGCGCCTTTGATGCTGGCGTTGACATTGAGCACTTCGAACCCACTGGCCACAAGCGAATACGTCTGAAAGTTCTTATAGTCGTAGTAGAAAGCCGCGCCATTGAGTTCAAGCGATCGATCGAGCAATGTGGTCTTAAAGCCCGCTTCGTAACTGACGAGCGTCTCGGCCTTAAAGCGAACGGTGGAGGTCGGATAGAACTCGGCGCCGCCGGAATTGAAGCCGCCTGATTTGGGACCACGGTTGACACCGCCATACAGCATAACACCGGCGGTTGGCTTCCATTGAAGTACGGCTCGCCCTCCCCAGCTGTTTTCCACGAAGCTATCGGCATAGTTCGCGAAAGCGAGGTCGCCTGGAAACACGAACGTCGACAGCAACTGGCACTGCGTCACCCCAGAAATCACGGCACCCGTCGCGATCGGGTTCGGGATGCAGGTGGAATTGTTTTCGAGGCGCTTGCTGTCTCGGGTATACCGACCACCCAAAGTAAGGGTCCAATCGCGTGTGAGCTCATAGTCTGCCTGGGCGAAAAGCGCTTCCGATGTCGTCCTTTGATCATAATCGGCGGGCAGGCTGATGAAGAAGCCGGGAAGGTTGTAGAGATCGGTAACGTTTTGCACGTGACTATTGATATCAAGAAAGAATGTGCCGGTTTGCCAATGCAAGCCCCCGCTGTCGCCGCTCAGGCGGATCTCTTCAGATGCCTGCCATGACTTCGGCGAGCGAATAATATAGGTCGCCAAGTGCGCCGCGCTGGAATCGATGTCCGCGTTGTAATCGAAGCCATGCAATTCTTGATAATCGGTTATCGATGTCAGCGCGATGCTTTCTGACAATTTCAAATCCGCAGTCGCGGTCACCCCGTAGTAGCGGCTCCGGAATCGGTCATCAGAACTAAACGACCCGTCCTGTGTTGCGTTTGGCACGGCCGCATAGCAATTCCCGCCAAGGTTGCTGCCGATGGGAGGGGTCGAATTGATCCCGTGGGAGATTGCGGCACAAAAGGCCGCATACTGGCCGTAGGAAGTCGGTCTTACCGCCACGCCATTGGCATTCAGAATGAACGGTGTCGCAGGCAGGCCTACCCCCGGCGCATCCGGCCAATCCGTCGCTCTCGCACTCAGTAAAAATTTGAAGCCTGCTTTGTTGTCGTACTGCAGTTGGAGACGCCCCGATACGACTTTCAATGCATCGAGATCGGGACCAGCGCTGTTCTTGATATATCCGTCTGCACGCTCCTCGTATAGCGAGAGCCTGGCGGCCCATCCAGACCCGATCGCCCCGCTTACGGCACCCTCGATATGCTCGTCATGATAGCTACCGTACTCAATTGTTCCGTAGGCATCGAATTCATCCGTCGGCTTTTTTGAAATAATTTGAATCACTCCGCCGGTTGCGTTTCGCCCGAATAGCGTTCCTTGCGGTCCCTTGAGCACCTCAACTCGATCAAGATCAAAGAACGGTTGACCGAGGGCTCCAGTAAAACTGACGTAGCCGCCGTCCACAAACAACGCCACCGCGCCTTCGTTATGGATATTAATGTCGCGTTGACCGACGCCTCGAATCGAGAGTGTGATGACGGCCGGGTTTCCGGGATTGGCGGCACGAAGGCCGGGCGACAAATTGGGAAGATCCGTGAGATTTGCTACGCCGCGTTCAAGTAACAACTCACCAGCCACTGCAGTAACCGCCACCGGCACATCTTGAAGGTTCTGCACGCGCCTCTGGGCAGTCACCACGATTTCGGCTATGCCCTCTGTCTGTATCGTGTTTTGTTGAGAGGCAGGCGACGCCGGTTCGCCTTGCGCGGCGGTTTGCCCGAACGCAAAGTCTGTCCCGCCCAATGTCATTGCGCACAGCGCAATGGCGCCGCGAACGGCGCTTCGGTGATTTTGGATGTGTTTCAAACAGCCCCCTGTCGTGCGGTATCCGAACGATCGACGCACTTTGTTAGCGTCTTAATGTGGCGAACCATATACGCGCGGTGGGCGCGGCGGAGGATGCCAAAACTGTGGTATTGATGCCAAATCGTTATCGGATCGGCCGGGCGATGCCCCGGAGGGATCGCTAGATTGGAAAGATTTGTCCTAGCGAGACGAAGGCCGTTTGAATCGACGCGCCCGCGGGCCGTCGCTGGCTTCTTTGATGAGTTGAACGGCTGCTCGTCGAAAGAGATCGCATAGATATTCAGCGACCGGAGTCAATGGCAAGCGGGCGCGCCGGACCATGAACATCGTCGGCGCCGGCAGGTCCTCACGCACAGCGATCCTCTGCAGGAGATTGGTTGAATTGACAAATCCCAGCCACTGCTGGGGAAGCATCGCGAGAAAATCGGAGTAAGCCGCCACTGCGATGATGCTCAGGGCGGTGTGCGCCTGTACCGCAATCGTCGGACGTTCGAGACCAAATCGTTCAAATAGGGGCTCCAGTTCCGCTTTGCTTGAAATGGTCACGGACGTCGTCACCCATTTCGCGTGTACCAAGTCGGCCAGCGACTTCGCTCCGGCTAGCGGGTGACTTTTTCGACCGACAATGACCCGTTTGTTATCGAAAAGCTTTTCAACAACGAATTCACTTGGCACGGAGTCCTCAGCAAGAGGCCCCACGTAGAAGTCTATAGAACCATTCTGGACATCCGCCTCCATCACAGGAAATAAACCCTCGGATATTCGCAGTTTGACATCCGGATACCGCTGCTCGAAGGGTTGAAGCACTCGCGGTAGCAACGCCACATGCGATGCGGTGGACAGTCCCACAGCAACGGAGCCGGTGCCAACTCCCTTAAGTTGGTCGATCTCGTCCTTCGCGCGGTCAAGTTCGAGTTGAATCGCACTCGCACGTCGCAAAAAGGCCTTGCCCATGGCGGTTAAGACCATTCCTGTAATCCGCCGCTCAAACAGTGCAACGCCCAATTCGTGTTCGAGTTCGCGGATGCTTCGTGTTATGGCCGGTTGAGCGACACCAAGATGACGCGCAGCACTGCGCAAGCTGCCGCGCGAGGCGACTTCGATCACATCGCGAATATGATTCATCTTCATGGTGATACTTTAATAGCATCACGCCAAGAAAATATCTATCTCTGTGGATCAATCTTCCTGTTTATCCTTGGAGTTAGGAATGCAGCAATAGGGCAACCGACGGACGCTCCCCAATAAGACTGCGGGAACGCAACCCACGTATGACATGCGACCAATTCAGAGGAAAACCTCCTTTCGTCTCGTCAAGGTCTGACATGGATGCGTAACCATCATCATGTGGCTCGAGTGCCCGTTATCATCGTCGGGGCTGGCCCTGTGGGCTTGTCGCTTGCCATTGAATTGGGGTCTCGTTCAATCAATTGTCTGCTGATCGAAAAAAACGACCGAGTTGGCTATGCGCCCCGTGCGAAAACGACTAACGTAAGAACTCGCACTTACCTTCGTCGCTGGGGAATCGCTGACAAGCTGGCGCAAGCGTCTCCATTTGGCATCGACTATCCGTCCAATATCCTGTTCGTAACGAGGCTGGCGGGTCAGCTCTTGGCAACGATTCCAAACGCGTTCAATTGCGCTCCGGAACGCAATGATCACTATCCCGAACACGCGCAGTGGATTCCGCAATACATTCTGGAACGCGTTCTAAAATCGCACGCAGAAACTCTATCGTCTGTCCAAATCCGATTGAGCACGGAATTCAAGAGCGCAGACCAAAATGGCGATGACGTACGGGTTCGTCTGCGAGACGCTGGGTCAGGCAGAGATGAACTAGTGCGATGTCAATATCTCGTGGGAACCGACGGGGCACGAAGCGCGGTGCGCGAATCTGTCGGTGCCACAATGGGCGGTCATTATGGTCTTTCCCGTAACTATAATATCGTCTTTCGTGCACCTGGCTTGGCGCAAGCGCATCCACACGGCCCAGGCACCATGTACTGGCAAGTCAATCCGCAGGCCCCAAGCCTTATTGGGCCGATGGATCGAGAAGACATCTGGTTCTTTATGCCAACCAAACTGCCATCCGGCATGTCACTGTCCAACGAAGACGCGGTAAGTCTTATCCGCGACGCCACGGGCATTGATCTGCCATATGACATTCTTAGCAAAGACGAGTGGGTCGCAAGCCGACTGCTGGCGGACAAATATTCCTCCGGTAGATCATTTCTGGCAGGAGATGCTTGCCATCTTCATCCGCCCTTCGGGGGCTATGGCATGAACATGGGTATAGCTGACGCGGTAGACCTTGGCTGGAAACTGGCCGCAAGCCTGCAAGGTTGGGGAGGAGCATCCTTGCTCGCAAGCTACGAGATCGAAAGGCGACAGATTCACGAACGCGTGATGGATGAAGCGGTCGCCAATCATGCGGTCCTCTCGAATGACCTTTGGTGCGACGGGCTCGAGGATGTGTCGGAGATTGGACAGTTGTTGCGCGAGCGTGCCGGCAAGAAGATCATTTCGGCAAAGGTTCGCGAATTCCATACCTTGGGTACCGTTTTGGGCCTGTGCTACGAACATTCGCCCGTGATTTGGGCCGATGGCCATGTCAGTTCCGCTAAAGATGGCCGGATATACACGCCGTCGTCTCGGCCAGGGTGCTTAGCACCGCACGCTTGGCTGCCGGACGGAAGTTCACTCTATGATCACTTCGGGAGCGGCTTTACGCTCATCGCCCACAAAACGGCGCCCTCTGAGGAAATCGAGCGAGCACGCGAAGACTCCTTGGCCTTAGGAGTGCCATTAGCGGTGTTTATGCGATTCGACGGTGACGGTTTGGATGCATACTCTGCGCGGTATACGGTAATTCGTCCCGACCAATATGTGGGTTTCCGGGGAGACCATTTACCTGCGGGCATTTTTCGCAAATTGGCAGGATGGGCAGATACGTTTCAGGAAGGGGCTTCCCATGATCGACCACAATAAGCACGACTATGCTTCCCCAGGTGATGCACGCATTCTCTTCGATGGTGGCGCCTATATCATTTCCGGTATTAGTTGTGTTCCCGAAACTCCCCTCGGCATACACCCGCCGCCGCTTATCGTCGCTATTCACGGTGGCACGTACAATTCAGGCTACTTCGACGTTGCTGGATACTCCCTGATTCAACGCGCTGCGGGTCTCGGCATACCCATTCTGGCACTCGACCGCCCAGGCTATGGCCAAAGTACCGCCTTGTCACCCTCGGAGGCCACCATCATCCGCAATGCCGAACGACTGAACTATGTCATTGGCGAAATTTGGCGGAAATTCGAAACACAAGCGCCGGGCATCGTTCTCATAGGACATTCAATTGGCGCTGCAATTGCCATTGCCATGGCTTCGCACCAGCCGCCCTGGCCTCTCCTCGGAATCGCAACCTCCGGCGTCGGCCTGACGTCGCCACCAGAGGCCGGAGAAGCGTGGTCGTCGCTTCCGAATCTATCCATGATCGATTTGCCAACGCCAATGAAGGATGCAGTGATGTTCGGACCAGAATGGACCTATGACAGAGTGATGCCAAAGGCAAGTCGAACGGCCGATGCACCGGTCCCACGGGCTGAGCTGATTGACATTGTGAGCGCATGGCCGGCCTCAGTGCGCGAGCTCGCCGCGAAAGTCACCGCGCCCGTACACTATCGTCAAGGCGAGTTCGATAAGCTATGGATAACCAACGAGGACGAAGTCATTCAATTCGGGAAGGCTTTTTCAGGGTCCCCCTCAGTCGACGCGCGACTGCTCGCATCTGCCGGACATTGCATTGACTTTCATCGCGTAGGTGTCGGCTTTCAACTCGAACAGATCGGTTTCGCTTTGCGCTGCGGCGTTGTCCGCGGTAGGTAGACGGCCAGCCGTTAGGCTGGCGCGCCGCTGGTTGCCTCTACTGTTCCCGAACCTTCTGTATCAATCAGGCGCTTCAGAAGCCGACGCGATTTGACGCTTCCAGCGTCGGCTGGAAACGATACGTCCCAGCTGTCGCCGCGTCGTGCAATCACGGTCTGCTGTGCTTCCAAGACTTCCTTATCCTCGGTGAATGCTAGCGCAACCTGATCGAAGATCAGCGCGCCGGCGTCTGGATCGGAGATTGCGTAGTCGCGCACCGCGGCCCAAAAATAATGGGTGGATTCCGCCGTCTCCGGCGTCATCGCGTTCATGACCCACAAATTGAGACCATGCGCGAGCCGGCCTTCGGGAGCGCCGGTTCCGGTTTCGGCCCCGCCGACGTGAATTTGAACAAACGAGGGCGGAAGAAAATCGATGATTTGCCAGCGATCGATATTTACGCCATTCGGCAGCCGCCCGGTTTTCACGTAGGTAGGCGGTGGCAGGCAATCGATAACCCAGCGCGTGACGCGCACACCGGTAGGCGTGGTCTCTACTTTAATCTTGCCGTTCTGACCCATTTGTGAATTGCCGATGGTCGACGTATGGACAAACCCAACATGAGAGAGATCCATCAGATTGTCGACAACTAGTTGATAAGACGCTCTGACATGATTAGTCGTTCCAACAGCTGCATGTTGGCTGTCCGTGAGACGGCCAAAATCCGGAATGGCGGTTGCATCCGCTCTCGCTGGATCCCCCGTCCACACCCAAATCCAACCGTAGCGCTCAATCGCTGGATAGGCTCGCACGCGAGCATACGGCGGAACTGCTTTCTGACTGGGCACGAGTATGCATCGTCCGCCGCGGTCGATCTCCATTCCATGGTATCTACATTTGATGGCGTCGCCGACGACGCTTCCCAGGTGTAACGGGAGATGCCGATGGGGACATCGGTCCTCCAATGCCACAACGTCTCCATCATTCGTGCGGAAAAATACGATATTCTCGCCGAGTATCGTCCGGTCGATAGGATTCTCGGCCAGTTCATGGCCCCACAGAGCCACGTACCAACTATTTCGCAAATACATTGTCGTTCTCCTGAATACCGGCGTTATGGGGTAGAGTGTCCTTTACCGCGGAGGCGTTCCTGGTTTCCGCTTCGATCAATTTCGCGAGCACACGCCGCGCCATCACGGGTGCCGTATCCCCGGCAAGCAATAGCGGTTTCAAAGCCCACAGATCTGTTGTTCCCATCATCTCCTGCTGAGCTTCAATCATCGGCTTGTCTTCAAGCGTAAAGGCGGCTGTGACACCGTCATAGAGTTGTTTGCTCAGTTCCAAATCGTCTGTGCGGAAGGCTCGCGCGCTGGCCCAAAAGTAATGTGTGGAAAATTCGGATTCTGGCGTCACAAAATGAACATTGGGTATCTCGGCGCCCTCCTTCCGACTGGCACCCACCTCTGTCATTCCAAAGTTCAATTGCATGAGCGCCGGGGGTTTCCAGATAACATCGACCCACGCATCAACCGGACGCCCATCTTTTCCGAAAAGCCAGCTAAGGAGCGGCCCTTGACGGTCGTTAGCCATCCAGCGATCGCAATGGATCGCGTTCCCAACACGATTGACTGTTGTTTTTGCCTTCGCTGTAGCCTCACAGCCCAAGCTTCCGGCATGCAGGAAGTCGACATGCCCGAGATCCATAATATTGTCTGTCAACAGTTCGTAATTCGCTTTCGAATGTAGACAGCCCTCAATACGGGCCAAATCCGGATCTACGAGAAATTCATAATCAGGAATCTGTGTCGCGTCGATACGATCAGGGTCTCCCATCCAAATCCATAGAGCGTTGTATCGCTCGATAAGTGGGTAGGCGCGAAGATGCACGGCCTTGGGAGTCACGCCATTGCCTTGCGGATTGAAGACACAGGCTCCGAGGGAACTGAACCGCAAGCCGTGGTACGGACACTGGATGTTATCGTCTATGACCCTGCCTTGATGCATAGGAGCAAAACGATGAGGACATCTACCCGAAAGAGCCACGGGCTCACCGGTCGATAACCGGTACAAGACGATTGGCTCGTTCAAAATTCGTCGCCCAAGCGGCGCTGCGGTAAGCTCCGAAGACCAGCCCGCTACGTACCAGCAATTTCTAAGAAACGGCATACGTGTTCCCCCCACGATCTCTTCATTCAGCGGCGAATCCGACGAGAAGCACTTTCTTGCCTCACCCGTATATGCGCCCATGGCCATTATTACCACCAAGGCCGACGTTTGCTGTGCCTTCAGGGATGGCAAAAGCGCGGCGGCGATACTCCCCTGGTATCACTACCATGCCGTTGCATGGACGGATGTCTTGCGAAGCAACCGCTGGGATGCCCGTGCGTGGTCCGGATCCGGCAAAAGCCGCTTTTCCAAACCATCCTGCGAAAACGGGGCTGCGCCAGGCTGGTCGCTTGGTTTTCTCGACAATCTGCATCACGGCCGCTTCGCTTTCCGCCGATACTCAGCTTCCAATCCTTTTCTCAGCTCCAGATTCTCCGCCGTGATCTCGGCGATCGTGTCGCCCCTTGATGACTGCCTCGTTCACTCGGCCGAACAGTCGACAATCCCCTATGCTTTCCCATTCGACACTTCATGGTTATGGACGAAGTCGGCAGGTACGGCAGGCCCCCAGCTGGCTAGACTGTCTGCCATTGCGTAGTTGGTGGGTGTCCAAAGCGCGTAATCATCGATGTGATCCATGTCCGAGTAGTACTCGAACCAAGAGCCCCATGGATCCTGGATATAGTGAAAGAAGTTGGATCCGATCGTATGACGACCAAACCCCCAGTCCCCCTTTTTGGTTTTATCGGCCAAGGCACGGCCGCCGCGGCCCACTTGGTCTGGATCCACCACCTGAAAGCTTGCATGGTGAAAGCCGATACCTGGTGACTTTGCAAAGGCCACAACGTGGTGATCGCTGTCCTTGCGGGCGCAACAAAACGCAATGACGTCCTGCGCGCGGTCAGCCAGACCCATGCCGAGCGCCTCCACAACGAAATTTACGCTACGTGGGACGTCCGGCGTGAACAGCAAAATATGTCCGAGGCGCAACGGCTTGACTGGCGGATACGCGGAAGAGGCCAGCATCGCAGAGCGCCTCTTTCGTACCAACCGGCCAGGGCCATTGATTTCGAATGCCGGAGTCGCAGCCAACGGCGAATCGGCAGGCTGCTGTGTCAGATGGATCAGCATGCCGTGCGGGTCGCGGACCCACAGGCCGCCTCCCTCGATGTTAGCGGGAGCCGGGACAACGGTGCCACCGGCAGCCGGCGTTCGACTCGCAATCTCATCGATGCGATCAGCCCGCAGCGTAATGTGGTGTAGGCGCTTTCGTGGAGCGCCGCCAATAAGTACGATCGAGTCGCGGTCTTGTCCGATACAGCGCAGACGACCGACCGAACCCTCCCTCACAGCCTCAAGTCCGGCATCGGTGTAGAACTTAAACCCCTCCTCGAGACTTGGAATCTCGAGGGTCACTGACAATGCATCTAATACAGACATAGGCTTTCCTTCAGGACGGAGGGCTCGCCGCCAGTGCATATAAATTCCTCCAACTCACACCGAGGGCAGACGAACAGTATTCTCGATTGCCCCGATATGCTCGATCTCGCAACGGACGACATCACCCGGCGCCAGAAACTGCGGCGGTCGCATTCCGACACCGACTCCTTCGGGCGTGCCCGTCGCGATCAGGTCGCCGGACTCCAGCATAAATGCGGTCGAGAGATAGGCGATCTGCTGCCAGATATTGAAGATCATCCGGCCAGTATCGCTTTCCTGACGCAGCTTGCCATTGACGAAGCAACGCAGCGTCAAAGCATGAGGATCCGGGATTTCGTCCGCAGTGACGATCCACGGGCCAATTGGACCGTGAGTGTCGAAGGACTTACCCACCGTAAAGGTTGGCGAGTGAAATTGCCAATCTCGCGCAGAAACATCATTGGCGACGAAGTATCCGAACACGTGCGCCCTGGCGTCAGCCTCTTGAACCCGTTTGGCAGGCGCTCCGATGACAACGCCCAGTTCAACTTCATAGTCGAGTTTTTCAGTCACACCCGGATCGATGTCATCGTACGGCCCTGAAATGCAGGATGTTTGTTTGTTAAACCACAGCTGCTGCTTCGGAGCGGGCACACCAAGGCGGGCCGCTTCCTCTAAATGCTTTTGGTAGTTCATCCCAATCGCGAGGTATTTGCCGGGTCGCTCAATCGGCGCCAACAAGCGTACGTCCTTCAAGGCAACCCCGGCCGCAGACGTTGAGACAAAACGGCTTATCTCGTGGAGGGCACCCGCGCCCCCCTCGATGATTGACAGCATGGATGGGTAGACCATACCGACGGCGCCCAGATCTACAACACCTTCGCCTAAAACGACACCGAGGCGAGGTCCGCCACCGCCGGTTTCAAATCTCACAAGCTTCATTCGCATTCTCCGGACGATTCCAAGCGATGCATACCTATCGAATTGTCCACCAGCCCATTATCTCTACTCGATATCGCATCCTATGACCCTGGCTCTCAATTATCGCGGCTCCCCGATCAACTGCACATCCAAACTTTTTAGCCCACGCAGAGTATTGTGCGGACGCCTTTGGGGGTTCGTGGCGATGAACCGAACGACACGACGCGACAGCGCCTGCAGAAGTACTGTAATTTCCAGCTTCGCAAGGTGCATCCCGGCACAGAAGTGCGTCCCCATACCGAAGCCCAGGTGATCACTCGGCTTGCGCTCGATATCAAAGCGACCCGGGTCAGGATATTTGGTACCGTCGCGGTTGGCGCACGCGTAAAGCATCAATACGCGTGAACCGCTCGGAATCCTTACACCGTCGATCTGATGATCTCGGATTGATTCACGAGCGAACGCGCGGATCGGAGATTCAATTCGAACCACCTCATTGATGGCATGAGGAATGAGCGCCGGGTTGAATCGCAGCTTGTCCCACTGGCCGGGGTGAGTTGCAAACAACTCTATCGCCGCACTTGTCGCATTGATCGTCGTATCCAGCGAGGGTGTCAAATAGTCGACCAGCATCATTCGCGCCGTTTGCTCGGTGATGAGGCCCTCATCGGCGGCGATGAACAAGCTTTCCCCCCATCCACCCGGCACCATGGTTGACCGCTTGACTCGCTCGAGTACGTAACTGATGACTTCCTGGGCAATTTCGAGGCCGGTCAAAGTTCGCGGATTGTCCGGCGGGCCAAACGCGTCGAAGATACCCGCTGCCCAGTACAACATCCGATCCCGGCCTTCGGCGTCCAGACCTACCAATTCAGTGACTACAGCCAGCGGAAGATAGTGGGCCAAATCCTTGACGGCTTCTATCGAATCGCGCCCAAGCAGTTCGTCAACCTTGGCCTCTGCCAAAGCAGCCAGCCGCGGCTTCAGACCAGACAGTTCTTTCGTTTGCAGCGGCTTCGCGAAGAGCCGGCGCATCGCAAGATGTTGTGGATCGTCACTGCACAACATGATCCCCTGCGTTGCCTGATTCATGGGCTCGTTCATCATGCAGCCCTTCGCCGATGAAAAGATTTCGGGCTGCAGCAGCGCCTGCCTTACGGTGTCGTACCGGGTCAATGCCCATGCTTTATTTCGCGATAGCCACACTGCGGGCCCGAGCGAACGCAGCAAATCATAGTGGGGGTATGGATTTAGGATGACTTCGTCGCTCCAGAAATCCAGGTCCGAGGTGGGGGCTTGAATCGCTACCATGTCCGTGCCTCGCTAATTCGTCCGGCCGCCTCATTGTGTTTCGGCGCGGTGCATCCGTGGATGTCGGCCACCAGCGCCATGACCAACTCGTTCAGCGCCACGGTCTCGCCAACCCCACCATAGATGTAGAAATCCGGCCGTATCACCATCGCCTTCCACCCGAGGGGTGCCATGAAAGCCGCAAAGCGGCCGTCCAAGTCAATCACCCGATGGGGCGAGTCGAGCTCGCCGAACGCTGCAAAGCGCACCCCGAGGTCATTCAGCGCGGACTTTGAGGACGGAGAGAGATTGCTCTCCGGATCGGCGTCGAGAGACAGCACTACGAACCCCAGCCCGATCACGTCGTCGAATCTGCCCTGCCTCCCCTGGCGGTTGACACGCACGTGCGGCGCCAGAAGGCCGGCCCCCTTGCTGATACTCCCGTCACGTTCCCTCTTCAACAGGCCGTCCATCAAATGGGGAAACGGTGGTCGTGGCGGAGCCGAGCCGCTGAGAAAGGCTTGATCGCGGTCCGCCGCCTTCAGCGGATCCGGTATACAAATAATCTTGCCGAGATATATCGACGCATCGACAAGCGCACGGACATGCGGGTCCCGCTCAGGCTGGTAGGACTCAAGCAGCCGATCAGTGACTTTGCCCCCGAGCAGCAAGTCTAATTTCCAGGAAAGATTCCAGGCATCCCGCAGACCAGAGCACATACCCTGGCCCATGAAGGGCGGCATCACGTGTGCGGCGTCACCAGCGAGGAGCACACGGCGCTCGCGCCAGCGTCGTGCGATGCGCGACTGAAAGTTGTACACCTTGTGGCGTACCAGTTCCACTTCCTTAGGTTCGGCCCACGGCGACAGTAACTCCCACACCCTCTCTTCCCGCTCCATATCCTCGACACGCTCGCCCGGCAGCCGCATGAACTCCCACCGTCGATAGATTCGGCCGTCCCGCACGCCGGCCGGGACGATGGTGGTCGGGCGCTTCGGATCGCAATACTGACCCGCCGCCGGGATCCCCAGCGTTTCAATCGTGACCCCTTCTTTGAGCAGAACGTCGATGACGAGCCAGTCGGCCTCAAATCCGCAGTCCTCCCGCCCGCCTCCGACATACTCCCGGACCACAGAATTCGCCCCGTCGCACCCGACGATGTACTGTGCCCGCAGCGTCTTTCGCTCTCCAGTGTCCACATTTCGTAAGACGGCCACGGTTCCCTCGTCGTCCTGGTCGATCGAGATCGCCTCCCACCCGAGGTATGTTTCCACGGTATCTTGAGCCGCCACGGCCCGATCCAAGGCTTCTTCCAAAGTAGGCTGATGAACGAAGTTGACCTCTGCTCCTCCTGAAATTGACTCTGCTGACCAATCGATGACGAGCAGCTGTTTCCAGTCTGCATTGAACCAACAATACAGAGGGCCGCGATGAGACACCTCGGGCAGAACCTCGCCCATCCCGTTCGCGGACAATACACGGTAAAGCTCATGATCGATGCATACTGCCCGCGGCAGCGCATAGCGCTTCGTCCATCGCTCGACGACCGCCACAGACCGGCCGCGTCTACCCAGCATCAATGCCAACGATTGGCCAACCGGGCCGTATCCGATCTGAATCACGTCATACCGGGAGTCTGTCATTCGCTCACCTATGGATGGCCTGCAGCCTGATCTAAAAATGAACAGTGGCCGTCAGCCATGCTGTTCGCAAGGGTGCCGGCGAGGCCAGGCCTGCGAAGCGCGGATCGACGGAGGGACTGGCGAAGTCCTCACTCAAGCTGTTATTCACATTCTTGACCAGACCAATCACGCTCCATTTGCCGTCCGCGCTCTCGACGCCCAGAGATAAATCGACAGGGCGGTAAGGGCCGGTTGGAAAAGCATTACCGTCCTGGTTGTACATCGACCCGCGATATCGGAAGTGAGCTGACGCTTCCACGTTGAGCGAGGAGGTAATCGGATATTCGTAGTTTGCGTCCGCCGTGCCACTCCAGATTGGCGACTGGGTCGCACGACATTCGTGGCACGTAATTGTGGGAACCAGCATAAGATCTTGAGCAGATATGGTTGCCTTGGCATCGGCGTAGGTGGCGGATGCCGCGAGCCGCAACGCCCTCGTGGCCTGCCACACGCTCTCGAGCTCGACTCCCTGGGTTTTCGCCGGTCGGTTTTCGGTAATAAAGCCCGCGGCGGCGCCGGTGAATACCGTATCCTGAAAATTACTGATCTTGGTGTGAAACAGTGACGCATTGAGGCGAAGACTACGATCGAACAGCGTCGACTTGACGCCCGCCTCCACCGTTTGCGCGGTTTCTGACTTAATCAGGGAGTCCACTGCCGGATCGGCGAACACTGGATAGGCGTTGGTATTCGTCTCGACGAATCCACCAGTTTTCGTGCCGTGACCATAACTCACGTACAACATGAGATCCTTCGAGATCGAGTATTGCAAGCTCGCGTTGCCGTCGAGGAATGAATCGGAAAACGGCAATTCCGCAGTCGGAAAGGTCGGATTGGCGCCAGTGTTCCAAATCGTGAACGGTGCGGCATTGGTCCGGCCGAAGAGCGCGCGTTTGCGTTCGTCCGTATAGCGCAGCCCGCCGGTCAGGCGCCAGGCATCGTTTATATGCCAAGTGGCCGACGCGAACGCGGAGTCCGAATCCGTCCTTTGAAAGAAATTGTTGGTGAACGGGCCATTAAACAGCTGGCCGGCAATTGGGGTTCCAGGTGGAAAGCCCGGCACCGCCCAGAGCTGATGCTCGATTGACGTCCAGTCGCTGTGAAAGATGAATGCGCCTAGTATGTACTCGACCGTCTGATTGGTTGGCGATGCTAGGCGCAGTTCTTCGGTGAATTGCTGATAGTTTTCCAAGCGAACGAAATTGACAGCCGACTGTGGCGAGAAGCCGAAGGCGTCAACATTGTTGAGGTTGTAATCTACCCTGGAGGTTTGCGAGATCAGGGAATAGCCGCCGAGATCCCACAACAGTTTCAAGTTATAGAGGTTGACTTGATTGATATGAGTCGTATCAGCCGTTGGCGTAAGTTTGGTGCCAACCGCTTCCCGGTCGTTCAATACTCCCTCACCGAACACTGGATTGAGATTGGGATCCACGATCTGGTAAGGAGTTCCAATGCGCTTATTGTCGCTTCGCTGGTACGACGCCGTGGCCGTGAAATTGTCCCAGGGTGTTAGAAGCACGGTCGTGCGTGACGCAAAGTCCTCGTCTTTCGGGACCGATTTTCCGGTCACTGAGTTCTTGACCCAGCCATTCGTGTTGTTGTAGTGAACCGCCTCTCGGACAGAGAGCTTGGACGCGAAGGGCAGATCAATGCCCGCATCGTAAGTTTGCCCAACGTCGGCAAACTCCCCAGCTACTTTAACGTCGGCTGAGTATTCCCTGCCTGGCTGGCGCGTGACAAGGCTGATGGCCCCGAGACTTGTGTTCTTGCCCAGCAGCGTACTGTCAGTGCCTTTGATCAACTCTGCCCGGTCCAAGTCGAAGAATGCGCTTGAATAGAGCCGCGCTTTCGCCAGGAAGACACCGTCCAAAAATACGCCGATAGATTCCTCAAACGCCTGCGACCGAGCAGGCGTGCCGAGACCGCGAAATGTTAGCGCCATACCGTCATCGGGCGCACGAGAGAACACCATGCCTGGAACGTGGTCGGCAATTTGAAACAGGTCGCGGATATTTGCTTTGGACAATTCGGCACCCGACAACGTGGATATGGTCAAGGGCACGTCTTGGGAAGATTGTTCCCGCTTTTGCGCTGTAACCGTGATTTCCTCCAATTCCTCTCCAAGCGCGATACGTATGGGCCCGAGGCAAACCATTACTAGCCCGACCGCAACTACAAACTGCTGAATTGTTGTGTGTCTTCTCATCCCAGCCCCCCGTTCGATTCCCTGTTAATTGATGCGCGAAATGTCTGGACTCACTAATTCCAAAAAATGTCGGTGTGATCGCGAAGGCACCAGATTCCTAGGTATCGGCCGCGACTAATAACTCCGCGGAATGAGACGACTCGATCTCCGCGAACATCGCTGCACTGCTTTTGGAGTAGGCAAACTGTGCGCCACGCCCTCAACCAGCGACCCGTGCCCAACGGAATGCGCGTAGCGCGCCTGGGCGTCTGACAAGGGTTGAGGCTTTGCATTCAACTACCCCGCATTGCACACAAACCTATGGAGAAGCGACTCGTACTTATAATACTAAGCACGTTGCCCAAGTTGGATGACTTTGTCAAGATGGACGATATGTCACATTTGTAGGCAGCAGAAGCACGGCGGACGCTGCCTTTGAAAAACGCGTATTTAGGCAAGGGGTCACGGATTTTTGGTGATGGGCGCCCGGTCCCTTTCGGTCCGGCGAGCTGCTGCTCCGCCAAGGGGAGGCCGCTAGGCGGCGTCTATTTCCCGTATGAATTGCCCGGGACTGAAGCCCGCCGACGCCCAATATGAACTACCGATGCGTCACACCATCCGGCGGTGGCGAACTACCTGACGTATCAGGATACGGGGAGCAAGCTGGTTCAGGATGGATCAAAGCTCATCTAGTCAGCGACCTCCCCGTTCGGCATGATAGCTTGAAGGGAAAGGCGGCTTGACCACACTTGCGCAGTCGCCGGCTGTACGTCGAATTACGCGACCGTCCTGGTCGGTCGCCTCATGTGAGTCACGGGTAAATTCATAATCTCTGTGATCATATCGCTGTTCACTGACAGACCAACTAAGATCGAACGAACAATTTCGTCGCCATATCCGCGACCTCTCAGTTGAGGTTCCTCACCCATACGGATCATCGCTTGTCGCATAGTGCCCATCGAAAGATCATAACCCGCCTTTAAACTGGTGCAACGAATGGCCCCGCTTTTTACGCCCAACCGCACATTGCGCATCGGGGCGGCCTCTGCGAATCCGCCGTGAAACCATATTGCAGCCACAAAATTACTCCATGATGCGTCTTCCTCGGCCTTGCGCATCCAATAACGCATCCCCATCCCGTGGCGCACTACCGGATCCTTGAACGCAGAGATCTCCTTTTCGATCGACTCGACAAGATCATCCGTAAGCCAAGTTGATGTTGCGGTTAAAAGTTCACGAGTACTTTTGAAGTAGTTATAGAAGGTACCGCGCGCGATGCCAGCGGCCTTAATAAAGTCATCAATGGTCGGCGCGTCGGGGCCTTTCGCCGCGAAGATGTGCACCGCCGCTTCGAGTATCCGTCCCTCTGTACGGGCTCGCCGCCGCTTGCCGACCCTGGTGCGGTAACTCTCAGTCGGTATAGTTTTTTTTTGCATTCTAGCAATTTCCAACAGGCCAAAGCGAAGCAAGCGACCGGAATTCATTTGGACCGGCCGTCCAAGATGGACCTATGTATCATATGACTATTGCATCGTCATAAATAGGGTCCAAAGATCCCTGAATCGCGATAACCTTGGGAAAAGTAGGAGTCCGGGGATTGAGCGGCGCATTTCGGCACCAAAGCCGTGAATCTATTGTGGCCGCAAGACGACGTGTGCCGCATCCCACTCAGACTGCTCGGTGGTGGGACACGGATGGCTTGAGGAAAATGTGTACGGTGTATGGTCCACGCGAGTGGCCACAAAGTCAGGCGCACGCTCCCCGACACCGAAACCGGAGTCCTATCGTCGCAATGTACCAACTCACTCTGGCCGGCCGCAAACCCGGCGGCGAACCGACGATGGCACCACTCCCACGAGCCTCCGCATCATTGTCGCCATGTGTTGTTGGCTGGAAAAGCCGCAAGCTACCGCGACTTCGGCCATCGGCATCGGGCTGTCGCGCAGCAGGCCCATCGCCGCCTCGACGCGCCGGCTGAGGACGAATCGACTCGGCAACACACCTGTCGAGGCTTGAAAACGCAGCGCGAAGCGTCCGACCGACAGGTCGGTCAATGCCGCCAGCTCCGCGACGCGGATTGTCTCGCCCAGATGCTCCGCGACGTAGTCTCGCACACGACCCAGCGCTGCCGCCTTTAACGTCGGCGTGCGTCGTTCAGGGACGCATGTCAGCTTGGCGACGATCAAGTGCGCCAGGACCAGAGAGGCATCGTCGGCGAACGGACCGGGCTCCCCGATGGAAAGTTCCAGCGCGTCGATCCACGGCTTGATGCCGCGCACGTGGACATCGAGCAGCGGGCAGTCGGGGCTCAGCTGTGCCGTGCGCCCATCGGCCAGCTCTTCGATCAGGTCTTCTCTGAAGTAGATATTGCAGTGCCGGCTGTGTCTCGGCTTGGACCAGTGCGCATCGCTGCCGGCCGGGGTGTAGAAGAGCGAATAGCGCCGGCCGTTGTAGTTGCGGCTGCGGGAGGAAGCGATTGCCCCGAAAACGGGGACGCCGGCCAAGTTGATCGACAGTCGCGCGAAATCCATCGGCGCCACTTCGAGGTCGTATGGGGGCGATTCGTAAAGGGCAACCAGCACTTGGTTGCTGCAGGCCGACGACTTGCTGCAGGCCGACGACGTGGCCTCTATTCGCCGCCCGCCGAAACGCTCGAGCGCGCTGTCATAGGTGGCGGTGCTGGCCAGGGTCCGGTGGTTGTCCCCGGACGATAACGATACATCGGAATGCCGGGTCTGTTGGGTCCGCACCGACTTCCCCTCTGCAAAGTGTGAATGAGCTCCTTCCGAAGACTAGACCGGACTTCTTGTGGAAACCTTGCACTGAAGGTCCGCCGCCGATCGGGGACATTGGCGGGGCCGGCGGCGCCGTGAAAAAAATCGGGCCCCGGATAGGGGCCCGAAGGAGTTCAACAGGACGGTCTCGATCGCAGACAGGCTATGGCTTGCCCTGCCCGGAAAGCAGCACGAACGAATAGCCGTTGGCGCTTTTCCCTGGGTCGCCGGCGAACCGCAGCTGAATCGCCACGCTGTCGCCGGGATTCAGCACGCCATCGCGCAGGAACAAGCGAAGATAGGGATCGCCAGCGCTCGTCGTGCCGTTGCCGTTGAGGAGCCGGACGCCCCTGGGAACCCCTGAAACAACCACGATCAGATTTGTGTCGATGACGGAGGTTCCGCTGTTCGTGATCCGATAGGCGTTGCCGTCGAGACGCGAGATCGTCGCCTGCGAGGTTACATCCAGGAACTCGAGGCCTTCGTCACGCCGTGCCAGATGATCGTTGTCGTCGATTGCCAGGCCGCTGGGCATCAAGCCGTCCTTCGCTCCCAGCGCAGCGAGGTCGGGGCGGAACTTCGAGTAAGTCAGGTCGCGTTGGTTCGGCTGAAACGTATCAGTCGAGGAGGTGGGATCGTAGTGCACTAACGCAGGGTCGTACAGAGCGTTCTCCAGGAAGTCGGTGATGTCGTTGACTTGCTGATCCGAAAGGCCGAGACCTCTCGGAGAACCCCGCCCGCGAGGATTCGTGAACCGGGCCGACAGCGTCGGCGCTGCTCCAGCGGTGGGGTCCTGGGGAACACCGGCGTTGAAATACTCCACCACATCACGAACCTTGGTGAACGAGCCGTTGTGGAAGAAAGTCCGCCCGCCCTTGAGCTGACGCATAGTCAAGGAGCGGAAACTGAACGCACCGCTCGGGTCGTGGGTGATCTCTTGCCGCCCGACGTCCTCGGCATGGTAGGGAAAGCCGTCCTTGCCCAGCTTGGCGGACTCGAGATGGCCTCTCGCCAGCGCGGCCAGCGCTTGGATCGGATGGTCGCCGATTCCGACGTTGAGGAAATTCTCCTCGACGAACGCACCAATGCCGGCGACATCCGGATCGTTATTCTGCTTGTTTAGCATCGGACCACTGTGGCAGCTCAAGCAACCGGCCCCGCCGGCTCCGCCGGCCGCGGGGGTGAAGAACAACCGCGCTCCGCGCAGCTGAGCGCTCGTCAGGGCGCTGTTATCCCCGGCCAGGTAGCGGTCGAACGGCGTGTTTCGGGTGACCACAGTGCGCAGGAAGGTCGCCGTCGCCCGGAACTCGGTCTGATCGTTCACGAGGAGCGTCAGGTCCCCTTTGGCATCGGCCTGAGCAGCTTCCTGAGGAAAAGCATCCCGGAACAGTTTCACGAAAGCCGGGACCTTCAGCAGCTCCGCTGACTGAAAATTAAGCATGCGGTGGGCGTCAAGGAGCAACAGTGTGAGGTTCTCCAGCGCCGGGTCGCTGAACGGGTTGAGCGACCCAGGCACGGACTGCGGGTTCCCTGCAAAGCCGCCAAGGAGGAGCCGGTTGTTGAACGCGCCACCGACCAGGCCCGGCGACTCGCGCCCCACGCTGTCCAGCTCGTCGAGCCGGCCGGTCTCGAGGAGGGCGGTCGGGGCCGGCGTGTGGGCGAAAGCGGCCGGCGTCGTAAGCAGTGGCGTTCCATTGAAGGAGTCAAGGTCGTTCAGGGTCGGGAGCACATCGACCAGCGCGTCGCCGGGAAAGATGGGCGCGGTGCGCTGCTTGGTGAGGATCGACTGCGGCCGACGCCGGGCGAAGAAGTTGCCGTCCTCGTCGGTGTAGCCGCGGCCCTCGCCGCCGACATTGAAGTTGATCACCTGACCGGCCTTGCCTGCCGCCTCGCCGATATGGCAGCTGCCGCACGATCCGGTCTGTTTCGTGGCGTCGATGATCTTCTGGATGTTTGGGTCGGAGGCGCTCACAGTTCCGCCGAAGGCCGTCCCCGCGGGCAGGTCAACAGGTACGCCCTGGTTGATGTCGATGCGTGCGGTCCGGACCGGGTCGTGGAAGAGCAGCTTTCCGAGAAAGCGCTTCGCCTCGGTCGTCTCGAACCGATAGGCCACGGAGCCGTCCGACTGCTTCGGCGTCGGAAGGTCTTCATTGCGTGCGGGCACCTGCAGGTTATGTAGGCCGCCGACCTGCTCGCTGATGTAGTTGCGCACCGACGCGGCCGCTTCCGACTTCGATTCACTGTCCTGAGCCTGGGCTATCGCGCAAGTCAGCGACACGGCCAGCAGACCGGCTCGGACGAACGGGGCGGCGGCGCCGAGCCGTCGCCTGGAAGGCGACTTCGCAAGCAGATCGGCGTAATCCCGGCCGCGACTGCCGCGAGCCGGTGATGGGATAGTGTACAGGCTCATGAGTAGGTTCTCCGTGTAATGGTGGGGCATTCGAGCGGATGCCACTACGCGGGGTATATGCTCCCGTGTTGCATCAACCGTGTCGTTCACGAATCCGCTGCGCACAATGGAGGGAGCGGCAAAAAACTTGAACGCCGGGCGTAGTGTGCAAAACCGGTGGCGATTAACACGCTTCAAGGGTCGCTGGTTTCCAACCGTCGGGGAGCGTCGAATCATGCTGCCCTGGGATTGGCCACCCCAGCAATAGAAACGGTTCCAAACGACAGCCACAGCATCTTCCGAGGTGTCCTTGGGGGCCGATTCAGCGACCGAACCGATCTCGGCGCCGAGCGCCGGTTCAGCGAGAAGTTAAGCGCAGCATGTCATAAATCACTCGCTGCTCCGGTCTACATTCAAACAACTCTTCGGAGCCACCATGCGATCCTACGCTCAGCTAATCGGTCTCCTTGCCGTGCTGTTGACCGAACCGGCCCTTGCCAGTATCCCAGACGATCCGGCGCAGGTGCATCCGCTGTCCGTGGGCAACCCCGCCCCCGTCTTCTCGGCGCGGACGGCCGATGGCGTGCTGCGGAAGTTCAGCCCCGACGGGTACAGCAAGCCCACGATCGTGTTGTTCTATCGCGGCGGCTGGTGCCCGTACTGCAATATGCAACTCAGCGACATGCGTCTCGTCGAGCCCAAATTGCGTGCCAGTGGGTTTGAGATTGTATTCCTGAGCACCGATCGGCCCCAGCTATTGTACTCAAGCCTCAAGGCGACTGACATTCACTACACGCTCTTGTCGGACAGCCACTTGAAGGCGGCAAAGGCGTTTCATATCGCGTATCACCTTGACGGCGCTACCTTGGCCAAACAGCGAGAATATGGCGTCGACCTGGAACGGACGACCGGCACGAAGCGGCATGAATTGCCGGTGCCGTCGGTCTTCATCATCGACACGTCGGGTACCATCCGTTTCGTCTACTCGAACCCCGACTACACCGTTCGCCTGGGCGCGGATGCGTTGTGGGCGGCGGCTGCACCGCTCGCGACGGTGAAATGAACATGGGGCTGCGCGGCATTGAACCCCACTGCGCTCACAATGTCGTCTCGATTGTCAGCATTTCCGTGGAGCATGATTGATGTTGGTGTTGATGCGCAAAGTAAACGAAGTAGTGTGCATCGGCAATGATATCGAAGTTATCGTGCTGGCCGTGAAAGGCAATACGGTTCGGATTGGGATCAATGCACCCCACAATGTCACGGTTGATCGTCAGGAGGTTGCCGAGCGCAAGCGTCGTGAGCGCGGGACCACTGGCGACGTTCCATAGTTTTATGGAAGTCCCTGGTCTGGCGCAGCGGTTGAACCTCGCAGTTCAAGATGCATGTCCGTCTTCCGCCCGCATCCTTTCTATCGGACGGACCCTGGCGGTACGGCCGGCGGCGCCCTCTCCCACGGCTGCTCCCTTTCCAGCAAGACATTGAGCAGGTTGTCCTGGAAGTTGATGTTACCCGTGAGGTGTTCGTGATCCACGCATAGAAAGAAGGCATAGGCCAACGGGAAGAAGACATCGTCGGAGCGCGACACCGTGGGGTCCAACGACTGACGCGCCAGCAGTGAAGGTTTAGTGACCTCCCCGTCGCCGGGTTCGAGCATCAGGCGAGAATAGTCGACCCCAGGTTCCGGGGTCTGGATGGCATTCGGAAGGAGTCGGACGGCGGCGTGGCCGTCGGGCGCGGATCCTGGTTCCCGCTCTACGAGCACGCGCGCGGGCGTAAGCGTGCAGTCGCCGCCAAACACAACAAGCCGAACCGGGGCATTCTGGGCTGCGTTGTAGGTCAATGACCAGACGAATCGTCTTGCACGCTCGATGCGCTTTGCGAAGTAGTCATGCAGGAGACTTACGTATTGCTGCCCCTCGGCTGCACTGGGGAAGCGCGCTTTCACACGCTTCTCGACCGCCGGGTCAAATACGGACCACTGGTATGCAATCCAAGTGCCGACAAAGAAAAGATCTCGCTCGAGCGGTCGGCCTTTGATATCCACGATCCAGTTTGTGACCGGGTGTGGCAGCAGTTCGTACACGCTCGGCATGGTTGCCAGCGCTTCTGTAGGGATCGCCTGCCAGCCGACTTGGTGCCCGACCAGCAGACTGTGCAGAACGTTTACCGACCCCAGATTGGGAGTGCCAAGCAGGACCGCTGTCCGAATCTTGTCCGCACCGGCGAAATTGGCGGGGAACTCGTTTCCGTCGAGCACGTCGGTCGCGCCGTACTGAATGTAGTAGCGGGTGATGAGCCCGCCCATGCTGTGAGCGACGATGTCTACCTTGAGCCGGGGATCGCCGTAGTCGCGGCGAATCTGATCGATCAACGCATCCAGCTTCCGCGCCGTGACTACGTTGTCCTGCCGCCAGTCGTAAGGGAAGACGTAGTAGCGTCGCGTCCCGGCCTCAGCGGCGCGTCCGGGTTGACCGCGCACATAGCCGCCCTGTCTCTCGAGCGTGTCGATGATCGCCCCGTAAAAGTCGCTCCCAAGCAGGCCGCGAAACAGATCGTAGGCTTCGACGTCATCCGCACGCGGCTCCAATGTCTGCGGATCAATATTGAGTGCCAGTGACCGTGCGGAAAGCAGCACGTTGTAGATGGATCCCGGCCAGAGCTCGTGGCCGCTGCTGCGCTCGCGCAGTCGTGACCCAAGTATGCCGGGAATGATAATCACAGGCGGCACTCGAGCGCGCTCCATGCCACTGGCGTAGAGCCGACGCAGATCGGGAGCGCGGGACCGCCACACCTGCGCGCCACCAAGCGCAGCGACGGCCGCGATTCCGACGATCGTTACAGTCCAGATTGCGCGCCGGGTGAATCGCACTGCCAACCTATAGGGAGTCCACGCGGGAATGTGGATATCCCAAGATTACGCCAGCCAAGACAACTCCTAAGAAGGCCACCCCTCTCCCCAATTCCCCGGATCTCAATCCCCATCACCCAAAGGTGCAACAAATGCGGGTCGCGGTACCGCCCGACAACGAGCGGTTCCCCCCGCTCGCCGTTTGAGCCTCAGCCACCAAGTTCCGACATTCCAATCACGATTCAGCCGGCTGGCCCGACCGTCGCGCCAGGCGTACGAGAAGGTGGTCGAGCGAGATGACACCGGCTCCTGCGATCGCCAGCCACAGGAACAGGGCAAGATACTCGAACTCATCGAATCCGAGCAAAGTCTCCAGCGAGTCAACGTCGGCCCATTTGGCGGAGCGGATGGCTACAATCATGGTGACACCCAGGGCCCCGGCGGATATACGAGTAAGCAATCCCAGCAGCAGGAACAGACCCCCAAAGAATTCGATTCCGGAAGTGAGCGGCGTGAAGAAGTGCGGGAACGGAATTCCCCAGCCAATGAAATTCTCGGTAACCTGCGGCAGGTTGTTGAGCTTGCCCCAGCCGCTCCAAAGAAATACCCAACCCACAGTAATACGCGCAAACAATGGCGCCAGCCACGTGAGATGTGCAGCAACCTGCTCGGGCCAAACAATCAGCCAATTGATCAACCGCCGCATACGTGTCTCCTAGTCACGGCGTCCGACGCGCGACCTGCGCTCCGGAATTATTCGACTCGAACGTTAAGACTATTGTGAGCGCGATTCATGAGCATTATGGCATGATTGAATGCGCGCTATCTATGGATGCCGATCCTCTGGAAGACATCCACCGAAGGATTAAACGGCTCGAAGCGGCCGTTGTTCAATCTGAGGTGGGACGCGAGCCCGTCGCGCCGAGTACCTCGGCCAACCAA
>Ga0137409_10000593_pt1 | contig 39942 bp, 68 predicted proteins | sample CZODoug1_16funga_FD_122059 | JGI IMG/M metagenome (GOLD analysis project Ga0137409, IMG submission 122059) | Vadose zone soil fungal communities from Angelo Coast Range Reserve, California, USA - CZODoug1_16fungal (Hybrid Assembly) | ecosystem: Environmental > Terrestrial > Soil > Vadose zone...
CAACGACAGCACGAAGCGATGCAGCGCCGACCGCTTGCCGCTCAAGGACGGCACCGGCGCGCAGTGTATGAACTACCGCAAGGGTGACTCGCTCTACTGTGCCACGCATCAGGGCGAGCCAACCCACGACAACCGGATCGATGGTGGACTCGGACCCATCGCGGCGCAGTACGATCCGAAGCCCGCCCCGCAAGTCGTCGCGGAGTGCTGGACGTGCTACGGCCCGTGGAACATCGAGACGGGCAAGACGCCGTTCCTGCTCATCGAAGGCGCAGATCAGACGACGCAATCTGCCTACCACCGCTCCCTCGGCCACGACGTGCGGGAGGTGGGCAAGTGAGCGCGCCTTGTGAAGTCTGCGGCAAGGCTGGCAAGGATGCGAAAGTCTACACCTTTGAGCGGGCCTGTTCATGCTGGTATGGAATTCCTTGCGAGACTGTGCGCCCCCTAGCGCGGAAAGGTGACAAGTCACAAGCGGACTAGGCTTATCACGTCGTAGTTGTCCTAGATGATCACGCGCGGAGCATCTGTCCAGACTCGAAAGGGGGTCACACCATGAAAGAGCTTATCCGGCTTCTCAACCTACCACGCAATACGGTCGCAATCACGCGAACAAGCGATGGCCACTATCTCGGCATGGCGCAAGGTGATTGCGGATTCAATCAGTTTTTCGGCAAGCCGTCGCATCATGCGGGGCCGGGACGCGATGCCAGCCGCGCGACGTGGCGAGCGTACACGCTGAAGCAGCGCAAGGCGGCGATCAGAGCCGCGCATCATGCGAACGTGCCACTTCGATCCTTCCTCCCGAAAGGCAGGGCAGCATGAGCGCCGATCTGAAGTGGACGCCGGGGCCGTGGATCATCGGGGATGCGCCAGAAATAGACCTGGAGGACGACGGAAAGCCGCATTGCGTTTCTATCTGGACTGGCGAACATGGATTCTCGGCCGAGATAGCGGGACGCATATGCGAACCGGCGAACGCCGCCCTCATTGCCGCCGCCCCTGACATGGTGGAGGCACTACAGGCGATTCAGGATCTCATGCACACCGCTCGCAGCGCCGAGAAGCCCCGCATCCTGGCGATCTGCGCAAGCGCGCTCACCAAAGCCCGCGTGGAAACGTCACGCTAGACGGTAGCCGGCCGCGTAACGGTGGCCGGTCTCCGCGTGGCGTGAGACCACGAATGAAAGGGGCGACAATGATCGAGGGCACAGCCAGGACATTTCGCGTGTTCGTTCGGACATGGTGGCGCAGCAATCCGGCGTGGCCCGGGGGACGTGAGCCGCATGCAGGACCGCAGCGCACTATCGGACGCCGGCTAACAGAGACAGAAGCGCGACGGCTCTGTGAGCGATGGAACGGCGAACACAAACCCGGCAAGCTGAGCCGTAAAGCAGAATACACGGCGGAATAGCGGAAAACCACGCACGACATTGCCCTACAACGCACGATTACGCGGTGGCCCAGGCTAGGGGTCGCCGGGAAATGGAGCTGCAGCGATGGAGCAGATGACAAAGCAATTCAGGGTGTATGCCGTAGTGGAATCGATCGTCGTTGACGCGGCCGGCGAAGTGGTGCCGGACTCGCGCGAGGATGTCAATTCGCATTCCCTCTGCGCCTTCTTGACCGATAAGGCGGCGGAGCGTTTCGCAGCCCAGCTATCAAAAGAGTGCGCCGACAATCACGCTGACGGCTGCATAGACTCGGCCAAGACGGAGGATGACTAGCATGTTCCGTGTCCGCTTCAAAGAGACAGCAAGTCAGGCGCAGGCCAGGATCATCGAAGCAACGCAGCGCAAGCTAGCAGCGGTGCTGAAACGTCACAAGCTGGTACTGACCGGCCAGGACAAGGACGGGTTCGCGTGCTATGTCCGCCTACCGCAACGTCGGCGCAAGGCATCGAAGGTTGCCAATGTTGCCTTGAAACCGCGCAAGAGAATCCCTCCTCGGCCGACTGTGCTACAAATGCGGTGCGAGGGAACATGGAAGATGCCCAAGCGGCTGCGTCGTATCTGGTATGGGCGCGACCGTGCCTGTCTGGAGTCGGCAACGATCTTCATGGCGGACGGCGCCGGCTACTGTGATCATCACGGGCGCAAGCAGCTTGGCCGGGATGCATATTGGGCGGCGAAGGATGCGGCCCGGCAAGTGAGAGGGGAGGCGAGCTGACACATGAGCAAGCTGGGTGATGGATCGCGTTGCGGCGTGCGCGGCTGTCCATGCGGTGGCCTACCATACCGCGATCTAGATGCTGAGACCGCGATCGGCAAGTCCATGGGCGAGCTGGCGCACATCCGCGATACGCTGATCCGCAACAAAGTCCGCTGTCCGAAGTTCCTCGAAGCGATCCGCCACGCAATCAGGAGCGGCGGCGGGGCGCTACGCAATGCACGCAATCAAGAGGCGCGGAAGCGGTACAACGCGCGGAAGGGAGGCGACTAGTCATGCCCAAGCCAATCGAACCGCCCGAGCACGAACACAGCTCGAACTGTCTGCCGGGCGCTGACGAGGAGTTCTCCTGCCCGATCATGGTGGCCTTCCGGGAAACGCTGCATTGGTTGAGTGAGCTAGTCAAGGAAGCCGACAAGATGGGGACGAATCGACGAACAGTGACGCGCTACTCCGTGGACAAGGCCCGCGCGGCTCTGAAGCAAGCCCATGAAACCGAGTTCAATTTCTACAAGGGTGATTAGCCATGCAACCGCTCTACTGTAGCTTCACAGCGAACGGCAAGAAAGCTCACACGCCAGGAACGGGCCAGGGCGGCCGCGTCAAAGACGTATCAGGCTGGATCAACTCTGCGCTCGGCGAGCTGGCCAAGATCGATGTCATCGCCGAGGATGTGCAAGCCAAGGCGCAAACGTGGGCGCGCATGACGATCACCGTGCCGCCCGATGCTGACGTTGTGTGGAACGCCGAGACCCGCACGCTGGAGGTGATTCGCAAAAAGTAGCCTGCGCGGTGTGAATGTTAGGCAAGTTGAGCGGCGCTTGTATGGGCCGCTTTTTTTGCGCGGTGCGTTTGCCGGCCTTGCCCGCCTTCGCCATGTTACGAGCTGCAAGACCGGGGAGGGCAGGGGGCCGGGAGGGTGGCGGCCCTTTCGGTTCCCTGACCTTTCCCAGGATAGCCAGGAGGCGAGACGGTCATGCTGTACGAGGTTGTACTGCGCGAGGTGAGGATCGTTAGGCGGATCGTGCGGGTCGAGGCGGCCGAGCGCGCCGAAGCCAGGACGGCAGCTCTTGACCCCGATAAGTGGCTAACCGAGTCGGACCTGCACGATGACGTGGCCAATAGCGAGCTAGACAGTATGGCGGTCGCTGCGGTCGTGGCCCTTCGCGGCAGGGTGTAAGTAATGCCAAACTGTGTATATCTTGACACAGACCCGCCAGGGGAGCATGGCAATATAGAGAATATAGATCATCTACAATATCTACACGGTTCTAAACGACTTACGCTGATTCTAAATGAGATCGTTGTTTGCCAATATACCCATGATCACCATAAAAGGGGGGCGGTATGTTGGTGATCTACGGTGAGAACCTACCCTTTTGTGTCCCCATTAGAGGACGGTGCGGCCAAAACGAGCCGGCGGGAGAGTTTCCACCAGTTCGCCATGTGGATGCGGTCGAGCTTGGCGATCTTGGCTTCATAAGCCAGCCGGAGCTTTTCGAGACGACGCTGTGCGCGGGCGAAGATTACCAGCTCGGCGCGGATGGTTCCTACAAGCGGACTGATGGTCGCCGGAGCCTTCCGTATGGTAGTGCCGGGGATCACGTCGCCTGGGGCAGCCTGAGCAGCTTGGAACGTGGTTTTAGGCAGGCGAGGATATCGCTTAATCGGCGGAATGTCTTCGCCCGGGCGTCTCAGTCGGACCATGTTCAAGCCCTGCCGCAGTGTACCCGTGCGCGGATTGATGACCTTCCAGCGAATACAGCCGAGCTTGAGCGGGCCAGTAATATAGCTGACCTGATTGGTGCTGGGCTGCGAAGTCATCAGCTTATGCAGGTCACCGAACAGGATGCCATCCGGGTACAGTTTCAGTATCTCCTCTGCTTCAGTTTGCATTCGGTCGATGGCCTCACGCGGCATCATCTGGCGGCGACGCGGCATCGGACTGGCGCTCGTCATTGCATGCTTCCGGTGCTTCATCCCGGCGATCTCGTCCTGCCGATGCTGCTCGATCTCGTCACGTTTCTCGGCGTCCTGGAAGACGTGCAGGGGTTGACCGTTCACGGTGATGTGCGTGGTCTCGGCTGGCATACGTTGTCTCCTCCTGTCACCAAGATATACCAGCGAAATAAAGTGTGTCAAGGCAGATTACACGGCTTGACTTCGCGACCGGGAATCGTATGTTGCGCGCCGAAGAGATGGGACGAGAGCCCGACCATCGGTAACCCCCGCCAGGGCGAACACCTCAGAGAGGCACGGCAATCCACGAGCACCGATGCCAGAGCTGCCAACAGTTCTGGACGCACAGGAACGGCGAGTGCCGCACAGCCTGGTGGCTCTGGTGCGGATGCATCACGGCGCAGGATGCCGCGTATAACGGCTGGTCGCCCATCAGGACGTTCGCAAGTTTGCTGGCCCCGTTCATGATTCAGCGCGAGAGAGGATAACCATGCCCGAGACAGCGATGCAGCTCTTCGACGAGACACTGAAGATAGCGGCATACGGTGAATACGATACCCGTAAGACGCTTCAGATTGGCCATCTCATCGAGGCGTTCGGCCCACAGAAGGTATTCATCGCGAGTGTCGAGGCGGGGCTGGGCACCATTCGCTCGCTGCTCCTGCAGGACCAGGTGAGAGTCGTTGCCAGCTACGATGAATTCCGAGGCGCCTGGGCTTGGGCTGCGGAACGCGCGAACACGCCTGACACATGGTTCGTTATCGACGGCGGAAGCCGGCTCATGCACTGGATCGCCAATGACCTGTTCGAGAAGGCGAATAAGACGCTAGAGGCCGTGCTGCGGGAGAAGCTGCCCAAGGACCTTGTGCCCTACATGAAATTCATCACGGACGGCAACCGGATCGACGGCGGCAAGGTCTATTTCGAGGTGGCGCTGCAGATTGAGCGGCTGTTGTCGAGCTTGATTCGCATGGGCGGCAATCTCTACGTCACATTTCTTGAGGATCTGACCGAGACGAATCCGCTGACGCGCGTCAAAAAGCCGCCCTATGGGCCGGATGTGCCAGGCAAGCGCGGACTGAAAGCGATTCTGAGCACGTTTGACTATGTGATCAGGCTCAAGCAGGGCAAGGTCGGCAGCATGGCCGTGACGGGCGCCGATGATCAGAGCTTGGCGCGAACACGGGAAGACGGCAGGGCAGGCGTGGTCATTCCGGACACCATCCCAAACTTCAACTTGGCCGACTTTGTGCGGCTGATTCAGAAAGGGACGCATGGCCACTAAGCGACCGCAGGCGTGTAAGGCGATGGCCAATCACTTGATGTATTGCGAGGACTGCGTCAGGCATTACCTGTACCGGGACATTCAGGCGCCGGCCGTTATGCCGGCTATCGATCCAACAATTCCGTGGGAGGATAAGGCCATTGAGCGAGAACAATAGCTGGGAGAGTTATGACGACCTGATCGAGGAGGGGGAGGCCGATGGGCGAATCGGCGATCACATTGCCGTGATTGATCAGCTCGTCAAGGATGCCTGGAAGAGCGGGGACAAGCGATACAAGGCCATTGTGAAGCTGGTGACGGCGAACGATGCGCGGGCGGACTTCACGCTCACTGAGCGGAAAAGTAAGGACGCGACACGGAAAGAGCTGAGGGACGCTCCGCTGAATATGCGCAAGGCCATCACCTCTAATCTCCGCATGCACGAGGAGCTCCACCGCTACTTTGACAAAACCATGGAGGATCTGAAAGAGGGCGACAAGCTCGGCGTCAAGACGGTGAAGACCAAGCGCGACCCGATTACTGGCAAGGGCGGATTCATTAGGGTGATTGCCTTCAAGCCTCTGAGCGAGATCGGGAATGGGAATGGCGAGGCCGACAGCAACAGCGAGGTGCCCTTTTGAGCGATGCCGCGATCATCGTAGCGGTCGCCGTACCGTGGATCGCGGTGGCCACGCTCATGATGTATCACGCTTGGCTTGAGCACAAGAGCGGAGAGTAGATGTCCCTGCAGACGCCGCTTGCGCTTCTCGCTTGGATGATACTTGTGCTGGTGGCGAGCACTGTGGGGCTAATTGTCTGGGCTGCCATCGAGCACAGGAGAGGTCATTAGTGCCACTGGTCGGATGGCTCTGCAAAGGCTGCGGCGGGCGACAGGTCTCCCTGACGCACTTTGAAGATACGCCGTGCGGACTAGGGCGACTCATGCCCGATGGAACGCGATTCGGTGTCCACCCGGCAGCAGCCTATGCGATGTCCGATCATGAGTCCAGTCATTATGCGCGCGGCAGTGGAATACCCGAGGTCAGTACCGTGCTCGGCTGCCCGCGGCGCAATGGCATCCAAGCAAGTGAACCGTGGTGGGCAGATCCGCGTGGCATGAGCGCGGCACAGTCAGGGACGGCGAAGCATGCGATATATGAACAGTACGCGCCTAAGCACGAGCTGGCCGAGGTGAAGGTGCAGGGCACGATTAATGGCGTCGTTCTGCAGGGCAAGGTGGACAGCCTACGAAAAGACCCCTACTACATTGTCGAAGACTTTAAGACGCAAAGTGACTTTGTGGGCGCCAAGACGGCGAAAGGCGACGGGTATCCCAAGAAGCAGCACGTGGCGCAGAATAGCCTGTATGCTGAGCTGGTGAATCAGACGCTGGGATGGAAGCCCGAGACCGGCATTATCTGGTATGAGACGATGCTGGGCGGGCAAGTGCCATATCAGCATGACATTATGACGGTGCCGGAGCTGCTTGAGTTTCGACCGCTGGATGGCGACCTGCCGATTCTTGAGCTGCTCAAGCACGCTGAGACGGTGGCGAAAGAGCCGGCGAAATGGAAAGACTTGCCGCTGGCGGGGCGGACGCAGAAGTACGGCGAGAAGATCGCCGGACATTTGCCGGCTGCAGGCCACGGGGGCACCGTTCTGAAGTGTCCATGCTGGGGCGAGAGAGGGCCAGCACGATACGACTGCAAGCACTGCATGGGTAGTGGCATGATCAGCGATCACATGGTCACGATGGCCCGACAGAACTTTTACGAGAATATCCTTGTTGATAGCTATTTCGGGCTTAAACCTCCAACGCCGTGGCAATCAGCCAGCGGCCTAATAGGAGTCAACGATGCCGGCTATGACGATTACGGAAGGGCTCGCCGAGATCAAGACGCTGAACGCGCGTATCCTCAAGAAGCGCGAGTCGGTAGTCCGCTATTTGGCGCGTGACTCGCGGCTCAAGGATCCGATGGAGGCGGACGGTGGCAGTGTCGAGTTCGTGAAGCGGGAACGTCAGGCGATTGGCGACCTTGAAGAGCGGCTCGTCGTCATCCGCTGCCTGATTCAGCAAAAGAATCTCGAGACGCCTGTGGTCGTGGGCAGCACGACGCGATCGCTGGCATCGTGGCTGAACTGGCGGCGCGAGGTCAGTGCGCACAGCAAGGGCTTCCTCCAGACGCTGACCAATACGGTGAATCAGATTCGCCGCGAGGCGCTGAAGGGTGGCATGCAGATCACGGATAAGGAGACGGGCCAGGCTGGCGAGATCATCGTCACCGTGAACGAGCGGCAGCTGGCCAAGGAAACGGAAGAGATGGAGCAGACGCTGGGCGAGCTGGATGGCAAACTCAGTCTGCTGAACGCGACGACGACGATCGAGATCTAAGACAGGCGGCCTTCCTCTGCGAAGCGAGGGAACGCGGTGCAAGCACACATGGGTTCGAGTCCCGATTCATTGCTAATGATAGCCCAGGACGGGCATATACAGCTGGACAGCCCACCATATACCGGACTGCCTAGCACCATTGCAACGCTGAAGGCTCAACGATGACCGCTGCTTGCATCACGGCTGACAAGAGGACAGTTGAAAGATGCGCCAAATCCACCGCCAGCGTGACAGGGCGTGAAAGCGTCTTGGTGAGCGAATCGCGGCTCATCCTCGGCGCGGTGGCTGCAGCGTGAAGGCCAATGTCTGGATCAAGTTACACAGCATTAATGGCGAATACGTTCCTTGTCCAGAATATCCGCGCGTCTACAGAGAGAAGCAGCGTAACTTCTGTGACTGCGGACGCATGACGGTGACGGCCGAGTATGGGCCCCTGCCGCTGAAGCTCAAGTCCAATCGAAAAGAAGTCGCCTAGGCCGGTACTCATAATAGACACGCGGGAGCAGTTGCCTTATGCGTTCGAAGGCTGGGACAGTAGGCGCGGCACGCTCGAGACGGGCGATTACAGCATCGAAGGGCTTGAGGGGATCGTCAGCGTTGAGCGCAAGTCAAAGATGGACGCTTATGGTTGCGTTGGAGCTGGTCGCGCTCGCTTTGAACGATGCCTTGATCGACTCGGCAAACTGCAACGAGGAGCCATCGTCATCGAATCATCTCTCGAGGATTTCGCGACGCCTCCAGTACGTGGCCGAATCACTGCGGCGCAGGCGGTCGGAAGCTACATCAGCTGGAGCTGCAAGCACCGACTCCCAGTCTTCTTTGCCGGGTCTCGAGCCTATGCAGAAAGGGTCACGTTGAGATACCTGATAGCATACTGGAAGCACTGCCGATGACGCGCACCGAAGAGCAAGAGCTTCGCAAGGCGGAGGTGGGCTGTGCATGCTCGCTCGGCCATCGCGTCCGGCTCGCTCGCGTTGCATCCGGAATGACGCAGGCGGTAGTGGCTAAACGATTGCATGTTCCCAGGCGCCGGGTTAGCGCTTGGGAGCGTGGACATCCGCCGCCATCTGAAGGGGACACCTTGGCGCTGTGTCTTCTGTTCGGCATTAAGCGGCCAACCCTGGGGTATAGCGGTTGATCACGCCTGGTTGGCGCCGACGCAATGACACGTGTCCGCAGTGCCACATGACGGGGCGGGTTGGGCAGCGTGCCAAAGACGAGAACGACGGTTCCCTGCTGACTTTCCATTATGCCGGCACGCTCATGATGAACGTCGAGGTGGACATCTGCGACAACTGCGGCATCCTATATGCCTTCAAGGCGAGCAGGGTCAATGAATAGCGGCATGATGGTCAAGACGGCCCAGAGCGATGAATATGAGACGCCTGATTGGCTCTTCAAGGCCCTGGATGCCGAGTTCGGCTTCACGTTCGATGCAGCGGCCACACAAGCCAATGCGAAGTGCAAGCTGTTCACCGGCGATATAGGCAGCGGCCCGCCGCAGCTGTCATTGCCGAGCCAGGTCATCTTCTGCAATCCGCCCTATAGCCGGATAGCATTGTTCAGCATGGTGGCCCTTGCAAGTGAAGCCGGCTGGCTCATGATTCTCCCGAACTTCACCGATCGCAGCTGGTATCGCCGACTCTGCTACAGCTCGCGTGTCACACTTCGCCCGTTTCGCCGCCGCATCCGGTTCTTGCTCAACGGCGTGGTGCAGGGCAGTCCACGCTTCGGGACCATACTCGCCATTGTCGCGCCGCGCGACTAGAAAGGAACAGCAGATGGATGCTGCTGCACTTGCAAGAGCGTATGGCTTGGCTAGCAGCTTTGAAGACGACGGTGGGATGCTCGAGGCGGCCGGGTTCACCATCGAGAAGCAGTGGCTATCATCGGGGAATAAGAATGGTTTTGCGAATCGCTACATGCCCATGGAGGATGGCGAGCCCCTAACGTTCAACAAGGTCCGATGGGCGGTGGCCGTGATCGAAGCCTGGGCCATTTCGCGCAAGACAGGTATCAAGCCGCACGTGCCCAGCATCGACCTGTTCACGTGGAAGCGCAGGCGACGTGTCTAAATATGCGACACTTGAGGATACGGCGCGGGTGGTCTCTGCCACGGAATGGCTCTGGCGCGGATGGCTACCTCGGGGACACGTTACCCTGCTCGTTGGCGCTCCTGGCGACGGCAAAAGCGCGCTCGGCATGGCTATCGGCGATCGGTTGCTCAAGGCGACGGCGTGGCCGGATGGGCAAGACAACGCCGGGGCGGGCAGCATCATGTGGATCGACACGGAGGGGACGCAGGCGGTGCTCGTCGAACGCGCGCTGATCTCGGACACGCCCATGAATCGCGTCATGTTGCCGACAGCGGATCCGCTTAGCGACTTCGCGCTGGACGATGATGATGCGTGGTTTGATCTCAGACGGGGTATCACTGACACGGCATGCGGACTATTGGTAGTTGATACGCTGCGCGGCGTACATAGCGGCGAAGAGAATAGCAGTCAGGAGACGGCGCGGCTGATGAAGGGTCTGCAGATCATCGCGCGGGATAACAAGATTGGGTGCCTGGTCGTCCATCATACACGTAAGCTGCACGAGGAGAGCTCGGAGGATAGCCGGCTCACGCTGGACAGGGTGCGAGGCAGCAACGCCATCGTGGCCAATGCAAGAGTGGTCTGGGGAATCGAGCCGACGCGGGCCGAGGGAGTTAAGCGGCTACTCGTGCTAAAAAGTAACTTGGCGGCGCGTCCTGAACCTCTTGGCTTTCGCATGGACGAAGACGGCTTTACCTGGTGCAGGCTGGCCAATGATGAACGCGAGGTGCGCGAGACGGATAGGGCCATGGCGTTTCTCAGGAGCTGGCTACAGAGCGGGCCCGCGCCAGCGGATGCACTGAAAGAGGCGGCGGCTGCAGATGGACATAGCATGTCGACGCTCAACCGTGCCAAGAAGCGACTAAGTATCCGCTCTGAACGTGAGCGCGGCGTCGTCAATGGCAAATGGAGCTGGCGGCTGCCGGAAATCGCTTGACGCAGCATCTGCCAATCGTATGTTGACTCTAGTGGAACCTGATTCAGCCTGTCTCGCCGCCGCGTGGACTTCGAGGAAGAGATGCCTGGGGCGACGGAGCCTTCAATGCACCACGTGAGCGGGGAACACGCCAATATGGCCATGAGGGTCTTGACTTCCTGGCCGAGCCCGGAGATAGCATCGTCGCCCCAATTAGCGGCATGCTCACGCGGATCGGACACGCTTACTCAGATCCCGACTGCGATCTAGCCAGTCTTCACATTGAGGGAGGCGGACAATTCAGCGGAACGCGTATCAAGCTGCTGTACGTCGCACACCTGAAGCCGTTTTCGGAGGGCAGCCAGATCGAGGCTGGAAAGCCGATAGGAGTGTCCCAGGAAGTGGCGGCGTATCACATGCGACATCACCCAGAGCAAGGCGTCATGTCAAACCACGTGCATCTCGAGCTGCGAGTGCTCATCGACGGAGCGTACAAACTAGTGGATCCGGCCAAGCATCTCGCAGCGGTGGCATGTACGTGAACGGCAACGGTGGAGTGCGGACAGTTAGCTATATCGTGGTAGCCATCGTCAGCGCTGTTGCCGGCGCCTTCATGACGTTCGAGACACGCAGCGACCACCAGCACGACTTTGAGATATTGGTGACGGGTCAGGCTCAGATCATGAATAAGCTCGACCGGCTTGCAGAATCCCCCGCGTTACAGTCCCCGCCTCGGAGCGAATCTGAACCTAGCAATCGTAGACATTGAGACCACGAGTTTACACGCCGAAGACGGAATAATACTCAACGCGAGAGTCAAACCGCTGGGCAAGCCGGCCAGGGTGTTTGGGCTACACGAGCAAGGCTTCGGGCCCAGCGATGCACACCTGGACGAGAAGGTTGTCCTCGCTTTGCGCGCTGAGATGGAGCGGTTCGACGGCTGGATTACCTGGTACGGCTTGATGTTCGATCTTTGCTTTATCGACGATCGCCTAATGCTGTGTAACCATAGCCCGCTCGAGAGGCGGTTCGCGCGCGGCCTGGATATGATGTATCAAGCGTCGTGGGGCAAGGGGACGTTTGAGCGTCGGAGCCTCGAGCACGTGGCCTATCATCTGGGCTACCCAGGGAAGACAGCGCATCGTGTGCCGCTCAGTAAGACGATTGGCGAGGAGGCGAAGAAGGAGGCAAAGAGTCGCTTCAAGAATGGCCGCAAGTTCTATGACATCGTGCTCAAGCATAATGAAGGCTGTGTTGCGATGACCGCCTTCGCCTACGAAAGGTTAAAACCGCGGATTGTTACGGTGAGCAAGAGATGATAGCTATAAGCGATGTGTCTGATGGCTGGAGCCCGAGACTTAGGCGAGCGATAGCACTGGAACATGCAGCGGCATTCGTTGGCTTCGGTGGAACGCTGCCAGAGCTTTCGCGGTCAAGTGACTGGACACAATTTGACACTCAGGCGGTTCGTGCTTTGCTTACCCCGGTGAAGCAGCGGTTCGGATCTGGCCCATTCCTCCAGCACGCATATCGCACATTCTGTTTCAGTTTGCAATGGCTTTCGATGGGAATGCCGACGGCATCATTAACGCATGGGGCTACTACCCGCTTTGGTCTTACGGATCTCCGTGGACTTCGTTTCTCAGAGATTGGCATGCCGTTTCCGTCGCTCTTCCTGCAGATGCCAGATAAATTTAGCGGCCTATCGCTGACCGGCAAGCAGTCCAAGCCCGTTCCAATCCGGTCGATCGCGCTGAGCTCTCACAGCCTCTTTGACACACTAGGCCAAAGGCGGGAAGAGTTATCAATACATGCGGTGTCATGGGATGGAACTTCCTTGTTCAGCGATCAGCCTCTTGAGGCAGATACAAGCCTGGAAAGCCTATGCTCGGCCAACTGGCCCACTACCTCAGGTGACGGCATGATTCAGCTGGAGCAATGCGATGAGGAGGCCTTGTCGTCTTGTATAAGGGTTGCCCTTAATGCCTGTGTATATATGGTGAGCTGTCCCGAGAAAGTCGAGCGACTAAGATGCACTCAGTTCCACAAGGAGACGGCGCTCCTTGGGGTTCCATGTCCAAAGCACTGGATAGTCGGCCGTGGTATCACCGTCTCCAGCAACGAAGCTGCGGCCCTATCTGCGCTGTCTTCTCCAGGTCGACCAGCATGGAGGGCGCATTCACGTTTTATTGTGCGTGGACACTGGAGGAATCAGGCATGCGGTCTTCGTTCAGAGACGCGCAAGCGGATATGGATTCAGCCGCACTGGAAGGGGCCAGCCGATGCGAAAACAGCAATAGCGCGCCTCTATACCATTGAAGTCGATACCATTCATTAGCGCTAACGCGCAGAAGGGAGAGCATGGCTCTATTCGAGGTGGCAATCACGATGAAAGCAACAAAGGCTGAGCGCGAGGCGGGCGGCGACACCGAGACGCTCGTCTATGGTCCGAAGGCGATCATTGCCAAGGATCAGCAGGCTGCGGCCATTACCGGAGCGCTGCTGGCTCAGACCGAGAACAAGCTGGACCTGAGCCGAATCGAGCTTCACGTCCGCCCTTTCTAGCCGAGCCAGAGGCGGCAAAACCCTGGCGGCAACAGAGAACGGCGGCAGCAGCAGCGGCTGTCGGAGCGGACAAGAGCTGGTCATTCGGGGCATCAACCATAGCGCCCGGCGTATTCGTTGCCAATACCACGAATCAGTACATTCCAAGCACGACATATACGAGCGCGAATCTTGGACTCACAACCGCCGCAACAAGCTGAGACCGGACCATACCGCACAGAGAGCTGTCCCGAGTGCGGCGGGTTCACATATGAGAATCACTGCAAGCTGATCTGCGCGTGCTGCGGGACGATCGTGCAGAACTGCAATAACGACTAGAGGAGGCCACTTGGCCGAGCTGGGTACTGATGGAAGAGGACGACTGCTGGAGTTGGTGGCTCGCGCCGGGGCGGCACTCGGAAAGGGGCCTGGCATGGTGGGGCTCGGCTGGTTCGAGGCGGGCCTGCTCTTCTCGCTGGCTTATCTAAAGCCGGAGTCGAACTGGGCCGGATTCGCGATGGCCCTGGGCGCGGTGAATGCCGGGGTCTTCGGTGGCGGGGCGTGGAAGGCTGGCATGGAAGCGAAGCACGGCAATGGCATTGGAAATGGCAACGGTGTCACCAAGAACGGAGGTGCATAGAGTGGTCGACCACATAAGCGGACACGGGCTCATCCTGCTACTGGTTATCGCGGGCCCAATCGTCGGATACATTCTCGGCAGGATTCTCGGCAAGTCTGCCGCCAGGGCCGGACAAGATGCCTATGCCGAGGTGCAGAAGATAATGGACATGAAGGCGGCCAAAGACAGCAAGGGCCTGCGTGATGACTTGCTAAGCCGGACTCAGGATGGACCCAAGTGACGACAGGGGCCTGCTCATCTTCGGCCCGAACAATGAGCCTATTCGCCGTTGTCCTTGCACTGGCGGGGTCGGTTACATTTGCAGCGACCACGGCATCGCCAAAACCAAGCACCGCGTCCCCTCTGTTCGCAGGGCCGACCGATGTGTGTCTAAGCAGCGACCAGGCGGCCGACATCGACACAAAGATCGTCGTGCTCGAGCGGGATCTAAAGTTGGCAAAGGCTAAGGCGCGCAAGTTCGGAGGGGTGCTGGGCTGCGGGGCCGGTATCGGATGGAAGGTGGATCAGGGCGTGACCACGGTTGATGCCACGCCGTTCTGTGGCGCTGTCTTTGGATGGAGGTTCTGATGCACTGTAGCCATTGCGGCTGCCAGCTGGATAAAGAGTCGCCAGTCGGCGAGAAGCGCTGTCCCCACTGCGATGAGGACTTTTCTCCGATTTCCCCGGTTTTGCCAATGCCTGATTTTGGCGGGAATGGATTCGACCCTGGTAGCTCCGACTCGGGTGGTGGTGACGTTGGCGATGGCGGTTTCGGTGGCGGTGACTTCGGTGGTGGTGGGGCAGGAGGGAGCTTCTAATGGTTCGTTGCAAATTCAAGGTAACATTGATCGAGAAATCCTTTACGCAGTACTGGGATGGCAAGGAGACGAAGAATGGCGTTATCACCACTGTCAATCTGTTCCCGGTGAAGGCGGGCGATGGCGAGGACAACATCTTCGGCAAGGCGACGCCGAGCGGCAGCATGAGGCTCGGTATTATGAATGAGGCTGCAGCCCAGCTGTTCGCGCTTGGGAAGGCGTATTACGTGGACTTTAGCCCGGCGGACTAGCATGGGCATATCCTGTCTTGACGCTAGTGACATGTTGCCGGCCTACTACGACAGGCTACTCCAGGACTCGCTCAGGCCATATCTTATGCCAGGCGGAATCATTGGTGGACAGGCACTTCCGGCTGTCGGCAACCCAGCACGCTATTGCGGTGACTGCGGGCGGAACAACGCTGAGTTCAGCGAGGCAACAGACAGCGTCTGCCGTGCATGTCGGGTTAGCGCCCTATAGGTACTTGACAGTGGCCCCGCTTAGCCGTACTGTTGCCGCTGAAAGGAGGGCTATATGCCCATCGGACAGCGGAGCACGACGCAGATCGGCGAGGGAATCAGGGCCATCAAAAGCTTCTTCTGGGAGTTGGATAGCAGTCTCGAGAACCTCAAGCGCACGGTGGAGGCCATCGTCAAGGTCGGGCCCAAGGTGGCTGGCGTTCACCCGATTAGGCTGGCGCAGGCGGCGGGGGTGGTCAGGTCAGTAAGGCCACCGAGCCCGAAGCTCAAGCGGATCTGGGAACGCCAGGGCCAGTACATGGGATTGTTCAAGGCGCTCTCGAATGAGCACCAGAAGATGGTCAAGGGCCATCGCGAGCGCAAGGGCATCATGGCGGCCATCAGTCTCGCCAAGCAGTATCGTGGCCGGAAGGGCGGAAAGCGGGGCAAGGGCAAATGAGAGTCTTCCGGGACGCCTCGACTTTCGGCAAGTGGTACGTCGACTACTTCTGGCATGGCAAACGTGTGCGCCTGATGGCGGGCACGAGTCAGCAGGCCGCGAACAAGCTGCGTAACCGCATCGAGAACGACATTAACGCTGGCAAGCACGACCCCGCCCGGCTCCGGCAAGAACTGCGGGGGCGCAATCCGGGCGGGATGACTTTTGGCGAGCTGTGTGACACGTTCCTGCGGCTCCATCTATCGCGCGGCGGGACAGGCACTCCCTACTACAGGCAGGCCGTGGCACGTTTCACCCGCTTCATTCCGCGCGATACCCCGTCAGTCGCCATCACCCCGCTCTTTATCGAAGAGCTTCAGCCGCTGTGGCGCGAACATGGCTGGGGCCCGGCGACCATCCGCAAGAATCTTATTAGCATGGGCAAGATCTTCAGGTGGGCCATCAGCAAGGGGCTTGCCACGGAGAATCCCGCCAGCTCGCTCATGGTAACTCGGCCGCCTATCCCCGAGGGCCGCAAGCTCACCATCACCGACGAACAGATGCTGAGTGTGCTCCATCACTGCGGGGATGACCCGAACCTGGTCAAGCTAGTTCGCTTTCTGCGCGCCACCGGTATGCGTCTGAGCGAGCCGCTGAAGCTGCGGCGAGCGCAGGTCGACTACCGGACGAACCTGATCCATGTCAAGGATCGCAAGATGGGCAATAGCATGTGGTATCCGCTCACGCCGCTCCTCAAGGATATCCTCGCCTCTGGGGTGCGTCACATCGCCAGCGACTGGGTTTTCTGCGACGAGCATGGCAAGCCCTGGAACCACAACGCAGCCAGTAAGTGTATCAAGCGGGCGATGGTGGCGGCTGGTATTCCGGCGGCGTCAGCCCACACCCTGCGGCACACGTTCACGAGCGAGTTGACTGAGCGTGGCGAGTCATTCGAGCTAATCGGCGAACTGCTGGGCGTGAAGAGCGCCTACATCGTGGCGCACTATAGCCACTTGACTCCAGAAAGCAAGCGTCGCAGAATGCTGGCTCTCCACAGTGAGGGGGCAGCCGATCAAGAGAAAAGCAAAGATGGCTGAAGAAACGCGGGCCAGACTGCAAGTGGTTCCGGTGACCTTCGCAGAGGCCAACGCCTTTGTGACGCAGCACCATCGACACCACAAGAAGATGCCCGGCGCCAAGTTTGTTCTGGCCGTGGCGAATGTGGGTGTCATCTGCGGCGTCGCTATCGTTGGTCGGCCAGTGGCCAGATCCTATGACGACGGCTGGACTCTCGAGGTCAATAGGGCGGCTACAGACGGCACACCAAATGCGAACTCTGCCCTCTATGGCGCGACGGCGCGTGTCGCGATGGCGCTAGGATACCGGCGGCTGATCACGTATACTCAGGCCGGAGAATCTGGTGCGAGTCTGCGCGGAGCTGGTTGGCGAGTTCTAGCCGAGAGGAAGGCAAGGCCCGGTTGGGACTGCAGGGTTCGACCCCGCGTGAATCAGAACGATCGGATCGCCAGAACGCTCTGGGAATCAGTTCAACTGAGACGCGAGGTGGCAGCCGATGACGACGCCAAAACTGGACGAGGTCCGAAGGGCTCTTGACACGCTGACGCGGTTCGTACAGAGTTTCGACGCCTTTCTTTCGCCAGAAGTCGCCCGGGCGGAGGGGGCAAGGCCGGCTGCCGCGATCCAGGAACCGCGGGGCCGGCCTTCTGCTGTTCGCGGAAAGCCTGGGCCGCGAGATTACTACGGGCCGGCTATTCTCGCCGCCATGAAATCCGCCGGTCGCCCGATGTATACGAGCGAGATACTGTCTGCGGTCGCTGGCGTCCGCCATGGTGGCGAGGCAACGGACAGGGAGACTAACGGTGTCAGAACGGCACTGCGTCGGCTCAGGATCAAAGGGATACTAAAGCGCGACGATACCGCTAGGCTCTGGATGCTGCAGGCGAAAATCGTACCTGACAGGGCGGTGACAGTGGCGCCCGAAAATGACAATAAAAGTCACTGACAAAACGCAATGCAATATACTGGCTCCAAACGGGTTCGGGGCGTAGCGCAGCCTGGTAGCGCATCTGCTTTGGGAGCACATCCAGTCGTATTCGCATAAGTCGTGCCAGTTCAGCAAGTTGCTGTAATTACAAGCCATTGACCGTGTTACACCGCGCGCCATTTGCACACCGTTCCTCCATATTCCGATCCTACAAGACAGTGTAATGACAGTGGGGCTTGCATCTGCCCTTTCGCGAATCTACATTGGCGACCGCGATGACAGTCTCTTGACAGTTGAGGAGGAGCGATGGTACAAGCCGCGGAAGTTGGGGAAGCGTTGCTCACGATTCAGGAGGTCGCGAAGCGGTTGAGCGTGTCGGTGAGAACGGTACACACGCTACTGGACAGGGGGCACATGGCATCGATCAACGTTGCGGTGCTGACCAAGAGACGCCGCAGGATACCCCGGGCCGAGGTTGAACGCTTCCTACGCGAGCGTTTCGTGGGCAAGGCATGAGTGGCCATTTCTACGACCGCACGGGCAAGCCAGTCGACGTGGTGCAGTGGGGTGAGCTGCGAAAGCGGGATGGCTATCTGCGCATCGGCTTCGACAAGCTCGAGAGCGGGTTCATCGTCAGCACTGTCTGGATAGGCATCGACATGGGCCTGGGCATCACGCCGGGGCCGCGCGGGCTGTTCGAGAGCGCCGTTTTTGACGGGGCGACCATGCGCTGGAGCCAAAAGTACGATACCGAGCAGGAAGCGTTGCGTGGTCACCGCCACCTGGTCATCAAGTGGTTGACGAAGCTCAAGACCGAACCGAAGGGGGCCTGATGCCGCCACGGCGCGTGTGCATCAACAGGCAGGCCCTAGAGGCTCTCGAATTGGACACCGGCAAGAATCTGCCTGTGCGTGAAATCCGCTGCCCGGATCACAACGGAGTCACTTGCGCACTCTGTGGCGGGACTGGTATCGTCTACTTGTTAATCGGCGGCCAGGGCCCGTCCCACCATGGAGGAGGAGCAGACTTTTAATCTGCGGGACCGGGTTCGATTCCCGGCGGGCTCGCCACAACGCAGGAGACGATATGGTATCTCGCTTCCCAGGCTTGCTAGACTACCCGCAGAGGCGGCGACGTCGTCCCGGGATGAGCCCAGACTGTGCTTGCCGCTGTCCGAAGGCGGACGCCGAATCAGGCACCTGGGAGCGCGACCCAATCAGCGGACGTATGCTTCGCCGCCGCCAGGAGAACACGCATACCCATCGCGGGTGTCTGGCGATTCACGCCGGCAAAGAGTGCCCGGACAAGTCGCCGGCCAGCCCATGGGCCCGAGATGGGCGATAACATGCCGCGGTTAGGTTGGCTCCTGTCCGCGGCGAGCAGCGGCGCCTGTTGCGGGCGCTACTCACGCGGTGAAGCCCCGCCGCCGGGCTGCGTAGTGCGGGGCACTTGAGTCAAGCCGCGAGGACGGTTGCCCCTGGGAAATGCCGGTAAAGGCTGCCAGCGATCGTGTCCGCCGGCTCGCGGCTTGACTGAGGTCATGTGATGAAGAAAGAGCTGGACGATGCCTTGGTCCGCGACTTTCCCGGGCTCTACGCTGATCGGAATGCCGACTTGCGCCAGTCCAGCATGGCGTGGGGCTTTGACTGCGGCGACGGCTGGGAGCCCATTATCCGGCAGCTCTCCATGATCCTCGAGCCGCTCGGCGTGAAGGCGACGCAGGTCAAAGAGAAGTTCGGCGGGCTGTCGTTCTACGTCGGCGCTTGCCCGCACAAGGGGCACGAGGCCATTGAGGCGGCAGAAAAAGAGAGCTATACCGTGTGCGAGGACTGCGGACAACCTGGCAAGCCGCGCGATGACTCTTGGATCAGGACGCTGTGTGATGAGCATGCGATGATATGGGCGGCACGACGATGAAGACTGGCCGCGATCACCGCTGGTCCGGCTGGCCTGGCGCCTGGTGCCTAGACTGCGGGAAGGCGGACATGCTCGAGCTGGGCCTATCCAGCCAATGCCGTGACTGCAGGGCGAGCGAGGGCGAGGATGGGACAATGATCTTCGTGCCCTGCCTGTTCCATTCGAACCCGCCGTGCAGGGAGCCCGGGAGTCGAAAGCATGAGCCGGGATATAAGCCCCTGCAGGCCGAGAAGGCAGCCGAATGAGAGTGGCCATCAAATTGAATCTCGCTACGGTTCCAGGAATCTGCAAGAACTGCTCACACGGCATGGTTCGCAAGGTCTGGGCCGGCGACGTATCGACTTTCTGCCTGAGCCAGCGGGCGCCGATCCGTGAGCCCGTGCTGCTCTGCACGCAGTTCGAGGAGCGCAGCAATACCCCATACGATATGCGCGCCAAAGGCTGGATTCTGGAGATCAACCCGCGCGGGCAAATCGGCTTTCACAGACCCGGCACTAGAGAGCACAGCAAGGTAAGGCACGACACCCCGTTTCCTGGCGAATAGGAGGCCACGATGAGAATTCGACTCGTAGCAGTTCTCGCTGGACTCATAGTGCTTGCCTGCAGTCTAGGCGAGGCCGAGAGGAATCTCCCGCCGCTGCCGGATCAGAGCGGGCCCAGCACGTGCGTTGCGGTCTATGAGCGCCAGGCGGATGGCCCGGAGAAACTTGTCGGCATCTCCATGAGTCCGTCGTTCAAGGGCGAGCAGGCTGAGCTCCGCAATCTCATGGACACCCACGTCCGCCACGCCATCCAATTTGTCGGTCGCGGGAATGGCAAGACCGAGATCTGGCTGGCGGCCCAACTGATCGCTCCTATCACATTCAGCCCGTCGCCTGAATATACCCGGGCGATTGGCGATCCTGGCGGCGGGGGGACCATTTGCTGGTGCGCTTCGCCGGCACGGGATCCATTCACTGGCAAGATCATCGGCTGCGAATTCCCCTGCGGAGCTTGCGAGCATTGCGTGGTCACGGCGACGCCATAACGCACTATGCTTTCGATGACTGCCCGGGCGGTCACGTTGAGCACTTTCGGCGCGTAATCGTCTCGGGCAGCCGCGAAGGGTTAAGCCAGAAGCAATCTGAAGCGTTTCAGAAGCTGATGGCGCGGCTGCCGGAGACCTGTACTGTTGTGCATGGCGGGGCCGCCGGGGTCGACGCGGAGGCCGAGAGGTTTGCCAAGACTCGCGGTTTGTTGCGCCACGTGTTCAAGGCTGACTGGAAGAAGTACGATAAGCGAGCCGGGGCGATTCGGAACAGCCTGATGCTGCAGCACGGCGCCGACTTTGTGCTGGCGTTTCCTGGACCACGATCGAGGGGCACATGGGACATGGTGAACAAGGCAAAGATGGCGGGCGTGGAGACGCTGATCGTCACGCCCTGAAGCCGCCTAAGCAGGGCAGATGGATTGTATTGCAGGGCCTGCTGCTAATTATGAATGCGACCCTGGCCGGCCTTGCATGGCGCGATCACGGGTCACTGCGGGCGGTCATCGCGTTCGCTGGCGTGGTCGTTTCATCCATGGCCCTCGGCAACCTTGTTGCGACGGGAATGTGGATAGGGCTCGTGGACGACATGCTGAAGATGGGCCGCCAGCAGATTGCCTTCACGGACAGGATTATCCGCGACTTCCGGGAAAAGAATGAATCTGGATCTTGAACGAAGGCAGCCGGGCCCTAGCTGGCAGTTCTATGGCGACGACTGGACCGAGCTCGGCCAGGTCTTCGGCCTCTTGTGCGAGGACGATGACGGCGCTACCTGCGGGTTCATTCAGGAGGCGATTGGCAAGCTGCAGACCCGCATCAGGGAGGCCCAGCAGAAAGAGGGCCGCGCTCGCCCTGGCGACCTGCAGCAGGTGGAGGCGTGCCGAAACTTCCTACGCGCCGTGATCGTCCAGTCGCTGGCCCGGCGGGACTACGAGACGCGACTGTGGTTTGGGCTGGCCGAGATCCGGGACGATTGGACGTTTCTGAAGTATCTCGCGGCGCTGCTGGAGCACCTGTGGAACTGAAACATGCCAAGCTGGTTTCGGCGGATGAGGCCGGGGTTAAGCTGCCCGATCCGATACCGAACTGCATGATGTGTCTCGAGGTCCAGGCCACGAATGGCGTTGGGATCAAGGGTAGCAAGAGTCTCGGCCTTTGGCTCTGTGAAGAGTGTTTCGAACGCGTCGCCAAGTGGGTGCTCACGAGGCTCTACAAGGACTTCCAGAAGACGATGAACACGCTGATAGAGGAAATGGAAGACAGGAAGGCGACCAGGCACTAGGAGACAACGCATGCCGAACTGGCGAACGATCGCGTTCTGGCTGCTCTCGCCGCTCTGGATGGCCGCCCTGGTACTCGCGTTCTTTTCTGGCGGGCTGATGGGCATCTTGAACGACCTGTATCGGGGGCACAGTAAGCCGTGACCGCCACCCTGCCCGAAGCGAGGATGGAGACGCCGTGAGCCGCTCTGGATATTCCGATGAGATGGATGACACTTGGGCGCTCATTCGGTGGCGAGGTGCCGTTGAAAGCGCGCTGCGCGGGAGGCGTGGACAAGCCCTGCTGCGGGATCTGATTACCGCCTTGGACGCGATGCCGGAGAAGCGTCTTATCCAGGGCGAATTGCAAGCAGGTTCGGAAGTGTGCGCGCTCGGGGCGATCGGCAGGATGCGCGGTATTGATATGGCGAAGATGGACCCGGAAGACTATGAGCGAGTCGCACCGCTATTTGGTATCGCCGAGGCCCTTGCGCGTGAGGTGATGTACGAAAACGACGAGGGTGACTATTTGGAGACGCCGGAGCGCCGCTGGGAGAGGATGCGGAAATGGGCGCTTGACAATCTGGCGATCGGTGCGCGCCCATGACCCCCGCCCCGCCCCGAGAGGCGAAATATCCTCTGGTCAAGGCTGGCGCATGGATACAGCCAACGCCGCGCGATTATCGGATGAAGTGCTGCGACTGCGGGCTAATCCACTCATTCGACTTTCGCGTCGTGAAATATGCGGGCGGCAAGAGAACGAAGGTGCAATTTAGGGCATTCAGAATCGGGAAGAATGGCCAGAGGGTTCTCTAATGACAACAAGCGGGAGTGCGGTTTCGACGTGGATGAAAGTTGAGGCCGATATGTCGATAGTGGCGGTCGTCCATGATCCAAGTGAGCCGAACGCCGGGGTCCGTATGATCGTTGCGCTGCTGATGAAGGAAAATGGCTGGTTATCATGAGTCCGCCCCGAGAGGTGAGTTTCGAGGAGGCACTTCTTGAACTCACAGAGACGGCCGATAGCAATGATTCCTGCGATTTTGACATCGACATCTGTGTGCAACATATTCGCGCCGCCCATGCCCGCGAACTGGCCGCTGCACGCATCGACGAGCACAGGGCCTATTGCTCGACTCCCGATTGCCGGCGCATCAGGCTTCTCGAATCTGAGCAGCGCGCCGCCGCTGCGGAGAAGACGAAATGAGCACCGTTACATATAAGAAGCAGCCAGCAATTCATGCCACTCGTGGTTCCGTGCCGCTGGCCGGAACGGCGCATGTCTATCGGGTCAAATCCGTTTTGTGGCCCGAAGCTGTATCGAACCTGATTCGCAGCCTATTCGTGGGCCGCACCCTGCATGTATGCTGTGGCCATAGCCCAGTCGGCGATATTAGATGCGATGCGGATGAATCAGTCAGGCCGGACGTCAAGTGCGATGCCACATCGCTGCCGTTTGCAGACAAAGCCTTCGATACCGTCCTGTGCGATCCGCCCTACAATGGCAAGTTCAGATGGAATCACGATCTTCTGTCAGAACTGTCCAGAGTGGCGGGAAGCCGGATCATATTCCAGCACTGGTTTATCCCGGCAGACAAAGACGGCCTCTGGAAGAAGTGGCACCGATTCTATCTGTCTGATGCATTTGTGTGGCAGCCGAGGACATATTTTGGCAGAGCGCAGATAATCAGCGTTTTCGATGCGGTGCCCGATGCCTCCTGACCCCAAGCAGACTCGGCTCAAGCGATGTCCATTCTGCGGCGGCCATGCTCGCTCTCAGAACGTACTCGTCGCCTATGAAGGATCTCAGTGGTGGGTTGGGTGCGCTGGTCTGAAAGGCGATTGTCATGCGCGAATCATCGGCACCGGAGAGCAGGGGCGCTATTCTGCTGAGACCCGATGGAACAGGAGGGCCAAGTGACTGACCCCAAGCAGCATCCCAAGCCGATTCTCTGCTCCGAGTGCGGCGGCTCGAAGCGCCCTGAGTCCTACAAGCGGGGCGAATACTGCCCGTGCTGTGTGCGCCATGACTGACGCCAAGCCCCCGACCGTCGAGGAACTGGTGAGGGAGGCGCAGGAAGCGGTATGCGAAGCGCCCGATCCCGCTCTGTGGCCTCGTTGCGAAGGCTGGCATGGTTACTGTGAAGGTGCCCACGCCGCCATCGACGCCCTCGCCGCGAGGGTGAGTGAGTTGGAGCACGATGCCAAGGTGGCGGAAATCAACCAAAACGAGGCCGACGAGTGTGCGGCTGAATTGTTCGGGCTCGTCTGCGCTGTAATAGATGGCAAGCCCGAGAGCGCCGAGGCACGCGAGGCGCTCCAGCGCCACATCGATCATGTTCGAGCCTGCCGGAAAGGCTCATGCGATACCGAATTGCATGGCAGCCGCCTGCGAAAAGAGCGCGATGAGGCGCGGGGCGAGAGGGATGAGGCGCGGCGAGCAGGCGGTGCTGTGATTGCAGCGTGCAGTAGAGAGCATCCCGAGAACGCGCGGCTGCGGGAGGCGCTCGAAGACATCGCCTTCTCTCCCGATTGCCCGAAGTGCTCCGCGAACATCGCCCTCCGCGAGGGCCGGGAGGGGAAGGGATGAAGCGCCCTGACCTTGCTGACCTGATCGAATGGGCACTCGCAATTATCTTCCTGGTGCCGTTACTCGCTGCGGCACTTCGATTTGCTTGGATAATCCTAACCGAGGTCTCCCGATGAAGCGCGAGATGAAGATGGGGGTGCGCGGGAATCGATGGCTGGCCGGCGGTGGGCCGCCCGCGTATGCGACCGGGGGGCGCGCATCCGGCCCCAGAACGCGCCTTTGGGTATGTCTTGACTGTGGGAGGACGCGATTCGTCTGGATTAGTACACTATTGTGTAGTCGATGTACTAGGCATCGTCGAACGCCATGACCCGCACCCCCGGCAAGCGCGAGAGGAAGAAGGCGAGGGAGTGTGATTGCCAGTTTGGCTATACCTTCCGCATCTGCAAGAAGCATCGTCCCAAGTCTGAGCGCGAATGGGACAAACTGCGGGCGCGCATTGTCCGCGAGGTGGTGACGAAATGAGCGATCCGCTGGTGGAGGAGGCCAATAGGTTGCGTCGAGACTTCGCCGATGGTCGTCTGTTTCCGATCAGTGTTATTGCGTCGCTCGTTTCCCTCGTCGAGCGCGCGGTCAGGGAGAGGGATGCCGCCTATGCCGCTGGTTGGGATTCAAATGTCAAGGCCAGCAAGGAGATTCTTGCCCGCGCCGAGAAGGCGGAGGCGGAACTGGCCGAGGCTCGCAAGGACCTCGACGATAACGAAGTCCTACGGCTCGTCCTGATGCGAGACCATCCGGTCGCGAGAGCAGAGCGCCGGCTAGCAGAAGATGTCGCCAAGATGCCGAAGGAGCCGGAGAAGAATTCATGACCCGCCCAAGCCGCTGCTCACTCAGAGTGAGGTGAACCGTTGTGTCGCTGACGGGCTAGCCAGCATGGAACAGCACCCGGCAGCCGTGGACGCTTCCGTTGCAGATGCCATCGCCCAATCCGCCGCAGCCCTCGGGGCGCGCAAGACGCTGGAAATGGTCCGTGACTATCATCGCTCAGGTGGCGAGATTCACGAGACTTGGCTACATAAGCGGATAAGGGAGGCGGGCGGTGATAACTAGGAACTTCGCAAACGGCCGCAGCGCCGTCGTCTATGATCTGACGTTCGGTCGCGCACGGATCGGCGTTGGACCGACCGGCAGCCTGCTCTTCGATGACGAGTGGTGATATGACAACATCGCAGCTGCGGTCGCAGCTCTTGGCAAGTGGGATGGGCAGGGCGAGCCGGACGGTTGGATGCGTCACCCGGCGAGTGGCAGGCGCCGACCAGGCGGTAACCCGGCCGACGAATATGTGATGCGCTAGGGACACTCCTCGCTCGAGTTCTCGGCGGCGTCGATAGCGATGGGGAATTGGTAGGCCACGACTTCGCCGTAGGCTGGCCCAGGCAGTGTCACAGTCGTCTCGTCGGTCGTCGCGCTCACGTCAACCCAGACCGGGCAGCGCTGAATGTTGCCGTCGTCATCTAGGGGACACCAGTCCGTGAAGGCCATGACCCCGACGCGCGCAGCTACTGAATAGGTCACGGCCAGCTCGGGACTGCCATTGCAATCGGTGGTCACCGCTAGCCAACTAAGGACTAGCGTCGCAAGCATCGCCCTTGCCGTCGCCGTCCGTATCCACCTGCAGCGGGTTCCACGTCAGGATGCAGTTATCGTGCGTGTCCCAGACGCCATCGCCATCCGTGTCCTTGTCTGCGATATTATTGACGATCGGGAACATGCCGAGGAATGGATATACCGCGCGGAAGGAGATCGGACCACCAGGGGGGCCAGCAACGCGAGCCCCGCGCATCGTGCCGTCACTGCCGGGGTTCGTGAAGGCCGGCGAGCCGGGCAGAATCGCTAGCCCGTCAGTCAGAGGGCCTACCGCACCGAGCGATCCAGTCGTCACCGGATTTGTGTCAGTGTCGCAGGCTCCGCATGACGTGAATGTCTTGATGTATAGATTGTAACTGGCATTGAATGTGCTGGTCGCATCGTTTGCCGCAGCCCCATAGAATGTATTGTAAAACAGGCTATTGGAAACACTGACAATCGGCGATCCGGCGCCTGAATAGACCGATCGGACACCCTTGTCTCCAACGCCGAACACATCTTCGACGCCATAGTGAGTATTGTGATCGAAAATGAGCGCTGGCCCAAGAGTGCTGCCGACTCCAATGCTAAGACCGCTCGTGACGAACCCATTATCCGTGCGGTTCTGGACGATGACATTATCGCGAACCGTGAGATTCGGCGGCATGAGAAGGTTCGAGCCTGATGCTTCGACGGTATAGCCCTCGGTATTGTTCTGCGCGGCCGGCCCCAGCATGACGATGTTGCCGTAGGACCCCTGCGGCAGATTCACGAAGTTGAAGCCGCCGCCGATTACGTTCCGAAAGTCCATCAGGTTCGAGTAGGTGTAGCCGCGCTGCACGCCGCCGCAGTCCTTCATGTAGTTGTCGACGATGTAGACCTTGTTGCCGGCATAGCCCATCGCGGAGGCATCTACATTCGACCCAGTCACGCATCGTCCGCTCTGCGAGTTCATCAGGACGTTGTGCGAAATGCTCACGCTGTTTCCCGCCGTCGTGTTGTCGCCTAGTATGTCGATGTCATCGGAGCCGTTGAACCCGCCGATGTTCGTGATCAGGTTCCCATAGGCGATAAAGTTGCTGAGGACTGCCCCGGTACTATTCTCGATGCCCTGCACGCTGCCGCCAAGTCCGTTCGGGGCAAAACCGAGCACCATGTTACGCACGGTGCAGTTCGAGCACACGACATTGCCGGTCTCGTGGCCGAAGAACATCGTGATCATGTCGTCGTTCGTTCGCGTGATGCGGCCGTTGCGGATGATGATATCGTGGACGCGCTGCGAGGTGCCGGCGCCCCAGTTGTTGTTGTCGGCCGGAACATAGTCGCCCAGCTCAATGGCATGGCCAGATGCACCGCTGGTATCCATGTTCTGCGAAGCATCGCGAATCGCGAAGCCTTCGAACGTGATGTCCGCAGAGTCATCCAAATGAATCGCTGCTTCACCCGCGAAGTGGTGCATGTCGAAATTGCTGAGATAGGCACCCTCTGTCGTGTTGGCATTGTCGATCGATACGACATGGACGCAGGACCGCTCCGTCTTACCCGGCTGATAAAGCCCGCAATAGGCCCACTCGGCGCGGTCGATATAGGTCGTCGAGCCGTCCTTGAGGATCATCTGGTACTGCTTCGTGTGGTCGGTCTGCGACTGGTTCGCTGTCGGGATCGTGATCTGCGCCTGGTCGTAAACCTCGAAGGTATCGCCAACTTGAACCGCCTCGGTGGGAGCGGTAGCGCCGGGTGGCTGGTTATCCGTCCAGATGCGATAGGCGGCCGTCGCATTACAGGATGCCGTGCCATAGTTGTCGCAGAGTGTGATGTGCTGAGCATCCGTGAACGAGCAGACCCGGCGCACATCTGGGTCATCGGTCAGGTTGGCATCAGCGTTACAGACGAAGCGCGAGCCTAGCGTCATGGTCGCTGTCCAAGTAGTCCCGGTTCCTACAACAGCCGTGGTCCCGCTAGTTACCGCCGCTGTTCCGGTCGAGTAGGACGGACCCCAATCGCCCACCGCCCACGTCGTCGAGGCGAGGCGATCCGATGCGACGCCGCGTGAATCCTTCGCCCCCCGCGTGTACGTCTGAATCACGATCTGAGTCGGGTCTGCCCCGCCCGTCGTGATGTCGAACGACTGCCCCCGGAAGTATCCTGTCTTGAAGCGCAGCACTTTGCCTGAGAACTCATCGTTCGGGCTAGTATCGGTCGCCGATGTGCGCTTCTGCCAGTAGCCGAGGTTCGTGAGCGTCATTGTTGATGTGGTGGTCGAACCGGCAGTAATCATGATGGCGTCCACGCGGCCCTGAGCGAGCAGCACCTTGCCCGCGACCGTCAGGATGCCGCCCGAGTTGTTCGTGATCAGCCCCTCGGTGAGCAGATCGTTTGGATTGCTCGTGTCGATTTGCAACGAGCCTTGCGGACTGACACGCATCTCGCCAGTATTGCTAATCGTATCGTGCAGCGCGCCCGCTCCGTCACCGACCACCAGTTTCGTGGACGTACCTTCGAGCCAGAAGACATGGCCATTCGCTGCGACTACCAGCTCCCCACATACGGCCGCCGTGTCATTGACCGTGACATAGGCTCCCGATGGAACCGTGCAGGTGTCGGCATTAGTCGGGGCCGCACCGCCCCATGTCGCCCCTGTCGTCCAGTTTCCGCTTCCGGCTGTCTTGGCAGCGGCGAACAGCGGAATTGGCAGGAATATCAGCAGCAGGAATGCCAGTGCTCGCTTCACCGCGCCTCTCCCGTCAGGGCGACCAGCCCATTCTTCATCTTCATGAGCACCTCGCCGGTCGTCTGGTTCTTACACATCGCCCCGAACTCAAGTGGATTGGCCCCGGCAATGCAATCAGGTGGAATGTTGCGGCCAGAGCAGAGCTGCCAGCCAAGTGACCCATCTTGCCAGGTCTGCCAGCAAGCCGTGTCGGCGTCGTATCGCAAGTGAATCCCAATCGTGTTGATGCCCTGCGTTGTGGAAGTCAGGGTAATGCCATAGGGGAACGTCTGAATGGCGCCCCAGACGTTGGCCACTTCCTTGCGTACATACGTATAGGTCGGCGCCCAGAGCGGGCTCGCCAAGAACAGCAGCGCCCCGGTGATGCCGACGATGGCGACTAGATCGACTGTGCGTTTCACGGATTGGGCCTCTTGGCTTGTTCGATGTCGCGTTCCATTTGAGTGGACTGCATGGCTTGCATAAAGGCGCTGGTGGCCGCGGCGGTGGCGCCTGCCGGTTGCGACCCGACCGTGAAGAATTTCGCCGCCGGACGCGCCAGATACTTTTCGGCCATGTAGATAAGGCGACCGGCCGCCCCGCGATCGCTATTTGTCCATTCGCGCTTCATCGCAAGCTCATCCCAGGCAGGTAGAAAGTTCTTATTCGTCACGTCGGCGTACTTCTGCATCGCATCGCGGGTGAACTGGTCGTTGAGGATGCCCTTAATCTTGCCGATGGCGGCTGGCTTCACGGCTCCGTTCCTGTCCAAGGCAATCTTCCTAGCATCGCGCATCGCCTGGAGCTGCTTAGCCGCTTGCGCGTAGTCGGATTGGGCCTCGGGAATCGCCTTCGCGCGTACCTGGCGAGCCGTTCCAATGATTCCCTTGCGGGCCTGGGCCAGGGCTGCATCTTGGTCCGTTCCATACATCTTCTGCAACGGCTTGTTGTGTTCAGTGATGAACTGATCGAGTTCTTTGGCTGTCATGCCACTTGGCAGGTTCTTAGCCTTGTCAACCAGCATTCCGTTCACTGCTTGCTGCGATGGCTCGAGGCTGCCAGATTTGACCATGCCAAGTATCTTCTGGCGGATTGGCTCGGTGCTAATAACCGCTTCTTGCTGATGGAGCAGATCGGGATGGCCCTTGAATACCTCGAGCGGCAGCTTCTGGCCTGATTGCATGGCATTCATGATGGCCCCACGCCGTTGGCGTTCAATGCCCTCCAGAGTAGCCGGATAGTTCTGCTCATATGGCGGCAGCGCTGCGATCTTCGGCTCGCTGAAGCCTTCGATAGATAGCGGATGGGCGGACGCGGAGGCGGCGGATGGAACAGCGGCGGCGCGGTTGTCGAACGCTCGCATCTTCGCTAGCGCACGATTCTTGGCCGGCGTCATATACTTTAGATTAACGTCGCCAGGTTTTGGCTGAGCCGGATAAAAGGCCGATCGCAAGTCGCCTGCAGCTGACAATTCCGCGTCCCGGGCCGGCGCGCCAAGTGCCAGTTTCGCCGCCGCTACCGGATTACGCCTAAGCGTCTCATTAATCGTCTCCTTGCTAATGCCGGCCATGGCACCCGTTCCGCGGCCAAGCACGTTGAACAGGCTTTCAGCGCCGCCACCGATGAGCCCGGCATAACCAGCGCTTTCAGCGGCCCGGCCTGTCGGCATCCCGATCGCCCTGTTGCCAGCGAAGGCTCCGGCAAACTGCCCCAGAGCAGACACGGCTGGTCCAGGCAGATACCTCGCTGCGGCTGCAGGTAAGACTTTGGACGCCAGCGCGCGCGCACCAAAGCCGCCCAGTCCTGCGCCGGCAAGCGGGATCAACTGCTTAACTTCGTAAGGGCCCGGCTGATCCTGCATCTCCCCGCCCGGGACACCCAGGTTCGCCGTGCCCATAGCCTCTGCAGCCGCCATCGCCGCCTCTTCTTCGCTGTATCCGCTCTCGCGAAGGTGCTGAAAGACGGCGTCCTCCTGGTCCTGTTGGCCGGCCATCACTTCTTCCTGTTGCGCTCGGCGATGGCCTTGGCGCGCTCGAGTAGTGCCGGGTCAACGCCGGCTGGCTGTCCGCCTGCTGCTCCGAACACTTGTGGCCTGAGTCGCTGACGTTCAGTTTCCGCAGCCTTGAAGGCATCGCGCAGTTGCTGCATTGCCGTCGTGGCCAATTCTGGGCTGGAGGTGAATGAGGGAATGTTATTGATGAGGCGGATCACTTCCTGATATGCGCGAATGCCGGTTGCGTTATAGAGCGTGCGCGCCAGTGTTCCTAGGTCATTTCGGCGGGAGTTGTAGATTTTCAGGTCGGCTTCACTTGGCATTGACTCGGAGCCCGGGATGAGACCGATTCCAGTCTGTAGTCCACGCTCAAGCGTTGTGCCAGGTTTCATGCGGCGCTGAATGATCTCATCCAGCTGGTCCATCGTCTTATTGAATACAGAGATAGCTGCCGCCGACTCCTGCTCCTTCTCGCTCGCCGGCTTTCCAGCTTGGCTGCCGCCAGGAAGCATTATCGGTTGCGCTGCTGGCGCGGAAGTCGCCCCAGGTTTGGGTGCCCAGTATGCATTGCCCTGCGTGTCATAGGCCATCTGCCATTTGGTCTGGTCGCGATTCTCAGCCTCGACGGCCCTATTATGGCGCTCCTTCTCGTTAAGACCCGCAGCGGCCGTTCCCTCCGTCGCGAGATTATGCCTGTTCGTCTCATTCAGTTTCGAGAAGATGCCTTCGAGCGCGGCGTTGCTAGACTCTTGGCGGCCAGCAAGGCCACCAAGGGTGGTAACCGCATTGCGCTTGTTGGTCATCGCCTGCTGGAACGCGGCCATCTGGCCCTGAAACTGCGGACTGGCCATCGGATCGTGCTTGAACTGGCTAAGCAGCTCCGGGTGAAGTGCCGCCGCGGTCGCCTCCCACATGCTCAGGCGTCTCTCGGGACCAGGCTGCGGCATCTGCGGATCCGGCGCCGTCGCCTGTTTGAGCAGCGTGTCCCACAGTTCTTGGGGCAGCTGATACTGGCTCATGTGCTGAAGCATCTGGTTGGCTTGTGGATCTGAATGCCAAGGGGCGGCCGGGGTCCAGTCGGCCATGTTGCCGACCGGGCCGGTATCCTGAGGTTGCTGACTAAACGGAGGAGTGTATGGCATTGTTACATTCCATAGGTGCCAGAGCCGGTGGGGATGCCGAACTGGCCCAATCCACCACCGCCCGAGTCACCACTTGGCTGCTTGGGTGGCTGACTGTTCTTGTAGATGCCGTAGGAAGTCAGGCCAATGTCTGCTGCTCGCGTGAGAGCATTCGCCATGTTGTAATTCGGCTGAGTCAGCGGAGGAGAGCCGCCGGACCAGATATTTGCGCGCTGACCAGCCAGGCCCATCGCCTGCTGGAATGCCTGCTGGACTGACTGGTTGCCGAGCATGCCGCGGAGACCGGCTTCCTGGCTCAGTGATCCGCCCCAGCCCTGCAGTCCGCGCGAATACTGTGATTTCAGGAGCCCGGATAGCGCATTCTGCTGCACGCCGTTGTTGGCGCTCTTCACATACGGCAGAAACGCGTTGTAGAGCTTGCTAATGTTCTCTGGCGTAAGCTCCGCAAGGCCATAGCGCTTCCAGGCCTCAGCCCATTCGAGGTTGCGGCCTTCTGATTTGTGCTGCGCCTGCTGGGCCTTGTGACCCGCGTATGCGTTGACGACTGCGGCTATAGCTGCGCCCCAGGTACACCTCCATAAGAATTGGTGGCCGGTCTACGAGTTGAACGTAGCCCTCCGGTTTTGGAGACCGGCAAGCTCCCACGTGCTCCACCCGGCATCACACGCTTACTTCGCTTCATCGGCCTTGTCTAGCACAACGACGTTGCTGGCGCGGCCCGCATCGAATACCCCTGTCGAGCCCTTGGCTAGCTGCGCCTCGAGCTCAGCGATTCGCAGCTTGGCGGCCTTCAGCTCGGCAAGCAGCTCCATGATCGCCGCCAGTGCGAACGATTCATAACTCATGTCACGGTCACCTTCTTCCAGTTCGTACCATCGCTCACATAAAGGGCGAGCACTGTGCCGCTGACCCACATGAGGCGGCCTTCATATTGCGTGGCCGGGGGCAGCGCCGAGACATCGTTTGCGCGCGTCGGCACGATAAGCCTCTGTGTACGGTTATCCGCCCGCGCCTGGGCCTGCGGCGTGAAGTAGCTCCAGAGGTTTCGTCCGATGGCCGCCATCAGCGAGTCGTCTTGCCGAACTTCTCGGCGTCCTCGTAACGTAATGTGATGTTGTTAATGGGTGGCATGGCAATGACCCCGTCATAGGTGACACGCACATCGAACCCGCGGAAGCCGGTGTTTAGTCCGATACTGGAGCCTCCCGCCTCTGTCGCGTGAATGGATGTGGGCGTTGGGAACACGCCACTCTCCTCGCGATGGGCATAGAACGTCACGATGTAGTCTGGGTTGGCGGAGCCAATGTTCACGCTGGACTTGTGAATGTGGAGACGATCGGCTCGCGCCTCGCCATCCATGCCAACCGGGTACTCCTTACGCGTCCGCAACCTGAAGTTCACCGTGCCAGCCGAGTCAATGAGCTGCGCGGCATCGCTGGATCCGTCGTCCTCGAGGTACACGAAGCCATCGGCCTTCCATGAGCCGGTATAGACGACGCCCATGGAGTCGAAACCAGAGACCCGCCGGATGGCATAGCAGCCGGGCCCTGGCACCTTATGCGGGCCAGTCCATGCGAGTTCAGGCAGCGGACCAGTCTTCTGCGTCAGCCGTTCGCTATCGTAGTAGAAGTGCAGGCTGCTCCAGGAGGTTGTGTCGGTTGCGCTGTCAATGTAGAAGAATTCGACACGCTGCCTGGTCGGATTGTCGATTGCCTTGCACAGCGACATCCACTTCAGGACCACCGTATTCGGCCAGTCGATATTGCTCACGGCGCGATCCATCACGCCATCCATTAGCATCATGGGGCCGCTGTTCGAGAAGAGCAGGATTGCCTGCTTATTCCCGAAGCCAGTGAACAGGCATGCACCATTCGGGCTGGCGGTGCCATAGTTCGCTATCTTCTTCTGAGCCAGACCGGCATCAAACACTGCGTCGCTGGCCTTGGGCAGATAGTTCACCTGGAACGTCTCATTGTTGAAAAAGACGTAGCAGGCATCGCCTTGCGTACGAACGCAGTTCGACGACCCACCATAGAGCGGGTTAAAGCGAATCTTGTATGAGGATGGCCATGCGTCAATCAGCCCGCTCTCAGAGTAGAAGAGCGTGTCGCCGAAAGCGCCCACTCCCACGATGCTGCCCTGAAAGGCGTCCACGCTAATGATGTTGGCCTGCTGGTCGAAGTTGAGCGATTCGCTGATGTCGTTGATCGTGATGATGGGGTAGGGGTCGTTCACCACGAGCGTGGCATCGCTCAGGTTGTCGGTGACCGTCGTAACCGTCTTGAGCTGGGTAGAGACCAGCCAGCCGTTCGGGTAGACGCCGCCGTTGATGCTGCGATAGATGTTGTAGCTGAGTGCCGATGCATTCGAGAAGGATGCCGTGGCAAGATTCAGCGTGTAGACGATCTTGGTATTGGCGACTGTGATGCTTGCGGGCGACGAGAACGTTCCCACGAAGATGGCCGACTCCGTGTTATTCACGGTGTCTACTTCCGTGATCCATGCGGTGTAGGTGCCATTCGGGTTGCCAGCCACACTAGAGCCAAGCAATAGCGTGTTCTGATCTGTCATGAGCAGCCCCATGCGTCGTATCGTGCCATTGGGCTTGACGATCTTCGTGATGTCGTCCGTGGCCAGAATCATATTGTCATTGAAGACTACGGCGTCGGTAATCGCCGATACGCCCGGGCCACCGCTGGCTGCAGCGAATGTCCCATCCATCGGGCTGGTCACGATCGTGCTATTGCAGTCGGCGACCAGCTTCGGGTTTCCGTTCACGCTGTCGAAGTAGATGATGTTCTGCACACTGGCCGCTGCAATGGCCACCGTGTTATAGAGTGACCGTCCGCCCATCTTATAGGCCGCCGGATCGCTTACGTTATAGACGACGCCAACCGCTTCCTGTAGCTGGCCCTGGTCGAGTAGCGACGTGTCAATCCCGGTTGCGTTACCGCGTCCGACCGGCTGCGAGATGCTAGGCATTAGAACTTGTGCTCGATCACGATCAGCTTAGCCTTGCGGTCAGTCGAATTGCTCAGTATGTTCTGACTGGTTCCGGCGCCGGCAATGTTACCAACCTCAAGCGTCCATGTCTGAGCGCCAGTGAGTCCGGTTTGCCGGGCGATACAGGTCACCATCTGTCCGTCTGTATTGCCGGCCCCGTTAACGTAACCATTCACTTCATGTAGAACGGTCGCGCTATTTTTGATTCTGACCTGTGGGCGTATGCTGCCAGCCGCATTACATGTAAGGGGCACGTTGGCCATGATGAGAAACTCTGAGGTTGTCGAGGCTGGAGTGAGAACGAGCTGAACCAGGCTGGCATTCCCATCCCCGGCAATCGTCGTATAGGCTGTGCCGGCGCCCTGATTCACATCTGTCGTGCCGGTGGCAATACTTGTCTTGCTAAGGGCATTAGTGGGTAGTGAAATCGTGCCGGCAGAGATTGTGAAGCCGTTCGAGGCTGTGAGCGTGCTCGAGAATGTGCCGGTCGTGGCCGTCAGGCCAGCAAGCGTCGTGGCCCCAGTGACACCGAACGTGCCGCCTACGGTCGTATTGCCGATTAACGTGCTCGTGCCGCTGACCATGAAGTTACTGGTCGTGGAGAGGACGCTGCTGAAGATGCCCTGGCGGCCGTTGAAGTCGCCGAGCGCGGTAATGTATGCCTTGCGACTGCCCGTAGGATTGTGCCATTCTACGATCGGCGAAAGGCCAAGTGTCCGCGATGAGCCGAAGATCCACAGCGGGGTGTTCGACGCATCTAATGCATTGCTCTGCCGCTTCTCGGCGCTCACGATGAAGTCGGTGGTCAGCCGAGTGGAGTAGCCCGTCCCGCTGACGATCACATCATAGGCGCCGCCCAGGAGCCAGCACGTGCAATAGCCATTGGCGTCGGTGGTCAGGATGTTGCTGCCCGTGCTGGTGACACCCGTTGCATCGAAGTACAGTGTCGGCACAGGGCTGACCGCGACCAGCCTGTCATTGGCAACAAGCGAACCGAGTCCGATACCCTGCACGGTGATCGACGTCGCTCCGACCACAGTAACGGCCTTCTGCTGCGCGCTGCTGGTATTGCGCTGAACCGTGTAAGCCGTCGTCAGCGCGCCAGGATCGTAAACCGTGTACGGGTTCGTCCCGGCAGCACTCAGGCTCGCGCCCTGGTTATATATGGCGACGCTGATGCCGGACAGCGGATCGCCCTGATTGTCCAGTATGGTGCGTTCGAATTTGCCTAGCTGTGCCATTATCCGTCCTGCGTCAGCGTGCCGCCGGTTACCGTGAGCCTATGTGTGCTGGCGCCGTCAAGGTCGGTGAGAGTGAGACCGCTTGGGAATCGCGCCACGCTCACCGTGAATTCGACATGGGAGGGCGCCGTCAGCGATTGATCGGCATCCTGCAGGCCATATGTGCCCGTGCCTGGACCATCGCTCACCATGTTGAAGCGGTGCGAGTAGCCCGCTGAGTCGCGCAGATAAAAAGCAGTGCCGATGGAAGACGAGCTGAATGGCTTTGACCCATCGAGGCTTCCGCCGAATGGTCCAAGCGTTAGGACGAACCGCCCGGCGCCATCGTCGGACAGCGATAGGCTATAATAGACCCCGTCATCGCCTCGAATCAGTATCATGCTGGTGGCGGCCAGCAGGGCGGTCGAGTTGTTCTGCAGCGTCAGCGTCATCACTTCACCTTGATGTAGATCGTCGGGTCGAACAGCGGGCGATATGGCCTGATCTTCATCCGCATGTTCTCTTCCGAGTAGCGCCGGTTCCAGGTGATGAGCAGATTCTTGGTGCGCTGATAGTCAGCAAAGGCTTGAACCGTCACGGGGCTGCTCTTATCGCGCTCACGTAGCATGTAGGACTGGCCGCCGACCACAAGCACGTTCGTACACTCTTCGGGCAAGTTAATCGGGTCGGGGCTGTCAGAGATTGCGCCAATGCGTGCAAAGTATTCGACCACCAGGCGATAGGTTGACGCTGTCCCGCTGTCAGGCGTCGGGTATACCGTGATAAAGCCGTCGCCGAACGAATTGCGCAGTGTGTAGATCCGCGGCTCGCCGCTCTGCGAACTGCGGCTAGGCGTCAGGTGACTGAAGTACTGGTCGTCGTAGAAGTCCAGCACCTGATGACGGTCGCCGGTCGCGTCGATCGTGATACAGTAGCTCGGCTTGTTGAATTGCGTAGACAGCGCATAGGTGGCCTGGCCAATGACCAGCGTAATCGTCGCGTCCGTAGTCTTGGTAAACGTCAGCTCATGCTGGTTCAGCTCAATACGCACACGGTTGATGCAGTCAAGGGCCTGCTGGCGAAGAAGCATTTCGCCCTCGCCGCCTGCGATGCGCGCGACCTGGCTAACGATGTCCGAGCCATTGGTGACGCCGGCTTGCCCGCTGCCCGTTGGTGTGAGAACTACGCTGTCAGGCATTCACGGCCTCGGCGACGCTGTCTTCAGAGAGCGCGGTAATGCGCGGGATAGCCCTGCGCCCGATCAGCTCCTGTAGCATGGTCTCGTATCGCGCACCCCACGTCTTGATTGTCCAGCGCGCATGGATCTCTGCCTGCGACGCTGCCACAATATCCTTGCGGAGCTTAGTCTCGGCGATGAGCCTCATAAGAGCCTCGTACCAACTCTGCGTGTCCGTCGCCTTCAGGCCCGTAACGCCATTTCTCACGGAAGCATAGGGCAGCACATCGCTGTAGACGCCCGGGATGCCGGCCATCGAATAGTCCAGCCACTTAACGTTCGACTTGGACCTATTGAACTCTGTGTCCAGCATCGGGGCAATGGCCACATCAGCGCAGATCCACTTCAGCACCTTGGCATAGGCGTTTAGCTTGGCAAACGGAATCATGAACACGCGACGCGGAGACAGGTCGGCGGCCCAGTCCGGTACGAAATTGCTGAAGACCAGCTTAACCCGGCTGTCCTCGTTGAACACGCGTGTGACCGCGTCTTTGACCATGAGAAGATCCGGATAATGTCCGCCGCCGCCGCCCCAGTAAATGCGCACGTCATTTGCATGGCGCGCTTCCTTCTGCCGGCCCAGCGCCGACGTGTGCATGTCCAGGTCGACGCAATTAGGGACGATGGTTAGGTGGGCGTTATACTTGCGAATCTTCTCGGCCAAGTGAGCAGTCGATACCGTAACCAGGTCGGCGGCCCTGTATTGTGCCCTGATCAGTCGCGTGATGCCCGCGCTCGAATGGAAGTCGCGGAAGGCTGGCGTCATCTCCTCGAGCGAATCAGCATCATCATCGGTGTCCACGACCAGCTTATACTTGTAGAGATCGCGACCTGCCAGCAACGCTGCGAAGACTTCCGCATTGGCCATCTTGCTCGTGATGACCACATCGGCGCCTTTGAGCAGCTCGTCCACGTCGCTCAGCTCATACTGAACCTTCGCGTGCGGCTTATGCTTCACCGAGTGCCCCCGCCGCTTCATGTCAGTCGTCCAGTTCCAGCAGCGATGCCACCCCACGCCCTCGGGCTCGAGATGGACGCCGACGATGTTCATACCGCCTCGTCCTCTTCGACCGGCTGATGCACGATGATCTGTGCGCGGCGCTCGGCTACAAGCTGGGCACCGATGTCAGAAAGATCCCGCTGCAGGGCCACGATACATCGCTTCGCCACGTCCAATTCTTCGGCGAGCTTCGCCTTCTCGCGCACCGCTTTCTCGTGCTGAGCGAGTATGCGATCGGCCCACTCCCTGCTGCTCTTCTCCTGCAGCGAGATACTTTCGATGCTCGTTCGCACCACCTCTTTCATGTCCCGGTTTTCATGGGCAACGACCTGGGCGAGTCGCTTGTCGACGCAGGCATCGCACGGAATGAGAATGGGCCGCGTATGCTCGCACTTTCCCGTAACGTCTCTAGCCTGATATTTCACTCGCGGCCTCCGTGTTGAGCTGCTCTTCAATCCGGCCGATAAAGTAGCTGGCGTTGCCCTCGACCGTATACTGATTCAGAAACTTCTTGCGCGCGCGACCTGCAAGCCTGGCGCGGAGCACGTCATTGGCCGCCACGTGCTGAATAGCCTTGCCCCATTCGCCCTGGACTTTCCAGCATTCGGCCGCATCCTCGAGGAAGTCGTTGTTCGCGACGTTCGAGACCACCATCGGGATCTTGCAAATGGCATAGTCCAGGAACTTGACATTATTGTTGTAGCGGGTTTCGTCGCGCTGCTTAATCGGCACTAGGGCGATACTGCGTGGCACGCCTTTCATGAACGCGATGAGCTTGCGCCAGTCATGAACCTGCGGGACGTGGACCAGCTCATCAGCCGTATGACGCGACATCCAAGCATCGGCGACCCCGATACTGATGAGCCTGTAATCGCCACCGTAGATCAGCTCCTCAATCTCCTCGCGAATCATGGCTAGGTCCGTCGCGTGATAGCCCCAGCCCATGAAGATGAGGTTGGTGCGTTGGTCATCGATCACGCCGCGGAGCGGGGCGATGTTGATGCTGGCCCGCGGCTGGCACGATTCCTGGACGATCGAGCGCTTGGCTAGCGGCGCATAGTCCTTAGCAAAGCGGCTGCTAACGAAGATGACCAAGTCGGCGCCGCGTAGCATGGCCTCAGATTCCGCATGCAGCCCCGGTTCGCGGATCCACTCCAGCGGGTCATCGTTGTCACAGACCAATTGGAATCCGCGCTTCCGCTTGAGCTCCAGTATCCGGTCGCCAACACCCTCGGTCACGATCTCACATGTGGTGAACAGCACATCGCACCAGCCGGTCAGGCTATCAAGCTGCTTGTCGAAGTAGTCCCAGGGCACTTCATGGTCGACCGGCGAGTCAATGTACTTGACCCCATGACCGTATTTAGCGAACTCGGGTAGCCAGTTAAAGCAGCGCAGGTAGTCGCCGGATTGCCGTGACGTTCTGAACCCGGCAATCCGAATCGCGAATCGAGGCCGGGGCTGCCCGATGACAAGCTGAGCGACCGCGGCCTGGGCACGCTGTTGCGCACTGACCCCGTGTTTCTTGGTCTGCAGAAGACACGCTTGCTCGATCCTCTGCTGTCGTTTCCGGGAACCAACGATCATCCCGGCGATTAT
>Ga0137409_10000594_pt1 | contig 39909 bp, 30 predicted proteins | sample CZODoug1_16funga_FD_122059 | JGI IMG/M metagenome (GOLD analysis project Ga0137409, IMG submission 122059) | Vadose zone soil fungal communities from Angelo Coast Range Reserve, California, USA - CZODoug1_16fungal (Hybrid Assembly) | ecosystem: Environmental > Terrestrial > Soil > Vadose zone...
TCCTCCGGCGTCATGCTCGCCCAGCGTTCCCGCCACATGCGCTGGCGCCAGTGACCGTGCCACCCGCCCCGCCCGCGCAAACTCCCGAACAGAATCCGGGAGAGCAGCAACAGGCCCACAGCCTGCCAATACTGCACCGCCGGACCATGAAACAGACTCGGGACGAGCCAGTTCCACAGACTCATCACCACCAGGCTCAAGAGCGCGATGCCGGCGATCGCCAGCACCAGGAACGCCGCCCCTTTCACTACCCAACGAGCTCGACCTCTCACATCGTTCTCCTCATGTCAGCAACCAATCGTCCCAGGCCGCTCGCAGCCGCTGCTGCAGATGCAGCACCGCATAACGCTTGCGCGAGAGCAGCGTGTTGATACCCACCCCCGAGCGCGCCGACAGTTCCTTGAAGGAGAGACCGTCGAGCTCGTGCGCCACGAACACCTCGCGCTGCTCGTGCGGCAGCTCCTCGAGCGCCGCCCCGATCTCCTCGAGCAGCAGCTCACGAATGACGGAAGACTCCGGTCCGTCATCCGGGGCGGGCAGCAGATCCTCGAACGTATCGTCCTGCTCCTCGCCCTCTGCCGCCGGCCGACGCGCCAGCGGCTGCGGTCTCTCGCTGCGAAACCGGTCGATGATGCGATTGCGCGCCACGCGCGTGAGCCACGCGCCCGCCTGTTCCACCGGCTGCATCATGCGGTAGGCGCGCACCAGCTCGTACAGCGCGTCCTGCAGCACATCCTCGGCTTCAGCCGCATCGGCAATCCGCCGGCGGATGAACGCCAACAGGCGCCCACGCTCGCGCTGCACGGTGGAGGCGATCTCGCGGTCCTGCGCAGCAGCGGTTAGACGGTCAGTGAGCGCAGCATCCATCTGCCGGTTTAAGACGATTGACCGCGGGGAATATTGTGGCGGGGAACGGGCGCGGGGCCGCGCCGAGGGTGCCTCAGCGCGTCGCGATCGCGACCGCCGCCCCGGCCATGACCGCCCCGGTGCCGCGCTGCACCCAGCGCACGGTTTCAGGCCGGGACAGGCGCGTGCGGGCACGCGCCGCAAACACGGCATACGTCCCGAGCACCGCGGGCAGCACGCACGAGATCACGAGCACGATTTCGAGGAATCCGCCGACGCTCAGGCGCTTGAGCTCCACCACCGTCGGCAGCACCGCGAGGAAGAACACCATGGTCTTGGGGTTGCCGAGCGTCAGGGCGAGCGTCCCCGCGAACAGTTGCAGCGGCCGCTCGCGGCGCGGCGCCTGCGCAACCTCGAGCGGGCCCGCAGGCGTGGTCCACAGCCGCCACGCCAGGTACAGAAGGTACACGGCGCCCGCGTACCGGACCACGACGAACACCGTGTGGGCGGTCTGCGCCAGCATCGCGAGTCCGGTGGCGGCGAGGGTGAACCAGATGAGATCGCCGACCAGGAAGCCTGCGATGAACGCCGGCGCCCCGCTCACGCCCCGACCCAGGGAGCGCGCCACCACGGCGGCCACGCCCGGGCCCGGGGAGGCGACCGCGAGCGCATACACGAGGCAGAAGACCGACAGGCCGTAGGCGGACATATCGGCAAAGTCTAACGCGCGCCGGCGGCATCCGCCCGCCCGAGCGGCCCGAACCGCCAGATCAGAACCGGCAGCACGAGCAGCGTCATGAGGGTCGAGGTGGCGAGGCCCCCCAGGATCACGCTCGCCATCGGCCCCTGCACCTCCCGGCCCGCCTCGCCGCTCCCCAGCGCGAGCGGCAGCAGACCCAGCGCCGTCACCAGTGCGGTCATGAGAATCGGCACGAGCCGCTCGCGCGTTCCGCGCAGCACGGTCGGCAGCGACCACTGCGCGCCCTCCAGCGTCACCAGGTGCCCGACGTGCGCAATCAGGAGAATGGCGTTACGCGCGGCGATGCCGAACAGCGTGACGAATCCGACCAGCGAGCCGATCGAGAGCGTCGCGCCGGTGAGCGCCACGGCGAGCACCCCGCCCACCAGCGCAAACGGCGTGGTGGCGAGGATCAGTGTCACGCTGCGCGCGTCGCGAAACGCCACCGACAACAGCAGCATGATGCCGAGCGCCGCGAGCGCCGAGTGCACCAGCAACTCACGGCGCGCTTGGCGCTGGCCGCTCGCCGCGCCGGCGAATTGCAGGTACACCGTGGGCGGCAGCTTCACGCGCCGCGCAACGGCGTTCTCCAGCTTGGCCACGAAACCGCCGATGTCCGAGGTCGTGGGGTTGAGCGTGACCACCTGCCGGCGCCGGGCCCCCTCATGCATGATGCCGGTGCGACCCTCGGTGAGCGAGAGCGTCGCGAGCTCCTTCAGCGGCACGGTCACGCCGCTCGCGGTGCGCACCAGCAGTTGCCCGATCGCCTCCGGGTCGATGCGCTCGGCGGGGGGCAGGCGCACGGTGAGATCGATCACCTTGTTCGCGTCGTAGACCTGCGCCGCGGTCGTACCCTCATAAGCCGTCTCCACCGTGTCGAGCACGTCGGCGGCGGTGAACCCGTATTGGCCGAGCCTCTCGGGCTTCAGGTCCACGCGCAGGAACGGTGCTCCCGCGGGCGCCTGCACCTGGACATCACTGGCGCCCGGCACCGTGCGCGCAACGGCGGCAATCTCATACGCCACCCGGTCGAGCTCGTCCAGATCGGGGCCAAACACGTTGACCGCCACGGGCGCGGTCTCACCGGACAGCGACTCACTCAGACGGTCGCCGAGAAACGTCAGCACCTCGGTGCGCAGGCTTGGATAGTGCTGCAGGGCTGCACGGATGGCGGCCTGGATTGCTCCCTCGGCGCGGCCCGACATGTGCTTCAGCTCGATGTGAAACTCGCTGCGGTTCGGCTCCCAGGTATCCTCGCCGGATTCCGCTCGCCCCATGGTCTGCTCGACGGTCACGATGCCGGGGATCGCCACCAGGTCGCCCGCCACGCGCGCGCCGAGGGTGCTCATGGCGGTGAGGGAGGTGCCGGGAGTGGCAAGGGCCTGCACCACGAAATGACCTTCGCGAAACGGCGGCATGAGCTCGCTGCCAAAGAACGGCAAGGCCGCCGCCGCGAGCAGCGTCACGATGGCGGAGGCGATGATCACGCGGCGCGGAAAAGCGCTCCAGCGCCGCAGCAGCGACTCATGACGGTCCTTCAGGCGCGTGAGCCACGCGGCTTCCGCGTGCGGCTCGGTGCGCGTCAGCAGCAGCAGCGCGGCGGCGGGTGTGACCGTCAGCGCCACGACCAGCGATGCCAGCGTCGCCAGCGAGAAGGAAGCGGCCAGCGGTCCGAAGAAACTGCCCTGCAGCCCGGACAGCAGCAGCATCGGCGCCAGCACCAGCACCACGACGAAGGTGGCGTACACGACCGGCGCGCGCACCTCGACCGATGCCTTCTGGATGATGTCGCGGGCCTCGAGGCCGTGGGCGTGGGTGCCACGCAGGCGCCGCACGATGTTCTCCACGCCGATGATGGCATCGTCGACCACCACGCCGAGCGCCACCGCCAGCCCTCCCAGAGTCATGGTGTTGATGGTCCAGCCGAAGGCGTCCACCGCGATCACGGCGGCGAGCAGCGCCAACGGAATGGACACGAACGCCACCGCGACGCTGCGCAGGTCGCGCAGGAACAGGAACAGCACCAGCGTGATCAGCACCGCGCCCAGCACGACGTCCAGCCGGATGCCTGCGAGCGCATTCTCGATGAAGTTGGCCGGCCGGTGCAGCCCCGCGTAGAGCGTTACGCCGCGCGAGCGCAGGGCCGGGGCCAGCTCCGCGAGCGCCGCCTCGATCGCGCGCGTGACGATGAGCGTGTTGGCGCCGTACTGGCTGGAGAGGTTGAGGAGCACGCCTGGTTTGCCCATGATGAGCGCGTCGCCGAACTTCGGCGCCACCCCGTCGGTGACGGTCGCAAAGTCACGCAGCCTCAGCGGCGTGGCCGCGGTAGCGGCCGCAGCGCCGGCGGCGGGCGCCGCCGCGAGGGCGGGGACCACTGCAGCCCCGAGCGCCGCCGCGTCGAGCGTCTGACCGCGGCTCTCGATGAGCACCCGCTGGTTGGCGGTTTCGATGAAACCCCCGCCGCGCACCCCGGTCGCGGAACGCACCGCCGCCACGATGTCGCTGAAAGCCAGGTCGCGCGCGTTCAGCTCGCGCGGCTCCACCTGCACCTGCAGCTGCCGCTCGTCGCCCCCGTAAAGCGTTGCCCGGGCAACCCCGGGAACCGCGAGCAACCGCGGCCGGATAGTCCACTGCACCAGATCCCGCAGCTGCATCGGCGACAGCCGCTCGCTCACAAAGCCGAGCTTCAGCAGATCCATGGTCGAGGAGGTCAGCGGCTCGAGCTTCGGCGGCTTCACGCCCAGCGGCAGCCTTGAGGTGACCTGCCCCAATGCTTCGGCGACGATCTGTCGCGCGCGGTACGGATCGACGTTTTCCTGGAACACCACCGTCACCACCGACAGTCCCGAGATGGTCTCGGAGCGCACCGCCTGCACGCCGCTCGCGCCACTGATCGCCTGCTCGATCGGCAGCGTCACCAGCAGCTCCACTTGCTCGGCGACCAGCCCGGGCGCCTCGGTCTGCACCGCCGCCTGGGGAGGCACGAACTCCGGGAACACGTCGTACTTGGCACGCGCCAGCACCAGCACGCCATACACGGCGAGCATCGCCGCCAGCGCGCACACCACGAGCGGAAAGCGCAGGGACCAGCGGATGATCGCGGCGATCATTCAGTCCCCGCCGCCGGCTGCCGGAGCTTCCACGCCCAGCAACGCGGCGGCGCCGGCGGTGACGACGCGCTCGCCCGGCGCGAAACCGCCCGAGACGAACCACCCGTCGGCGAGGGGCTGGAACCCCGTCACCTCGCGGCGCACGAAGGTGGTCGGCGCGGTCTGCACGTACACCCACACCTTCGAGTCCTTGCGCAACAGTGCGCCGCGCGGCAGGACTACTCCTGGAGCGGCGCCGGGGGCGGGCAACTGCGCGCCGAGCATCTGCCCGACCGCGAGCGTGGCTTGCGCCCCGCTGAGCTCGGCCAGCACGCCGCGCGTCTGCAGGCGCGGATCCGCGACCGGCAACATGCCGAGCACCTTCGCCTGCATCGCGGTGGCTGCGGCGCTGCTGCGCAGGCGGATGACGGCGCCCGCCGGGGGCACCGGGGCTTCCGGGGGCAGCTCGACACGCACCAGCTCCGAGCGCACATGCGCCAGATCATTCAGCAGCGCGGCGCGGCGCCGGGCCGGAAGACCCGCCACACCCTCGCCCCACTCGAGCAACAGGCGCCGCTGCGCGCCGTTCACGCGCTGCAGGTCTGCCTGCGCCTGTGCGTCCGCCATCTCCAGCGCGCGCGCCGAGGCGGTGCGATCCTGCGCATAGAGCTTGCGCGTGCGGCTGGCCTCGGCGCGCGAGGCCGCGAGACTCGCGGACGCCGCCGCCAGATCGGCATCGAGCTGGATCAGCGGTCCCGGGTCAAGCACCCGTGCGGTCGTCACGAGGCCCGCCGGCGCCGGCGCCGCTGCCAGGGCCTGCGTCAGCACTCCAAGACGCGCCTGTTCGGCGACGCTCACCGTGATCGGCTGCGGCGGGGCGCCGCTGACTTGCGCGTCATTCGCAGCGCTCACACCGACGCCCAAGGCCAGCAGCACGCCAAAGCTGCGGCGCGTCCTCGCGTACCTCGTCATCTCGTGACTCCCTCGTTGGCCACCGGCGGGGACGCCAGGGTTGCCGCCAGCGTGAGCTCCGGACCCTCGAGCGGCCGGCGCAGCGCATCCTCAAGGGTTGCGAGCGCCTCCTGGGCACTGCGTACCGCATCCAGCACCTGCAGCTCGGCGAGTGTTTGTGCCACGCGTGCCGCAACCAGCTCGGTGCGGTCGTTGGCGCCGGCGTCGAAGCCGCGTGCAGTCTGGGCGTAGATGTGCTGCGCGGCGTCGTAGACGGGCCCGCGCGCCTGGGCGAGGCGCGCGCGGGCGAGCTGCCACTGGCGGATCGCCTCGTCGATTTCCTGCCACGCGCTCGCGACCGCAGCCTCCAGATGCGCGCCGGCCTCCTCGCGCCGGGCCTCGGCTTCGCCGATTGCGCCGGCGTTGCGGTTGAGAAGCGGCAGCGTGAGACCCAGGTTGAACTGATAGCGCCTGATGCCGTGATCCCACGTATATGCGGGGCCCAGGTGCACGTCCGGGTACTGTCTGGCGACCTCCAGACGCAAAGCCTGCTCGGCCATGCTGTAGGCGACCACCGCGCTGTGCACATCGGCGCGCGCGAGCAACGCCTCATCGCGCCAGCGCTCGAGCCGCAGCGCATCGACCCCGGGGGGATCGTCGAGCTGCTGCCAGCCGAGCTTCAGGCTCTCGAGAGCCGTCACCGGCACACCGACGGTGACCGCCAGCGCGCTGCGCGCGAGACTCGCACGCCGCCTGGCATCGTGCAGCTGTTGTTCGTCCTGCAACGCATCCCGCACCAGGCGGTCGAGGTCGCCGCGGGTGGCGGCGCCCGCCTCGAGGCGCTGGCGAGCCATGTCGAGCTGGGCCCTGCGGTCGGTGTTGACTGTTTCACGCAGGCTAATTTCCCGCTGGGTGATCAGCAGGTCCGCGGCCGCGCGCCGCAGCGCACTGCGTTCCTTCCAGGTGAGCTCCGCAAAATCGTAACCGGCCCGTTGCGCGCTCAAGTCCGCGAGGCTGATGCGCGCGCCGCGCTTGGCTCCGGCGTCCAGCAGCCAGTCGGTGGCGAACGCCCACAGCCACAGAGGCGAGCCGTCGTGCTGGTTCGCATACTCGGACATGAGCGTCACGGTCGGATTGGGGCGCTCACGCGCCGTGCGGGTGCCGGCGGTGGCGACTCGCGCGCTCGCCCGCCCGGCGGCGAGGCCGTCATTGAAGTACAACATTGCAACCAGCAGATCCGCGCGGTCCCATTGCGATCGCGGCCAGGCGCCGGCGCGCGCGGGCAGCTGCCTGTCGAGGATGGCGCGCAGCTGCGGATCGCTCAAGGTGCGCTGCGTAAAGTCGGCGGCGATGCGCTCGGCGGGGCGCGGACGCGGCGTGTAGTGGACGCAGGCCGCGAGCAGCACCGCGACCAGACCCAGGGCGCCGCCGAGGAGCCGTAGCCTGCCGCTCACTTCTTCCATTGCGACTGCAACGCCAGCGTGCCCGAGCGCCCCTCCATCGTGCCGGCCACGATGCCGCAGCGGGGAAGGCTCGCGAAATCCAGCTGCCCGGCGTAGGTTGCCAGGTCTGTCAGGAGCGTACCGCGCTGCTGCCAGGCGCGCAGCAGCCGCTCGAACGAGGGCAGATACGCGCCGCCTTCGAGCTCGGCGTGCAGCGTGAACACGTGATCGCGTGCGGGCACTCCGGCCGTGACGGCCAGCAGGTGATCGACGGGATCCACGCCGCGCAGCTCGGCGCGGCCGATGAGCTCATCGAGCGTCGGCAGGGTGGTCGGCAGTTGCGGAACCGCGGCGGCGCCGTGGTCGAGCAGCGGCACAAACGGCCCGGTACCGCGCGTATCGGAGGCGTAGCGGAAGCCGAGCTCGCGCTCGAGGGCCGGTACGTAACGGTTGGTCTGCCACCCGGCCGCGCCGTGCACGAGCGGTGCGCGGCCGAAAACTTCCGCGAACTGATCACGGGCGAGGGTGAGCTCGCGGCGCGTCCACGGCTCACTCGCCCGGGCCACGCCGTCCTGCCAGCGCACGTGATCCCAGGTGTGCACGCCGACCTCGAACCCGCGCCGTGCAATGTCCTGCAGCTGCGGGCGGCAGCGCCGGCCGATGTGCGGGCCCGGAAGCAGGACCCCGTAGAGCAGCGTCCTCAGGCCGTAGTGCTGGAGCACGGAGGTGCGCTTCACCTTGCCGAGGAAGCCGCGGCGGAAAGCGCGTTTGATCGCGCGGCCGGTGTGATCAGGGCCGAGGCTGAAGAGAAACGTCGCCGGCACGCCCAGCCGCTGCAGCAGATCCGCGAGCCGCGGCGCGCCGGCGCGCGTGCCGCGATACGTGTCGACGTCGATCTTGAGGGCAACGAGCGGCACGGTCAGGAGAGCCGCACAGGTGTCGTCAGCTGGAGTGCCAAAGCGGCGGTATCGATGGGCCCACCGGCATTGGCCGCGGCCAGCAGCAGCAGGACCCCGCCATCGCCACAGGCGAGGTAACACTTGCCGTCGGCGGCGAACAGCCGCACACGTTCCTCGGGGAACGCGCGACAGGCGCTGACGCGGGTGCGATGGATCTCCCAGCGCTCGCCGCCTACCTCGGCGAACGCGGCCGGAAAGGGTGGCGCCACGGCCCGCACCAGGTTGTGGATTTCCGGCGCCGGGCGGCTCCAGTCGATGCGCCCGTCCTCGGGCTTGCGCCGGCCGAAGTACTGGCCCGGCACGATGCGCTGCGGCGTGCGCGCGGCCGTGCCGGCGATGAGCTGCGGCAGCGAGCGTGCCAGGACCGTCTCGGCGGCAACCGTGACTTTGGCGAACACCTCGCGGGCATCGTCATCCTGCAGGATGGGGACGCTCTGCTGATCGACGATGTCGCCGGCATCGGCGCGCTCGACCATGTAGTGCAGGGTCGCGCCCGTCTCGCGCTCGCCCCTGAGGATCGCCCAGTTGACCGGAGCGCGTCCCCGGTACTTCGGCAGCAGCGAGCCGTGCATGTTGAGGGCGCCACGGCGCGCGGCCTTGAGCAGCGGCGCCCCCAGCATCGAGCGGTAATAGAAAGAGAAGATGAAGTCGGGCTGCAACTCGCTGACCGCGCGCTCGAGTTGGGAGCTGTTCGCCTCCTCGGGCGCGATCACCGTGAGCCCATAGTCGGCCGCGGTCGCCGCGACGCTCGCATACCACTGCGCCTCGCGCGGATCGTCGCGAACGGTGACCACCAGCGGAATTTCGACTCCCGCGGAGATGAGGGTATTGAGGCACCGGACTCCGACATCGTGATAGGCGAAGACGACGGCTCGCGCCCGGCTCACTCCGACGCTCCCCGCACGCGCACCGCCGGCGTCAGCGGCGCGGGCAGCTGCACGGCACCCGCCTGTGCGAGCCGTTCCGTTGCGCCGGGGTCCCCCTGCTCGAGGACCGCCGCCACCAGGTAGCGTGGGCGCTGGCGCACCTGCTCGTAGATGCGGCCCACGTACTCGCCCACCACTCCCAGGCCGATGAGCGCCACGCCGATCAGGAAGAAGGCAACGCCGAACAGGGTGAACACGCCCTCGGCCTCGGGACCGACGATCAGGCGGCGGATCGCGAGGTACACGACCAGGATCAGCGAAATCAGCGCGATCACCCCGCCGGCCATGGAGAAGAACTGCAGCGGGGCCACCGAGAATCCGGTCATCAGATCGAAGTTGAGTCGGACGAGACGATAGAGCGAGTACTTGGACTGCCCGACCGTGCGCTCCGCATGCGCCACCTCGATCTCCACCGGGTGGCGCGCGAACGTGAAGGCGAGCGCCGGCACGTAGGTGCTCATCTCGGTGCAGTGGTTGACCGCATCGACCACGCTGCGATGGTAGCCGCGCAGCATGCAACCCTGATCGGTGATGCGGATCGAAGTGGTTCTCTCGCGCACGCGATTCATCAGCCGCGAGGCCGCCCTGCGCCATAGCACGTCCTGGCGGCTCTTGCGGATGGTGCCGACGTAATCCGCGCCGGCGTCCATGGCCTCGATCAGTCGCGCGATCTCCTCGGGCGGATTCTGCAGGTCGGCATCGAGTGTGATCATGTAGGTCCCGCGCGCCTGCGCAAAGGCGGCGAGAATCGCCAGGTGCTGGCCGGCATTGCGCGCCAGCAGCACGACCCGCGTCACGTCCGGCCGCCGCTCGAACTGCTCGCGCAGCTCCGCGACCGACCGATCCGAGCTGCCGTCATCGACGAACACGATCTCGTAGGAGCGTCCCAGCGCATCGAGCGCCGGGTAGAGGCGCTCGAACAGCAGCGGCAGCCCCTCCTGCTCGTTGAACACCGGGACGACCACCGAAACCTGCGGGTTCATGCGCTAAGCTCCACGCACGATATCGTCCACGGCGCGCACCACGCGCTCGACCTCGTGAAGCTCCATCGCCGGAAACAGCGGCAGCGTCACGGTCTCGCGTCCGATGCGCTCCGCGTTGGGGAACTGACCCTCGCGATAGCCGAGCGCCCGGTAGGCGCTGAACAGGTGGATCGCCGGGTAGTGGACCCCGACACCGATACCACGCTCTTTCATGGCTTCCATGAACTCGCGCCGCGAGATGCGCAGCTGCGCGAGCGGCAGGAGCGGGGTAAACACGTGCCAGCTGTGGCCGGCGTCACCGCACTCCGGCAAGCGCAGCGGCGGATCCGCACCCCAGAGCTCGAAGTAGCGCGCCACCAGCGTACGGCGTCGGGCGTTGAATTCCTCCAGCCGCCTGAGCTGTCCCAGTCCCACCGCGGCTGCCACGTCCGAGAGGTTGTATTTGCCGCCCGCCAGCAGCGTGTCGAACCCGTCGGGCCCGGACTTCACCTGCCCGTGCCAGCGGTGCAACTCGATCGCCTTGAGTTCCTCGGGCGAGCCGCCCGAGATCGCGCCACCTTCGATGGTGGTGATGTTCTTGTTGGGGTGAAAGCTGAAAACCACCAGGTCCCCGAAGCTGCCGATGCGCCGCCCGCGCCAGGCGGAGCCGATGGCGTGCGCGGCGTCCTCGATGACGCGCAGCCGATGCCTGCCCGCGATGGCGTACAGGCGCTCCATGTCCACCGGCAGGCCGGCAAAATGCACCGGCAGGATGGCGCGGGTGCGCGGTGTAATCGCCGCCGCCACCTGGTCCAGATCGATGTTGCGCGAGTCCAGTCCCACGTCCACGAACACCGGGCGGGCGCCCACGCGCACGATCACGTTGGCGGTGGCCACGAAGCTCAGCGCCGGCGTGATGACTTCATCGCCCTTGCCGATGCCACAGGCGAGCAGCGCCATCTCGAGGCCCGCCGTCGCGGAGGTCTGGGTGCGCACCGGCCGTCCCCCGAAATAGCTCGACAGCTCAGCCTCGAGTTGCGCGACCTTCGGGCCGCTCGCCAGCCAGCCCGAGCGCAGCACCTCGGCCACCGCGTCGATCGTCTCCTCGTCGATGCTCGGACGCGTAAAGGGCAACATGCGGTTCACTTGCTTGCTCGAATCATTCATGAGCGGGCCACCAGTACGACACCCAGCACGATGATGCCGATTCCGACAACGCGCTGGGCGTTGGGTACCTCGCCCAGGAGCCACCAGGCGAGGCCGACGTTGATGACATAGCCGAGCGAGAGCAGCGGGTACGCCTGGCTCACCGGCACCCGTGACAGGCCCACCAGCCACACGACGACGCTGAGGCCGTAGGCGCACAGCGCATACCATAACGAGGGCACGACCAGCAGGTCGAGCCCCTTCTTCCACACGCCGGCGTCGGTGGCCAGCAGCGGGCCGCTCACGCGGGTGGCCGCTTTGAGCCCCAGCTGCGCCAACGCGTTGAGCAGCACGCCGCACGACAGAACCGCAAAATCGGCAAGCTTCACAGGCGACTCACAGCGACGGTGTAGTTGTCGGCGGCAATCACGCGCCCGGGCAGCCCGCGCCGCCGCCACTCATCCCAGACTCCGGGATCGAAGAATGCCACGGCCTCGCCCCCCGCGCTCCAGCGGGCGGCGAATTCCGGCAGCGCCATGCGCTTGTCCGGCTGTTCCTGCAGCCCGAACTGCAGCTCTCCCTCATAGCCGACCAGCTGCAGCGTGCGCCCCAGGTACGGTGACAGCGTCTCGCGATACTGACCGACGCTGTAGAGCGGCGTGTGCGCGCCGATGAAGGGGTGCGCGCTGCTCACCAGGTCGCGCGCCGAGCGGGTCGGCGGGATGACGGTGTATTCGCACAACAGGCACTGCCAGGCGAGGATCGCGCTTGCGGCAGTCACGATCGCCGCCGGGATCTGCATGGACACGGCCACGAGCGCCGCCAGGGTGCCCGCCACTGCCCACCACAGCGCCTGATGCGGTACGTAACTGTTGCGCTGCGCACTATAGACAAGGAGTCCCGCCGCAATGACCACCACCAGGCCCGCGCCAATACGCGCCGCGTGGCGCGCGAACTCGCCCCCGGCGCCGCTGCATGCGCCGGTGACGGCCGCCAGCACCGGCAGCATGGGCAGGATGTAGGGCGCCAGCTTGGATCCGGAAGCAGAAAAGAACACCAGCGTGACTGCGGCGAAGATCAGCAGGAACTTGAGCGGTTTGAACTGCGGCGTCTCTGCGGCGGCGGCGGAGGCGTCCCCAGCCCAGGCGCGCCGGCAGGCCCGCGCCAGGGGCGCAATCCACGGCAGCACCCCGAGCAGCAGCAGCGGCAGGAAGTACCACCACGGCTCGGCGCGCTGGTGCACCGTGGTCAGGAAGCGCGTGAAATGCTCGTGTACGAAGAAGAATCCCGGGAAGCTGGGATTGCGCAGCGATACCACGACAAACCACGGGGCGGCAATAGCCGTGAACAGCGCCAGGCCCGCGCCCGGGTGCAGCCGCCGCCAGGTGCGCGTGTCACGCTCGCTGAGGGTGTAGAGGATGAGCGCAGCTCCTGCGAGCACCCCGACGACGATGCCCTTGGTGAGCACCGCCAGCGCGGCAGCCCCCCAGGCGCTGAGCATCCAGCGCCGTTCGGCGGAAGATGCCGGCGGCAGGGTCTGCGCCCGTGTGAAAGCCAGCACCGCGGCCGTGAGCCAGAAGGTGAAGCTGCCGTCGAGCAGGTTGAGATGGCCGACGATCACGAAGAACGGACTGACCGCGAGCGCCGTCAGCGCCACGAGCGCACTGTCGCGCCCGTACAGGCTCGAGACCCACGCAAACACCAGCGGCAGGCACGCGAACGCCAGTCCCACGCTCCACAGGCGCGAGCTCCACTGCCGCAGGCCGAATCCCTCGTACGCCACGGCGGTCGCCCAGTACTGCAGCGGCGGCTTCTCGAAATACTTCAGGTCGTTGAAACGCGGCGTGATCCAGTCACCGCTCGCCAGCATCTCGCGCGGGATCTCCGCGTAACGGCCCTCGTCGGGATCGAGCAGCGGCCGCACCTGCAGAGTCGCGAACCAGGCGGCCGCGAGGATGATCCACGCCCGCCAGCCGAGCCGGCCGCGCAGCCCCTGCCCCGGTCGTAAGTCCATGCTGCGGGCGGAAAGGCGCGCTAGATGCCCGCCGCGATCGCCGCCGCGCGCGTGCCGAAGCCTTCCTGCTTCACGTAGAACTCGATGGTGCGCCGGATTGCGGTATCCATGTCGGTGGTTGGCCGCCAGCCGAGGTCGCGCCGGGCGGCTTCGACGTTAGGTACGCGCACCTGGATGTCCTGGTAGTACTTGCCGTAGTACTCGCCGGCGGAGATGTCGATGATCTCCGTGGCCCTGGCGTTATCGCGCAGCACCGGGAACTCCTGCGCAATCCTGATGGTGCGCTGTGCCAGATCGCGGATCGAGATGCAGTTGGCCGGGTTGCCGATGTTGAAAATACGCCGGCTGGCGATGCCATCCGGATTCTCGAGGATCGTCAGCAGGGCTTCGATGGCGTCGTCGATGTAGGTAAACGAGCGCTTCTGGCTGCCGCCGTCGACCAGCTTGATCGGCCGCTTGTAGAGCACGTTGGAGAGAAACTGGGTGAACACCCGCGAGCTGCCTTCCTTCGGCTCCTCGACATTGTCGAGATTCGGACCGATGAAATTGAACGGCCGGAACAGGGTGTAGTCGAGCTTGTCGCGCACACCGTAGGCGAAGATGACACGGTCGAGCAGCTGCTTGGAGGCGGCGTAGATCCAGCGCTGCTTGTTGATCGGGCCATACACCAGCGGGCTGGTCTCCTCATCCAGCACCGCATCGGGCGACATGCCGTAGATCTCGGAGGTCGAGGGGAAGATGAGACGCTTGCCGTACTTGACGCAGTGGCGCACCACGTCGATGTTGGCCTCGAAGTCGAGTTCGAACACCCGCAGCGGGTGGGTCACGTACTGCGCCGGGTTGGCAATGGCTACCAGCGGCACCACCGCGTCGCACTTCTTGACGTGGTACTCGACCCACTCCTTGTTGATCGTGATGTCGCCTTCGACGAAGTGGAAACGGTCGGTTTTCGGCAGCTCGCCCAGCTTGTTGTCCGCCAGGTCGATGCCGTACACCTCCCAGGGCCGGGTGCGCAGGATCGCATTGGTGAGCGCGCTGCCGATGAAGCCGTTTGCCCCAAGAATCATTATTTTCAGTGCCATACCGTCCTTCCACCGCCTGCGCGCCGCCTGAAAGCGCCCAACAACGCCCCAAGGTTAAGCGTGTAATGCTAGCATTTTCCGGCACTTTCGGCCGGCGCTTGCCGGCGCGCGGACCTTAAGCGCGTGAGCGCCGGCCGCCCTTTTGCAGGAGATGCGTTCATGCGCTCGGTTGGCCGCGATGCCCTGTTCAGTCTGGCGGCGCTCCTGGTGAGCGTGATCCTCGTACAGTCGCTCTACGCCACCGTGATCCGCCCGCGCGCCGCGGCGATCCTCGCCGAGCCCGCGATCCCGCAGGAACAGCTGAAACCCGGACAACCGGTGCCCCACAACCTGCGCTCCCCGTACGTCATCCTGAAGGACTACGAGCAGGAGGTGGCGCTGATCCTGGCGACCTGGGCGCTGTCGCTGATCGCGTACCAGGCGGCCGCGGTCGCCCGTAACCGGCGCCTGCTTGACAAGCCCTACATCGAGCTCGGCGAAGGACACGTGGTGCTGCCCGATGACGCGCGCGCCTACGGTCGACCGATCGAAAGCCTGCCGCGCCAGGAGCAGGAGATGCTGTTGCCACGGGCGCTGATGGTGGCGCTGAACCGCTTCGGAGCGACACGCAGCGTGCAGGACGCCGCGGAGGCGGTGCGCGCCGAGTGCGAGAACGAACTCGACCGCCTGGACGCGCAACTGTCGATGGTGCGCTTCACCGCGTGGGCGATCCCGGCGGTCGGGTTCGTGGGCACGGTGCGCGGCATCGGCCGCGCCCTGCAGGAGGCCCAGGGTGCGCTGCGCGGGGACATCTCCGGCGTCACGCTCGGGCTGGGGATCACCTTCAATGCCACCCTCACGGCACTGATCGCCTGCATCGTGGTCATGTTCTGCCTGCACCAGTTGCAGCAGGCCCAGGATCGCCTGGTGCTGGACGCACGCCTGTACATAGACCGGCGCCTCATCCGCAACATGCGGGTGAACTAACAGCAGCGACTGACGCCGCTCCACTTGCGCCGTTGCGTGTCCTCGTAGAAGGCGCGGCGGCTTAAGGGCGGCTCGCCCGCGTGCCGCAGCGCCTGGTGCGCGCGGTAGCGCTCATAAGCATCATCGCCCGAGGCGGCGCGCAGCCAGCTCCAGATGACCGCGGCGCCCCGTCCCAGCAACTGTGCCGCGCGCCTCATGGCTGCGCCTGCGCCAGCGCGCTCTGCAGGCGGCTCAGCTGATACGGCGCTTCCGAGCTCGAGCGCAGCGGCAGGCCCCGCAGCCGCCGCACGCATACCCGCGCCATGTCGAGGATCACGAACCACAGGATCGTCAGGAGCAACATCGTGATCCAGCCATCGAGCCGCTGATTGAATATGAGTTGCGGGGCGACCGCGGCGCGCTCCGGCGGCAGCACCCCCGAGGCCAGCTTGCGCGCCAGGTCATCGGCCGCGGCGAACAGCCCGATGCGGCTGTCGGCACTGGTGATCTTCTGCCACGCAGCGGTCGTGGTAATGAGGGCGAGCCATGCGAGCGGCACCAGGGTCACGAGCGCATAGCGTGCCTTGCCCGACTTGATGATGATACCGGTCGCCACCGACAGCGCGATGCCGGCCAGCATCTGATTGGAAATGCCGAACAGCGGCCACAGAATGTTGACGCCACCGTTCGGGTCGATCACGCCGATGTACAGGAAGTAACCCCATGCGCCGACCATGAGCGCACTGGCGAGCAGCACCGACGGATACCACGAGGTACGTCCCAGGGGCTGCCACAGGTGCCCGAGCAGATCCTGCAGCATGAAGCGGCCGACGCGGGTGCCGGCATCGAGGACCGCCATGATGAATACCGCTTCGAACATGATGGCAAAGTGATACCACAGCGCCAGCAGCCCGCGGCCGAAGGTGCTGCCGAAAATGCTCGCCATGCCCACCGCCAGGGACGGCGCCCCGCCACTGCGCGCGAACAGGGTGCGCTCGCCCATGGCGTTGGCGAGTGCCTGCATCTGCTCCACCGTGACCGGATAGCCCCAGCCGCTGATGGTGTGCACCGCCGCCGCGGGGCTCGCGCCCACCACGCCGGCGCCGCTGTTGATGGCGAAGAACACCCCCGGGTCGAGCAGCGTCGCCGCAATGAGCGCCATGATGGCCACGAAGGATTCGAGCGCCATGCTGCCGTAGCCGACCAGCCGCACGTCCGCTTCGTTGGTGATGAGTTTGGGCGTCGTGCCGCTCGCCACCAGCGCGTGAAAGCCCGACACCGCGCCGCAGGCGATGGTGATGAACACGAACGGAAACACCTTGCCGCCGAACAAGGGACCCGTGCCGTCGGTGAAGGCCGTCACCGCCGGCATCTTGATCTGCGGATGGGTCAGCACGATGGCCACCGCCAGCAGCACCACCGTGCCGAGCTTCAGGAACGTCGACAGATAGTCGCGCGGCGCGAGCAGCAGCCACACCGGCAGGATCGCCGCGCAGAAGCCGTAGGCGATCACGAAGCCGGCGAGCGCGATGGCCGAATAGTCGAACAGCGGACGCAGCAGCGGCTGGTGATCCACCCAGCCGCCGGCGAGCAGCGCCAGCAGCACCAGCGTCACGCCGAGCAGCGACCCTTCGAGCACCCGCCCCGGCCGCCACCGGCGCAGGTACAGACCGACGATCAGCGCCGCGGGGATGGTGGCGAGCACCGTGGAGGTGGCCCACGGGCTGTGCTTCATGACATTGACGATCACCAGGCCCAGCACCGCGCTCAGGATGATCATGATGATGAGCGTGCCGATGAGAGCGGCGAAGCCGCCCAGCGGACCCAGTTCATCGCGCGCCATCTGGCCGAGGCTGCGCCCGTCACGGCGTGTGGACAGCAGCAGGATGATCATGTCCTGCACGCAGCCGCCCAGCACTGCACCCACCAGGATCCACAGCGTCCCCGGCAGGTAGCCGAACTGCGCCGCCAGCGTCGGACCCACGAGCGGTCCGGGCCCGGCGATAGCGGCGAAGTGATGGCCGAACACGATCACGCGGTGCGTCGGCACAAAGTCGCGTCCGTTGTTGAGCCGCTCCGCCGGCGTGGCGCGCGATGCATCGACGCTGAGCACACGGGCAGCGATCCAGGCGGCGTACAGGCGGTAGCCCAGAAGATAGATGCACACCGCCGCGGTCACGATCCACAGCGCATTGATCGGCTCGTGCCGGTGCAGCGCCACTGCGCCTAAGGCGATGGCCCCCACGATGGCCAGCACGGCAGCCGAGATTTTTTTCAGCATGAAGCGGTCTCCGAGGCGCGCAGCCTCTGCAGGGCGCGGGCGTAGCGCGCGAGAATCGCGTCGCGATCCCGATGCCGTCCGTTACTCACGACCCTGACGCCGGCGCGCCACACGCAGTCGATGACGCCGCGGCCACCGGCAAAGATCCAGCTGTCCAGGATCTCATCGTCGCGCCGTTCCAGGAGCGCCGGATGGCCGGCTGTGAGGCTGACCACGTCCAGCGGCGCCCCGGCGGCGAGTCCCGCCGCACGCGCCTGACCGGGCGTGCCGCTCTGCAGCACCTGCCAGCCACCCGCGAGAGCGCCGTCGAACAGGCAGCGTCCGGTTGAAGCGCCGGCGCCCGAGGCGAGCACATTGCGCGCGCGTTGCAGCAGGCGCTGGGAGTACTCGAGGGTGCGCAGCTCTTCGGCGGCATCCAGCAGGATGTTGGAATCGCTGCCGATGCCGATGCGGCCGTGGTGCGCGAGGAAGGCCGTCGCCGGGAATATCCCATCGCCGAGACTCGATTCGGTCAGCGGACACAGGCCGACCACGGCGCGCCGCGCCGCGACTGCCAGGAGCTCGGAGGGCGTGGCGTGCGTCGCGTGCACCAGGCACCAGCGTTCATCGACCGCCTGGCTGTCGAGCAGCCATTCGACGGGCCGGCGGCCGCTCCACGCCACGCACTCCTCGACCTCGCGGGTCTGTTCCGCGACGTGGATGTGGATGACGCCGCCTTGTGCGAGCTGCACCACGGCGCTGAGCTCCTCCGGAGTCACCGCGCGCAGGCTGTGGGGCGCGACGCCGACGCTGGCTCCCGCGAGCGTGCGCACCGCCTTGCGGCTGGCTTCGACGATGCGCGCGAAGCGCTCCGGATCGTTGATGAAGCGGCGCTGCCGGGTTGTGGGCGCGGTGCCGCCAAAGCCGCTGTGCGCGTAGAAGGTCGGCAGCAGCGTGAGTCCGATTCCAGTGTGGGCAGCGGCCGCGGCGATGCGCCCGGCGAGCTCCCCGGGATCCGCGAACGGCACACCGCCGCGGTCGTGGTGCAGGTAGTGAAATTCGCCGACGTGCGTGAAGCCCCCCTCCAGCATTTCCGCAAACGCGAGCGCGCTGATCGCCTCGAACTCGTCCGGATCGATGCGCTCGACGAAGCGGTACATGAGCTCACGCCAGCTCCAGAAGCTGTCGTCCCCGGGTCCGCGGCGCTCGGTAAGTCCCGCAAGACCCCGCTGGAAGGCATGGCTGTGCACGTTGGGAAGACCGGGCAGCGCGATCCCGTGGCGCTCGTCGCCGTCCGCTGCCTCCACGTCCGCGGTAACCCGCTCGATGTAGCCGCCCGCGGCGGTCAGGCGCACGCGCTGCGCCCAACCCTGAGGCAGCAGCGCCGATTCAAACCACAGGCTCCTCATGGCGTACATTATTGATGATTGGCCAGCAGCACGCAGCTGCGGGAGGGTTCGGCCCCGATGATCGAGGAGTCCTCAGCCCCGTGGCTCACCGTGCGGCGCGGCCTCGCGCCCGTCCTGCTGTGCATGCCGCACACCGGCACCCGCATACCGCCGGCCATCGAAGCGCAACTCGCCTCCGCGTGGCTGGCGCGCAAGGATACCGACTGGTGGATCGAGCGCCTGTACGAGTTTGCCGGGGGCCTCGGCGCAAGCATCGTGCGGACCGGCGTCTCGCGCACCGTCATCGATCCGAATCGTGACCCCTCAGGCGCGTCGCTCTACCCCGGACAGGCCACCACCGAGCTATGTCCCACCACCACCTTCGACGGCGAACCCCTGTACCGCGCCGGGTGTGCGCCTGCGGCCGATGAGATCGCCGCGCGCCGGCACGAGTACTTCGAGCCGTATCACCGGGCCATAGAAGAAGAGATCGCGCGGTTGCGCCGCCTGCACCCGGCGCTGGTGCTGTACGACTGTCACTCGATCCGCTCAGCCGTTCCACGCCTGTTCGCGGGCACCCTGCCCCACTTCAACCTCGGCAGTTTCTCCGGCGCGAGCTGCGCTGCCTCGCTCACGCAGCGCATCGAGGCGCTGTGTGACGGGACGGATTTTTCCCGCGTCACCAACGGTCGTTTCAAGGGCGGCTACACGACCCGGCACTACGGTCGCCCGCAGCACGGCGTGCATGCCGTGCAGATGGAGCTCGCCTGCCGCGGTTACCTGCGCGAGCCGGCCGGCGCTGTCGACGAGGGCAACTGGCCGTGCGCTTGGGATGAGGAATTCGCCGCCCCGATGCGCGCCGTGCTGGAGCGAATCCTCACGGCGTGCATCGGGTTTGCGTCCGCAGCGCAGGCTTAGAAGCGCAGGCCGAACCGGATCGGGATGAACTCGGTCGGCTCCTGGGTCTCGATGCGCTCGTAGCGCGCCTCGACGAACCAGGACTGACCGGCCGGCAGCGCGAAGTCCACCCCGACGCCCGCATTCCACGCGAAGCGCGTCGTGCTATCGCTCGCCACCAGCGTGTCGCCCCCGAAGCCCGGTCCACAGAAGAAGGGGTCGCACAGGAAGCCATTCTGGGTGAGCTCGATGCGGCGGTAGCCCAGCCCCACCCCGCCGGTGACGTAGAAGCGCGTCCAGGTGCTGACCGGTGCTTCCAGTACCCCGTTCAGAAACGCGGTGACCGTCTGGCCGTAACCATTGTCGACCGGCGTCTGGTTCACGGCCTGACCGAGGGCGATGAGCTGGTTGGTGGCGCTGAAGCGGCTGTAATTGAGATCCGCCCGCAGCATGAACGGCTGCCCGGGAACCGGTCGCAGGGTGAATCCGGTGCCAATGCTCCAGCCGCTGTCGAGAAAGTCCGCGGTGGTTCCTGCCGTGATGCTTGCGCCGCCATCGATGAACCACTGCAGCGGGCGCGCGGGCGGGTACTGATACACCTGCGCGAACGCCGGCGCGCCGCCAGCCAACAATGCCAGGGGCGCGAGTACGCGAAGGTACGGCTTCATGTGTTGCATCATCCGGTCCTGTGGCTGAATTGATACTGAATGAGGCCGCGACACACGCCGCCGGCCTGCCGGCGCCGGAATTCAGGCGCGACGCAGTCTGCGGCGCACGGCGCGGGCGATCTCGTGCACTTCGCCGATCCCCAGCGCGTTGGCACAGAAGAAGAACGCGGCAGCGCCGCTGGCGATGACAAGGACGAGGCTCGCGCACTTCGGCCAGAAGCGCTGCACCGCCCAGTCCGCGAGCAGCCAATGCCCGCCCGCCCAGGAAATACCCAGCAGCACGGCCGAGGCCAGCGCCACTTTACACAGCAGCGCCAGCATCGCCCGCGATTCCAGGCGCCCGAGGTGTGAGCGCATGAGGAAATACAGAATGAGGAAGTTGCTGGTAGCCACGCAGGCGGTGGAGAACGCCAGCCCGCGATGACCCCAGCCGAAGTGCAGGGTGAACATCCAGTTGAGCAGCAGGTTGAGGGCCACCGCGAAAAAACTGACCACCATCGGTGTCTTGCGTTTGTCGAGCGCGTAGAAGGCGTTCACCAGCACCTTGAGTGCTGCGTAGCCGCACAAGCCGATGGCGTAGAAACGCAGCGCACCTGCGGATTCCGCCGTCTCGTGGGCCCCGAAACGGCCGTGCTGGTAGAGCACCGAAATGATGGGCTCGGCGAGCACCATGAGACCGACGCTCGCCGGGATGGTCATGAGAAACGCGAGCCGCATGCCGCGCGCCAGCTCACTGCGAAACGCCTCGGTGTTGCCGGTCGCCGCCATGCGCGCCAGCAGCGGCAGCGCCACGGTGCCGAGCGCGACGCCGAACACTCCCAGCGGCAACTGCATCAGGCGAAACGCCACCGTCAGCCAGAACGTCGGGCCGTCGCCGAGCTGCGAGGCGAACACTGAGTTGACCAGCACGTTCACCTGGGTGGTGCTCGCGGCGATCACCGACGGCCCCATCAGGTGCAGGATCGCGCGCACCCCCGGGTCGCGCCAGCGAAAATCCGCGTGAAACGCGTAGCCGGCGCGGCGCAGCACCGGCAGTTGCACCACCAGCTGCAGCGCGCCGCCGATCAGGGTACCGATGGCGAGCCCCAGAATCGCGCGCGGCCCGAACTGCGGATCAAGCCAATAGCCGAGCAACACCCCGGCGACGATCGATCCCAGGTTGAAGAAACTCGAGGCCATCGCCGGCATGCCAAACACGTTGCGCGCGTTCAACATGCCCATCACCAGCGCCGCGAGCGACACCAGCAGGATGAACGGGTACATGACCCGGGTGAGGGTTACGGTGAGCGCGGCCTTGCCGGGATCGAAGCCCGGCGCCAGTGCCGCCACCAGCCAGGGCGCCGTGATGACCCCCAGCACCGTGATCGCGCTCAGGGACACGGCGGTAAGGGTTGCCACCTTGTCGGCGAGCCGCCAGGCGGCGGCGTCATTTTCCAGCGCCGCGGTGCGCGTGAACACCGTGACGAACGCCGTGGACAGCGCGCCTTCCGCGAACAGGTCACGCAGCAGGTTGGGTATGCGAAAGGCGATGGTGAACGCGTCCATGACGCGCCCGCCGCCAAACAGCGCCGCGAAGATCTGCTCGCGCGCGAGGCCGAGCACTCGGCTGCAGAGCACCGCGAGCCCGACGACCCCGGCCGCCCGGGTATTCAGCCTCTCCGCGCGATTATTCGCTCCGGCCGCGGGCGCCGGTGTGTCGCCTGATGGCATGCCGCCGCAACGCTACCATTCGGCGGCGCGACGCGCGAGTCAGTATCAGTGACCGTGCCACGTAAACGTGAGACCGACGGTCCTCGGACGGAACGTCCAGGCATTCTGCTGCGGCGTGTAGGTGCCGTCGGTCTGGCCGAGCGCGTAGTTGTTGACGGTGTGCGAATCAAACAGGTTGTCGCAGAACGCCGCCAGCTGCCACTCGCCAAAGTTCACGCCCCCGCGCACCGAGGTGAAGCTGGTCGAGGGCAGCGTGTACGAATAGCCGAGGAAGTACGTCCCATTGTTATGGGGATCCTGCACGGCGGCCAGCCAGTTATTGCGGCTCTGATACTCCCAGTCGGCGCGCACGAAGGCATCTCGCTGCCCGAGCTTGAAGGCGTACTCGGCACCGAGCGCCACCGTCCAGGGCGGGCTCGCTCCCGGGGCATAGTTGATACCTTCCTGGCCGGAGATGGCGTCGCCGTTGCTCGCGAGGCACGGGACCTCGGCAGCCGGCGGCACCTGCGTCTGGCAACCGCTCGGCGCGTCCTTGGTGAACCGGGCGCTGGTGTATCCGGTCGCAAGATCCAGGTGTACGGGTCCGAACTGCATCTGCGCCTGCAGGTCGAAGCCCTTGGCCACCGCCGTCCCGAGGTTATCGGTGAACTGCAGCCCGCAGTTGCCGGCCACGTATAGGCTCTGTTGGATGTTGTTCCACTTGATGTAATACATGCTGGTCGCGATCTTCAGCCAGCTGCCGAAGGAGTTCTTAGAGCCGATCTCGTAGTTCTGGGTGGAGTCTGACTTGTAGGTGAGTGGTGCACCATTCGGGTAGCCGGCAGCCGCCAGGTCCAGGCTGCAGTAGTCCGGCAGGGGTGCGTTGCCGCCGCCGACCCGGAATCCCTTCGCGTAGCTCATGTAGAAGAGGTCCTGCGGGTTCACCTGGAAGGAAAGGGTTGCCTTGGGCGTGTTCGGGGTTTCCTTCTGATTTGCCTGGGCAGGTCCGGGCCCGTAGTTCTCGTACCCGTCCGCGTAGTGGTTGAGCGAGAACGACGTGCGCGCGATGCGCTCACCCACGGTCAGGCGCATCCAGTCCGTGAATGCGTAGCTCAGCTCGCCGAAGGCGGCGATCTGCCGGTCAAAGGTCGTATTGCCGTTGTAGTAGATGTCGCAGGCCGGGATCGAGGGGTAGGCGGCATTGGTCGGGCATGAGTAGAAGGTGCCGCCGTAGAAGTCCGTCGGGGTGAATCCGAACAGGTAGTTAAAGACATTGTCGATGTTCGTGGAGCGCAGCTCCTCGATGCTGCCCTCCTTCGCCAACTGCCAGAAAATGCCTGCCGTCCAGGTCCACTGCGAAGTCGGATTGGACGACTGCCAGCGGAGCTCCTGCGTGTAGCTCTGCTGCGTGTTGGTCATGATATTGGGCGTCTGCGTTCCCTGCAGCGCCGCCGGCAGATGGATGCCGGTCGCGTCGAGCAGCGGAAACCAGGGACCTGGAGCGAGTCCCAGCGAGGCGGGGATCGTCTGCCAGTAGCTCAAGTCATAGACCGTGCCCTGGTAGGCCGTCAGCTGTTTGCGGTAGAAATAGGCCGTGTTCGAGATAATCTGGCTCTTGCCCAGGTCCCACTGGATCTTCAGCGCTGGCAGGTAGTAATCGTCCGGCCCGCCGATGCGCTCAGGCGTCGCGGTGTTGAACTGCCCCTTGTCCAGATTGGAATACGCTGTCCAGTAGGTCGACTCGTCGTGCTTGTCCTGCCTCTGGTAGAGCATGCTCGGAGTGATGGCGAGGCTGCTGGTTGGCTGCCAGACCGCCGCCAACCGCGCCATGATGGAGTTGGAATAGTTGATGTTGTGGTTGACCACGGCCGCCGTCGTCGGGTCGACGCGGTCGATCCAGCCGCCGTCGTACCGGTACCAGATGCTGGCGCGCACCCCGAACGTGCCATCGACGATCGGCTGCCCGCGCGCGACGCCGAACTCGGCGCTCGGCTGACCGTACTGGGTGTAGGAGACCTCGCTGCGCACATAAGTGTCCGCCCTGGTGACGCTCGGCTGCGTGAGGATGTAGCGCACCGCTCCGCCCTCTGCGCCCGCGCCGAACAGGGTGCCCTGCGGTCCGCGCAGCACCTCGACGCGCTGCAGGTCGAAGGTCTTCGGCAGCGTGTCATCGGGGTTGAAGCCGACAGAGCGCATCTGGATTGGCGTGTCGTCGATGTAGATGCCTGTGGTGCCCGCGCCGCCCGAGGAAGAGATGCCGCGAATCGAGATCGCGTTCGTTCCCGAGTTATCGATGGTCACGCCAGGCGTGAACCGCGCGACGTCCTGGAAGTCCTTGATGCCGAGCTGATCCATCGATTCCTGGGTCAGCGCCGTCACGCTGATCGGCACCTTGCTCAGGGACTCCTCGTGGCGGGTCGCCGTCACCACGACTTCCTGCAGCCCGCCGCGCGCAGTGCTGCTCTCCCCTGCCGGTGCGCCGGCCTGATCGGCGGCGCGTGCCGCCTGCATTGTTGCGCCGACAATGCCCACGGCCGCCAGCGGCAGCCAGATCATCGAACGGATCGCACGGGTTGAGTTCTTCATGTGCTTATCCCCCCTGACCTCGCCGGCCCACGCTCTTCGCCGGCTCTGTTTATTTATGACTGCAGCAGCACCGCCGCATCTGCTCCCCAGCTCACGAACACCTCATCGCTCCAGTCGATGGCCGCTTCCGAAGTGCGCCGTTCGTTCTGGGCGAACACCGTGACCAGCTTACCGGTCGCGGTCTTGATCTGGTAGATGGAGTGATTGCCGAGGTAGCCGAGCTCCCACACGGTGCCGCGCAGCTGGTTGACGCGGGCGGCACTCACCGGCTGCTTGCCGAGGCGCACCTTCTCCGGTCGCAGCGCGACCCAGACGCGCTGACCGACGCTGAAGTGTCCCGCGTCATCGACCATGAGCTCCCCGCCGATCTCGGCGCAATGCACCGTGATCAGGCCCGGGTCGCAGGAACTCACCGTGCCTTCGAAGAGGTTGGTGGTGCCCACGAAGTCTGCGACGAAACGGCTGCGGGGGAACTCATATATCTCCGCCGGCGTCCCGACCTGCACGACCTGGCCGCGGTCCATGACCGCGATGCGGGTCGCGAGCGCCATCGCTTCGTCCTGGTCGTGGGTCACGACGATGAAGGTGATGCCGACCTGATGCTGCAGATCCATGAGCTCGAACTGGGTCTGCTCGCGCAGTTTCTTGTCCAGCGCCGACAGCGGCTCATCGAGCAGCAGCACCTGCGGGCGGCGGATCAACGCCCGCGCCAGCGCCACGCGCTGCCGCTGGCCGCCCGAGAGCTGGTGCGGCTTGCGCTGCGCGAGCGGGCCCAGCTGCACCATGTCCAGCGCCTCCTGGATCCGCTGCTTCTTCGTCGCCCGGTCCAGCGGCAGGCGGCGCAGGCCGTAACCGACGTTGTCTTCCACCGTCATATGCGGAAACAGCGCGTAGGACTGGAACATCATGTTGACCGGGCGCTGGTGCGGCGGCACGGCGCTCATCTCCACCCCGTCGATGCAGATCCGGCCGCTGCTCGGGTGCGCAAAGCCGGCCAGCATCCGCAGCAGGGTCGTCTTGCCGCAACCCGAGGCGCCGACCAGCGCGAACATCTCTCCCTTGTAAATGTGGAGCGTGACGTTGTCGACCGCCGCGTGGGTGCCGAAGGTCTTGCTGACGCCGTCGATGAGGATCTGCGCCGTCGCCCGCGGATCGAGCCACGGGGTGTCGGCGAGCGGTTTCGACTGGGTCATCATCATGGCCGCTGCGCGCCTGTCAGAAATCCGCCGGCGGCGTGGCGTGCCGCCGCTGCGGGGCATAGAAGGGCCGCTCGACCACGCGCGCCCGCACCATGCGGCGCTCCCACACCAGCTCACGATTCAGGTAAATCTCCGCCCACACCGTGGAGCCGGTGGCAATGTAGGGTGCCTCCACCATCGCGAGTGCGAGGTTGCGCTTGCAGGTCGGCGACCAGGTCGCGGAGGTAACGCTCCCCGCCTCCTTCTTGCCCGACCGTGCGGTGTAGAGAAGCGCATTGTGGGCCGGTTTCGTGCCTTCGATGTCGAGCCCCACCAGCCGACGGCGCGGCCCGCGTGCCTGCTCCGCGAGCAGCGCCCGGCGACCGGTGAAGTGCCCCTTGTTGAAATCCACCAGCCACGCCAGCCCGAGCTCGAGCGGCGAGCGTTCCGTCCCCAGGTACAGGGCGTGCGCCGCCGAGACAAAATCCACGTTCGGCAGCACGAATCCCGCTTCGATCCGCACCATGTTGAGCGCCCTGGAGCCGACCGGTCGCACGGCGCGCGTCCTGCCGACCTCCATCAGTGCATCCCACACCGACTCGGCGTCCGCGGGCTGCATCCACAGCTCATATCCCAGGTCGCCCGTGAACCCGGTGCGCGAGACCATCATCGGGATCGCTCCCGCCCCGGCGCCCGCAGCGCGCGGCATCGTGAACTCGCCATGCCCGAAGGGCTTGAGGCGCTCGACCCCGGCAAGGCCCACGGCTTTGAGAAGCTTGGCTGAGGTCGGCCCCTGCACGGCGAGCGCGGCCACCTCTTCGGTCACCTCGCGGATTTCGACGTCAAAGCCGATCGCAGACACCCGCAACCAGTCGAGCTGCCGCTCGGCGGTGCACAGCCGGTACTCATTCGGTGCGATGCAGAACACGGTACCGTCGTCGATCAGGTGACCCGCGTCGTCGCACCAGACCGCGTAGGCAACCCTGCCGGGTCCGAGTCTGCGGATATCACGCGTGACCAGGCGGTTGAGGAAGCGCAGCGCATCCGCACCCGAGATCCGGTACTTGACCATCGGCGTCAGGTCGTAGAGCGAGCTCGCGTTGCGGATCGCGAAGTACTCCTGCTCGACGCTGGTGAACACGTCGACGGTGGAGTAGCCGGCCCAGGGCACGAAGCTGTCGAGCTGGCTCAGCTCGCGGGCGCGCTCGTGGAACGGCGTCTTCAGCAGCGGCTGGCGGTAATGCGGTTCGCTCTCGGTCAGCATGGCTTATGCCGCCTCCCGGATAACCTGCCGCGCCGCGTTGCGCCCGGGGAGCCCCATGACGCCGCCGCCCGGGTGGCAGCCCGCGCCGCACAGGAACAGGCCCGGCACCGGAGTCTGGTACTGCGCGGCGCCCGGCACCGGGCGGACCATGAGGAACTGATCGAGCGCCAGTTCGGCGTGATGCCAGTGACCCCCGGTGATGCGGAACTCGCGCTCGATGTCCGGCGGCGCGAGCAGCTCGATCGCGCGGATGCTGTCGCGCAGCTGCGGCGCGTAAGCGCCGAGGGTATCGATCACGAGATCGGCGAAGGGTGTGCGCTGCGTGGCCCAGCCTGCCGCGAGCGTATAGGGCGCGTACTGCACGATCACCGACATGACATGCCTGCCGGCAGGCGCCAGGCCCGGATCCGCAAGCGTCGGGATCGTGATCTCGAGCATAGGCGCGCGTGAGTACTCGTTGTACTTCGCGTGATTGTAGGCACGTTCGACGTAGTCTGCCGAAGGGGCGACCAGCAGGCGGCCGCGCAGCGACTCCTCGGCAAGTCCCCGAAACTGCGGCAGCCGATCGAGAGCCAGGTGCAGTTTCGCCGTCAGCCCCCGCGAGCGCACCTGGGTCACGCGCCGCACGAAGCCCGCGTCCAGGTGCTCGCTACCGAGGAGCCCGAGGAACGTGCTCTTGGGGTCCGCGCTCGAGATCACGGTCCTCGCCGCGATCTCCTCGCCGCCGCAGAGCACGACTCCCGCTACGTGATCGTCGCTTACCAGGATTCGTTCCACCGGTGAGCCGGTGCGAACTTCCGCGCCCGCCGCGCGCGCCGCGCGCGCCAGTGCCTCCGACAGCGCGCCCAAGCCCCCCTGCGGCAGCGTCAGGGAATCCGCGCCCTGGGAAGCCGCGACGCGGTAAAGGAGCGACAGCACCGTGCCGGGCGAGCGCGGGCCGAGGTTGCTGCCGAGCACCGCATCGAGTGCCACCGCACCCTTCAGGAGCGCAAGACTGAAGCGCTCCTCGAGCAGGTCGTGCACGCACATGCCGCCGATGCGCAACAGTTCGCGCATGTCGCGACGCCCGAGCCGCCGGATCCGCCAGCCCAGACCCAACAGCGCGCACGCGTCGCGCCAGGCAACGGTCCCGAGCCGCGGCGGCGTCCCGGTCAGCACCGGGTGCAGGGCGCGCGCGAAGCGCTTCAAGAGCGACTGCCACTCCGCCAGCGCCGCCGCGTCAGCGGCGCAGCGCTCGGCGAGCGCCGCGAGATTTCCCGGACCGAACGACAGGTGGTGCGCGTCTTCCGACAAGGCTACCGTGGGCAGACCTGCCGCGGCGAGCTTGAGTCCCTGCGCTTCAAGACCCAGCTCGCGCATGAGCGGCGGCGGCATGAGATGCAGCAGATGCGCACACGCCGAGACTCTGAATCCGGGCGCGAATTCGCGGGTGACGGCGGCGCCGCCGAGGCGATCGGCGGCCTCCAGAACCAGCACCCTGTGCCCCCCGCGCGCGAGATAGGTCGCGCACACCAGGCCGTTGTGGCCGCCGCCGATGACGATGCTGTCGTACTGCGTGTGAGCCGCAGCGTTCACTACAGGCGCCCCAGGTCGCGCAGGATCGCGTGCGCCGAGTTGGCTCCCGGTGCCCCCATGACGCCGCCACCGGGATGGGTGCTCGAGCCGCACATGTACATGCCGCGTAGCGGCGCGCGGTACTGCGCGTATCCGGGTAGCGGGCGGTTGAAGAGCAGCTGATCGAAAGTCAATTCGCCCTGGAAGATGTTGCCCTCGGTCAGGCCCACCTCGTTCTCGATGTCGCGCGGCGTGCGGATCTCCGTGTGCAGGATCAGATCCTTGAAGTTGGGGCTGTGGCGTGCAATCGCATCGATCACCGTGTCGCCAAAGGCCTGGCGCCTCTCGGGCGTCCACTCGCCGTCGGCGAGCCTGTACGGGCAGTACTGCACGAACACCGACATGTAGTGCTTGCCGTCCGGCGCCATGGTCGGATCGATCTGCGTAGGAATGAGCATGTCGACGTAGGGTGCGCGCGACCAGCGCCCCTCTTTCCAGTCATCGTAGGCACGCTCGACCATCTCGAGCGTATCGGTGATGTGCATGTCGCCGCGCGTCGCGGGGGAATCGTGCGGGATGGAGGGGAAGTGCGGCAGGCCATCGAGCGCGATGTTGAGCTTGCCCGAGGAGCCGCGGATCTTGAACCTGCGTACCTGCTCCAGGAACTCCGGCGGCAGGTGCTCAGGTGCCACGGTTTCAAGGAAGGTGCGCTTCACGTCGAGATTCGAGACCACGACGGCAGCGGTGATCTCCTCCCCGCCCGCGAGCACCACACCCGTGGCGCGTCCGTTGCGCACCAGGATCTGCTCGACCGGCGCGCTCGAGCGCAGCGTGCCGCCGCTCGCATTGAAGGACGCCGCGAGCGCCTGCGTGATGGCGCCCATGCCGCCGCGCGCGAAACCCCAGGCGCCCACCGCGCCGTCGATGCTGCCCATATAGTGGTGCAGGAGCACGTAGGCAGAGCCCGGCGAGCGCGGCCCGAGCGCCGTGCCGATGATCGAGCTGCCGCTCAAGTGCGCCTTGACAATTTCGCTCTCGAAGTACTCCTCGAGCATGTCGGCGCAGCTCATCGTGAAGAAGCGCAGCGTGTCGTACATGCGCGCCTCGCCGAGCTTGTGGAAATGCCTGCCGAGGAACAACAGCTCCTGAATGTCACGTGGCTTGAAGGAGGTCGGATCCGGCGGCTCGCGCAGCAGCAGCGGCTTGATGAAGCGGCAGTGCCGCAGCATGTCGCGGACATAGCGGTCGTAGGCTTCCGCGTCCGGGCGCGAGTGGCGCGCGATTTCGCGGCGCATGGCGTCGTGGTTGTCGTAGACCGCCAGATGCCCGCCGTCGCGCATCATGGTGCAGCCACCCTCGTAGGGGATGATCTGCAGGCCGTGCGCCGGCAGCTCGAGGGCGCGGATGATCTCCGTGCGCAGCAGGCTGCAGACGTAGGAGCAGTTCGAATAGGTGAAGCCGTCGTAGAGGCGGCGGCTGACCGCTGCCCCGCCGATGTACGGGTTGCGCTCGAGCACCAGCACCTTCAGGCCGGCGCGCGCCAGATAGCAGGCGTTCACCAGGCCGTTGTGCCCCGCTCCCACGACGATTGCGTCGTAGCGGTTCGCAGCGCCCCTGCTCATGCCCGACCTCCCGTGCTCGCTTGTCTCAGGCAGGCACGCGGCGCGTGCTGCCGAGAGAGTCGAGCGTGCGGTCGATCGCCACCTCGAACGCCCGCAGCGTGTCGCTGAGGCACGAGTCGTCGTGGGCAGCGGACACGAACCACGGCTCGCGCGAGTCCGGCTCGCACAGGATGCATTCATCGTGCAGCACCTTCGCGGCGGCGTCGTAGAAAGTGTAATCGCTCCCCTTCCAGTCGCGGTAGGTGCGCGGTGGCTCGTGTGCAAAGTACAGGCCGCTCATCGACGGATGGCCGACGAAGCTGTGAGCGATGCCGCGCGCTTTCAGGATCGCGCTCATGCCGCTGCGCAGCCGCGTGCCGTAGGCGGCGACGCGCTCGAGCGCATCGGTCTCGGCAAGAATCTCCAGGGTCTTCTCCGCGGCCGCAAGCGACACCGGGTGGGCCGTGTAGGTGCCGCCGTGGGCGACACCGCGCCCGAGCTTGCGCATGATGTCCTCGCGTCCTGCCAGCACCGAGATCGGATAGCCGTTGGCCATCGCCTTGGCGAAGGTGCACAGGTCGGCGCGCACGCCGTACAGTTCCTGCACGCCGCCGCGCGCCACCCGAAACCCGGTCTTCACCTCGTCGATGATCATCACCACGCCGTAGCGATCGCACAGTTCGCGGGCCGCGCGCACGTAGGCCGGGTCGGCGGCGATGCCCAAGCAATTGCCCATGATCGGCTCGATCAGCAGGCAGGCGATCGAGTGGCCGTGGCGCTTGAGCACGTCCTCGAGCTGATTGGCGTCGTTCGCCTGCACGAAATGCGCGAAGTGGCGCGTGCTTAGGGGTATTCCCTCGCTGTACGGGTAGACTTCCGGGTCGCCGACCTGGGCCCATTTGTCCATCGGCGTGTACCACATGGCCGCATCGAACAGGCCGTGGTAACTGCCCTCCAGGATGACGTAGTTGTCCCGGCGGGTGTAGGCGCGCGCCAGGCGCAGCGCCGCCATGACCGCTTCGGTGCCTGAGTTGGAAAAGCGCACCAGCTCCGCCGCCGGCACCATTTGCGCGATGCGCTCGGCGACGCGGTACTCGCGCTCGGTGGACAGCGCAAACACTCCGCCAATCTCCATGCCGGCGCGCGCCGCGGCATCGACCCGCGGATCCGCGTAGCCGAGGATGGCCGGGCCGTACCCCATGCGGTAGTCGACGTACACGTTGCCGTCGAGATCGGTGATGCGCGCGCCGCGCCCCTGCTTCACGTAGATGGTCCGGTCCTCGCCCCAGAAGCGAAAGTTGGACGCGACGCCGAGCGGCAGCCGCTGCAGCGCCCGGCGGTAGTGTTCGTGGTTTCTGGTCAGGGTTCGGGCCATGAGTGCCCTCGCTCTAAGTGCTTGAGTTAAAGGCTTCGAGCGCGACGGTACCATCCGCCGCAGGCACCGTCTATATGCTCATATAGTTTTTTGCGGTAGAATTATACGACCATATACCCAGTGGCCGGAACCCCCATGAAAACGACAGCCGCCCGCCCGGTCGAAGCCATTGCCGCCGTGCCACGGGCCCTGCCGGCCTGGGCGTACAGCCATCCGCAGATGACGCATCTGGAGTACGAGCGGCTGCTCAAGCCGAGCTGGCAGATCGTCTGCCACGTCAGCTCCGTTGCCGCCCCCGGAGACTACTGCACGCTCGACCTCGGTCCCGACAGCATCGTGGCGCTGCGCGACTCGAACGGCGAGGTACGAGCCTTTCACAACGTCTGCCGCCACCGCGGCGCGCGCATTCTCGAGGGTGCGGGCAGTTGCCCGGGCGCCATCACCTGTCCGTACCACGGATGGTCATATCGGCTCACCGGCGAGCTGCGCGCCATGACGGCGCGTGAGACCTTTCCGGCCCTGGATCGCGGGCTGCTGGGACTTAAGCCGGTGCGCGTGCAGGTGATGTTCGGCTTCGTGTTCGTGTGCCTCGCGGGCATTCCACGGCCGCTGGAGGAGATCTGGGAGGGTGTGGCCGGAGAATTCGCTCCGCATCGCTTCGAAGAGATGCGGCCGCTCGGGCCCGGGTACATCGAGCACTGGGAATGCGATTGGAAAATCGCGATGGACAACTACCTCGAGTCCTATCACGTGCCGATCGGGCATCCGGGACTGAACCGGATGTTCACGCCCGACTACGAGGATCAGCTGAATCTGCCCACCGGCGTGGCGCGTGGCGTCAGCTGGCTGCGCGAGACCCCGTCGTCGCGCTGGAGCGAGCGTCTCTACCAAAAGCTCATCGGCGAGGTCGCGACCGACCTGCCGCAAGCACACCGCAGGCGCTGGACCTTCTACAGCATGCTGCCCAATCTCGGTATCGACGTGTTCCCTGACCAGATGGACTTCTTCCAGGTGCTGCCGCGTGGCCCGGGCCGCTGCACCATTCGCGGTGCGTCCTTCGGCCACCCCGACTCGCGGCGCGAGATGCGCATCGTTCGCTACCTCGGGGCCCGCATCAATCGCCAGGTACAGCGCGAGGACGAGTTCCTGTGCCGGCGCGTGCAGCAGGGCCTGGCCTCAGGCAGCTACGAGCCGGGACCGCTGTCGCGGCTCGAGAACTGCATGCTGGAGTTCCACAACCTGCTGCGCGAACGCATCCCCGAGGTGCGCCAGGCGAGCCCCCCGGCCCGCTTCATCTAGCCGGCAGCAGGACGGCGATCGACTCGCGAAAGCGTGCGAGTGCGGGTGTGGCGGGAGTTGCGTCCGGCTGATCGGGCGCGGCGCCCATGAGACCGCTCTGGGTTGACTCCGCCAGCTCGATCTGGGCGCGCAGTGCGCCATCAGTCTCGCGGGAGCCCCTGGACGCGCGCTGCGCCGCGGAGAAATCGAAGCGGCGGATGCGGCAGCGTCCCGGTGCGGTAGGCACCACCTGCAGAATCGATGCGCCCGCCGGGCGGATCTGCAGCAGCTGATTCGGCGCCACAAAATGCTGCTGCGACTGCGGACTCTCCAGCCACTGCTCGACGATCACCTTCCAGTCGGCGGCGACGTCCACGTCCGCGACCGCCCGCGGTAGCAGCACCGCGCAAGCATCCCACGCAGGCTCGGCCGGGCGCGCCGCGGCTGCCCCGCCCGCGCGCACCAGGACCAGGCGCCCCTGGCGCGTCATCTCCAGGACCGTTAGATCCCCGGGAGTCGCCCCCTCAATCAGGCGCCCGTCGAAGCCGTAGGTGAGGCCGTGCGCCGCGCAGTGAATCGCGCTCTTGAGGCGCCCGCGGCGCGCCGTCAGCAGAGCATGCGGACGCCGCCGGCAGGTGTTGCGCAGCGCGTGCAGCCTGCCGCGCGCATCCCGCACCACGATGACGCGCTCCCCCGCCAGATCGCCGCTGAGGAAGTCTCCCGCTGTCCGCAGCTCCGCCTCGTGTCCGAGCAGCTGCCAGGCGGGCCGCAGCAGCTGTTCGCGCTCCGCGCCGAGCAACGCCGCGTCCGCATAGGCCCACGCCGGCAGACGCGCACCGGCGGCGCCACTCGCGGCGGCCGTCGGCGCGGCGGCACCCTGCGGCGCCGCGGCGCCGGCAGACCCAAACTCACCCGGGAACACCGATCTCAGGAAGGCGAGCGAGCGAGCGACCGCCGCCGCGCGGTCGATGTTGGCCTCGCTCTCGAAGGCAAATCCCTGCCACAGCACCTCGAGCACGCCGATGAGCCCGAGCGCCACGCCGTCGGCGTCGAGGTGCGTGGCGCCGCGGGCCGCGATCAGGCCTTGTATGAGCTCGCGCACCAGCGCGGCGAACTCCTCGTCCTTCTGACCGCAGATATCCTGGTACTCCTGACGGGCAGTGGCTTCGCCCCAGAACGCGTACCACACCGACACCTTGCGCGGACTGGCGATGTCCGCATCAAGGTACAGATCCACCAGCAGCCGCAGCGCCTGCACCGGCTGGTGCTTCAATTGCGCGACCGGCGCCAGCACCCGCTCACCGAACTCCGCGGCCAGGTACGCGAGGGAAGCGATGAGCATCGCGGCCTTGGAGTCGAAGTAGAAGCGCACGATGCCCGGCGACAGGTCCGCCAGCGCCACGACCTTCTCCACCGTCGTACGCGAGGGCCCGTAGATGTGCAGCGCGGAGATGCAGGCGTCGATCAGGCGCTGCCGCTGACGCTGGCGGATGCGCGAGCCGCCGCCGTTGGCGGCCGGCTCGGCGAGTGCTGTGGAGGCTCGTTGGCTCGACACGTTGCTTACCGCACCCTTAGCCGGCGGCAGGCGCCGGCCAGCGATAGGTGTACTGGAGCGAAGTTTATCCCGCACAATAGCCCGCTGGCACACTCGAAGCGCGCATCATGAAACCGACCGGGCGTCCGGGCCGCTGGCTCATCATTCTGCCGCCGCTGATCTTCCTGGTCATATTCTTTCTCATTCCGTTCGTCTTCGCCTTCAAAATCAGCTTCGCCGAGACCGCGACGCGCGTGCCGCCGTTTACCGACGTCATCTCCTTCACGCGCGACCACCACCTGCAGCTCACCCTTACTCTCGGCAACTACCGCTACCTGCTCACCGATGAAGTGTATGGCGTCGCCTATCTGTACTCGCTGCGCACGGCGTTCTTCTCCACCCTGATCTGTCTGTTTCTCGGCTACCCCATGGCCTACGCCATCGCGCGCAGTCCAAGGTCCACCCAGGGGCTGCTGCTGCTCATCATCATGCTGCCGTTCTGGACCTCCTTCCTGCTGCGCGTCTACGCCCTCGAGGGAATCATCCGCGACAACGGCTTCCTCAACACCGCGCTCCTGCACCTGGGCCTCATCAGTCATCCGCTGCGCATCATGCGCACGAGTCTCGCGGTGTATCTCGGCATCATCTATTCCTACCTGCCCTTCATGGTGCTGCCGCTATTTGCCACGCTGGAAAAACTCGATGCGACGCTGCTGGAAGCGGCCGCCGATCTGGGCAGCACGCCGCGGCGCGCCTTTCTCGACATCACCCTGCCGCTGTCGCTCCCCGGAGTGATCGCGGGCTCCATGCTGGTGTTCATTCCCGCGGTCGGGGAGTTCGTGATTCCCTCGCTGCTCGGCGGGCCGAACCAACTCATGATCGGCCGAGTGTTGTGGGATGAGTTCTTCGGCAATCACGACTGGCCGGTGGCCTCCGCCGTGGCGATCGCGTTCCTGCTGCTGCTCGTCGGCCCGATCGCGATCTATCAGTACTACAACGTGCGGCAGCTGGAGGCCTGAAGGGGATGGGGGAACGGCGCTCCTCCGCCGCGCTGCTCTCGGTGCTGTTCTTCGGCATCGCGCTGCTGTACCTGCCGATCCTGGTGCTGATCGGGTACTCGTTCAACGCCTCGCCGCTGGTCAACGTCTGGGGAGGATTCTCCACCGCCTGGTATGGGCAGCTGCTGCACAACCGCCAGCTGTTGCAGGCGGCGCTGCTGTCGCTGGAGGTCGCGGTTACGGCCTCGAGCGCTGCGGTGGTCCTCGGGACCCTGGCGGCGATCGCGCTGGTGCGTTTCGCGCGCTTTCGCGGACGGCTGCTGCTGACCGGGATGGTGAACGCGCCGCTGGTCATGCCGGAAATCATCACCGGCATCACGCAGCTGCTGCTGTTCGTATCGATGATGCAGCTGTTTTCCTGGCCGCATCGCGGCTTCACCACCATAGTGCTGTCGCACGTCACCTTCTGCACCGCGTACGTAACCATCACGGTGCAATCGCGTTTAGCTGCCGCTGACCGCTCGCTGGAGGAAGCGGCCATGGATCTGGGCGCCGGTCCGGCGCTCGCCTTTCTCGAGATCACGCTGCCGATCATCGCGCCCGCGATCATTTCCAGCTGGCTGCTGTGCTTCACCCTGTCGCTGGATGACCTGGTGATCTCCAGCTTCGTCGCCGGTCCGGGCGCCAGCACTCTGCCGATGGTCATCTACTCGAAGGTGAAGCTCGGCGTCAGTCCCGACATCAACGCGCTGGCGAGTCTCATCGTGTGCGCGGTCGGCGTGTGCATCATCGGCGCCGGTTACCTCATGACGCGCACCGACCGCCGCCGTGCGCTGGAAGCGCAGCTCGCCGGTCGCTGAGCGGACGCTGCGGCGTCCGAGCCGGCCTCACAGGTTGCTCTTGATGCGCGTCCAGGTGCGCGTGCGCAGCCGCTCGAGCGCCGGGCCAGCCTCCCGGGACTGGTAGAGGCGGGCTTCCATCGCCGGCGTTGGATAGACCGCCGGATCATTGAGAATCTGCGGATCGACGTACGCGTTGGCCGCCTGGTTGTCGTTGGCGTAATGGATGTGGTTGGTAATGGCGGCGATCACCCGCGGCTCGAGGATGAAATTGAGAAACTTATGTGCTGCCAGGGGGTGCGGCGCATCCGCCGGGATGAGCCATGCGTCGAAAGAGCCGTTGGAACCCTCCTTCGGCGCCGTGAAGGCCAGATGCACGTCGACCCCCGCGGCCTTGGCGCGGGCGCGGGCGGTCGCGTAGTCCCCGGACCAGGACATGGAAATGCAGAACTCGCCGTTGGCGAGCCCGTTCATGTACTCCGAGGAGTCGAAGGCGCGAATATAGGGGCGCACTGCGAGCAGCAGCTTCTCGGCCTGCCGGTAGTCCTCCGGTCGAGTGGTGTTCGGATCGAGGTGCAGGTAGTTGAGGGCGAGCTGCAGTACGTCCTCCGGCTGGTCGAGGAAGGTCACGCCGCAATCGGCGAAGCGCCGGATGACTTCGGGCTTGAAGATCATGTCGAGACTGTCCGCCGGCGCATCCGGCATGCGCGCGCGGATCAGGTCGACGTTATAGGCAAAGCCGTTGACGTGCCGCAGGTAGGGCATGGCATGGCGGTTACCCGGATCCGCCTGCGCTTCGATGGCGAGCACGCGCGGGTCCAGGTTCTGCCAGTTCGGCAGCAGCGAGCGATCGAGCGGGCGGTAGATGCCTGCCTTGATCTGCCGGCTGAAGAAGTCGGTGGAGGCGCTCACCACGTCGTAGCCGGAGTCCCCCGCCATCATCTTCGCTTCGAGCGTCTCATCGGCGTCATAGGTGTCGTAGATGACCTTGATGCCGGTGGCAGCTTCGAAGTTGGCGATGGTGTCCTTGCCGATGTAGTCGGCCCAGTTATAGACGTGCAGCTCGCGCTCCTCGGCGCCCGCCGCGCGCGGTGCAGCGGGGCCATGGCCGCAGGCCCCGGTAAGCCCAGCCGCCACCAGGGCAAGGGCGGCGACGCCGCGGCAGGCGGAGGGGCCCGAGGCCCGCATCACGTCTATAACTTCACCATCACGTGCCGCACGACCGTGTAGTCCTCGAGCGCGTAGACCGACAGATCCTTGCCGTAGCCGGAGCGCTTGAAGCCCCCGTGCGGCATCTCGCTCACCGTCGCAAAGTGCGTGTTGATCCAGGTTGCGCCGTACTGCAGTTGTGCCGCCACCTGCATCGCGCGCGAAATATCGCGCGTCCAGACCGAAGAGGCCAGTCCGTATTCGGAGTCGTTCGCCCAGCGGATCGCCTCGTCGGTATCGCTGAAGGGCGTGACGGACACGACCGGCCCGAATACCTCATGCTGCACGATCTCATCGTCCTGGCGCGCGCCCGCGATCACGGTGGGCTCATAGAAGAAGCCGCCGCCGGCGCGTGTCTTGCCGCCGGTGGTGAGGGTGACGTGCGGGCTCGCCGCGGCACGCGCCACCATGGCCGCGACACGTTCACGCTGCCCGCGCGATATCAGCGGGCCCATCTCCACACCGGGCTCCTCCTGCGCACCGACCTTGATGGTACGCACCGCGCTCGTCAGGTCGGCGACCAGCCGCTCGTAAACGCGCTGGCCCGCGTACAGGCGGCAGGCGGCGGTGCAGTCCTGGCCGGCGTTGTAAAAAGCGAAGGTGCGCACACCGGCGACCACCGCTTCGATGTCCGCGTCATCGAACACGATGACCGGCGCCTTGCCACCGAGTTCCAGGTGTGTGCGTTTGAGGTTGCCGGCGGCCGCCGTCAGCACTTTCTGTCCGGTTGCCACCGAGCCGGTCAGCGACACCATGCGCACGCGGTCGTGAGCTATGAGCGCGCTGCCCACTGGTTCGCCGCGACCGCAGACGATGTTGACCACCCCGGGAGGCAGGATCTCGGCGAGCGCCGCCGCCAGCTTCAGCGAGGTGAGCGGCGTCAGCTCCGACGGCTTGAGGACGAGGGTATTGCCGGCGGCGATCGCCGGTGCGATCTTCCAGGCCGCCATCATCAGCGGATAGTTCCACGGCGCAATCGAGCCGACGACGCCGACCGGATCGCGGCGGATAATGCTGGTGTGACCAGGCAGGTACTCCCCCGCCGCAAGCCCCTGGGGCGAGCGGCACGCCCCGGCGAAGAAGCGGAACACATCGGCGATCGAGGGCATTTCGTCATTGAGCGCCGCGGCCAGAGGCTTGCCGGTGTTGCGCGATTCGAGCTCAGCATAAGCGCGCGCCTCGGTGTCGATATGGTCGGCGATACGCAGCAGCAGCGCCGCGCGATCCTTGGGAGCCGTACGCGCCCAGCCCGGAAACGCCGTTTCCGCCGCCATGACTGCCGAGTGGACCTGCGCCACGGCGGCTTCCGGCACCGCGGCGATCTGCGCACCACTGGCGGCGTTGTACACCGGCTGCGCCGCCGCCTCGCCCGCGACCAGGCGTCCGCCGATCAACAACTGCGTTTGCATGCCCTAGTCTCCTTGCCGTGCCGCGCCGGCACGTTATATTATTGTAGCTATAATATTACCACGTGGCGCGCGCCGCGCGCGAGGACCACCATGAACTCCGACGTCATCATCACCTGCGCCATCACCGGCGACGACACCAAGGTTACCAAGAGCCCACATTGCCCCATCACCCCCGAGCAGATCGCCGCCTCCGCAGTCGATGCCGCACGCGCCGGGGCGGCGATCGTGCACATTCACGTGCGGGATCCTGAGAGCGGTGCGTTCAGCATGGCCACACGCCATTACCGCGAAGTGGTCAAGCGCATCCGCGAGAGCAAGGTGGACGTTCTCGTCAACCTGACCTGCGGCATGGGGGGCTATATCTGTGTCGGCAACCGGGGGCTTGCGGACACGCCCGCGGCGGGCACCGACTTCGTCAGCCAGGAAGAGCGCATGCGGCACGTGATCGACCTGTGCGGCGAGGGGCTGTACCGTCCGGACATCGCCACGCTCGATTGCGGCACGCTCAACTTCGGCGATGGCAACCGCGCCTACATTTCCACGCCCGACTACTGCCGCCAGGGTGCCGGCATCCTGCGCGAGCTGGGCGTGAAGGTGGAGCTGGAAGTATTTGATACCGGTAACCTCTGCTTCGTGAAGCAGATGCTCAAGGAAGGCCTGATCCCGGGACCTGCGATGATCCAGCTGTGCACCGGCATTCCGTACGGCGTGCCCGCGGACGTCGGCCACCTGCTGGCCATGGTGAACTACCTCCCCGGGGATTGCGTGTGGACCTCGTTCGCAGTGAGCCGCATGCAGATGCCGTGGGTCGCGCAGTCGGTACTCCTCGGCGGCAATGTGCGCGTGGGACTGGAAGATAATCTGTATCTGAGCCGCGGCGTGTATGCGAGCAACGCGCAGCTGGTCGAGAAGGCGCGCACCATCATCGAAGCCATGGGCGCGCGGGTTCTGCCCCCGGCCCAGGCGCGGGAGCGGCTGCAGCTGCACTGACGTGGCGGCCGTACCCATCTACCAGACCGCGCTCCTGCCCGAGTGGATCGACTACAACGGCCACCTGCGGGATGCCTACTACGCGCTGATC
>Ga0137409_10000595_pt1 | contig 39866 bp, 33 predicted proteins | sample CZODoug1_16funga_FD_122059 | JGI IMG/M metagenome (GOLD analysis project Ga0137409, IMG submission 122059) | Vadose zone soil fungal communities from Angelo Coast Range Reserve, California, USA - CZODoug1_16fungal (Hybrid Assembly) | ecosystem: Environmental > Terrestrial > Soil > Vadose zone...
ACTGTAGCGGCGCTCTATGAGCGCCGGTTTTTCCTGGAATCAACGAAATACCGGCGGTCATAGACCGCCGCTACAGTCAAGGGAGCCGCTCCCTTTCCAAGCTACAATCAGGCTATGATGCGCATCGTTGATCGCGATCTGTGGCCGCGGCTTGTATTGGAAATCAAGAATCTTTTTCCGCTCTTCCGATACCTGGTCCTTCAAACCGAAACTCACGCGTTCTGCCTCGCGCTGGCGTGCGCTGCGCTCCTCGGATTTTTCCCGACGTGTCTGGTCATGCTGGCGGTGCTGAAAAATATTCTTCATTGGAACACCGCATACGGCGTGGTGCTCAGCACGGTTCAAATGTATTTCCCGACGAACCAGGACTTTGTGGTTCACAACCTCGAGGTCAGCCTCGCCGCGATGGGCAGATCCATAGAACTGACTTCGCTGATCTGGATTTTGCTGGGAGCCGCCGGAATTTTCATCCCGCTGGAAGCAGGGTTCAACCGGCTGTGGGAGGTGAACGAAGACCGGCCGTACTGGTTGAATCAAATTGTGGGCTTCTCTCTAACGCTGCTTTGTGCTCTCGTGGCGGTGGTCTTTATATCGATTTCGACCGGGTTCCACATCGTGGCGGACTTCCTTCCATTTGAAATTGTCCGGAAAGTTGTGAACTACGTGGTGATTCGCGTCACCACTACGTGTTTTCTTATCGTCGTGATCTTCGCGTTCTACAAGGTTCTGCCCAACAGGAAAATCGACACGATGCAGGTATTGCCGGCAGCCATCCTGGCAGGGATTATGGCGGAAATCGTCCGGATGGTTTTTACGTTTGCTCTCCCGTGGCTGCACCTTCCAGCCACTCAGGGGCCCTTTTTTATATCCGTCAGCTTCGTCCTGCTGTCCTACTTCGAAACCTTCGTTATTCTGGGCGGCGCCTTCCTGGCCAGCCGGACCGACCGATATCCCTGGATGGGATTTTTGCGATTTCGTGCACAATAGAATCTTAGCCTCATGAAAAAATCGCCGCTTTTTTCGATCTTTTTGATTGTTCTTGTGGACATACTCGGGCTGACGATCATCCTCCCGCTGCTTCCTTTCTATGCAGAATCGCTGGGAGCGTCACCGTCGACGGTCGGATTGCTGGTTTCGGCTTATGCGATATGCCAGTTGCTCGCCGGTCCTCCCCTGGGGCAACTCTCCGACCGCGTCGGACGAAGGCCTGTTCTGCTCATCAGTCAGATCGGCACCTGCATCGGCTTCCTCATTCTGGGTTTCGCGCGGGTCTTGTGGCTTGTGTTTCTGGCCCGCATCATTGACGGGCTGACCGCCGGGAACCTGACCGTGGCGCAGGCTTATATCTCCGATGTGACGGAGCCTCAGCACCGGGCCAAAGCATTCGGCATCATTGGTGTCGCTTTTGGTCTGGGATTCCTGGTGGGACCGGCCGTCTCCGGTTTCCTGGCACAGTTCGGGAATCAATATCCGATCTTTGCCGCGGCCGGCCTTTCGTTCACCAGCATCATGGCGACATACTTCCTGCTGCCCGCGACAGCTGCGCATCCCGCTCCTCAGGGACACGAGGAGGGCTCGAGGTGGAAAGCATACGTTGACGTATTCAAAGATGTGCATCTCGGACCGATGCTCTGGCAATTCTTCGCCTTCACGTTCGCGTTCAGCATGTTCATTTCAGGATTCGCGCTATTTGCGGAGCGGCGGTTCATGCACAATGCCGCTCCATTCGGCGTGAAGGAAGTCGGTTACCTGTTTGCATTCTCGGGTCTGGTTGGAATCCTGATTCAAGGTGGCGGGATCGGACCGCTGATCAAAACATTCGGCGAAAGCCGGCTTGTTCAGATGGGATTTGCGACGATGGCCGGCGGATTCCTCGTGATGGGCTCCGTCTACTATATTCCCTACCTGCTGCTGGCCATCGCTCTGCTCACCTTCGGAAACGCGATACTTCGCCCGAGCCTCACGAGCCTCATCACAAACAGGGTCGCCCGGCATCGGCAGGGCATGGTGATTGGACTGATGCAATCGCTGATGTCGATCTCGCAGATTGTGGCGCCTGTTTTTACCGGAATCCTCATTGAGAACCATTTTTTGAGCACCTGGGCGTGGGCCGCCGGGGCCGTGTGTGGGATCGGGCTGTCGTTGATCGCGATTGCGAAGTGAGAAAAATCAGCCGCGAATTACGCGAATCACGCCAAATGGGCGCATCAAAGGCTTTTTGAAGCGCCCATTTGGCGTGATTCGCGTAATTCGCGGCTGATTTTCCCTCTGTCATCCGAAGTTGTAGAATAGCCGTCCCATGAAGACATCCATGAAAATTTCGATCGCGGCGATCGCTGTGATGGGCGTGATCCGCTTTGCTCTCACGATAGCAGGCGTGCCTGACAGCACGGTCAAATACTTCAGCATGACGGCGATCATGATCGTAGCGACTCTCTATTTTGCGGTCGTGTCCAAGACGCACAAGGAAAGGCTCAAAGCGGCGTACCTTCTGATTCTTCCTTACATGACCATCGAAGTTCTGGCGCTCGGATATACATGGGCCAGCGGCCGCCAAACGATTTTCCATGCGCAGGAGTATTCGTTTGGCACTTCGATCATGGTTCACACGATAGGCCATCTTGTGGGCGGGCTGACGTGGGAACCGCTGTTTGGGTTCGTCGTCATGGAAATCGTCTGGTTCATCTACGCAGGAGGCCGGCGGTTGCTCCATGCCGACGCCTGAAGAGTCGGTCGTAGAGGCGCTGAAGAGTCTGGGCGTGCCGTGGGAGGCGATCGCGATCGATCCGGTATTCGCGGACACGGTCGCGTTTTGCGAGAAGTACGGTTATCCGGCCGAGCGGTCCTGCAATACGATCATCGTCGCTTCCAAGAAAGAGCCTAAGCAATTCGTGGCATGCGTGGTGCTCGCCCACACCCGCCTTGACGTGAACAAACGCGTCACGAAGCTGATGGGCGTTTCCAAGGCGTCGTTTGCGTCGGCTGAAGAGATGATGACCCTTACCGGAATGCAAGTGGGCGGAGTCACACCGTTCTCCCTGCCTCCCGGCGTTCCCCTCTACATCGACGATCGCATCCCCGGCCTCGACTGGATCATCCTGGGTGGCGGCGGCCGCAGCCTGAAAATCAAAACCTCTCCCGCAGTTTTTGAGAAGCTGGGAGCCGAGGTTGTCGCGGGCCTCGCCCTGTAGCGGCGGTCGATGACCGCCGGTGATCTTGCAAGTTGGCGTATTGCCGGCGGTCATAGATCGCCGCTACAGTTCGTGGTTCCTGACTATCTCGGCGTGGCGTAGTAGCCGTCGCGCGCGCTCACCCGGTAATCCCGGCCTGCCTTGATTTCCAGCTTGCGAAAACCGCCGTCCCATTTTTGATTGGCCGGCCGGTAGCCCAGGCTGTACTGCTGATGAAGTTCTTCCGCAATCTGATCAAAGGCCTCCTGCATCTTGTCGAAGCCTTTCACTTTGATCACGCGGCCGCCGGTTTCCTCGGCAAGCCTGTCCAGGCGGTTTCCACCGTCGCGGTTAAAGATGTGAAGAATGTCGCAATCGTCGCGGCCCCGGGCCGCGGGGGCATGCTCCACCTCCATCACGTAAGCAATGACGTCGTTTTGCTTGAGTGTGCGGAGCGCGTCTCTGAGCGAGGAATTGCTTCGCGCGTCATCCGCCAGCGCCACGATCACCAGTGCCTTGCGCCCCACTTCATTGCTCAGGAACCGGTCGACCGATGACCCGACCGCATCGTAGAGTCGCGCGACGCGCACGTCCTGCGGCTGCGGCCCCGTTTGCGGTGGCACTGGAACTGGAAACGGAAATGTTTGAATGCGGCCCTGGCGACGAGGAGGAGGCAGAACAAGGTCATCCGGCTTGGCGTTCCGCCGGATCGTTTGAGCTTTCTGGTTCAGCAGATGGGAATCCTCGGTGGGTACCTGCAACGTTTCGATTCGGGAGGCATAGCTCACCAGAAACCCGAGATCGTTCTCCCGCATGACGCTGTCGAAAAAGCGTCCCGCCGCTTCCGCCTCGAGCCCCAGCGTGCGCGACAGGCTGGTACTCGTATCCAGTAGCACTCCCACATTCAACGGAACGTCACTATGGTGGGCGAAGAAGCTGATGCTCTGCTCGCGGCCATCTTCGAAGACCTTGAAAGCGTCTTTTCCCAGATCCGTCACCAGCCGCCCTTTACCGTCTCTGACACTGAAATATACGGAGACGAGATTCACATCAGCCCGTAAAGTTCCCGCTTGCTTCTCCGGACTGCTTTGTTGTGCCCGAACCAGTGTGAATGCCCCGATGACCGCCGACAACAGAAACACCACTACTGTGGCTCTCATTTCCGACCTCCTGGCAGGTAGAGAGTGTCTGCAACTCTCTGGGTTATGCCGAGCTTAGACGTGGCAAAGGGAAAATCGGTATCGGCTCTATCCTTCTGAGCTTTCCGAACCGGCCTTCGCGGACGCCGCTTTCTTTCGCGGGATTCTCTTGACATGACGCGCTCTCTTCCAGAGTGCGAGTAGGGGTGTGTTTGCGTGCAGCGTGTTCGTAAGAATGACGTCGAGTTCCGTAGCGGCGTTCATTCCCTCCGTCAGCGCGGCATCGATTGCGGCTGTGGCCTCCTTAAGTGCCGTGCGGGCGTCCGAGCGTTCACGCGTCAACTGCTCGATATTTTGGATATGCTCATTCATGTATCGCTTTAACAGGCTGCTTTATCGTTTTTGCACCGATGCCAATCGTTTCAACTGATAACTGTATCGATTTTTCATGGATTCCAGTGCGTTTGTGAAGCAGACCGACCGTCTTGAACTCGTTTTCGAAGACGAAAGCGTCATCGTGGTGGATAAACCCGCGGGATTGCTGACAATGGCGACCGAAACTGAGCGATCTCACACTGCATATGCCGCCTTGCGCGCCTACGCGAATAATAAAAAGAATGCCGAGAAGATCTTCATCGTGCATCGGCTGGATCGGGAGGCGTCAGGGCTGCTGGTATTCGCGAAGACCGTCGAAGCGAAGGAGCGGCTGCAGGATCAATTCAAGGATCACAGTGCAGGACGCCGGTATGTTGCCGTTGTGGAGGGAAAGGTAACGCCGGATGACTTCACCGTCCGGTCGTACCTTGCGGAGAACGCCGCATTCCGTGTGTATTCGACGCGAAAGCGCGGTCAGGGGAAACTTGCGGTAACGCACGTACGAGTGGTGAAGCGGAATCCTAAAACGACGATCGTGGAGGTACGACTGGAGACCGGACGCAAGCATCAGATCCGGGTTCATCTGGCGGAACGCGGCCATCCGGTCGTGGGCGACAAGGCGTATGGCGGCCGCTCCAACCCGATCCGGCGGCTCGCGCTTCATGCCGTGCATCTGGCTTTCCGGCACCCGGTCACCGGAAAGCCCATGCAGTTTGAGTCACGCTACCCGAAGTCGTTCAATGCACTGTAGCGGCGAATTGAAAGGGAAGGAAGCCAGAAGCCAAGAAGCCAGAAGCCAGAATGGGATCCGTCGCTATTCTGGCTTCTGGCTTCTGGCTTCTTGGCTTCTGGCTTCCTTCCCTTTCAATTCGCGGCTATTTGCCCTCCAGTTCATTGGCAACTGACCCTGCGTCGTACACCTTTCGCAAGGCTTCGATGATCGCGGCGCTGTGGACCGCGACCGCACGATTCGTATCTTCGATGTAATCGAAGTTGCCGGTGAGGCTTTCGATGTTGCCGTCGAAGATGATGCCCACAAAATCCCCGTTGCGATTGATGACCGGAGAGCCCGAGTTGCCGCCGATGATATCGAGCGACGCAACGAAATCGAGCGGCGTCGAGAGATCGATCCTGTCCTTGCGCTGCATGAAGCGCTGCGTGAGATTGAACGGCGCCTTGTAGTCGAAGCTCGCGGCGCGATCGTACAGCCCATAGAACGTGGTCTTCGAAGGAGCCTTGGTTCCGTTCATCGGATATCCCTGAACCTTTCCATAGGTCAGCCGAAGAGTGAAGGTGGCGTCGGGATAAATGGATTTGCCATAGATGGCGAACCGCGCCTTCGCGATTTTTTCACCGGCGGATTCAAATACCGATTCCACAGACTCCTCGTACATTTTCCGGGTTTCCCGGAAGAAGGGATCCACTTTTCGCGCGAGCGCGATCAAGGGATCTGTTGAAGCCGCGACGCCGGCCTCGCCGCCCTCGACAAGAGATTTGCGGAACGCTGGATCCGCCATCTTCGATCCACGAATGACCTGCGCGGCGACGTCCGCGGGTTTCCTGCCATCGAGAACAGCCTTGATGAACGGGTCGTTCGGCCCAAGCTGGTCCAGGGATTCCTGCAGCGACCACGCCAGCAGGGCCTCTTCGTACTCCGGATACACCGGGGCCGGCGACAGCAGATAAAACTTCAGCTCATCGAGCTGGGAATCATGGTACCCGTCGAGACGCTGAGCATCGGGCTTCTTGACCTCGGCGGCGTACACCACGATTTGCCGTGCGAACCGGGCCATCCCGGACGCCGCGCTGATCGATCGATTCTGCTGAAGCTTCGTCACCTCTCCTTCTTTTTTCGTCGCTGCAGCAATGGCGTCCCAGGCACTGCCGTACTCCCGGCGCCACTCCGGATCGCCCTGAACTTTCGCGCGCAAGTCGGACTCCGCCTTCTTTTTCTTCTCGAACAGCTTCGGGTCCAGAAGCCCGTTGTATTCGCCCGTGTATGCCTTGACGGTGTTCTCCAAACCGAAGATCTCGTCGGCGGACTGGCGTGCCTGCTCAGAACCCTTTGCAGCGTATGTTCGCAGCGCCTGCAGTTCGCGTTTGAACCGGGCCAGACGCTCCGGATAAATAGCGTCGCGGGCGGCTTCGAGCTGGGCCACTGTTTGGCCGCGATCGGTCCCGCCAGGATTACCCGACACGAAAACCAGTTCTCCATCCGGCGCGCCCTTCGTGTTCCACTTCAGATGGTCTTTCGTAACAGCCGGCCGGCCGTTCTCGTACACGCGGAGGAGAGCGAAATCCAGGTCGTATCGAGGAAAAGTAAAGTTATCGGGATCGCCGCCGAAGAACGCCGTTTGCTGTTCGGGCGCGAATACGAGCCGCACGTCGGTGTATTTCTTGTAGCGATAGAGCCAGTACTCTCCGCCGGCGTAGAGCGTGACGACATCCGACCGAAGGCCGGTTTTGTCCAGACTCTCCTTCTGGATCTTCGCTTTTTCCGCGTTTCGCGCATCGAGCGCCTGCTTTTCGGTCATGCCGGGCTTGACTGTGCCCTGCACCTGAGAAGTGACATTCTCCATCGACAGGAGCACGTTCAATTCGAGGTCCGGACACTTCAGCTCTTCAGCCTGCGTCTTCGCATGGAAGCCGTCTTTGACGTAGTCTTTGCCGGCCGTCGAGAGTTTCTGAAGCTGGCCGAATGCCACGTGGTGATTCGTGATCGTCAGCCCGTTGGGGCTCACAAACGAACCGGATCCGCCATCGTTGAAGCGAACGCTCGACAGGCGAACGTGATCGAACCACGCCTTAGTGGGCGTGAAGCCGTATTTTTCCTGCAGCTGCTTCAAGGGCGGATTGTCGAATGTCCACATCCCCTCGTCGGCCACGCTGAACGTGGCTCCCGCGGTTGTAAGAAGAAGTAACCCGGCCAATGCCAGGCACAGACGCGCTTTCATAAATGTCACCTCATAGTGGGGCGAGGAAACAGATTTTGAAATTGGACGAATCCTGCATCTCAAATCCGAAATCCGAAATCTCCAATTGGACTGGGCAGGTCCAATCCGATATTTCAGATTTCGGATTTGAGATGCAGGATTCGTCCAATTTCAAAATTTCCGCTTTGTCCCCATAGCGTTTTCGAAAACTATGACTCGATCTGGCGCAGAATGTCCAGCGGCTTACGATCCAGAATGCCGTAGCTGGCGAGCCAGCCGGCGAGGACTGTCAGGACTGCCGTTATTACTGTCGCCGCCAGAACCGGAGTCAGGTCGAACTTGTATGTTGTCTCCAGAAGCTCGCCGATCAGAATTGCCGAAAGAATCGCGCCAAGCCCGCCGCCAATGAGACCGGCGGCGGAACCGATGACGGCAAACTCCGCGCAGAACATTCGAACCAGTGTTCCTCGCGTCGCCCCAACCGTTTTGAGAATTGCGACTTCGCGCATACGCCGGTAACGGGTGCCTGCGATGCTGGACGCGAGCACAACAAGGCCGCCGAAAATGGCGAAGCCCCCAACAAAACGGACGGCCAGGCTGACCCGATCCATGACTTGCTGCACGATTTCCAGGACATCCGCCGCGTTGACCACCATGACAGTTGGAAACTGGCTGAAGATCCTGGTCTGAATTTGCGCGACTGCTTCGGGCTTCACCCGCATCGCACCGTAATAGACGACGGCAAAAGGATCCAGTGTACCGGGCGACAGAATGAACTGGTTATTCGCGCCGATTCGAACGGCGTCGGTGCGGCGAATGTTCGCCACGCGGGCTCGAATGGTTCCGCCGAGCGGGCTCCACTCGAGAACGCTTCCCACTTTCAAGCCGAGTGCCTGCGCTGCAAATTCCTGCACCGACACCATCGGTTCCGGCGGTTGCGGCCCCCACCATGAGCCCTCGAGAATTTCCGTCGCCGGCGGAATATCGCGAGCCCAGGTAAGCACAAACTGCGTATTCAGAAACCGCCGGGCCCCTTCCTCGAGTGGAATCTGCTCGAGCGGCGTTCCGTCAATAGACACGAGCTGAGCCGCAACGGATGGCGACAGCGGCTGGCGATCGATAATTCCAGGTTCGTTCGCGAGCAGGCTAAGAATCCCGTCGCGCTCGCGATCCGTGATGTTGATCACGAAGAGATTCGGCGCATCAGGTGGCGCGGTCAGCCGGATTTCGTCAAGTAACGAGTGCTGCAGAAAATACACGGTCAGGGTGAACATCACACCGATACCGAGGCTCGCGAGAATCGGAGTGGCGTGGGCACCCGGCCGGTAGAGATTCGAAATGCCGTGCCGCAAAGCCGCCGACCGTCGAATAACGGAACGCCCCGAAAGGCGGCGGACGATCCGGAGGAGCAGCGCCCCCAGAGCGGCAAGGACGAGCAGACTGCCGATGAGAACACCTGCGAAAACACTCGCATATTTAATAGACGAGCCGACCCAGATTGCGATAGCCCAGAGCCCCGCGAGGATGGCCGCACCCGCAAGAATGCTTCGCCGATCGCGCGGCGGCCTGGATTCATCGGAAACTTCCTTGCGCAGCATCCACGCCGGTTTCACTTCGGAAATCGAAAGCAGCGACGGAAGTGAGAACAGCATCGCCGTCGTCAGTCCCACCGCGATCCCCTTCAGCATGGCCATAAGCGGCCAGATCAGGATGACGGCGATATCGAAATAGCTCGCCACCAGCCGGGCGAAAGCCGCTTGAGCAAACGCGCCCACGACGACGCCGATCACGCTTCCCGTCAGGCCAATGAGAAGCGCCTGCATCACATAAATGCGCACGATGTGTTCGGAACGCCCTCCGATGCATTTCATGAACGCGATGTTGGACATCTTCTGGCGAAGATGGCTCTGCATCGTGGCCCCCACACCCAGACCCGCGACAATCAATGCGATCAAGCTGACCAGCGCCAGGAATCTTGTCGCCCGGTCGAGTGCGCGCGTGAGCTGTGGATTGGTCTCCGTGTAATCCGTGACGCGGGCTCGCCGGCCGAATACCTGCGATATCGATTGGCGGATTTGATTGAGGTCCTGATCCGGAGGCAGCTTCAGCAGAACGCGTTCGGTGATCCGGCTGTTCGGGACGATGATTCCCGTGCTCGAAAGGCCCTCTCGATTGAATAGCACGCGCGGTCCCAGCGTGAAGCCGGTGGTCATGCGGTCCGGTTCGCTGGCGATGCGGGCAGCGATCCGGAGTTTCCGCTCGCCGACCATAATCGAGTCGCCGATGTGGAGACCGAGGCGCAGCAACAGATCGTCGGATACCGCGACAGAGTTCTCATCCAGACGAGTGCCGGCGGGATCGAGTTGAAGTTTTCCGTAAAACGGATACCGGGTGAAGTCGGCGCCCTTTACGGAAATCAGGATTGGAGGCTGCTCGCCAACCGAGGCGGAGGCCATGGAGACGGTTTCCGTTACCCGCGTGGATTCGACGCCTTTCGCCGCGAGTTCGTCCAGGAAACGCAGCTCTTGTGGGGAAGGCTGAACCGGCATCCTCAGGGCCATGTCCGCAGCCATCAGCGTCCGGGCCTCACGCACGAGCGTGTACCGAACGGATTCGTTGAAGCCGGTGACCGCGGTCAGGGCCGCCGCGCCCAGGGCCACGGAGATGACAACGAATACAAATTTCCCGGTTGCTGCCCGGGTTTCACGCCAGGCCATCACGAAAGCAAAGCGGGTGTTTCTCATCCTGTACTCCGGCGAGTGGAGAATTTTGAAATTGGACGAATCCTGCATCTCAAATCCGAAATCTGAAATCTCCAATTGGACTGGCGATCACCCCGGGAAGTCCAATCTGATATTTCGGATTTCGGATTTGAGATGCAGGATTCGTCCAATTTCAAAATCTCTTAAGCGTCCTCTACTATTAATCCATCTCTCAAGACGATCCGACGTTCTGCGTGGGAGGCGAGCAGCTCGTCGTGGGTCACCAGGACGAGCGTTGTTCCCTCCTCTTTGTTCAACCGGATCAACAGTTCCAACACATGCCTTCCATTCGCGCTGTCCAGGTTTCCTGTGGGCTCATCCGCAAGCAGCACGGCCGGCTTCATCATGAATGCGCGCGCCAGCGCGACGCGCTGCTGCTCGCCGCCCGAAAGCTGTGCCGGATAATGATCCCGACGCTCGATCAGCCCAACACTCTCCAGCAGATAGTCGGCACGGGCCACGGCGCCGTTGGCGCCGCCGTTGAACTCCATGGGCAACATCACGTTTTCCAGCGCCGTGAGCGTGGGAATCAGGTGATAAGACTGAAAGACAAACCCCAGTTTCCTCCCCCGGAGTTGCGCCATTTCGTCTTCGCGAAGCTGCGTGATGTCCTGCCCGTCCAGCACGATCTGGCCCGATGTCGGCCCGTCCAATCCTGCCAGCAAACCCAGCAAAGTACTCTTCCCGCTACCCGACGCCCCCATCACGGCAACGAATTGCCGCGATGGAACGTCAAAGCTTATGTTTCGGATGATCTCGACCTGATGCGCTCCGTTTCGGATGGTCTTGACCAAATTTCGGACAGCAATCATGATTCGATTCTAGATGAAAACGACTTTCTTTATTTCAATGATGATTTTGTTCGCCCCTGCACAAGGTCCGCCTGCGGCGGATTCCCGTCCCGTCATTCTCGCATTTGGCGACAGCCTGAGCGCGGGTTACGGCGTGCCGCGAGGATCGGGCTACCCCGAACAGCTCCAACGCAGGTTAGACGAGCGCGGCTACAAATATCGTGTCGTAAACATGGGAATCAGCGGCGACACCACCAGCGGCGGTCGCGCCCGAATGAAGCAGGCGCTCGAGGCGAAGCCTTCGATCGTCATCCTGGAACTTGGTGCAAACGATGGGTTACGAGGGTTGCCGGTGAAACAGACGCGCGAGAACCTGGAACTGATGATCACCACATTCCGGCAAGGCGGTTCCACGGTTATTCTCGCCGGCATGACGCTCCCGCGGAATTACGGAAACACCTATGTCACCTCGTTTGAAGACGTGTTCCGGGATCTCGCGAAAAAATACAACCTTCCGCTCATTCCTTTTTTCCTCGAAGGCGTTGCGGGCCAACCGAACCTGACCATCGGGGACTTTATCCATCCCAACGGCGAGGGTTACCGTATTGTGACGAGTACGGTGATAAAGACGCTCGAGCCGCTCCTGAAAAAGTAGGGGAATAGGAACCAGCCGCGAATTACGCGAATTACGCCAAATGGGCGCATCAAAGGCTTCTTGACGCGCCCATTTGGCGTAATTCGCGTAATTCGCGGCTGGTTCCCCTACCGCAGGCTCACCGCGGGAAAGTACGCCCCGAGTTCGCGGCGGGTCCACCAGGCACCGGTGGAGCGGCGGGTGGCGAAGTCGGAAAAGTGGTAGTCATAAACGACGGCGCGAATGAAGCGGGGTGGTTTGCCGGGAAACGGATTCGTTGCCAGGAGCCCGAGGACCTCCGGAGAGCCTTTCAGGAGGCGAAGCATGAGCTGGGAAAACCACGGGTTGCTCTGGTAATTGGAGAGCGCGGCAAACCACATTTGCCAATCGAGACGCGGCTGGTACGGCGCGGTCCATCGCGGCGGCTTCGTCACATCCCCCGGCTTGAATTTGAATTCGTAAGTCTTCCAGTCCTGACCATCGTTGCTTCCCTCGATCACAATTTCCGGCCGCGAGGTGGTCATCACAGCGAACAGCCCATATCGACTGACGATGTGGAAAATCTCCGCCTGCTCGACGACCGAGGCCCCCGGCTCCGGCACCGTGCGCAGCAGGCCGACCATCGTCAAGAGCTGAAGCAGTCCGATGAAAATGAGCACTGCGCCGAGAGCGATAGCCACCCGGCCATTCTTCAATTCTCCCGACCGGCCAAGCCCTGCCGGCAAGAATCTCCGCAAATGGCGATCGTCGAATAGCGGGACGCACAGGACAATTGTCAGCAGGTTGAAGAATGTGTAATTCCCAGTTGCCGCGATGAGCAACTGAAAGAGGATAGTGACCCACGCGCCGATGATCCTCAACCGGCGCGGGAGGAAAAACAGGAACGGAACGGCAAGCTCGACGATGAATACTCCGGCGACGGACATCTTCTGAAAAGTCCGGGGAAGTTGATGCGCGTACCAGGAAAGCGGGGTCGGCAGCGGCTGTGTCTCGTAGTGAAAGTTCAATGCGGTGAGGCTTCGCCATGCGGCGTCACCGCTGAGAATCTTCACGAGGCCGGACTCCAGCATCAGACGGAAGACGAGGAATCGCAAGACCCATCGCCCGATATCGGACGGCCGCCTTGCCACGAGGATGGCGGCAAACCCCGTCTCGAGCAACAGCGCATCCCACTGGAACGAGAGAAAAGCCTGGCCGACGGTATCTATCGAAAGATAGAGCAGGTATAAGCCGATCGCAGCCGGAAGCGGAAGAAATCCCAGAAGCAGCGCCACCGCGAGTGCACATCCGGCCCAGCACACGGCCAGCAGAAACGCGTCACTCGAATTCAACCAGGCGAGAGTGGGAAAGAACCGGTACGAAAGGCCGCCGAACTCCGAGTGGATCGTTTGCAGATACTCGTGGGCCGGCAGGATCCCGTTTTCACCGATCAGTCCCCTGAGCTGCGGAATCAAAATGAGGAATGCCAGGAAGTAGACCAGCGCGAGGCCCCGCAGGAACAGCCAACGCGACATACGATACGATGCGGGCTCGAGGTCGGCTCCCCAGAAAATCCGCGTGATCCAGTAGAAAAAACTTCGATGTCCAGCGACGAACCGGTAAGCCGCCTCGCTCGTGAATGCGAAACCCGGCAGATGCCGATACATCCAGAGCCGCCATCCTTTGCCCGGTGCATGAGCCATCAGCCTGAAAACCGCCTCCGCTCCGCTCGCCCGCGTCCCATCGGCTTCTATGAACCACACCGAACGTTTGAACTCTTCCGGAGAAATTTCCGGATAGTGGTGATCCACTTCCTGCGAGGGCGCGTAATTGACCCGGTCGCCCGTCAACTTTCGCCCGTAATTCACCCAGATCGCGCAAAAGCCGCAACGCCCGTCGTAAATGAGGATCGGGTTCATGAAATCGCGAGAAGTATATGATGAGTCCGGATTTTGTACCGAAGCTGTCGGTTAGAATGATTTGCGAGAGGAAATAGACGAAATTTTGAATGAACTATCGGCATTCCTGGTTCGATACGGTTACTGGGTAACGCTCGGTTCGGTTTTTTTCGAACAGATGGGATTGCCCTTGCCTGCGGTGCCGATTCTGATCGGCATGGGCGCGCTCGCACGCTCCGGAGATTTTTCATTGCCGGGGGTTCTTCTGATCGCCTTGACGGGATCGCTGGCGGCCGATTTGATCTGGTATTACCTGGGATTCCATTACGGGCGCTCCGTGCTGGGTGTGCTCTGCCGCATCTCGCTCGAGCCGGACTACTGCATTCGCCGAACCGAGGATGCGTTCGTCCGCCGGGGAATCTGGGCGCTGCCGCTGGCGAAGTTTATCCCCGGTCTCAATGCTGCGGCGGTGCCGCTTGCGGGAATGATCAAGATCCGCTTTTTGAGATTTCTCGCGTTCGATACAGCCGGCCTTGTGCTCTGGTCCGGAGGGTACGCCACGCTGGGCTACATCTTCAGAAATGAGGTCGAGCGGCTGATGCTGTACTTATCGAAGCTGGGCACGTCATTCGGGGTGACGGCCGGGATCGTCGTCGGGGGGTTCATCGCATACAAATACATTCAGCGGCGTCGTTTCCTGAAAACGCTGACAGTGGAACGCATCACACCGGAAGAGCTGAAGGCGATCATGGACACGAAACACGACGTTTTTGTGCTCGATCTCCGGAACCAGCTCGACGTCAATCTGGATCGCTTCCGGATTCCCGGGGCGTTTCACACTCTGCCGGAGCTTCTCGAGCAGGAAGGCGACATTCCCCGCGACAAAGAGGTCATTCTCTACTGCACCTGACCAAACGAAGCTACGAGCGCCCGGGTGGCGCAACACCTTCGCCGGATGGGCGTGCTGCGTGTGCGCCCGCTCGCCGGCGGCCTGGCGGCGTGGCGCGATCGCGGCTTTCCTATCGAGTCGCTGGACTGAGCGGCTTCAGGATTTCATCCAGAAGAGCGGACTGGCCGTTTCGTTCGAGAATAGGATACCGCTCGCCGTCACGGTAGTTCAGCTTGTAAGTGGTGAATGCTTTCCCATTCTGAACAAGCAACTCCAGCGTTCCGCCGCTCCTTGCATCCCGGATCGCACCGCGAAGGACGTCGCCTGAATATTGACGGCCGTTGACGGCAACAATCTTCATACCGGGTCCGATTCCGGCTTTTGCAGCAACCATTTCAGGAAAGACATCGACAACGGAACCCTCTTCAGTCAACTGCAGACCGATGGAGTAGGCGACGTTCACATTGCGCAAAATCTGTTCGCGGGCCCGCTGAGCTTCCGAAGGCCTGTCCGTATAGGTCAATCGATAGCCACCGGCCTCGACTCCGCCCAGAGGCGCGCGATCGGTGCCGGTCCTGTTCAGTCGTTCGTTGAAAAATCTGTTCCAGTCGTAGGGCGCGATCGTGTTTAGAACTTCGGTGAGATTTTCGAATGTGTAAGGTTTGACCTGAGGCGGCCCGCTCGGAGCGCCGTGAAAGGCCCGGAGAAAATCGTCGAGGGACTTTCGGCCCTGGCTCTGCGTGCGAATGAGGGTGTCGGCTTCGAGCCAGATGAGCGCTCCCTCACCGTAGAAGTCCACGCTTCGACGCGTCGCCTCCCAATCGCTTCGCGCGTCGTACAGCAACTGCGCGGCGACTGCCGTATCCGCAAGCGGGCGCCACTGCCGGCCTGCACGATTGTCGAGAGCAGCGGCGTCCAGCGCCAGAAATTGCCGGCTCTGCTCGGGCGTCAGCAGGCCGCTTCGAGCTGCGAGCACCCAGCCGAGGTACTCGGTTAACCCCTCGTAGACCCAAAGCAGATCACCTTTCATCGGCTTTTCGAAATCGCCGGTCGCGAGGCCCTGAGGCCTGCGGTATTTCCCGTTCCACGAGTGAACAAACTCATGTGGCAACAGAGCGGCGCCGGCTGTCTGGATGGTCGTGTCCGTCAGAAAACTCAAACGCGCCTGATCGTCACTGGACTCGTGGTGCTCCAGGCCGAAATGCGCGATCTGATCGCTCATCGCAAGCAGGAAGTGATACTCGCGATAATGCGTCGCGCCAAACAGCGCCCGAGCCTCTTTGACGAGCTGCCGATACTTTGCGATCAACTCCGGTGGCGCCTCGAGCGCCTCATCCGTATCGGCAGCGATATCGAGATAGTGTGCTGGCGTTGCACCCGGACTCAATTCGATCCGGCGGAAATGACGGCCTGCGAGAACCGGCGAATCCACCAGCGTTGTCATCGAGACCGTTTTGAATTCGACATTGTTCCCATCGGTCCTTGCCACTGGAAGCGCCGTACCGAATTTCCATCCTTCAGGCAAACGGAGGTGCGCTGCGACTTCTACATCATCGCTGGCCTTGCCTTGCGGATAGAGCACCATCTGATTCCAACTGATGATCGCCAACTCCGACGTGGCCGAAGCCGCGGAGCTGAAACCGCCGGTGTCCGGCGTCGAGAGGAAATCCAATCGCACGTTGACCGACGAAGCACCGGGAGGAACCGTGATGTGAAACGCAAACATTTCCACCGAATCGCGCTTCCATTCCAGAGTCCTGCCTCCGGAGGAAATCTTCAGACCCGCCAGGTCCGTGATCGGACCCGTAGGCGCATGCTCGCCGGGTATCCATTTCGGATAAAAAAGCGTGAACGGCCCCGGACTGGCGGTAATGCTCAGCTCGGCATGGTAGATCCTACGCGGCGCCTCGGTCGCATCAACAGTCAACGTGATCGGAGCGGCGAAGACCGGCGTGGCGAAGAGCGCCACAACAAGGAAGATGAAATAGAGCCGGATTAATTTGTGGTTTCGCATGTTGTAACTATATAGGGTTAGGGCGCATTCCCCTCCTTGCAAAGGAGGGGTGGCCGCGCCATCAAAAAAGAATCCGTTCCGATATGGCACGGCCGGGGTGGTCGCTCACAAGTCACGTGGTGGAATGAGTTTTGAAACATGGGTGTGTGAGCGACCACCCCGTCTGCGCCGTAGAGGAACGGGAACTTTTTCTTTCTTGGCGCAGCCCCCCCTCCTCTACGAGGAGGGGAACACCCAGACCTGCAATTCACGCCTTCTTCCAACGCCCCCGCTCCAAACTATTATATGGACGAGTATGTGGACGCGACGTTACATCGCCGGCGCTGCTTTTGCAGCATCGCTGCTGGTTTATGCCATTCCGTTGATCGGACCTCATACGATCACATTTCTGGGAGAGTTGTTCTTTCAAACTTCCCCGAGACGCGATCCGCTCTGGAGAGCTGCGGAGTTTGGCTCGGCCTTCGCGCTGCAAACGGCGGCATTTGTTCTGTTCTACTGGTTCCTTCGGAAACCTGGAATCGCCCGTGGCGCCATAACCAGTCTTGGCGGGCTCGGGATCGTCCTGACGGCCCACCTGGCGTACTTGATTTTCATACCGTCGTTCTTTCTCATCGAGAATGACCGGGCGCCGGCAACCGGCAACTGGCCTGTGGAATGTTTCGCCGAGGACGCATGGATCTCCCCGGTGCCCATGCCGCATCGTGATCCGGCTAATCCGGTTCCGGAGGTGCTCGTCCAAACCTCGAAGGCCGCTTACGCCACAATGTCGATTCCGGGATGTGCCGTTCGGCCGCTCGCGCTTCCGCAGCCGGCGGTCCAGCCCGGCGGTCACGTCGACTTCATCCTTGGGGTCGACTACGTAGTGCCGGGCGCAGCGATCCTCTTCAACAGGCTTGAAACGCAGACCGGGCGCCAGACATGGGCGGTCCTCAGAAGCGGCGAGACCGAAATCATTCCGATAGAGGCGCCGCCAATCGTCGTAAAGATTCTTTCGAATGACGGCGAATGGGTTGGCTGGATCGAGACGCTTCCCAATTCGCCGCCTCCCGTTCTCGAGCGCATCGTTATCCGTAACATCGCGGCAAAGCTGCCAGACATTCGGGTGGACCTCGGCAGTCTCGGTCCGGCGATTTACACGCTGGACGACATCGACGTGAAAAACAGCGAAATCCGCGTCTGGCGAAATAATGAACTGATGTTGCTGGATCTCAATGGTGAGGTACGTTCGTCGGCGCCACGGCCTGACGGTGTGGAACCGCTCTCTCACACGTATCGAAAAGTCGGTGATGGCTGGATTGCATGGGACGCGTATCGCGACGAGGAGCCCTATCGCGTTGCGTGGTCGCTGCCGGCCGGCAAACGCCTGCATCGAGTGCTTAAAGGCCGATCCATCAATTCGGTCGCCGTCACACCTTCCGCAGACCTCATCGCGATCAGCGTCGCGAGCCGCCTGAACATCGGGAGAATCAAGGATGCGGTCTACGTACTGCGCGCCTCGGACGGCGCGGAAGTCTTTCGTCAGTACCTGCCGCTATACACACGGACACAGGTTCTCTTTCCGACGAACGAGACTTTGCTGTATTCCACAGGCGAGAAAACGTTGCTCGTGCGCATTGTTCGATAGCTGCACGAACGCGGGCTAAAGCCCGCGACTACATTGGCGAACTCGGGCTCCAAATGAAATCGCGGGCTAAAGCCCGCGACTACATTGGCGAACTCGGGCTCCAAATGTAGTCGCGGGCTTTAGCCCGCGTTTTCATCCGCCGAAATATTCTTTTCGAGCGCGGACGTGGTACTTCGGGTTTTTCGCGCGCACCAGAATGCGGTGCCACTTACCGTCTTTGAGGTCATGTGGAGGGTAGTAGCCGAGGCTGTACTGGTTGCGCAATTCGGCGGCGATTTCGTCCAGCACTCCCTGAATCTCAGCGCCGCGATTCAAGGTCCAGTCGCCGGACAACAGCCATGCCTTGCCGCCGCTGTCATCGGCGAATCGATTCAGAACCGTCATGTCGACTGTATCGGCATCAGCGCTGCCACCGTTTCTGGGACCACGTTGCGGAAACTGTGGAAACCGCCGCGGCCCTCGGGTGGTGCCGGGACCACCAGGAAATGGGATCCCTGGAATACCTGGGATCGGAAATCCAATCGAGGGGCCCCGCCCCGGATCTCTCGGACTTCGGGTGATCGGCGGAGTCGGTCCGGGCTCGCTGTCGATTCTCGAGCTGCCGGAGGGAGCAATGCCAAGGCAGTACACCAGGAGCTCGGACTCCCGGACAGCAATTGAAGCGTCATCGTAGCTGCTCTCACTGGAGGTGTCCTGGCCATCTGTGACCAACAGGATGGCCCTCTTCTCGTACCGGCCACGTTTGATCTTATGAAGGCTTTCCCTCAGCGCATCGTACAGAGCCGTGCCGCCGCCCACGCGAACGCTCCGGAGGGCGCGCGCAAGCCTGTCACGATCGTCGGTAAAGTCCTGAGCAAGCAAGGGAACGTTTGAAAACAGCATGAGGAAGATGTCGTCATCTCTGTGGATGGTTCTGATGAAGCGGTCGAGGGCGCGAGTGGCCGTGTCGATTTTCCGTTCCATGCTGCCGCTCGTGTCCAACGTGAGTCCTACGCTAACAGGTAAATCATTGGATTGATTGAAGAACGATATCGTCTGAGGCTTCCCGTCCTCTTCAATAATAAGGTCATCCTGCGACAGATCCGACACATAGCGGCCCTTGTCGTCCGTCACCGTAGCAACGACGTTGACCAGTGCCACGTCAACTTTGAGTTGGGCGGCAAGGACCGGAACGGCAAGAAGGCAGGCCAAAAAAACCAGTCTGAATCGACTCATGGCGACCTCCTGCATAGCGAGCATTTTGACTCACTAAACTGCAATAGGAAAGCAAATTTCCGTAGGTCTTCCAGCCGGTTAGAGGTATCTTATCGAGCTTGGACTGGTCGGAACCCTTACCCCGGAAGTAACCAAAAGTCCCTGTAAGACGTATACGTAGATGCGCACGATTTTGGGGTCGCGGCAGTACTCATAAGTTCTTGCAATTAAAATATTAAGGCTTCTCGAGGCTAAAGAATGGCATATCGTTCCTCGTTTTGTTATTGGCTCGTACTGACTCTCCTTTTAGTCACGGGCCTCGGCTGCAGCCAGGGTGCGTCGAAGGGCAAGCAGGGCCAGGGTGGTGGTCAGCGCGGCGGCGGTGCTCGGACGAACATTTCTGTCCAAACTGCCACGGTTCAGCGCATTGCAGTTCAACGCCAGGTCGATCTATCCGGAACGCTCATCTCACCGGACCAGGCCCGCGTGAGCAGCGAAGTGGGCGGCATTGTACGGGATGTGCTGGTCGAAATCGGACAAGAGGTCAATGCAGGTCAGGAATTGGTCCGGCTGGACGAGAAGGAATTGGATCTGGCTTTGCAGCGGGCCGAGAGCGCGCTCCGCCAAACCGAGGTCCAGTTGGGGATGGATCCCGCCCGGCCCAATCAGCCGACCAACGATGAGAATATCGCCGCAATTCGAACTGCGGCCGCTAACCGCGATGACGCGCGCGCGCAAATGGCGCGGGCGCAGGAGCTGGTCTCCAAAGGCCTCCTGTCGAAAGCGGAATTAGACACCACAGACACGCGAGTCAAGATTACCGAAGCAGCCTATCAGGCCGCAGTCGAAAACGTTCAGTCATTGAGAGCGAGTCTGCAGGATCGGCGTGCATCCTTTGACCTCGCGAAGAAGAAGCTGGGGGATGCGGTGATCCGGGCGCCGCTGGCCGGCTCCATCTATGAACGGCTGGTTCAGCCCGGCGAATTCATTAGAGAGAACACGCCGGTGGTGACGATCGTGAGGATGAATCCGCTGAAGCTGAGAACAGCGGTCCAGGAGAAATACGCGAATCTGATCCGCCCGAGTCAAAATGTGGATTTCAAAGTCGAGTCGTACCCGAAGGACATGTTCCACGGCAGGATCGCATATATCAGTCCGGCGATCGAGCAGGGCACACGCACATTCATCGCTGAAATTCTGGTAGATAACCCTGCGCGCAAACTGAAGCCGGGTTTTTTTGCCCAGGGTCAAATCCTTGTGTCACGCGATGAAGGTGTTATGGCCGTGCCGGAGCAGACGATTTCTTCGCTCGCCGGTGTTGCTTCAGTGTTCGTGATAGAAAACGGAGTCGTGAAACAGCAGACGGTCCAGCTTGGCGAACGCGAAGATAAGTATTTCGAAGTAGTAAGTGGACTCAAGGGTGACGAGATTCTTGCTGCAAGCAATCTCAATGAACTCGTATCGGGTATGAGAATTGGTGACGGCGGCGGAGAAGAAACCGGACCGGCTGGAGGCGATCCCGCAGCGGGCGGTGGAGAGCGTCGTGGAGGAAAAGGACGGCGTGGGGGCGGAGAAGGAAAGGGTAACGGTCAATGAAGCTAGCAGAAGTCTGCATACGACGTCCGGTTTTCGCAATCATGATGTCCACGGCGCTGGTGACGCTGGGCGTGTTCTCTTATCGGACACTCGGCGTCGATCTCATGCCGAAGACCGAGCCTCCCAACGTCAACATCCAGATCCCTTTGCCGGGTGCCAGCGCGGAGGAAGTCGAATCTAGCATCACGAAACCCGTCGAGGAAGTGGTCAACACCATCGCCGGAATCGATGAGTTGCGGACGAACTCGAACCAGGGGAATATGAACGCCAACATTACGTTCGTCCTGGAAAGAGACATGGATGCGGCGATCCAGGACGTCCGTGACAAAATAGTCCAGGTCCAGGGCCGGTTTCCGCGTGATACGCAAATCGCGCGTGTAAACAAACAGGATCCGGATCAGGCTCCAATCCTGACGTTGGCGATTTCCGGAGATCGCGATCCGAGAGAGATCACTGAAATCGTCGACAAGAAACTCAAGCAGCCTCTGGAATCTCTCAATGGTGTCGGCGGAATAGAGTTCAACGGCGATCGCCGCCGGCAGATTCAGCTTCTACTGGACGCGGACAGGCTCACGGCTTACGGTCTGACGGCCGAGCAAGTTCGAAATTCCATCGAGCGTCAGAACATCGAAATTCCTGGCGGAAACTTCATAGCGGGGACTGCCGAAATCGCCCTCCGCACGATGGGAAGGCTGATGAACCTGCGCGATTTCGGCAAGATCGTTCTTTCACAGCAAAACGGATCCGTCATCACTTTGAGCGATGTTGGACGCATAGAAGACTCGGTTCAGGAAATACGCCGGATTGCGCGGGTGGACGGCAGACCGTCGATTTCGCTCGAAATCCGGAAACAGTCGGGATCCAACACCGTGGCTGTCGTCGATGCGGTTATGGCGAGGCTTAACGGGCTCAAGTCGTCGCTGCCTTCCGACCTCGTGGTCACGACGCGGAGAGACCAGTCCACGTTCATCCGCCGGTCGATCGACGATATTCAGCATCACCTGGTTTATGGAAGCATTCTGGCGGCCCTGGTCGTGTTTCTGTTCCTGCGCAACCTCCGCAGCACGATTATTGCGGCGACCGCCATTCCGATCTCGTTGATCGGAACGTTCACGGTGATGAAGATTTTCGGCTTCACGCTCAACAACATGACGTTGCTGGCGCTCTCGCTGGCAACAGGTATCGTCATCGACGACGCCATCGTTGTGCTTGAAAATATTTTCCGATACGTCGAGGAAAAGGGTGTGTCGCCGCGGGAAGCAGCAGGAAAAGCGACGAGTGAAATCGGTCTGGCTGTGATGGCAACAACGCTCTCGCTCGTGGTGATTTTCCTGCCCGTTGTGTTCATTACTGGAACGATCGGACAATACCTGTTCAGCTTTGGAGTGGTATCCGCCGCGGCAATCTTGTTTTCCATGTTTGTGTCCTTCACGCTGACGCCGGCGCTGTGCTCCATGTGGCTGCGCCCGACCGATGCCGGCCACACGGCATCGAAGAACCGCGGTCTCTATGCGTTGATGGACCGTGGCTATGGACACATGCTGCGCTGGTGTCTGCATCACCGGTTCGTGATGCTGACGATTGCCGCGGTCGTCACACTGTCAGCGGCCTTGTTGTACCCGCGCATTGGCCAGGAGCTTGTTCCCGATGACGACCAGGGCGAATTCCAGGCCCGGATCAACCTTCCGAGAGGCACGAGTCTGGACGCGACCCAGGAATACGTGAAGGATGTCGAAGATATGCTTCGCGGTTTGCCTGAAGTGCAGACCGTCTTCACGAATATCAATTTCAGTCAGGCGGAGTACTTCGTTGGCATGACCCCATTGGAGAGCCGTACCCTGTCGCAACAGGATTTGATGCGGCAGACTCGAGCCATGCTCTTGCGGAGATTCCCCGGCGCCGGAACGCGAGCGTCCAAAGTTCGAGTCAGCGTGTCGGGTGGCACCGACATATCGGGAGCTTCGACGGCTAGCGGCGGCAACAACGGCGGCGGATATCAAAATCAGGGAAACCGGCTATTCATGGCGGTGATGGGGCCGGACCTCGAGCAACTGCAGGCATACGTCACCGACTTGAAGGACAGGCTCAGGACGATTCCGGGTGTCGTCGACGTGGAGTCGAATTTTGAAGCCACGCAGCAGGAACTGCGCATCATTGTGGACCGTGTTCGCGCCGCAGATCTCGGCGTGCAGATCGATACGCTTGCCAGCAATATCCGAACACTGGTTGGCGGACAGATATTGGATACTCAGTTCAAACAAGGCGACGAACAATACGAAATCAACCTTCGCCTCGACGAGCAGTTCCGGAACGATACCGGCAGGCTGGGCAATCTGCTTGTTCCGTCTGCGACGCAGCGCGTCGTGCGTTTGAGCGATGTAGCCCAACTGAAACTGGACTACGGCCCTCAGAACATTCAGCGGTATGCCCGCCAGCGGAACGTCCAGCTGGGCGCCAGCCTCGACGGTCTTCCGCTGGGCGACGCCGTTGCGGCGGTTCGCGAGAAGGTCGCCGAGCTGAACATGAAGTCCGGCTACAGCCTCATCTTCAGCGGCGGAGCGCGCCAGTTGGCTCAGGCCTCCAACGACTTCGGCATCGCGGTGATTCTGGCTGTCGCGTTCATCTACATGGTGCTCGCATCGCAATTCAACAGCTTCGTTCATCCGCTGACGATCATGACCTCGCTGCCGTTGAGCCTGCCCGCAGGCCTTCTGGCTCTGATGGCGTTCGGCATGACGATCAACATCTATAGCGCAATCGGCATGTTGATGCTGTTCGGAATTGTGAAGAAGAATTCGATTCTGCAGGTGGACTATACCAACACGCTGCGCGAGGAGGGCATGGAGCGCCACGAAGCGCTCGTATCCGCCAGCCACGTGCGGCTGCGGCCCATCCTGATGACGACGATTTCGATTATCGCCGGAATGCTTCCGATCGCATTTGGACGCGGCGCCGGCGCCGGCTCACGCGCCTCAATGGCCGTGACCATCATCGGCGGCCAGGTTCTCTGCCTGATGCTGACCCTCCTGGTCACACCGGTGGCTTACTCTTACTTCGATGATCTGCGCGAGTGGACTCCTGCCAGGCTGTTCAGGTGGGTGCGGCGCCGCGCCAGCCAGCCGGGTACGGCAAGTTTTTAATGTTCTAGGAAGATGGGCCGCGAATTACGCCAGTTACGCCAGCATTTGCGTAAATGGCCTATTTGCGGCCGTTCCCCCTGCCTTCTTTTCAAGGAGTTAATCAATGAAGCTCACTAGAATCGTTATTTCTATTTTGCTCGTCGCGACGCTGGCTGTGCCGGCCATGGCGAACTCGGATTGGGTGGAAGACTTTCTGCGCCGCTACGATCCTCCCAGGAGCGCCGGGGCGGGAGGCAGCAATGCTTCCAGTACGAACCTCGGCCAGCTGCTGCAAACGGGCACCGTGCCGGTGACGATGGCCGACGTCATCGCCATGATGATCGAGAGGAATCTCGACATCCAATCGAACCGGCTCGCTCCGCGATCCTCCTACTTTCAGAGCCTCGTCTTTTACCGAGCCCTTCAGCCGTCGATCCGGTTCGCAGGCACGGTCATCCGCAACAGCAACTTCAGCAACACGCAGCTCAACGGAGCTACCGTTTTGAACCAGTTGCGGGGACAATACGCGGTCAACTTCTCTCAGGCGCTTCCAACGGGAACGAGCCTTGCTGTGGATGCAACGATGAACCGCCAGTCGTCGAATAGCAGCCTGAATTCGTTCAACCCTTCGTATACCGGACAGATCACGTACACCGTGGGACAGCACCTGCTGCGCGATCGCGGACGCCTGATCAACACTCGCCAGATCCTGATTGGACAGAACAATGAAAAGATTTCGGAGACCCAGTTCGAAATCCAGGTCACCAATCTCCTGGTACAGGCGCAAAAGACTTACTGGGACCTGGTTTTTGCCGGCCAGGACCTGGACGTCAAGCAACGTTCGCTGGATCTTGCCAACAGGACACTGGACGAAAACAAAATGAAGGTGGAGATCGGAACACTGGCGCCCATCGACGTCGTTCAGACGCAATCGGAAGTCGCTTCGCGGCGCGAACAGATGGTGGTTTCGACCTATACCGTCACTCAAACGGAAGATCAGATCAAGAAGCTGACCTCCAGTGACAAAGATCCCTCGATGTTCCTCATCAAACTGCGCACACAGGAATCGCCGCGCCGCCCTGAGGGAATCCAGATTCCGAGCCTGGAAGAAGCCGTAAGAGTTGCGCTCGAAAATCGGCCGGAGATGCGGCAGGCGGATCTGGATGTGAAGAATAAGGATATTGATGTGCAGTACACGAAGAACCAGAAGCTGCCGATCTTCGACGTCACCGCCGCTTACAATCAGAATGGTACCGGCGGTACGCATACAGAGCGCAGCGGGTTTGGATCGACCCAGATCCTCAACACCATCCCTGGAGGCATCTGGAATTCATTCGGCCAGCTCTTCGGTTACAACTACACGGGCTATTCCCTGGGCTTCTCATTCGTGATTCCCCTCAGCAACAAGGCCCAGCAGGCCGATTACGACCGCGCCCTGACTGAGCACCGGCTCTCGGAAAGCAAGTTGAACGTTACGGCTCAGGCCATCGCCCTGGAAGTGCGGAATGCACTTACTCAGGTGGAGATGAACCGGGCCCGCATCGAAACGGCACAGACGACTCGGGAACTTGCCGAGCAGCGGCTGGAGGCCGAACAGACCAAGTTCAGCCTGGGTACGTCGACACTCCGTTTCGTGCTCGAGGAGCAACGCAACGTCGCTCAGGCCCAGACCAACGAACTTCAGAATGTTGTGAATTTCACGAAATCGCTCGTCGATCTGGATAAGGCGATGGGATTGAGCCTGAAGAAGAACAACATCGAGATTGATAAGACGCTCGGCCAGGTGGCGGTGAAGATTACCACTCGGCCGGCGCAATACGCGGCACAGCAGTAGGTTTCAGAAACGAAGAAGGGTAAAGCCGCAGATTACGCGAATTACGCGGATGGGCGCATAAAAACCCTTAGATGCGCCCATCCGCGTAATTCGCGTAATCTGCGGCTTTATCTCTCTTAACCTACTTCGCGGCGACGGATCCTTCCGTCTTCGGCACCAGGATCATCATTGTTACAGCGCGATTCTTCTCTCGTCCGTCGCGAGAATCGTTCGAGGCGACCGGCCGGGCAGCGCCCATGCTGATCTGATGGATCTTGTAGACCTGAACGTTCTTCTCAACTGCCAGGTAACGTCTCACCGACTCCACGCGGCGGTCGCCCAGCTTCACGTTGTAGTCCTTGCCGCCGACGGAGTCCGTTCGGCCCTGAAGAACCACGATTGAATCCGGATTCTGCTCCAGCATTCCTGCAACTTCATCCAATACAGCCATATACTTCCCATCCAGTTGGGCGCTGTCGAATTTGAATTGAACGGACTTCTCCGCTGTCATGGTGAAGTGATTTCTGTTCTGGAACTTCTGATCGAGGATCACGACGTCTCCGGCCGCGCGAGTGGCTACGGTCTGCGCCTGTCCCGCCTTCTGGTCGACGTTTTGAACATCCCCTTTCAGGCCGTTCATTCCCTGCGTCGTGCGGGTATCCAGGTCGGTCACTCGACCGTCCACGCCAGTAACTCGACCGTCCACGCTTGTAACTCTCTGGTTAACGCGGTCGACACTGTCGCGCGTTTCTTTGATCTGACCGTCGGTCGTATCGATGCGGGCATTCAACTGGTCCGAGGCTGTCTTCACTTCACCACGCGTGAACTTCCTCGTCGCCACGCAACCGAACGAAACACTGGCGGTCGCAGACATCAGCAGAAGAACTAACAGTTTTCGCATTTGGTAATCCTCCGATATCGCCGGTCCCTTTTATACCGGCGCGCCTATCACTACGCAACGCTACTGCCGTTTGGTGCCGGGGAGGTTATATCTCTCGTTGAATGGGACTTAAGCGGGAAAGGAAGGATGGTGCTCGGGCCACTTGGAATCGGAATATATGGAAGATCTCCATGATCCTGTCCCTTTTCAAGGAGCAGCGCGGCTGTAATTGGGATCTACGGTCGGGTGCGTCGCTGGGCGTCGATTTGTTTCATCCTGTCGAGCTCAGAACTCAGCTGACGAATGCGCTGATCCCTCGTCTTGGAGTCCGCGGCGAGCTGATCGACCTCGGAGTGAAGAGACAAGATCAACGCCGCCGGTGGTTTGAGAACGCCGCTGGGATATTCGTCCACCAGTTGTTTGAGAAGCATCGTTGCGCGCGGCCAATCCGGATTGGCGCTTCGCAGCACGTACGCCAGACTGAGACGGAACAATGCCTGTTCACGTTCATTCGACGGGGGAGAAAGGCGCAGACCCTGCTCATAATCGCGAATGGCGTCATCGTAGGCACCCGTGGAAAAGGCGCGATCCGCTCGTTCGAGCAAAGCCGGGGACGGAGGAGGGGAAGCAGGCCTTGGAGCGGGCGTTGAAGCAGGCGGAGGAGCCGCAACCCGCGTTGTCTTCTTTTGGCACGACGCCAGAGCAAGAATCATCCAGATTGCAACTGTGGCTATGCGCTTTGTCCGCATTTGATGACCTCTTCCTTCGCGGCAGGATGCAACATGAACGTGAACACGCTGCCGCCATTCGGATTGTCTTCGACCCAGATATCTCCCTGATGGGCTTCAACAATTGTCTTGCAGATCGCAAGACCAAGCCCGACTCCCTGCCCGGCCATTTTCCTTCCCTGTTTTACCTGGTGAAACTTGAGAAAGATCTTTTGCTTGTGTTCGTCCGGAACGCCAGGACCCGAATCCCTGACGGAAACCTGGATCGAGCCCTCCCTGCCCTCGCTTATCCGGCAAACGATCTCGCTGTTGCCTGGTGAAAACTTCAATGCATTGTCCACCAGATTGCCGATGACCTGCACGATTCGGTCACGGTCGCATTCAACAGGAACCGACGCATCCGATTCCAATCGGAGTTGTATGCTTTTTTCCTTAGCCTGTACCTCGAACTCCTCCATCACACCATTCAATATGGGTATGAGGTCATGCGGAGCCATGACGTATTCCATGTTGCCCGCTTCCATTCGCGAAACATCGAGCAGGTTGCCCACCATCGCAGCAAGACGCTCGGCGCTGTTGTAGCTGAGACGCAGCAGGCCTTTCTGCTGTTCATTCAAAGAGCCCGGGATTTCCTGAAGAAGCACGTGCATGACCTGGCGTATGGATGCAAGCGGCGCCTTCAAATCATGGGAAACGTGTGAAACGAAGTCCTTCTTCATCTGGTCGAGCTCGGCGAGCCGCGCGGCCATAGCGTTGAAATCGCGGGCCACTTCGGCAAACTCGTCGCCACCGTTAGCCGGGAGCCGATGCCAGAACTGGCCTTTGGCAATGGCGCGTGTTCCCTGAGTTAGACGGCGCAGCGGGAGATTGATCGCGCGGACGATCGACCACAGAACGAGCGCGCCCACCGCCAGCGCTACGAATTCCGCTATCCGCGAAAGCCGCTCGGCGCGCTGTCCGGCCTCGGCCGCGCGGGTCACCTCATCCCGGATCGAGACCTTGACCGCGTCATATGTCACTTCGGCTTGCGCCTGGAGGTGATCCATCGCGATCGTCAGGCTCGGGGGGAGGTAGTCCAATTCCTTGCCCTGGTTCTCTTTCTTGACGTGGCTGAAGATCTCCCAGTAACCATCAATGGCCTGCGAAAGCTGCTCGACGGCCATGCGCTCTCTGTCGGTGCGGACGTTTTTTCGCAAGTCGTGAATGTCCTCGCCGAATTCTTTCCGCATCTCTTCGAGCTGACGATCGTAGATCGGATCGTATGCAACGAAGTACTTTTGGGAAAACTCTTTGATGGTTGCGCTGAGCTGCGACAGATTGAGCGTGATGAAAGCGGATTGAAAGTTGATCGCCGACAAGTCCCGGTTGATGGACTGCATCTGCTGGATGACGGAAACCTGATATCCCAGCGCAGCAAAGGCCAGAAGCATCAGGATTCCCAGACCGCAAATAACCTTGGTCGAAACTTTCATGCCTCGATGCCGTACGTCTTGAGTTTGTTGTAAATGGTCTTCACGTCCACCCCGAGCTGGCGGGCGGCTTCGGCCTTGTTGTTGCCGGCATGTTCGAGAGTCTTGAGGATCAATTCCTTCTCTGCGTCAGCCACTGTCGTCGCGCCGACGGAAAAGATGACTTTTTCAGGCCGCAGCGCCGGATTGCGAAGGTAAGGCGGCAGATTCGTCTCTTCGATCCAGTCGCCTTTGGCGAGGACGACGGAGCGCTCGATAATGTTTCGCAATTCCCTGACGTTTCCCGGCCACGGACAGACCTTGAGCAAAGCCATGGCCTCGTCCGTAACGCCCTCGATACTGATGTGGTGCTTGCGGTTGAATTCAGTGATGAAATGTTGAACCAGAAGCGGAATGTCGTCCGGCCGGTCGCGAAGCGTGGGAAGCGCAATCGGAACCACGTTCAACCGGTAGAAGAGATCTTCGCGAAGCTTTCCTTCTTCGATGGCTTTGACAGGATCGCGGTTCGTGGCCGCAATCACACGGACATCGAACTCGAATTCGTGATTGCCGCCAAGCCTGCGCACGCGCCCGTCGCCGAGAACGCGGAGCAGCTTCGGCTGCAGCGACTGGGGCATCTCGGCGATCTCATCGATGAAGAGCGTCCCGCTATTGGCCTGCTCGAAACACCCTTGCCGCGTGGCAACGGCTCCGGTGAATGCGCCTCGCTCGTGGCCGAAGAGCTCGCTCTCAATCAACGATTCGGGGATTGCCGCAGCGTTGATTGCCACGAAGGGCTTGGACTCGCGCTTGCTCAACCGGTGAATGCTAAGCGCGGCCATTTCTTTACCAGTGCCGCTCTCGCCCGTAAGCATTACCGACACGTCGCGCCCGGCAACGCTCTCGATCAGCTCGAAGACGTCGCGCATGGATTTGCTGGCACCCACAAAATCACCAAGACCGCCTTCGGTCTCAATGCGGACGTTCAGGCGCTTGGCCTTGCGGCGGAGTTCCAGCTCTCGTTCAGCGTCGTCGAGCAGGGATTTCAGCTTCGGAAGATCCGTCAGCGGTTTGGTAAGAAAATCCCGCGCACCCTGTTTCATGGCTTCAACGGCCATGTCGATGCTGCCTTGAGCGGTAATAAGCAGTACCGGCCGGTGTGGGTCACCTGCCTTGAGAGTTCGCAGAAGTTCGAGGCCGGAAATCTCCGGCATCACGACATCAGTGATGACGATGTCTGGATCCTGCCGCTCAACGATGCTGGTGGCCTCAGCCGCATCACATGCTTGAAGCACCTCGAATCCCCAGTTCTGGAGAAGCAAAGAGAGCGACGCTCGGATTCCCGGGTCGTCATCGACGACTAGAAGTTTTCTCTTTCGTGCAGTCACGGATAATACCTGTCTGAAAATGATACTGTGTTGGGCTCTGCCTGTACAACTGTAGCTATTAAAGAGGAGTGCCGTATGTCTGATCTAAAGCCGATTAACTTCACTAGAGGGATTCCCGCCATTGAGTCCTTTCCTGTGGACGATGTCATCGACGCTGCCGTCGCTGCCCTTAAGGCACACGGCCGCACGATCTTGCAATACGGTGCCGCGATTGGTTTTGCACCGCTCGTGGAGTGGCTTGCACAGTGGCAAGGCGTTAAAACAAATCAGGTTCTGACAAGTAACGGGTCCCTGCAACTCGTTGAGTTTCTGTGCTGGCACCTGGTGAAACCCGGCACGATCGTATTCACGGAGGCGCCGACCTATGATCGTACACTGGTTCTCCTGCGACGACACAAGGCGCAGGTGATCGGCATTCCTTTGCAGGCGGACGGTCCCGATATCGGCGCCCTCGAGGCGGAGCTTAAAAAGCACACACCCCTCTTCTTCTATGTCATCCCGGACTTCCAGAATCCGGCCGGCGCAACCTGTTCGGCTGAAAAACGGCGCCAGATTGCGGCTCTCGCGGAGAAACACAACTTTCTGTTGCTCGAGGATGCTCCGTACCGCCAGCTTCGATATCGCGGCCGCGAGGAACCCCGGCTACTGGACCTTGCACCGGCCCGGACGCTCCACATGAGTTCCTTCAGCAAACTCATAGGACCCGGACCTCGCATCGGATTCATGTTTGGTGAACCGGCTTTGATTTCGAAGATTGCAGAAGTAGCCGGAGACACCTACATTTCGCCGAACTTCCTCGCTCAGGGAGTCGCTTATGAATGGTGCCGGCGCGGGCTGCTGGAACCGCAGATCGAGAACCTCAAGGCGCTGTATGCGCCGCGTCTGGACGCCTGTCTGGCTGCGCTCAGAAAATACGTGCCGGATGCGAAAGCGACGCGTCCCGACGGCGGCTTTTTCATCTCCATTACGTTGCCGGATGGCGTTCAGACCACGGCCGTGCGCACGGCCGCTGCGAAGCGAAATTTGAACCTGGCCGACGGTCTGGCGTTTTTCCCGAACGGTGGAGGCGAACGTTTCCTGCGGCTGCCGTACTGTGCTCTGACAACCGCGGAAATCGACGAGGGTATCCGTCGGCTCGCGGATACGATCAAGGAACTGTAGGCGCCTACAGCAAAACGGATACGGGTTTCGAGACTCTGCGTTCGGCACGATATTTCCAGAAAGCAGGCAATACCGGAATGCACAGCAGCACGGCGACGAGGCATACAAAACCGCCGCTGACGACGGAAATGTTGTTGGAAGAGATCGTGGCGACCCATCCCGCCCGCGCGTTTCCCAACAATGGTCCGCTCAGGTAGCTGATCATCTCGACACCTGCCAGGCGGCCGCGGAGTTCGGTGGGAATGGTTTCATTCCAGATCGTTGCTCGAAAGACTCCGCTGACGGCGTCTGCAGCGCCGGCCAGGGCGAGGCAAAACACCGCCGCCCCCAGAGTGGGAGCGAATCCGAGAATGACAATGGCCAGACCCCAGACTGCGGCAGCGATGATCACAGCGGCGCCATGTCGATCCACTTTGGAAGTCCAGCCACTGAACACCGAAGTGAATAGACTTCCGATTGGAATTGCCGCATACAGCCAACCGGCAGCCTTGGCGCCGCCCCATATGGAAGCCATCGAAGGAAAAAGCGCCATCGGCATGGCGAAAGTCATCGCGACCATATCGACGGCGTACGTGCCGATCAGCTCAGGCCGGCTTATGGCGTATTTCAGACCTTCGAGAATGCTTCGAAGACCCGGCCGGCCGGCTCGATCGCTCGGCGGCATTCTGCGAATCAACGCCAATGCGATAAGCGATACGAGGAAGCTGAGCACGTCGATGGCATAGGTTATCGATATTCCAAAAGAAGCCATCGCGAGACCGGCCAGCGCGGGCCCACCGATGGCGCTTACCGAAAACCGCAGGAAATTGAGAGCCGATACTGCGGTGAGATCTTCCCGATCGACCAGAAGAGGAGTTGTTGCGTCAAGAGCCGGCCGATGAAATCCGTTGACTCCGGCCATCGCGGCACTGAGAACGAAAATGAGTCCCACGCTCGGATGCGGGACGAGACTGTTGATCATCAGCAACAGCGACCCGCCGGTCATCACGAACTCGGAAACGATCAGAAGGCGCCGGCGATCCATAGCATCCGCATAGGCCCCGCCCCACAACGCGAACAGCAGGAGCGGTATGAGCTGCGCCGCGCCAAGCATGCCGACCATAAAGCTGGAATGCGTAAGCTCGTAAACCTGGTACGGCACCGCCACGTACGTGAACATGCTTCCAAACATGGAAACAAGCTGGCCCACGTACAGCAGTCTGTAATCGCGATGTTTTCGCAGCGGCGCGATGTTCAAAATCATGGGTGGAAAGATTAGCACGAGGGCCGATTCGAGGTTTAGCCGCGTAATTCGCGTAATCCGCGGCTAAAAATCCTTCTTTCTGCAAAACAGGGAGAAATCCGGCTAAACTCGAATCATGCCGGCCAAAACCACAACTAAAACCAGGCGCAAACGGGTCCCTCGCAAAGCAAAACCAGGGTCGAGCGGACTCGAGCCCATCGATTGCAAGCTGGACACTTCCGACGGTTCCATTCGTGAAGTTGTCACGCGCGTGGAGAAGGAGGGCGGCAGCGTGGCCGGATCATGGAGGGATCCGCTGGGCGGCAAGCCGCTGGTCATCGCAATCCTGCCGATAGACCGGATTGAGCCGACACCGTTTCAGCGGGACCTATCGGAAGCGCACCACAAAAAACTGGCGGGAGTGATCCAGAAGACGGGCACATTTCTCGATCCGGTAATTACCGTCCCGGCGCCGGGCAGCGGTTTCTGGACGCCGAATGGACGCCATCGACTGGAAGCGATGCGGCGGCTGGGCGCGAAAGCCATCACCACGCTGATTGCGCCGGATCCGCAACTCGCCTGGCAGATCCTGGCACTCAACACAGAAAAAGCTCACAACCTGAAGGAACGATCGCTGGAAGTCGCACGCATCTATCGCGGCCTCATTGACGAAGACGCCTCGCGCCAGGAAACCGACTTCGCGTTCTATCTGGAGGAAGCCGCGCTCGTAACACTTGGCTTCTGTTACGAGAAGAAGCCGGTCTTCGCCGGCGGCGCCTACCATCCGATCCTGCGGCGGCTCGAGGAGTTCTCCGAGGAGCCATTGCGCAAGACCGTCCGCGAGCACGAGAAGCGCGCGGAGATGGTTCTCGATCTCGAGGAGCAGGTCTCCGATGTTGTAAAACGGCTGAAAGAGCGCGGCCTCACGAGTCCTTACCTCCGCACGTTTGTGGTGGCCCGGATCAATCCTCTCCGCTGGATCAAAGGAGACCCGCCGCCGCTCGAGCAGGTGCTCAAAACCATGCGAGAGCGTGCCGGCAAGTTCAATGTGGAGAAGATCAAGCCCCAGGATCTGGCGTCGATGGCGGGTGCGCCCCCGGATGACGAGTAGGGGAAACCCAATTACTAATCAGTGATTAGTGATTTACGTTACACCTCAATGAGGGCATATGGCCGCTCCGGAGAAACCTTCAGCATTACCTGCATGCAGCAGTTGTATACCGGAATCCCTTTGATGGTTTTCCCCTCATAGCTGCCGCGATGGGCATGACCGTGGAATACGACATTCACATCGTAGTGGTCTATGGCCTCGGCAAGGCGTGACGATCCTAGAAATGGAAAGATCTCCGGCGGCTCGCCCGCTACCGTAGCTGGTATAGGCGCGTAATGCAGGAGCACGACGACCTTCTCGGTATCGAGCGCCTTCAATGCCACTTCCAGTTTCAGCGATTCGTTGACCGCCTCCGTGACATAGTGCTTGATCGCGTCTTCTCCAAACGGCGTGAGCATGTGTTTATCGAAGCCGCCGCCGAAGCCCTTCACACCGGCGAATCCCACGTCTTTGAGGGTGAAGGTTTCGCTTTCGTCGAGAATCGTAACCTTCGCCGCCCTCAGGATCTTCCTGACTTCTTCCACGTGCCCGCTCTGGTAGTCGTGATTCCCAAGCACGGCCACGACAGGAACCCGGCAAGAGCGCAGGTCATTGGCCAGCTTTTGGGCTTCCACCGGTAATCCGAGGTGAGTCAAATCTCCGCAGAGAGCGACGACATCCGCAGTCTGCGATATCTTCTCGAACAAACCCTGCAGCGCATCCGTGGAATTCTCGTGAACGTGCAGGTCACCTAGGGCGGCGACGCGCACCTTACCCGACCCTTCGCTCATTTTCTCCTCCAACAACATCCGCGAAACCCAATTCGGTGACGTCCACCGTGTAGTCCGCAACAGAGAACATCCTGCCGCGGCACACTTTCATCTTTGGCGTCGGCAACTCGAACTGGTGTTGCAGCCGGGAAAGCAGTTCCTTCAAAAGCCAGCTCGGAATCTTTTCGCGCTCGGAGGGATAAATGAACCGAAAATTCAGAAGGTGAACCAGCAACACTTCCCAGTACTGCTCCAGTGAACTCAACAACCGCTCCCAATTGATTTCCTGATGCTTCACCAGAATGAGATGCGCAATATCGGCACCGTCATAGCGGTCGCGGTTCTGGATAAAGACTTTGGACCAGATGAGGTCGGTCACGGACGGGATCTTTACTTCGTAGTTGAAAAATTTTGCCGTTTTCGAATCCTTGAACCAGTCATCGGTGACTGGCGCCACGAGATTGGAAGAACCGAAGATGAGGTCGACGTAAAACTTGCCTTTGAAGATTTTCGCGATCCAGCGCTCGTCGGAAACCTGAGTCTTGTATCCCAGAGATGTGAACTTGTTGAGGATTTTGGGATAGTCACCCGCCTTGCAAAAGATGTCGATGTCTTTCGTCGGACGTCTCAGGCCGGTATAGGCATTGACAGCAAATCCTCCGGCTACCATAAAAGTGAATTTCGAGTCTTTGAGGATCTTCAGGACTTCCGCATAGAAAGAATGAGCCCGGGGGGCCGGATCAGTCTTCATTATCTCAGTATATGGAAGGTGACGAGGAATCCAAATCCAGGAATTTACCGGGGAAAGGGAATTGGCCGCGAATTACGCGAATTACACCAACATTCGTGTAATTCGCGTAATTGGCGGCTAGTCTTTTCGTTCTCCAGAGGACAACACAGCTGGCATCTGTAACTCGTTTCCGTACTCTTCTACCACTCTCCGGATTTCCGATCGAATGGCTGCGAGCACTTCCGCCTTTTGAGCGCGCAGGAGCGCGGCATTCCGGACCGAAGCGTTGAAGAAAATTTCGAAAAGAGCGTTGGAGGATGGCAGGCGCCAAACCTGTTTGACGTGGCCGATTACCGGATCCGAAAACCCTGCAGCAATCAGTGCGCGCTTCGATTCTTCGGGATCACTGAATCGAAAAAACGGCGGACCAGGCGGGATTGGAACGTTCATGTTGCCATGTTTCTGAATCGCACCGAGTATGATTCCGAATCCAATGGCCCTGTCCGGCGTGTCCCAGACTGTAAATGCTACGCGTCCGCCGGGCCGCAGCACTCGATGTGCTTCCGAAAGCGCCAGTTCGGGCCGGGCCAGATGCAGCATTCCGTAATTCAGGACGACTGCGTCGAAGGAGGAATCGGAAAAAGAGAGTTGCTCTGCATCTCCTTCGCGGAACTCCACCGACGGATAACGGCGGCGCGCCTCCTCGACCATCGTGGCTGAGAAATCCACTCCAACGGCGCTCGCGCCGCGAACGGCTGCCGCTCCCGCGGCATAGCCAGGTCCGCACGCGACGTCCAACACGCGCACGCCTTCGGTCACCTTGGCCGCATCGAGTAGTGCAACGACAGACTGGGTAGTGAGGGCAGCGAAAGCGTCGTGATATCGAGTCGCAACTTGCTGCCAGCCTTCATGTTCAAATTCATGAAACGCGGCAGGATCGACGTTGTTGCTCACGGAAAGGCTTATCCCTGGGGAAAACGTGGACGGCCCCGCGGAATGTGCCTGAATTGCGCGATATCGTCGCCGGTCAGACGAATTCGCGCCGGGGCCTGGATTCCCTGATTCTGGAGAATAACGCGAAGCTTCTCGTAACAGATTTTCGCGCTCTCCTGAAACGTAATGCGGTTCGCGCCGGAAAACATCGGCGCCGGAATGACGAGGGACACCCGGGTCGACTCCTGGCCTGACCCGGTGACGGAAAAATCAAATCGACGGCCGTCCTCAGTGCTTTCAAAGCCGATATAACGAATATTTTGCTTGTTCTCTTTCATAATGCCGGCGGTCATTATACTTGAATCATGGTCAATGGTGATGTCCGATTCTCCCTTACATTTCACGACGCCACAAAGCACTCGGCCTGGAGCATTCAAGCCAATCCGCACTACCTGGACTGGCAAAACCGGCCCCTGCCCTTCAAGATCTATACGTCGATTGACCCGATCCCGCTGCCCCGGGATGCAGATCCCACGGGCATTTCAGCCCTTTCGGCCATTGCCGAGAAGGACATACAACCCGGGGGGGAGAAAATTCCGGCTCTGAAAGACCTCGCGCGAATTCTCTTTTTCTCGGCTGGAATCACGAAAAAAAAGACTTATCCCGGGGGCGAGATGTACTTTCGGGCGGCGTCGTGTACCGGTGCGCTGTACGCGTTCGAGTTGTATCTGGTATGCGGTGACCTGGCGGATCTGAAGGCCGGCCTTTATCACTTCGGGCCCGGGGACTTTTCTTTGCGATTGCTGCGACAGGGCGATTATCGCGGGATGCTGGCGCACGCAACGGGCGGCGAAACCCGCGTGGCGCATGCCCCCGTGACCATTGTCTGCGCGGGGACGTATTGGCGGAATTCGTGGAAGTACCGGGCGCGAACGTACCGGCACTTCGGATGGGACAACGGAACAATGCTGGCGAACATGCTCGCGATGACCAGTGCGCTCAGGCTGCCCGCGGAAGTTGTCTGCGGTTTTGTCGATTCGGAAGTGAACCAGTTGCTGGACGTGGACCCGGAACACGAGGTCGCGTTCTCGATGGTCCCGATTGGACATCTGAACCCGGGTCCGCCTGAAGCCTCGCTTGATATTCCAAAGCTCGGCCTGCCGACGGTTCCGCTCTCGAACCATGAAGTGGATTATCCGGAAATGCGTGAGATGCACGAAGCGTCGTCGTTGGCGACAGCGCAAGAAGTCGTTGAGTGGAGAGGAACTGTAGCGGCGGTCTATGACCGCCGACCGCCGGCGGTCACAGACCGCCGCTACAGTAAGATCGTCCCGCGTTTGACACACCGCCGAAATCGTGTGAAATTACTTCGGGTCAGGAGGTATGGCTCATATGAATGGCAAGGCAATGATGTTGTCTGGTTTTATAGCAGCTCTTCTGCTTACATCGGTTCCATTTTTCGCGCATCACGGGGATGCCGGCCGTTACGAGGAAAACACGGTCGTCATGACAGGGACCGTGGTGGAAGTTCAATTGGTCGATCCGCATTCGATTGTCGTGCTCGACATTCCGGATGCGAAGGGCCAGGTGGTGCGCTGGCAGGCAGAACTCGGTGGAAGGAACGCTCTGGCAAAGAACTTCGGCTGGACGAAAAACACTCTCAAGTTCGGCGACAAGGTCACGATCACCGGCCGGCGCGTCAAAAGCGGCGCACCTTACGTCAATTTGACAGAGAAAGCCAACATGGTACTGACCGATACCGGTAAAGAGATCTTCCGCACGAATAACTATGAAGCTCCGGCTGCAGGAAAATGAGACGCCAAAACTTTTTCCTGGTCTGCGCGGCGCTGCTTGGTGCGGGCGTCATCGCGGGGGCACAAACATCCTCTCCGCCATTGAAGCAGGCTGCATATCTGAAGGCTTCGAACGCGAAGACGGGTGCCCACTTCGGCAACGGCGGCACGCTCGAAGGACACGGCGTTGCCATCAGCGGCGACGGCAGCACGCTGGCCGTTGGCGCTCCTTTTGAGAGCAGCGCCGCCAAAGGTATCAACGGCAACCAGAACGACAATTCCCTCTACAGCTCGGGCGCCGTTTACGTTTTCATCAATAGAAATAATACTTGGAGCCAGCAGGCGTATATCAAAGCGTCCAACCCGGGACAGAGCGACAAATTTGGATACGTTGTGTCCCTGAGTCAGGACGGAAACACGCTCGCCGTTTCGGCTGTCTGGGAGCCGAGTGCTGCCAAAGGCATTAACGGCGACCAGAACGACAACTCCATCCCGCAGGCCGGTGCCGTCTACGTGTTTACGCGGAACGGCACGACCTGGTCGCAGCAGGCGTATATCAAAGCCTCGAATACAGGAGAAGCCGGAGTTGGAGATCAATTCGGCGACGGAGACGAGTTCGGTTTCTCGATCGGCCTGAGCGCTGACGGCAACACGCTGGCTGTGGGCGCCATCGCTGAGGACAGCGGCGCCAGGGGTATCAACGGCGACCAGAATGACAATTCGCAACTGGGGTCCGGCGCTGTTTACGTCTTCACGCGCAGCGGGACGACCTGGTCGCAGCAGGCGTATGTCAAGGCCTCCAACACAGACGCGGCCGACTTGTTCGGCTATTCGGTGGGTTTGAGTGCTGATGGCAACACGTTGGCCGCCAGTGCCTACGATGAAGACGGTTCGTCCAGGGAGATCAATGGCGTGCAGGATAAAGGCCGGCGCGGCTCCGGCGCGATATACGTCTTCACGCGAAGCGGCACAACCTGGTCGCAGCAGGCGTATCTCAAGGCGTCGAATGCGGAGAACGGCGATTCACTTGGATATGCGATTGCGATCAGTCAGGACGGCAACACCATAGCGGGTGGCGCAGCCGACGAAGACTGCATGATGCCAGGCGTTTTTCCTCCATCGCCTGTTGTGTGCGACAAGGACCAACCCATGGATAACTCCAGCGGTGCGGTGTATATTTTCGTCCGCAACGGCACGACCTGGACCGAGCAGGCATTTATCAAGGCCTCGAACCCGGGTAAAGAAGACTGGTTCGGCTCCCGCCTGACGATCAGCGGCGACGGCAATACTCTCGCCGTGGGTGCGCAGGTCGAAAATGGCAGTGCCAGGGTGATCAACGGCAAGCCGGACGACGCAGCCGAGGATGCCGGCGCTGTGTACTTCTTCACGCGGACCGGCACGACCTGGGTGCAGAAGGCGTATGTCAAGGCATCCAATGCGGATGCTTACGACGAGTTCGGGAGCGCGATGGCGCTCAGCAAGGACGGCAAACTCATGGCCGTCGGCGCCCGCGGCGAAAGCAGCGCCGCCAAAGGTATCAACGGCGACCAGAACGACAACTCGGCCCAGGGAGCCGGCGCGGTCTACATCTTCACGTACCAAAAAGCGTTGAGTATTACTGGGCGGTAGGGCGAGGGTGTTCCCCTCCTGGGACAGGAGGGGTGGAGCGCCATCAAGAAAAATGCCGCGAAGCCTCCTTGCAGGCGCGGCCGGGGTGGTCAGTTCGGCGAAAACGTAGGCGCGCCGGTCTGACCACCCCGTCTGCGCCGCTTCGGAACGGGATCTTTTTCTTA